>SXGS01176238.1_pt1 | contig 170322 bp, 131 predicted proteins | sample 3174681 | NCBI WGS metagenome assembly SXGS01 (sample SAMN11356861, study PRJNA531348) | freshwater metagenome | isolation source: freshwater sample F1-80 | place: China: Fuxian Lake, Yuxi | collected 2017-12-25 | reverse complement strand
GCTGGGTGGGCACCGTGGATCTGGGGCTTACCTACGCGCTGACGAAGAACATCCAACTCGACGCCGGCATCAACATTGGAGTCACGCGCGCGGCGGACGACTGGAACCCCTTCATCGGCCTGTCATGGCGGTTCTGAAAGCACGCCCCAGATGCGCACAGATGAGCCTGGATGAATTGCCGCCAAAGCACGCAGAGCTTGCAGAAGACTCCGTCCTTGGTTTAGCCTTTGCGCCTCATGAATCGCCGCACGCCTCTTTTCATATTGCCGCTCTGGATGCCCAACTTGTGGATTTGTTGTTTTCTGCTGGGGATGGCCGCGGCATCCGCGGCGGAACCGGCGCCGCCCATCCCGTGGCACCAGCGCGAGAAGCTCAGTGGCGACTGGGGTGGCCTGCGCGATCGCTGGCAGGAGCGTGGCATCGAGTTCAACATGAGCTACGCCGCACAAGTGATGGGCAACGTGGCGGGAGGCCAGCGGCGCGGTGCTCTCTACGAGGGCCTGATGGAGGCCTCGATGGACTTGGATTTGCAGAAGAACACCGGCTGGCGCGGCGCGCGGTTGCACGTGCATGGCATCTGGACTCACGGACCGGGGCCCTCGGGCAAGTTGATTGGCAACGAACTGCTCCAGAGTTCGCGCGAAGCCTACGATAGCGTGCGGCTCTACGACACCTGGCTGGAACAGCGCATGGCCGACGATCAGGTTTCGATCCGGATTGGTCAGCATACCATCGAGGGCGAATTTGCCACGCCCGCCGTCAGCGCGTTCTTCCTCAACGGCGCTCTGGGGTACCCGGCCTTCATCGCGAATAACACCCGCAATGGCGGGCCCGGATTTCCCATGCCGGCGCTGGGGATTCGATTGCGTTGGGATTTTGCCCCCGACTGGTACTGGCAGGCGGGTGTCTATGACGGCGACAACACCGACAGCGATGTGGGAAGCCCGCGTGTCAACCGCCACGGAACACACCATCATCTGAGCGCCCAGCAGGGCTGGTTCTCCGTTTATGAACTGGGCCGCACGCGCCACCTGCGACCAGGCAGCACCGGTCTGCCGGGCACGACGCGCCTGGGGGCGTGGGTGCACACCGACGATTTTGTGAACCACGACCAGACCACGATGCATGACAACAACTGGGGCGTGTACATTGCGTGGGATCAGATGGTGTACCGCGAGCGCGACCGGCAGGGGCTGCATGTCTTTGCGCGCGCCGGCGCAAGTCCGCCCAATCGCAATCACTATGCGTGGGTGCTCGACGCGGGGGGCGTGTACCGCGGGTTGATTCCCGGCCGCGACGACGACGAGGTGGGCGCCGCCTTCATCTATGGCCGGCACAGCAACCGGCTGGACACCACCTACGAGTCGGTCGTGGAACTGGCCTATGGCTACAAGCTCAGCCCTGCCATCACTCTCCAGCCCGACGTGCAGTGGATTTCTCGCCCGGCCGGCCGGCGGGATCTCGAGGATGCTTGGGCCCTGAGCCTGAGCCTCAAGGCAACCTTTTAAGGAAATGGATCGAACCATGGACGGCGCGCCGCCCCTCGAAATCCACGACCTCACCGTGGCTTACCACGAGCGCCCCGTGCTGTGGGGCGTGGATCTCGTGGTGCCCGCAGGGCGGCTGGTGGGCATCGTCGGCCCCAACGGCGCGGGCAAGTCCACACTCATCAAGGCGGCCATGGGCCTCCTGCCGGCCGCCAGCGGCTGGGTGAAGGTGTTCGGTGCGCCCGTGCGGCAGAACCTGCGCCGCATTGGCTACGTGCCCCAGCGCGAATCGGTGGACTGGGACTTTCCCGTGTGCGTACGCGACGTGGTGCTGATGGGCCGCTACGGGCACGTGGGCCTGATGCGCCGGCCTTCCGCCCAGGACCACGCCATCGCCCAACGCTGCATGGACGAGGTGGGGTTGCTGCCCTTTGCCGACCGGCAGATCGCCGACCTCTCGGGCGGCCAGCAGCAGCGCGTGTTTCTGGCGCGCGCCCTGGCGCAGGAGAGCGATCTCTACTTCATGGACGAGCCCTTTAGCGGTGTCGATGCCGCGACCGAGTCGGCCATCATCGCCCTCTTGCAGCAGCTCAAGTCCCGCGGCAAGACCATCCTCGTCGTGCATCACGACCTTCCCACTGCGCGCGAGTATTTTGACACCCTGCTGCTACTCAATATGCGCGTGGTGGCCTTTGGCCCCGCTGAGGAGGTGTTCACCTACGACCTCCTGCAGAAAACCTACGGCGGCCGCCTCACCATCCTCAGCGACATGGCCGACGCCGTGTCGCGGCAGTCCCGATCGCCATGACTCCGCGGCGCGCCATCGCGCTGCTGCTTGCCTGCGGGCTTTTGCTCTGCACCCACACCGCATGGGCCGATCGCATCGGCGACATCACCTCCACCGACTGGCGTGAGCAGGCCTGGCGCTTCGTCACCCTGGCCGATCCTGCCGTGCGCTTCGCGCTGGCCGGATCCATCCTGCTGGGTCTCAACTGCGGCCTCTTGGGCGGCTTCATCGTCGTCCGGCGCATGGCGCTCTTTGGCGACATGCTTTCCCACGCCGTGCTGCCGGGGGTCGCCTTGGGATTTCTGTGGAACATGAGCAAGGATCCCGTCGCCATTTTTGTGGGCGCGACGCTGGCGGGGTTGGCGGGAGCAGCGCTGGTGGGGCTGCTGCGCCGCACCACGCGGCTCAAGGAGGACACGGTGCTGGGGTTGGTGCTGGCGCTGTTCTTCGCCGGAGGCATCTGCATGGTCACCCGCATCCAAAGCCTGCCGCAGGGCAACAAGAGCGGCATCGACAAATTCCTCTTCGGGCAGGCGGCCGCGCTGGGCCCCGGCGACGTGCAGCTGATGGCCGCCGTCACGGTTCTGGCGCTGGCGCTGGTGTGCCTGTTTTACAAGGAGCTGCTGGTGGCCAGCTTTGATGGCGCCTTTGCCGCGTCGCTCAGGCTGCCGGTGGCGGCGCTTCATTTTGGATTGCTGCTGCTGCTGTCCTTTGCCGTGGTCGTGGCGCTGCAGGCGGTGGGCGTGGTGCTGGTCTCCGCCATGCTCATCACTCCGGCCGCCGCCGCGTACCTGCTCACCGACCGCCTGCACCGCCTCCTGCAGGGCGCGATGGTGATGGGGGTGCTGGCGGGGGTGGGCGGGGCCTTCATCTCCTTTCTGGGCACCAACCTGCCCACGGGGCCCTTCATGGTGCTGACGGCCAGCGCCATTTTTGCCATCGTCTTCCTCTTTGGCGAACGGCGCGGCGTGCTCATGCGCTGGTGGCGGCGCCGCGCGCAGGCGGCCAGGGTGCGCCGCGAGAACACGCTCAAGGCCGTGTTCCACATCTTGGAATCGCGAGGGCTGGGCCATGTGCGCAGCGTGGCGCTCCATGAACTGGCCGCTCACCGTCAGGGCACCATGGCCACAGCGCGCTCCGAGGCGCGGGTGCTGGCCGGGCACGGGCTGGCCACGCTGCCGGCGGGCGCGGAGAGCCTGGACCTCACCCACGAGGGCTGGCAGCGGGCCTGCGAAATTGTGCGCAACCACCGCCTGTGGGAGTGGTATCTCACCCACCAGATGGCGATTGCGCCCGACCACGTCCACGCGGACGCGGAAAACATTGAGCACCTGTTGGGCGAGGATGCCGTGCGGCAGATCGAGCGCGCCCTGCCGCCCTCGCCGGTGGATCCGCATGGCCGGCCCATTCCCGCGCTGGGAGCCGGGCGGGGGGAACGCACGCCATGACGGGGTTGGTGCCGCCGCTGGAGTGGCAGCGCGTGTTCGTGGAGCCGTGGGCCGCCAACTCGACCAGCTCGGCGTGGATTGTCCTCATGGGATTCTTTGCCACGGCGACCTGCGGGCTGGTGGGCAATTACCTGATTCTACGGCGCATGGTGCTGGTGGGCGACGCCATCAGCCACAGCGTGCTCGCGGGCATTGCGGGGGCGTTCCTGCTCTCGGGCAGCCGTGGGTCGGCGTGGATGTTCGTGGGTTCGCTGGCGGCCGGGATCATCACGGCGCTGCTGATTGAGGCCATCCACAGACACACGCGGGTGAAACAAGACTCCGCCATCGGCATCGCGTTTACCAGTCTCTTTGCGCTGGGGGTGGTGCTCATCAGCCTCTACGGCGGCCGCGTGGATCTGGATCAGGAGTGCGTGCTCTATGGCGAGATCGCCAACGTTCCCGTCACCGTGGAGCCGCTGCCCGAATCCCTGTCGCGGCTGGCGGCACACGTGCCGCTGCTGCAGGCCGAATTCCTCTGGCGCGGCGTCGACCTGGTGATGCCACCGGACGTGCTGCGCATGGCCCTGTTGCTCATGGCGACGGGCGCACTCATCGGCGTGTTCTACAAGGAGCTGCTGGTGAGTTCCTTTGACGCCTCGCTGGCGGTGTCGCTGGGCATTCCGGCCGCGGTCGTTCACTACGGGATCATGGGGATACTCTCGCTGGTGGCCGTGAGCGCGTTTGAGGCCGTCGGCGCCATCCTCGTCATCGCCATGCTCATCCTTCCCGGAGCCACGGCGCAGCTGCTCTCGCAACGCCTGCCGGTGATTCTCGGGCTGACACTGCTTCATGCTGCGCTCAGCGCCGTGACGGGGCTGCACCTGGGCACGTGGCTGGATTGTTCCATCGCAGGCGCCATGGTGGTGGCCGGCGGCGGCTGGTTTGCCCTGGCGTGGGTGTTTAATCCGCGCGAGGGACTTCTGCGGCGCGTCCTGCGCTCGGCACCGCGCCACGATGCGGCGCAGCCTGCCGGGGGGATCGGATCGAAGGAGCACTCCCGCTAATCGGCTTTGCAGAGCGGCCTTGTGTCCTTACTCTCCCCACGCGCGGGCCCGTAGCTCAGCGGTTAGAGCAGGGGACTCATAATCCCTTGGTCCTCGGTTCGAATCCGAGCGGGCCCACCACTCGTCCGCTGCTTCCGCCCCTTTAGGGCTTCTTAGGATTGAGGCTCCGCTCACTCAAGTAGGCTTGCAGGAACCGGTCGGGGAGCGCACCCTTCCATGCGTCGTACCACAGATCGGAAAGCATCTGGGCACCCTTTCCAAGCTGTTCTTCCAGAAACGCGCGGCCGGCGGCGGCCTGCTCGCCCGAGAGTTTGCCAGACTTCTCCAGCTCATAGAGCGGAACCACCTGGTCGAACTGGCGGTTGATGTACAGCACCGAGGCGAGGAAGAGGCCGCTTTCGTCTTTGCGGGTGGAGGGGACAGCCAGCCGTTGCGCGGGACGCAGGGCCTTGCCCAGCGCGGCGGCATCGGGCGCGCCGTGCGCCTTGAAGAAGTCGCCGTCAATCCAGCGATGGAAGGTGGGGCGCGTGGTGTAGCCCTTGGGATTGTCGCCGCGCCAGCCGTTGAAATGGCGGGTGGTGTGCAGCGGTTGCGATGCGTCGCCGACGAAATGGCTGAGCAGGCCCATCTGGTAAACCACGTTTTCGCGGGCGTTGGTTTTTTCCTCCTCCGTCCCCAATTCCTCAAACACCTTGAGGTAGGAGAAGGCGCTTCGCAGCCGTCCGTAATTCTCGGTGATGGCCCACGGCAGAAAACCGGGGAGGCCGTCGAGGCGGTCGGGGTTGGCTTCGGGCTTGGGCTCAGGCCGCCCGCGCGCCTTTCGTTCCAGCGCGAGCCGCGCCACAAACTCGTAGCGGAACTGGGTGAGGTCTGAGGACTTCAAACCGTAGTCGGCCAGGTCGTCCACGTCGAAGTAGTGGTCGGGATTGTTGGAGTGCCGCAGGGCGCGGTCGCTGTTGTTGTTGCGCCAGCGATCGGGCTCGCCGCCGAGGAACAGAATGCGCGCCTTGGCAGCCTGCGCAAATGCGGGAAAATCCTTGGGCAGGGCGCCCAGCGCCAATTCGTTGATCAGCCGGTGCCGTTCATAGTCCCAAGCGCTTGAGGACACAGGCCAGAGCGCGAGAAAGGCGAGACACAGGAGAAGTCGGGCTTGCATGGACGCCAAGGCTGACGGCGTGTGCCCCCACTGGCAAGACTTTCAGGCGCATCACCCTTGAAAGACAAAGCCGGCCCTGAAAGGGGCCGGCTTTGATTTGGTACTGTTTCTGTGTGTTCTCTGGACGAATTCTTTTCTCAGGGCAGGTCGGCCAGTTCCAGGCTGAGCTTGCCGCCCGGGGCTTCGCGCAGCACCGCGGCACGCTGGTTATCGTACTTGTCCACCTGAACGGCGCCGTGGAGTGATTCAATGACTTCAATGCCCTGTGGATCCTTGGCAACGGCGCGGTCGCGCAAGGCGGCCTTCTCGTTGGTGTTGGCGGCGTCATGGGCCGCCAGGTGCTTCATGTCGATGCGCGCCGCCCAGTATTTGCTGGGGGTGTAGGCAAAGGGTGTATGGAAGCGTTGGGTGTGAGTGACCAGCCATTGCTTGCCACCACTCTCGTAGGTGAACATGTCCAGCGGCCGGTTGCCCGAGCCCAGCTCCACAACGCTCGTACCCTTGACCTTGGCGCCGTCGGCCAGATTGGCCAGCGGGAATTTGGCGACCGGCGTGCAGGCGAATGACCCCACGACGTAGGGATTGCCGGCCTCCTGGTGCAGCACAAAGCTCTGGATGGGCGCGCGCGTCTCCCATTTGCGATGCGCCACGTGATAGGTTTCGGCGCTGTAGGTTTGAGCCACCTGCCCATGTTCCAGCGGCAGGGCCACGGAGAAAATCTTGCTGGCAAACTCCTCGTTGCCCGCACCCGCAGCAATCAGGCGACCCGGCGCGAGGGCAAGATCAGTGATGGTGGAAACGCCCAGCTTCTCGGGCAGCTTGACGCGAACCCATTTCAATCCAGCAGAGGGCAGCGCCGCCACCGCACCCGCTCCGTCTACGGTGAGCAATGCCGTCAGGCCGTCGGCGCGGCGCACCGAGAGATAGATGCGCCGGGTGACGGGGTGCACCGCCATGTCGGCAATCTGGACACCTTCCGCTTTCGCCCCGATGGCGCCGGCAACCTTGCCCACAATATCAGGAACGGGCTTTGCCAGCGCAGGGGTTGGCGTGCGGTCGGCCGTGTCGATGGCCACGATGGAGCCGCCTCGCTCCGCCACCAGCAGCAGACCCATGGACCCAAAAGTGATGTTCCCAGCGCCTTTGATATGGGGATCTCCTGATTGGGGGTTCTTAAGGTAAAACTCGGCTGCTGTGGGCGCCGGCTTTGGTTCTTCTGCTTGAACTGAAATGCCCAAAGCGAGGAGGAGGACAACGAAGGAAGAGATACGTTTCATACCCAGTTCCGTTGGTGAGGGGGCGATGCTAGCAGCGCCGGCTAGGGAGGCAAATGAAAAATGCGGCCCTGTCCACGGGAAGGCAGGACCATGCCTCTTTCGATTTGATGTAAGAAACCCGGAGGCCCCTGCGATATACCATCAAAGCAGAGTTGTCCCGCGGGTCATGGAATCTACAAAATGAAAAAACGGCTGGTTCTGATTCTGGGTTGCATGTTGGGAGTGGCGTCTCTCAGCGCGGCATGGAGCTATTGGAAGGGCCGGAACACCCCGCAAGTGGTAAAGCCCCTCCCACAGGTGCGGCTGGATGAGTCGCCTCTGCCGGCCGCGCTCAAGTCCAATAAAGCCGTGGCATTGGCAAAGGAAGCACGCGAGGTGATTTTTGCGCCGGGAGGCCGGTTTTCCTTTCCCATCGGTCCCAAGGACTCAGTGGTCGTTTTGGTGCAGGAAGTGAAAACCAGTGATGACGGCAGCCTCAGCAGTATGGGCAACGTCGAAGGTCAGCCGGCGAGCCAAGCCATTTTCGTGATGGTGGGTGACGCCGTGGCGGGTTCGGTTGACTTGGCCGACGGCCGCACGTTCACCCTCAACTTTGTGGCTCCCGGCATCCATCGTCTTTCTGAAGTGGACCACGCCAAGGCCCATGATTGCGACACGTGCCGTGGCAAGGCCGGGCCCGATGCTGAGGAGCTCAAGGCATTGCCGCCGGGCGTTCAAGTTGCCTTTGATGGCGCATCGACCGTGGCGCGGCGAAATGGACAGGCCATGCGCATGGCGGTCAGAAAATTTGCGCTGCGCGCCGGGCCGACTAAACGTGGTAAACAACAGGCGGCCGACAAGGAGGAATCGTCGGACGAGGGGATTTATCGGAAGTCAAAATTCGCGCAGAGACAGGCAGGGAAGGGCGCCGGCACTGGCGACGGCCAGAAACAAGGCGGCGGGTCGGGTGCAGGATCCTCTTCGGGCAAGGGCGGATCAGCCTCCACCTCCCAACAAGGCACCGCTTCGCAGTCCAAAACCAACGGCGCAGGCGGGCTGACGAATGGGTCCACCGCGGGAGCGGGCACGAACTTGGCGGGCGGCGCCACCAAAAAGGGCGGCAACCAAGCCGGCGCGGGATCCGGCGGGGGCGGGGGAATGGAGAGCAAGGCGACGCTGGAACTCATGGTGCTCTACACCCCCGGCGCCGCGAAAATGTTTGGCGGTGCCGATGGCATCAAGGCGCGCATCCAGGTGGCGGTGGAGGGCGCCAACAAGACGCTCGATAACAGCCGGATCGCCGCCAGCATCACGCTGGTTCATGCCGGAGCCGTGGACTACACCTCCCAAGGCAGCAAATCCAAGGACCTCATGAACATGGCCTTTGGCAGCCATCCGCTGCGTGAACAGGTGCGAAAGCTGCGCGCCGCGCACCACGCCGACATCGTCACGTTGGTGACGGAGACCGACGGGGGCGGTGTGGGATTCCTTCTCAACCAAAAGAAGACCACGCCGTCCATTGGGTTCAATGTCGTCTGCGGCAATTCCCTCCATGACAGCGTGCTGGCCCACGAGATGGGACATAACTTGGGCTGCCAGCACGCGCCGGGCGATCCGGGTGCTGGCGGTGCGATGTTCGACTACGCCAACGGCCACCGGTTTCAAGCCAACGATGGCACGGGCAGCCGGCAGTACCGCACTGTGATGGCCTATGCGCCCGGCGCACGCGTCAAGTACTTCTCCAATCCGGAGGTCAAGCTCTTCGGCGTGCCCACCGGGACAGCCGCAGGGGCCGACAACGCGAGGGTCATTAACCAGACCGCGGCGCTGGTGGCCAAGAATTCCGACGAGTGATGGGCCACATTTGTGCAACCGCTCCTGCTTCAATTCCGTCCAACCGTGAGAGTCGCGGATGGCCCATGCCAATCACCACGCCTTAATTGCTAAATCGCAACGAATCCTGATGAAATCCAGAAAATATTGGGCTCTTCTTGCCTGTATGCTGGCGGTGGCTTCGGCGGTGGGGCTTTGGCTCTTTCGCACGCGTCCGGCGCCCCACTTGATTTCCCGCAAGGCGGCCAGCGCTCCCGCTCATCATAAATCGCCCGAGCAGCGCATCACCAAGCGTCAACGCTTCGTACAGCTCGATGAGAACGTGGCGAAGGTCATCCTGAAGGAAGAAAAGGGCGCCGTGCGGTTGGAGCTCTTTCCGGGCGAGGTGGTGACGGTGGATTTCGAGCGCAGCGACATGGAGTCGGCCGAATCGGCCACCGTGACGGGGGGCGTGCGCGGACAACCCGGCAGCGAGGCCGTGCTGATTTCACACAAGGGCGTCGTGGCCGCATCCATCATGCTGGGTGATGGCCGCTCGTTTTTGGTCAACTACGCCGGTGAGGGGCGCCACACCGTCGTGGAGCTCGACCCTGATAAAATGGTCGAGCCTGAGCATCTCACCCAACACATGGCGCAGAAGATGCCTCGCTCGCTGCCGCCCAACACCATCATCAGTATGCCGCAGTTGCCTTGGAACCAAACGCTGCCCGTGCCGGGCATGCCGTGGTTCACCACCACGCTCATCGGCACCAACCCGTGGCCTCAAGGCCCGCCGACGTATGGGCCGCCGGTGGTGGGGCTCATGGTTCTCTACACGCCCAAGGCCGCGCAGGAGCTTTCCGGCCTGCTGGGCGTGGAATCGCGTATCCGTCTGGCGGTGGGTCAGGTGAACGCCGCGCTCAAGTACAGCGGCACGAAGGCGCTGGTTCGCTTGGTGCATGCCGGGCAGATTGAGTACAACTCCACCGGCGACCTCCAAACCGATCTGCAGAACATGACCTTTGGCGTAGGCCCGGTGATGCCCAAGGTGCACGATCTGCGCTGGGAACATCGTGCGGACTTGGTGTCGCTTTGGGTGGAGTCCAACGCCGGCAACCTGATGCACGGCTCGGCGTGGATGCTGACGTCCTTTGATCCCGCGCCCGCCTTCGGGTTCAACGCCATTGAAGGCATCTACTGCAACACCTCGGTGCTGGCGCATGAAATCGGCCACAACCTGGGCTGCAACCACGCCACCAATGACGTGGGCGGATTCTTGCAGGGTGCGTTCACCAACTCGCACGGCTATCGCTTCTCCGTGACTAACGCGAGCAACGGCGTGGTAAATGGCTTTCGCACCATCATGGCCTACGGTGCGGGCCGCCAGATTGGCTACTTCTCCAATCCCGCAATCAATTTTTGGGGACAACCCACCGGCGACACCAACTGGGCCAATAACGCGTTCACCATCGAGCAGACGGCGCCGATGGTGGGCAGCTACATGAGTGGCGGTTACGGCCCGCCCTACTACATCCCCGGTCAGCAAACTTCCCAGGCCATTGCGCAAGTGCAGAAGAACAATGCCGAGCAGAGCAACTTCACCGTGGACTTGAGTAAAGGCAGCAGTGGCACCGCGGCCGGCACGGCTGCTTCCCAGTCGGGCGGCGCCGTCGCCAATGATCAAGCCGGCCCTGCTGCACCCTTTGACCGTAACAACCTGCGCCTGCCGGCGCGTTCGTTCCCCGGCGTCTCCAACTAATTCACGGCGGGCGTGCGCGGCCCGATGCACCAGAGGTGCCGGTGTGTGCGCACGAAAAGCTGACCATCGGCAGCCGCCAGCGAGGCGTGGGTCAGCGCGCCATCGAGGGGATTGCTGGAGAGCAATTCAAACTTCGGCGAGGCGCGCAGCACGTAGGTTTCCCCCGACTCGTTGGGCACGTAGATGCGGTCCTGTGCCAGCAGCATCGAAGACCACGACTCATTCTTCGCGCCCGCGCCCCGCAGGCGCTCGTTAAAAAAGACCCTGCCGGTTTTCAACTCCACGCATTCTACGAAGCCCGGGGTGTTGAGCACGTAGAGATGCCCATCGTGGACGACGCCCGAACCCAGACGGTTCTGCGTGCGGATAGTCTGCCAGAGCTTGTGCGTGCCGCTCACGTCTCCCTTGCCGCCCAGCCGCACGGCAAGTGTGGTTCCGTAAAAACCGCCCATCGCCACCACGATGTCTTCGCCAGCGATGGGGGAGGCGTACACCAGTGGATTGAGGCCGCCGCAGTTCCAGCGCACTTTGCCGGTGGCCGGATCCAATGCTCGTAGCTCGCCCGGATGGCTCATGACCAGCACCTCTTGTTCTCCCTTGCCGGCGATGAGGGGCGTGCTGTAGGAGCAGATCCACTCGCGGCTCCGGTTGCCGCGGAAGCCATCGGTGCGCCCCTCCACCGCCACCTCGGGATCATCCTGTCGCCACAGCGTCTTGCCTGTGGCCTTGTCGAGTGCGAGCAAATGCGCCTTGGGATCGGGCCCGCGGTAAATGAACACCGCGCCACCGTGAATCACCGGCGAGGATGCCGCGCCCCACGTGAATTGGATTTTTCCAAGATCGCGGTTCCACAGCAGGCGCCCCTCCATGTCGTAGCAGTACACTCCCGCCGAGCCAAACACCGCCACCACGCGCTCGCCGTCGGTGGCGGGCGATTCAGAACAGAACGGGTTGTCCTCGTGCGACTCCTCGGCCGCGGCGTACTTCACCGCCCGCTGCCACAGCACCCGGCCGTCGCGCCGGTCCAGACACAACAGCGCGCGCTCACTGGTTTTCTCCAGCGGCTGGGTGAGGAAAATCCGATCGCCCCACACAATGGGGGTGGAATTGCCGCGGTCAGGCAACGCCACTTTCCAGGTGATGTTTTCCTTGGCACTCCATCGCAGTGGCAGCGTCTTCTCGTTTGACACCCCGCTGCCGGCCGCGCCCCGCCACATCGGCCAGGGTTCTGCATGCGCTCCCAACGACAACCCCAGCAACACCATCCAGCACCGTTGAATCATGCCAGCACCCTACCGCATGGGAGAGTGCGCTCGCAAGCAGCCAGCGCCGGTTTGCCGGCGGCGTTGCCATCGCGGCGGGTTTACAGTAGAGCACCTCCCTTCGTATGACCTGCCTCATCATCGCCACCGGCAACGCTCACAAGGCGCAGGAAATCCGTGCCATCCTTGGCGGGCAGGCAAGTGAGTGGCGCACGCTTGCGGATTTTCCCGAAGCTCCCTCCGTTTGCGAGGACGCCGGGAGTTTTTCTGGCAATGCGCTCAAGAAAGCGCGCACGCTGGCGCAATGGCTGGCCCAGCAGCCCGCCGGTCAGTCACTGGGCAGTGACGCGTGGGTGTTGGCCGACGATTCCGGATTGGAAGTGGACGCGCTTCACGGCGCGCCCGGGGTTCATTCGGCGCGGTTTGCCGCGCAGGATGCGGCCGTTGCAGCCAACTGCACCGACGCCGACAACAATGCCAAGCTGCTCCGTCTGCTTGCAGGAGTGGCAGAGGATGCCCGCACGGCGCGGTTTCGCTGCTCGCTGGCTCTCGTCAGGGTTGGCGACGCGGCGCATCAGTTCTTTGAGGGCAATTGCGAGGGGCGCATCAGGCGCGACGAGGCAGGGGGCGGGGGGTTTGGTTATGACCCGCTCTTTGTGCCGCAAGGATACGACCGGTCTTTTGCGCAGTTGGATGGGGCCGTCAAGAATCGCATCAGCCACCGTGCGCGGGCATTGGAAAAACTCGCCCAGCACCTGGGCGCGCGGGCCGGCTAGGCCAGCTTGTCAAACGCGTTGGCCAGCGACTGCATGCCGCTGCCCGCACCCGGCTTGGGATCCAGCGTGAGCCTCAAGTATTCGATGGCGTCGGGAATGCGCTGGATGGTGCGCGGCAGCGTCGCGCCCGCCGCATTGGCATGGCCTCCGCCCTGCAGCCGCTGCGCCACGCCCAGCGCCTCGCCGTTGCGACTGCGCAGGCTCACGCTCACGGTGCGTGCCCGCAGGGTCAGCGTGGCCAGCACGGGCTGGGGTGCGGCCCGCTCCTCCAGAAGCCGGTGGACGATGGCGTTGGTGTCGCCCACGGGCGTGTCCACCAGCGTGACGCCGGCACTCAGAGGCTGGAGGCTTTTCTTTGCGAACTCATAGCCGAGCGGATTCTCCACACGCCGCCGGGTGGCCACCACTTCCAGAAGGGGGTGATCCACGAGCGACTCCAGATCATCGCCAATCAGATCGCGGATGTTCCAGAAGAGGTACTGCTTGATGAGCGCACCGTAGTCCACCGCCGTCACAAAATCCGGATCGGCCGCCAGGTAGAGATCGCCCACGTGCGTCAGGTGCACCAGCCGGTCGAGCCGGGCGTTGCCCAAGCCCTGCTCCTTGCACAGCTCGTAGCACAGCAGCGCGGCCGACTTGGACTTGTCGTGTATCAGGCGCGCATGCTGCGGCTGCGTGTCGGTGTGGTGATGGTCGACAATGGTCCAGCCGGGCTTGTCCAGGCGGGGCGAGAAGCTTAAGTCGGTGACCCACGCGGTGCGCTCGCGAAGGACGCGCTGCTCCCAGTTCGTGTAGTTCCAGGCCTGAAGGGGGATGTCGGATTGGAACAGGTGGCGCGCCAGCCGCGCAAGCAGGTGGCCGGCAACGAATCCGTCCAGATCGCTTTCGTGTGTGATGATGACTTCGGGTCGGGAGAGCTGGCTCATCCGCCCAGGACGGTAGCGCAGGCTGCGCGCCCGCGCCAATGGATTTCCGCTTTTTGCTTTTCGCGCCGCGCGCCACCGCGCACCATCGCGCTCATGTCGATGTTCGATTTGCATGGCGAGGTGGCCGTGGTGATTGGTGCCACGGGCGCCCTGGGCGGCGCCTGCGCGCGGGCGCTGGGCGCGGCGGGGGCCGCTGTGGCTGTGTTGGGGAGAAACGAGCAGCGCGGCACCGATTGTGTCGCCGCCATCCAATCCGCAGGCGGGCGCGCCCGGTTTTTTTCGTGTGACGCGCTGAAGGCAGAGAGCCTCAAGGTGGCGCATCGCGAGGTGGCGTCAGCACTGGGCGACCCCGGAGTGCTGATCAACGCCGCGGGTGGCAACAAGCCCGAGGCGGTGGTGTCGCCCGGCCGCGCTTTCGAGGCCATCTCGCATGAGGCGTGGGACGAGGTGTTTGATCTTAATCTCGTGGGCGGGGTGTTGCTGCCCTGCCAGGAATTCGGCCCGGGCATGGTCGCCCGCCGCAAAGGCAGCATCATCAATATCGCCAGCGTCACCTCGCACCTGCCGCTCTCGCGTGTGGTGGCGTACTCGGCCGCCAAGGCGGCGGTGTTGAGCCTCTCGCGCTTTCTCGCGCGCGAGTGGGCGCCGCAGGGCGTGCGCGTGAACACCATCACGCCGGGATTTTTTCCCGCAGAACAAAACCGCAAGCTGCTCTTCAACGAAGACGGCACACCCACGGCGCGCACGGCGTCCATCTGGGCGCACACGCCCATGGGTCGCTTCGGGCGGCCGGAGGAGATGGGGGGCGCGGCCGTGTTCCTCGCCAGCGCCAACGCGTCGGGCTTTGTGACGGGAGCAGATCTTGTGGTGGACGGCGGATTCACAGCGCAGACGATTTGAATGAAGGCACTCTCTGAAACCGCCGATTCCCAGTCGCTGCCTCCCGATCGCGTGGAGGCGCTCGTCGCGCGGGCCATGCCGCTGGAAGAATATCGGGGGCGCCGTCTGCTGCTCATCATCCCCGATGCGACGCGCACGGCTCCGGTGGGGCTGGTGTTCCGGGCAATATGGGACCAAGTGGGCGCGGTGGTGCAGTCGCTGGATGTGATGGTGGCACTGGGCACGCATCCGGCGATGAGCGAGGACGCCATCTGCGCGCGGCTGGACATGACTCTGGAGGATCGCCGGGGGCGCTACGCGCGCGTTCAATTACTCAACCACGAGTGGGACAACCCTGCGGCGCTGCGACAGATCGGCGTCCTGTCCGCCGCGCAGGTGCACGAGCTCTCGGAGGGGCGCTTTGAGATGGAGGTGCCCGTCACCATCAACCGCCGCGTGTTTGACTACGACTCTCTGCTGATCTTGGGGCCGGTGTTCCCGCACGAAGTGGTGGGCTTTTCCGGCGGCAACAAATATCTGTTCCCCGGAGTGGCGGGTGCGGAGGTGCTGGACTTCTTTCACTGGCTGGGTGCCCTCGTCTCCAATCCGAAAATCATCGGCAGCAAATGGACGGCCGTGCGGCGCGTGGTGGACTTGGCCGCCTCCATGGTGGCTGTGGAGAAACGGTGCCTGGCGATGGTGGTGCGCCCGGACAAGTCGCTGGCCGGCCTGTTTTATGGCACGCCCGAAAGCGCGTGGGACGCCGCCAGTGACCTTTCTTCTCAAGTCCACATCGTGCTCAAGGATCGGCCCTTCCACACCATCCTCTCGTGTGCGCCGCCGATGTATGACGACCTTTGGGTGGGCGGCAAATGCATGTACAAGCTTGAGCCCGTGCTGGCCGACGGCGGCGAACTCATCATCTACGGCCCTCACATCCACGCGATTAGCCACACGCACGGCAAGCTCATCGAGGAGGTGGGCTACCATTGCGCGCCTTATCTGCGCGCTCACTGGGATCGCTTTAAAAATGTGCCGTGGGGCATCCTTGCCCACTCCTCACACGTCAAGGGCATCGGGCGCTACGAGGATGGCCGCGAGGTGCCGCGCGCGCGCGTGACGCTGGCGACGGGGATTCCAGAAGAAACCTGCCGGCGCATCAATCTGGGGTATGCCGACTGGCGCGCCATTGATGTCGAGTCCTACGCGGATCGCGAAGCCGAGGGCGTGCTCTTGGTGCGCAAGGCCGGTGAAACCCTCTATCACCTGCGCGACCGCCCCGCATGGGCCCGGCCCTAGCCGCGTGTGGGAATCGGCACGACGTACTGGAACACCGGCACCGGCATGGGTTCCTCGGGCACCATCACCTTGAACACCGACACCGCCCTGGCGCCGGGAATGGGAAAGGCGATGGTCACCACGCGCGAGCCCGGGCGCAACGCCTGTAATCGCGGCAAGAGCTGCGCGTTGAGTTCCATCACGAGATAGAGAATGACGACCGTGGCGCTGGAGAAGTCCTCATGGTGGAAATCGCCGCACCGCACCTCGACGCGATCCTGCACTCCCGCGGCCCGGGCGGCCGCAAGGGACTGCTCCACCAGTTTCGGGTCGGCCTCCACGCCCAAGGCGCGCACTCCACGGTGTCCGGCCGCTGCAATGAGAAAGCGCCCATCGCCGCTGCCCAGATCGCAAACGACATCCCCTGGCTGCAACCTCAAGCTCGCCAACGCGGCATTGACCACTCCCATGGGAGTGGGCAGGAATTGTACAACATGACGGAAAAGCAACTGGCTGGGTTGCATACTCTCCCAACACAGATGCCATAACACCCCGACTTTATCCATTTTTTGTGATCATTTTTTTCAGGATGCCAGTGAGCCGCGCTTGCCTTTTGACTTTAAACGGTTTGGGGGACATTCTCCCGGCGGAACCACTGAAGCATTCACCCTGTGATCTCTCATTCCATGACCGAGGACCAAGTGGCCCAGTTTCACCGGGATGGTTACCTCTTGGTGCGCAGGCTTTTCGACGCTGAGGAGGCTGCCATCCTCCAGCACGCCGCGCGCAGTGACAAAGCCTTTCGGGAACATTCCCACGACTTGAAGGACGGCGAGGGCGGCACCGCGCAGTTGGTGCTGTGGAACAAGGCGGGCGAGGATTTGTGGGGATCGGTCGCGCGCTGCGCCCGCTTGGTGGATGGCATGGAACGCCTGCTGGGCGACGAGGTGTACCATTACCATTCCAAGATGAGCATCAAGGAGCCGCGCACCGGCGGCGCCTGGTCATGGCATCAGGACTACGGCTACTGGTATCTCAACGGTTGTCTTTTCCCCGACATGGCCAGCGTGTTCATCGCCGTCGATCCCAACACGCGGGCCAACGGCTGCCTGCAGGTGTTGCGCGGCTCACACAAGATGGGCCGCGTGGAACACGGACGCTTTGGCGACCAGACCGGCGCCGACCCCGAGCGTGTCGAGGCTGCGCTGGCCGTGATGGAGCGCGTTTACGTGGAGATGGCGCCCGGTGACGCCCTCTTCTTCCATAGCAACACGCTGCATCGCTCCGACCAGAACACCTCGCCCAATCCGCGCTGGTCGCTGCTCTGCTGTTACAACACACGCCACAACAATCCCTACAAGGCCTCACATCATCCCTGCTACGAGCCGCTGGAGCGTTTGCCCGACGACGCTCTAAAGCAGATGAGCGCGCGGCTCTTTGGACAGGGCGCCCAATTCTGGAACCCGGCGGTCGACAAGACCGTGGGGGGCGGCAAGCCCGCGGCCGGAACGCCCTCCTAGAGTCCTGCAGTTTTTCCTTTCCTCGGCGCGCGCTCTGTTCTCTTATCCGCGCGTGAACCTCGACCCCCAGCCGGTCATGCCGCGCCGTCGCGACTGGCGCCTGGGTATTCTGGGCAGTGGGTTCATCGTCAACGACTGCCATCTGGTGGCGTATCGCAAGGCCGGGTTTAATCCCGTGGCCATCGCGTCGCGCTCGCGGGTGAATTCCGAGCGAGTGGCCGCGCGCCATTCCATTGCCCGCGTTGCCGACAGCTATGCACAGCTTCTGGATGATCCCACCATCGAGGTGCTGGACATTGCCGTGCCGCCCAATGCGCAGCTTGGGCTCATCAAGGCGGCGTGTGCGCGCCGCACCGTCAAGGGCATCCTGGCTCAGAAACCGCTGGGGATGGACTACGCCGAGGCCGTGGAGGCCGTGCGCCAGTGCGAGGCCGCCGGCATCACCCTGGCGGTGAACCAGAACATGCGCTACGACCCCACCGTGCGCGCCGCGCGCCAGCTGCTCGACGCCGGGGCGCTGGGATCGCCCGTGCTGGCCAGCATCGACATGCGGGGCATTCCGCATTGGATGCCGTGGCAGTCCAAGCTGGGCTGGGTGACGCTGCGCATCATGTCCATCCATCATCTGGACTGTTTCCGCTACTGGTTTGCGGCGCAGGGCGAGCCCTCGCGCATCTTTGCCAGCGTGCGCACCGACCCGCGCACACGGTTTCCGCACGCCGACGGCATCGCCGCGTACATTCTGGAGTGGGACAGCGGCCTGCGGTGCGTGGCGCTCGACGACACATGGACGGGCCCCGCCAAGGAGGGTTGCCCCGCGGACATCCGAATCCAGTGGCGCATCGAGGGGCTCGACGGGCTGGCGATGGGTGATCTGGGCTGGTGTCAGGATCCGTACACGACACCCAGCACGATGCGCTGGGCGCGCAAGGGTGACGTGGGGTTCCACGAGCCGCGCTGGCAGGAGAGCTGGTTTCCCGACGCCTTCGCGGGCACGATGGCCCAGCTGCTCGTGGCGCTGGAATCGGGCGCGGAGCCCGCCATCAGCGGCCGTGACAATCTCCACACCATGGCGCTGGTCGAGGCGGCGTACCGCAGCGTCGCGTCGCGGCGGGCGGTCGAACTCAGTGAAATTGTCCACTCCACCTCATGAAACTCGGCATCATCAATAGCGCCTTCGCGCAGGCGGGCGTGGGCACCGTCACCGGGCTTGAGCACATCGCGAGGCTTGGCTTCGACTGCGTGGACATCTTCACAGAGGCCGAGGGCATTTCGGCACGGGAGATCAAGCGGGTGGCCCAGGCCACGAGCCGGCTGGGACTGCCCATCGTCTCGCTGCCCGTGGTGGCCGTGGGGCTGGTGGATTTCAATGATCCGGTGCGCGAGTATCACGTGGCGCGCTGCAAGAAGTTCATTGATCTGGCGCGAAGCTGGGGCGCGGAGAACATCCTGCTGGTGCTGGGCGAGTACATCTGGCAGCGCGAGGTGATCCCGCCGGCCGCGCAATGGCAGTGGGCCCTGGACACGTGCCGACGCCTGGGCGACTACGCGGGGCGGCGCGGCGTGGACATCGCGCTGGAGCTGGAACCCTTCCGCTTGAGCCTGCTCAACAGCGTGCCTGAGATGGTGCGTTTCATCGACGAGTGCGACCACCCGCGGGTGCGCGCCAACATTGACATCAGCCACCTCGTGCTCTCGGACACTTCACCGGCGGCGCTGGCCGCGCTCAAGGGCAAGGCCATCCATGTGCACCTCTCCGATTGCGACGGCAAGGTGCACGGCGACCTGCCGCCCGGCCGCGGCGTGGTGAAATTTGCTCCCTATCTTCAGGCGATCAAGGAGCTCAAGATCGACGGGGCGGTTTCCATCGAGCTGGAGTACTCGCCCGACCCACGGCGGATTGTCGACTGGGTGGCCGAGGCGTATCGCGAAACGGCAAGGCTGATGGATCAGGTGGGCCTTCGCGGCTGAGCCCTCCCCCAGAAAAAGGGCGCGGGTCAGCCCATCGGTCGTAATTCTCAACGGGCGCGCCGCTGAGCCCTCCCCCAGAAAAAGGGCGCGGGTCAGCGGGTCGAGTCTTTGGGCTCAGGCATGGCCAGTGCGAAGATCGTGGCGGGAAGGAACAGCAGACTGGCGTAGAGCAGGGCGGCGCGAAAGTCCCCCACCTTCGAGAAGAGACCGAAGAAGACCGTGCCCGCCGCAGCGGCGATGCGGCCAATGTTGTAGCAACAGCCCGCACCGGTGGTGCGCAAGAGCGTGGGGAAAAGGGGCGGCAGGCACATGGTGAAGAGCCCGAACATGCCCGAGCAAAAGCCGACGGCCGGAAACCAGAAGGTGCTGAGCGTGCGCCAGTCGTGATCCCACCGGAAGGTGCCCTGCAGCGTGATGAAGAAGGCCGCGCACATGAGTGCAATGGCGCGGCGGTAGCCCAGTCGCTGCGCCAGCCAGCCGCAGAAGAAATTCCCCGCGATGGACACGGCAATCGTCAGCGCGAAGGTCCTCGCCACCACCTGTTCCGTCCGGGCCTTGGCGATCTTCTCCTGCTCCTCTGCGGGCACTGCGCCTGTCGTCCCGAGTGCCGGGGGGAGCGCGGCGGCCTCGGCCACCATCGCGGCTTTCAGATCGGGCAGGTTGCGCAGGTGCTGCGCCTGCCAGAACATGAACGCCCACCAAGCCGTGAGCGAGGTGGCGCAGACGGCGATGACGGTCAGCGTCGTGCGGCGCAAGTCTTTTGCAAAGAGAGCGGGCACGCCGGGGGTGTGGGTGCTGCGCGCCTTGGCCCGCTGCCATTCCTCAGGCTCGGGCACATTGCGGCGGATCCAGTACACGATGAGCGCGGGCGTGATGCCGACAAGGAAGACGTAGCGCGGCGGCAGATCCGCCATGAGATACACCGCCAGACAGGCCAGCAGCACGCCCAGATTGACGCCGGCCTGCAGCACGGCGGCGATCCACGGGCGCCAGCGCGAGGGCCATGTCTCCGAGAGCAGCGTGGAGCCCACGGCCCACTCGCCGCCAATGCCTAGCGCCGCGACAAATCTGAAAATGAGCAAATGCCACCAGGTCTCTGCGAAGAAGGAGAGGCCGGTGAAGACCGCGTAGGTGAGCACCGTGAGGCTCAGCGCGCGCGCGCGGCCGATGCGATCGCCCACGTAGCCAAAGAACCCTCCGCCCAGCGCCCAGCCCACAAGAAACGCCGCCTGGATCCAGGAACTGCGCTCCTTTACGAGCGGGTCAGTCACCTCGGCGACGTGCACGAGCTGCATCACGAAGGGCGCGGCGACCAGCGTGTAGAGGTGCATGTCCAGCCCGTCGAAGAGCCAGCCCAGCCACGCGGCGATCCCCGACTTCCATTGCCGGGGGGTGATGTCGCGCAGGTGGGTGGCTTCAGGCGGGGACTTATGGGCGTCGGGCGTCGGATGATTCATGCGGCGGGCAGCAGCGGGTTGATGTGGAAGGCGTGTTCGCGCACGACGCGTCCGCCGATGAGATGTTCCTGGATGATGCGCTCAAGCACCTCGGGCGCGCACGAGTGATACCACACGCCCTCGGGATAGACGACGGCGATGGGCCCGCGCAGGCACACGCGCAGGCAATTGACCTTGCTGCGATACACGAGGGGCTGCGGCCCCGTCAGGTTCAATGCCTTGAGCCGGGCCTTGAGGAATTCCCACGCCGCCAGCCCGGCCTCGCGCGCGCAGCAGTGGGGCTCGGTCTGGTCGGCGCAGAGAAAAATGTGGCGGCGCAGGGAGGCCAGACCCAGTGCAGCGGCGGCCTGCTGCAAGGCGTGATCGGGCATGGCACGCGCATTGGATAGCAAAGCCTCCGGGGCGTCAATGTTGGTGGCGCAGGCTGGACTCCGTTCAAGGCCATGGTAGGGTGCCCTCATGCGAATCCCACTTTTCATGCTGCTGTGCTTTTGCCTCAACCTCCCGGCCGCGAACTGGCCGGCTTGGCGTGGCGCGACAGGAGACGGCGTCTGCACGGAGAAAAACCTTCCGACAAAATGGGGGGCAAAGGAGAACGTGAAATGGCGTGTGGCGCTGCCCGAGCGCGGCAACTCCACCCCGATCATCTGGGGCAAGCGCATCTTCATCACCCAGCCGGTGGGCAACGACCGCATGCTCTTCTGCATGGACCGCGAGCAGGGGCGTGAGCTCTGGCGCGCGGGCGCAAAGGGAGCGGAGAAGGAGCCCACCCACGGCACCAATCCCTTCGCCTCGGGTTCGCCCACCACCGACGGCGAGCGTGTCTTCGCCTTCTTCGGTTCCGCCGGGCTCTTTTGCTTCGACATGGAAGGGGCCGAGCTGTGGAGCCGCCGCGATCTGGGGCTGCAGCATCACATCTGGGGCTCTGGCCCCTCGCCGGTGCTGCACGGCGATCTCTGCCTGCTCAACTTTGGGCCCGGAGACAAGACGGCCCTCATCGCTTTTGACAAGAAGACCGGCAAGACCGTCTGGCAGAATGAGGAGGCCACTGGCTACCAACATCCTCAGGGCGGCGAGAAGGGGAACCAGGGGCGCACCTACATCGGTTCATGGGCCACGCCGATTCTCTACAAGGAAGACTCCAAGGATGCGCTCCTCATGTCGTGGCCCGGGCGCCTGTGCTCGGTGGATCCCATCAGCGGCAAGGAATTCTGGAGCGCCAAGGGGCTCAACCCGTTGGTGTACACCTCGCCCCTGCAGGGCGATGGGATCGCGGTGGGGATGGGTGGATTCGGCGGCAAGGCGCTGGCCGTGCGCATGGGCGGCAAAGGCGATGTCACCGATTCGCACCGCGCATGGTTCCACAACGTCTCGCCCCAGCGCATTGGCTCGGGCGTGGTGCATCAGGGCCACCTCTACATCCACAACGATCCGGGAACGGCGATGTGCCTCAACCTTAAAACCGGCGCGACCGTGTGGAACGAGCGACTGCCCGGCAGCGGCACCAACTGGAGCAGCGTGATGCTGGCCGAGGGCCTCTGCTACACTCTGACTCAGGCCGGCAACTGCTACGTCTTCAAGGCCGGCACCAAGTTTGAACTGGTGTCCACCAACACCCTGGGCGAACCGAGCAATTCGTCCGTCGCCGCGTCCGATGGCGAGCTCTTCATCCGCACGCATCGCGCGCTCTGGTGCATCAACGCCCGCCGATGAGCCATGCAGACCCTCACCGTCCAGGTGAATTATCGCGCGCCGGTCGGGCGGGTGTTTGACGTCTGCACCGATTTTTCCAAGGCCCGGCACATCAGTGCCATCAAAAAGCTGGAGGTGCTGGTCGGCAACACGTTTGCCGTGGGCACACGTTGGAAGGAACTGCGCAAGGCCGGATGGAGCGACGCGTGGATGGAGTTTGTCGTGGTGGAATGCACTCCGCCCACGGGCTTCACCATCACCACCGAGGCGGGCGGCACGCTTTGGACCACTGAGTTTGAATTCACGGCCGCCACTGGCGGCGCCACCGTGACGGCCACCATTCAATGGGAGCCGCACGGGCTGGCGCTGCGGCTTTTTAACGGCATGATCCGCCACAGAATGGAGCACGGGATGAAGCAGGACCTTGAGGATCTGCGCGCCTGCATCGAGACACAATCATGAAACCCATCCTACTAAGCTTGGCACTGGCGGTCTCTGCCGTTGCTGCGGAACTCAAGACCCCCGGAGACCTGATGTTCGCCGGGTATTTCAAGATCGAGACGGAGCGTCTGGCGCAACGCAGCCTTGGCGACATCCGCACGCTCGACGACTGGAACGCCCGCAAGGCCGGGTACCGCCGGCAACTTTTTGAAATGCTGGGGCTCGATCCGCTGCCGGCGCGGACTCCGCTCAAGCCCGTCGTCACCGGCATCACCGATCACGACCGCTTTGAGGTACGCAAGCTGCATTTTCAGTCGCTGCCGGGCCTGTATGTCACGGCCAACCTCTATGTGCCCAAGCAGCTCAAGGCACCCGCGCCGGCCATCCTTTACGTGTGCGGCCATGCGCAGATGAAGACCAACGGTGTCAGCTACGGCAACAAGACCGGCTACCAGCATCACGGCGCGTGGTTTGCGCAGCACGGCTACGTCTGCCTCACGCTGGACACGCTGCAACTGGGAGAGATTGAGGGCATCCACCACGGCACCCACAACCGGGGCATGTGGTGGTGGAACTCGCGCGGTTACACCCCGGCGGGCGTCGAGGCGTGGAATGGCATGCGCGCGATTGATTTTCTGGAGACGCTCCCCTTCGTGGACAAGGCACGGCTGGGCGTCACCGGGCGCAGCGGAGGCGGTGCCTACAGTTGGTGGATTGCGGCGTTGGACGAGCGCATCGGCGTGGCGGCGCCGGTGGCTGGAATCACTGACCTCAAGAATCATGTCGTCGATGGAGTGGTCGAGGGCCACTGCGACTGCATGTACCACGTCAACACCTATGGCTGGGATTTTGCCCAGGTGGCCGCGCTGGTGGCGCCGCGACCGCTGATGATCCTCAACACCGACGACGACCGCATTTTTCCGCTGGACGGCGTGGTGCGCCTCTTTCAGCAGGTGCGCCGCATTTACGAACTGCATGGTGCCAAGGACAAGCTGGGGCTGGTCATCACGCCTGGCGGCCATCTGGACACGCAGGAACTGCGCGTCCCGGCCTTCCGCTGGTTTGACAAGCATCTGCGCGGCGAGGTGCGAGCGGTAGAGCGCGACGCGGTGAAGCTTTTTACCCCCGCGGATCTCAAGGTCTTTGCCACGTTGCCCAAGGATGAACGCAACACCGCCATCCACGAGTCTTTCACGCGCGCTGGTGCCGCGACCTTGGAGCCGCAACGTGCGCTGGCCGACCTGCGCAACAAGAGCTTTGGCGGCTGGCCCGACACGCCGGGTGCGATCAACCTGCGCCCCCTCTTCGAGACGCGCCACGAAGGCGTGGTGCTTTCTGGCCACGAATTCACGAGTCAAGAGGGTGTCACTCTGCGCCTCTACACCGCCGCGCGCGAAGGATTGGAGAAGCCCGAGCGCATCCACCTTGAAGTGCTGGGGCCGGAGGGCTGGCGCAATTACCTGCAACTGGGCCGGCCGGCATTCGCCAAGGTGTGGGCCGATGAACTTGCGCAGGCGGGACTCGCCGCCGACGCGCCGGTGACCGATGCCGCCCGGCAGGCGCTGCAGAAACAGCTCGAGCACGTGCGCAACCACGCCCAAGTGTATGCCGTGCTGCTGCCGCGTGGCGTGGGGGCGACGGCGTTGACGCCCACCGAACGCAACCTCACGCAGTCGCGCCGCCGGTTTATGCTGCTGGGGCAGACTCTGGCGGGTATGCAGGTGTGGGACGTGCATCGAGGCGTTGCGGCGCTGCGCGCGCTGCCGCGGTGCAAGACAGCGCCGTTGGAATTGTGGGGTGATGCAACATTCTCCAGCCAGACGGCGCTGGCGGCCCTGTTCACCGAGGGTGTCGCGACGGTGCACTTGCAGGACTATCCGGCGACCGACAAGGAACAGCCCGACTATCTCAACATCTCGCGCATCGTCACCCCTGCGCAGGTGCTGGAACTGGTGCGGCGACGCACGAAAGTGGAGCTCATCGGCCGCGCCCCGTGAATCACCGCAGAGGCGCACGCACGGCGCGGCCGGGCAGCGCGTCCTTTTGCAGCAGGCCGTTCTGCACCACGGCCACGCCTCCGACGAGTGTGTGGCGAATGCCCGTCGAGGTGCGGTTGGCGTCCGCGTAGGTTGACTGGTCGCGCACTTTGGCCGCGTCAAAGAGGACGAGATCGGCGTCCGCTCCGACCTTGATGCGGCCCTTGTTGCGCATCGCGGGCACCCGCGCCTCCAGACGTTGTGCGGGCATGAGCGCGCATTTCTCAAGCGCCCGCATGAGCGGCAGGTCTTGGTTGTCCCGTGCATACAAGCCCAGCATGCGCGCGTAGGTGCCCGTGTTGCGCGGGTGGCCGGGCAGGCCGTCGCTGGCGATCATCGTCAAAGGATGGGCCAGCGCCTTGCGCACGAGTTCCTCCGGGTTGCTGTGTGCAATCACCAGCCCGCCGGTCTTGCGGTACTTTTCAAATGTGTCTGCCGTCAGCCGTTCGCCCGTCGCGCCCCATTGGAGATCGTGGTAGTCCATGCCGTCTCGTTCGCGCCAGCCAGGGTCGAACACCGCAGAGCTGATGTCCGTCATGCCCGCGGTGTAGGGGTACACCTCGCAGGTGATGTCCAGTCCGCGCTTGCGTGCCTGCGCGATGAGATCCAAGAGGCGCGGCGTGGCGCTCATGCCGGTGGCCTGAAGGTGCAGGATGTGTCCGGGGGCGCCGGTGATGGCCGAGGCGGCGACCACCTCTTCCAGCGCAGAAAAAACATTCTGTGGACCGCGCTCGCCCTTGTTGCGGATATGCACATGACAGGAGGCGCCAAATTGAGCTGCGGCGCTGAAGCACTCCAGCACTTCCCAATGGCTGGCCTGCGGGGTGTATTGCAGACCAAATCCCACCGCCACGGCACCGCGGCGCAGACCCGTCTCGATGCCGGCGCGGATTTGCGCCACCTGTTCGGCGGTGGCGGGTTCCTTGGCGGCGCGTGTCGCGGCACCGGGCAGAAAGGCCGGACGGTCGCCCATCACCGACATGCGCACGGGGATGTGGCCGACGCTGACGGCGTAGTGGATGGGCGCCTTGCCTTCGCGCACGCGATACCAGAGGTCCACATCGGCCGCCCCCACTTCGAGTTCCAACGCGCAGGTCACGCCGTCCAATGCCTTGTATTGATAGTCCTGAAGGGTTTGCCCGTGCTGGTGCAGATCAATAAACCCCGGCGCCACCACCAGCCCGCGGGCGTCAAGCACTTCGCGCCCCTGCAAGGGCTTCGCGGAAACCTCGCCGATGACACCACCGCGGATGCCCAGATGGCGCACGGCGTCTAGGCCTGTTTCGGGATCCATCACCCGGCCGTTGGCGATCACCAGCTCCCAAGGCTGCGCGGCGGCCATGAAAGGGAGGCACGCAATCACGATCAAGATTTTGGATTTCATGGGCCGCCAGAGTGTTCGTCTCGCGCGGGCTTAGCTTCGCGCGACCTCAAGGTATTGTTTCACCGCAGGGCACAGGACTGATTCAAAGGGCACGGTGATGTAGCGCGCACCGCGTTCGCGCCACAGCCTTGCGCCGGCGCTATCGTAGACCATCAAACCCAGAACCTTGCCGCACGCCAGCACGATGTCGGCAATGCGGCGCATGGCATCCTGCACCTCGGGATGGCCGATGTGCCCGGCGTGCCCCAGCGAATGCGCGAGATCATTGGGGCCGATAAACACCACGTCCACCCCGTCCACCTTCGCGATCTCGGAAAGCTGCCCGATGGCCTGCCCGGTTTCAATCTGGGCCACCACCAGCGTCTCGGCGTTGGCCGCTCGCACGTAGTCAGAGAGCGGTGCGCCGCGCCCAAACTCCGCCGCGCGGATGCCGGCCAGCCCACGCTGGCCGCGTGGGTGATACTTGATGGCCTGCACCGCGCGTTCGGCGTCGTCCACGGTGTTGATGAAGGGGATGTGCGCACCCTGCGCGCCCGTGTCCATGAATCGCAGGATGGTGGGGGCGTCATTGGTGGTCACACGGGCGATGGCGGTGAGCCCGCGCAGTTCGCAGGCACGGGCTTGATCCTCGATGTCGCGCGCCTGCAGGGTGCCGTGCTCGCCGTCGAGCACCAGAAAGTCCCATCCCAGAAATCCCTGCAGTTCGATGAGGCTGGTGTCCGGCGTGCGGAAGAACGCGCCGTGCACCGTGCCGCCGGCCGCCAGCTTGGCCTTGGTGGTGTTGGTTTTCATTTCAAACGAAGGGGAACCAGAGCGCGCCCAGCATCGTGACGCCCAGCCCGACGAACCCCATGATCGTGAGCATGAGGGAGAAGGTTTTGAGCGTCTCCGCCTCGGTCATGCCGCTCATTTTGCTGATGACCCAGAAGCCGCTGTCATTCATCCACGGAAAGGGCTTGGAGCCGCAGCCAATAGCCAGCGCCAGATAAACGGGATGGTATCCCAGCGCCGCCGGCCCACTCGAGGCCAAGCCGCCGACGATTCCCACGGCAGTGATCATGGCGACCGTGGCCGATCCCTGCGCGGCGCGGATGAGAGCCGTCACGCCGAAGGCCAGCGGCAAGAGCCAAAGGTTGGAGGTGAGCATTTGGCCGGCGGCTTGCTGGATGTAAGGGCCGATTCCCGTCTGCTGCAGCACGGCGCCAAATGCGCCGCCGGCCGCACAGATCAGGATCACCGGTCCTGCTTCCTCAAGCGCGGGCTGCAGCCGCGCATTGAGGGAAGGCGGGGAATCGCCCGCCGGGGGCAGGGCATACAGCGCGAAGAGCGCGCCTGCGGCCAGCGCGACATTCTCATTGCCGAGGAAATGGATAACCGCGTCCAGCGCCCCTTGGCCCGTGCCGGTCACGGACGCGCCCACGCCGATGAGTGCGAGCGGCAACACGATGGGAATCACCGAACGAGCCAGTGGCGGCAGCGCGTGGTCGGGCCTTGCGGCCACCTTCTCAAGTTGCGCCAGCACTTCGGGCGTTTCCCGCAGTGGCACGACCATGCGCCGGTTTAACACATGCGCGATGAAGAAGCCCGCGCTGCTGGTGAAGGCGCCCACCACCAGCCCGCCAAGAATCATCACACCCAAATCCAGCCCCATCTCCTTGGCCACAAACAGCGGCCCGGGCGTGGGCGGCACCAGCGAATGGGTCATGGTGCCTCCGGCGATGATGGCCAGCACCATGAGCAGGTAGTCCTTGCGCAGCTTGAGCCACAGCGCCTTGGCCAGCGGGATGGCCAGCAGAAAGACGCCCTCGAAGAACACCGGGATGCCCAGCACAAAGCCGCTGACCAGAAAGGCCAGAGGCGCTCCGCCGGGGCCCAGCCAGGCCAGTCCGGTGCGCACGATGCGGTCGGCCGCGCCGCTGTCGAGCAGGCAACGCCCGATGATGCTGGCCAGCGCGATGAGAAAGCCCACCTTGGCGCAGGTGCTCCCGAAGCCATCGGCCATGCGTTGCAGCGCAGGCTTGGCGGCCTCCGCGCCCGCCTGCCGCTCCAACACCGAACGGGTTGCCTCGTCCATCTCGATGACGGGGCGGTTCGCCATGCGCGCGCCCGACTTCTGCGCCTTGTTCCACTCGGCTTCCAGCCGAGTCTGGTGGAACTGCTTCACGGCGGTGCCGGGTGTGGCCACGGCCACCACGGCGGCACCGATGAAGAGCGCCAAGAACGCGTGCAGGCGCAAGACCAGAATCCCGCAAAGCACGACCGCCAAGCCCAGCAGCAGCAGCAGGACGGGGTTCATGCGCGCGAATGGTGCGGGGGGGCTGCGGGGCTGTCGAATCATTTTGTTCCGTGCGCCTTGGGGTGGCGAATTGCATCTTTTCCCCAAGCCGCCGTGCGAATATCCTCCAGCCATGAAGCCCATTCTCCGCCTTGCGCTCGTATTGTTCTTCGGGGTTTTCTGGCAATGGGCTGATGCTGCGATTCTGGTGCGCGAGGGAAAGCCGGCGGCCGTGATCGTGCTTCCCGCCGAGCCTGACGATGCGGAATCGCTGGCAGCCACGGAGCTCGTGACGCACATCGAGAAGATGTCGGGTGCCAAGCTGGCTAGCACCAACGCCCCGGTGGCCGCGCTGCCGGCTCTGCTTGCGGGACACCGGCGCGCGGGCGTCACGCCAGTGCTGCTGGGCCGCGTGGCGGGTTTGGAGAAGGCCATCGAAGCCAAGAGCGCGATGGATGGTACGTTTGCCCTGCGCGTCACGAAGGACGAGGTGCGTGTCGCCGGGCGCGCCATGGGCACGGCCTTCGGTGTCTCGGAGGTGCTCGAGCAACTGGGGGTGCGATGGTTCATGCCCGGTGATCTGGGCACGGTGATCCCCTCCTTAAAAACCGTGGAACTGGCCGCGCAGGACATCGCGCAGGGGCCCTCCTTTGCGAGCCGCTGGTTCCAGATGCCCCACCGCGACTGGCAGGTGCGGATGCGCTGCGGCGGCACGGCGTTTCCCGGCGCGCATGGATTGCCGGCACCTCCGTTCAAGACATCGCCGGAACTCTACGCCTTGATCAAGGGGGTGCGTAGCCCGCGCCAGCACTGCCTCTCCAACCCCCGGCTGCTCGAGGCCGTCGTGGCCAAAGCCCGCGAACTGCGCCGGCAGGGGCGCGGTCCGGTGCTGGGGATGGGCCCCAACGATGGGCGCGGTTTCTGCGAGTGTGCCGATTGCCGGGCGTTGGATGGGGGCGACTACGACCCCTTTTCCGGCGAGCCCTCGGTGACCGACCGGTACATCTGGTTCTTCAACCGGGTGCTCGAAGGACTGGCGGCGGATTTTCCAGACACCCGGCTTGCGTTTTACATCTACCACTCGTACATGCGCCCGCCCGTGCGCTGGAAGCCCAACCCGCGCATCATGGGCGCGCTGGCCCCCATCGCGCTGGACCGCGTCCACGGGTTCTCCAACCCGGTCGCGCCCGAGAAAAGCTATGCGCGCTGGCTGTACCAAGAATGGGGCAAGTTGCTGCCTGAGCTCTATGACCGGGGGTACTGGAGCAACCTCGCCGATCCGGGCTTCCCGTTCATCATCATCCACCGGCTGCGCGATGAAATTCCCGCGTGCCATGAGCTGGGAGTAAAAGGCTGGCGCGTGGAGACGTTTCCCAACTACGGCCCGCAGCTGCCTTCCATGTACATCGCCGCGCGCCTGATGTGGGACCACAAGGCCAGCGTGGACGCCTTGCTGGAGGATTTTGCGCAGCGGTTCTTCGGGCCTGCCGCGGTGCCGATGGGGCGGTATGTGGGGCTCATGGACGCGGCGCTGCGCGATAGTCCGCACTGCACGGGTTCCGCATGGGACATGCCACACTTCTATCCGGCACCGCTGCGTGCGCCGGCGCTGCGGCTGCTCGAGGAGGCGGCGCGACTTGCGGCTGGCAAGGCGCCCTACGAGGCGCGTGTGACGATGGTGCGCCAGACTTTTGACATGCTCGAGTCCTTCGTGGCCATGATGGACGCACGCAGCCGGGTGGACTTTGCCGCCGCCCAGCGCGACCTCACCCGGCTGGACGGCGTGGCCGCCTCGCTCATGGCGATGGAGCCGGTGCCCATGCTTTCTGCGGGGCGATTTAGCACGTATGTCAACTACATGAAGCGGTTTTACCGGCCCGCCACCGAACAGGGATTCGCGCGCGTCACGGGCGGCAACCGGCTTGTCGCGCCGGCGCGCGACGAATGGGACTTTCTGCAGGATCCCCAGCGCGTGGGCGAGTCCATCGGCTTGTGGAAGGGGGAGGTGCGCGGCGGCAACTGGCAGCGGCTTAAAACCTCCAGCGCATCATGGAGCCATCAGGGCCTGCGCTATTACAAGGGACTGGCATGGTATCGGCAGGCCGTGGATGTGCCCGCCGGGTTTAAGGGAAGCCGGGTGTTTCTGTGGTGCGGTGGCGTGGATGAGAAGGCCAAGGTCTGGGTCAACGGCCAGCCCATCGGCATCAGCCACGGGGCGGCGTTTTATCCCTTCGAGATGGACGCCACGGCGGCTGTCCGTGCCGGAGCTGCCAACATCATCACCTTCTGTGTCGCCAACGAGGTGGTGAACGAACTGGGCACGGGCGGCATCGTGGCCCCCGTCATCCTCTACGCGCCGGCCGCCGGCAAGGATGCCAAGCTGGAGAACACACGCCCGCTGGGCGACACCTTCCCTTGAAACCCGCGGCGGGGTGGCGTCACCACGCCATCGCCTTGAGGCGGTCGGCCACCTCCTCGGCGTTGGCGCGGCTGTTGAAGGCACTGATGCGGAAGTAGCCCTCACCCTTGCTTCCAAATCCGCTGCCCGGCGTGATGACCACATTGGCGTCGCCGAGAATCTTGTCGAAGGCCTGCCAGCTGGTGACGCCCTTGGGCGTGCGCACCCAGATGTAGGGCGCGTTGACGCCTCCGAACACCTTGAGCCCGGCCCGGCGCGCGCCGACGCGCAGGATTTTTGCGTTGCCCATGTACTGCTCGATGAGCGCGCGCACCTGCACCCGGCCCTCGGGTGTGTACAACGCCTCGGCGCCGCGCTGGATGATGTAGGCGGTGCCGTTGAATTTGGTGGTCATGCGGCGCTGCCAGAGCGGGTGCAGCGGCTTGCGTTCGCCCGTCCGCGTGCTGGCCAGCAGCGTCTTGGGCACGATGGTGAACGCGCAGCGCGTGCCGGTGAAGCCGCCGTTCTTGGAGAAGGAACGAAACTCGATGGCGCAATCCCGCGCACCGGGGATTTCATACACCGAATGCGGGATGCCCGGTTCGGCGATGTAGGCCTCGTACGCCGCGTCGTAGAGCAGCAGCGCGTTGTGGGCCAGCGCGTACTTCACCCACGCCTCCAGCTGGTCGCGGGTCATCGCCGCGCCGGTGGGATTGTTGGGTGAGCAAAGGTAAACCACGTCCACCGCTCGTCGGGGCGGCTCGGGCACGAAGCCGTTGCGGGCGCGGCAGGGCAGGTACACGATGCGGGAATACGCGCCGGAGGCATTGGCGCCGCCCGTGTGGCCGGCCATCACATTGGTGTCCACGTACACGGGATAGACCGGATTGGTGATGGCAATCCGGTTCCGGGCGCCCAGGATATCCAGGATGTTTCCGCAGTCGCATTTCGAGCCGTCGCTGACAAAGACCTCGTCGTCGGCCACCTCCAGCCCGTGGTCGCGGTAGTCATGCTGGGCGATCGCCGCGCGCAGCCACTCGTAACCCTGTTCGGGCCCATACCCCTTGAATGTCGCGCGCGAGGCCATCTCATCCACCGCGCGGTGCAGCGCGCCCACCACCGCCGGGGGCAACGGCTCGGTCACATCGCCAATGCCGCAGCGAATGAGGCGCTGTGCACCGGCCGGATGGGCATCGCAGAAGGCTTTTACGCGCCGCCCGATTTCGGGAAAGAGATAGCCGGCTTGCAGCTTGAGGTAATTGTCGTTGAGGTACGCCATAGGGGGAGCGCTGGGCGCGTGGCTTTGTGTTGCCAGCGAACGCGAGCGCGCAGGCTAGTCAATACCTCGGCCGGTGGCAAGCCGGACAAGGGAAGGGCCTGCCGACCTGTCGGGGTGTGCTACCGGGCCTGCATGAGGTGGGCGAAGAGGTCGCGGACTTGCTGCGGCGAAAGCGCATCAACCAGGCCCTCGGGCATCAACGACGCCGACATGGCCTGCAGGGATTTCACCTCGCTGCGCGCCACCGTCACCTCATTGCCGGCCAGATCGCGAAGCGTCACCGAGAGGGGCGTCTGCTGGGTGATGAACCCCGTCAACGTCTGGTCGTCGCGCGTGGTGATGTTGAATCCCGCGAACTCCTCACGGATGCCCAACGAGGGATCCACGATGGCCGGCAGCAGGAAATCCAGGCTGTTGAGCTGGTAGGCGCCCAGATTGGGCCCCACCTCGCCGCCCACATTCTGGAATTTGTGGCACGCCGCACAGGCGAGCTTGAAGACCGCACTCCCCGCGGCCTTGTCGCCCTTGCCGGCCGCAAGCACCTGCCGCACCTCGGCGATGCGCCGGGCCTTGGCCTCGTCGGTCTGGCGCACCTTGCCCCAGTGCTTTTGCAGAAGCGCATCCACGCGCTTCTCGCGGTGGTTCTGCATGGCCAGCACCACGGCCGGATCGATGGATTCGCGGGCCACGCCCTTGCCAATGGCGTCGAGCAATTGCAGAGACCACCCGGCGCGGCTGGCGAGCATGTGCTGCGCGGCGACACGCTGGGCGGGCGGCATGGCCGGATACTGCTCCAGAACGGCGCGGCCGATTTGGGCTCCGTCAAACCGCTGCAAGGCGGTCATCAACTCATTGCGGCTAGCATCGGCAGGCGCTTGCCGAAACTGGGAGAGCAGCACGGGCACGATGCCCGGCTCACGCCGCTCGGAGAGCAGGCGGGTGAGATCCCGGCGGTCGGCCGCCGGGGTGTCCTTGGCTTCCACGCGTTGCAAGGCTGATTGCAGCGCCTCGGGAAGCCCAAGCCGGACGGCGAAACTGGTGAGGATGGGGGTGCGGGGCCGCGAGGCCCACGCCGTGCGTGCCGCGGAGAGAAGCTCAGCCGGCACGGTGCCGACGGCGTCGCCGCGAAGTCCCTCCTCCATGCCGGCCACGAGCACGTCCAGATCGGCGCCTTCGGGCGCGGACGCCATCAGCAGGGCGGCGGCGCGCAGGTTGGCGGGGGTTCGTTCGGCGGTGTAACGGCGTCCCAGCCGCCCCACGAGATGCTTGCGAACCAGCGGTTGGCGCCAGAGCGCGGCGTCCTTAAACATGGCGACGACGGCTTCCCGGTGGCTCGCGGCCTTGGACTCAAGGGCCCACCAAAGCAGCAGGGGGATGTGCTTGTCGGTGGAGTCCTCGTTGCGATTGAACAACTCGCGCAGGATGGGCAGCGCGGCCTCGGGCTGCCAGCGCTTGCACGAGGCGGCCATTTGGGCGCGCACTTCGGGATGGGCCTCGCCGCGTGCCATCTCAACCAGCTGACTCCTTAGGGCGGGGGCCAGTGTGCGCGCGTCGCCCAAGAGGCGCACCGTCCAGTAGCGCACGAAGGGATGCGTGTGTCGCAGAGTCTGGGCGGCAAGGGCCGTGTCGAAGCCCCCGCTGGCGTTGAGGGCCCAGAAGGCTTCGAGGGCAAGCTGGCCACTCTCTTGGCTGATGAGTGCGCGCAGCGCGGGTGCAAGGGCAGGGTCGCGACGGTCGGCAATCACGCGTTGGGCCTCCTGGCGCCACCACTTGTTGGGATGCCGCAGCAATGCGATGAGTTCGGCGCCGGACTTTCGGGCGAGGTCGAAGGAAGGCAACGCCGGGGCCGCCGTCACGCTTTGCAGCCGGTAGATGCGGCCGCTCTCCTTGTGCCATGTGTCGCGCGGGTCGAGGTGGCTGAGCCGGCTGTCGTACCAGTCGGCAAAGTACACGGCGCCGTCAGGCCCGGCCTTGGTGTCCACTGGGCGGAACCAGCGATCATCAGTGAGCACGGGGGTGTCGCTGTCCTCGGTGCGGAAGGTGGAACCGTCGGGGTAAATGCGGCTGGCCTGAACGCGGTTGACGAGCGACATGCCGGCGATGACGGAGCCTTCATGGTGGGGCAGCGCGCCGCCCTCGTAGAGGATCATCGACTGGGGAAAGCGCTGCTTAAAACCTTCATGCGCCATGTGCTCGAACCAGCCGAAGGCATAGGGGTTCACCAGGGGGCCGTGCTTGCCCCAGCCTTTGATGTAGCATCCGCCCTGCTCATAATGCACGCCGCGCGTGTCACCGTAATTGGTGCCGGAGAAGAGGCGCCCCTGACTGTCGAAGTCGATGCAGTAGGTGTTGCCGCCGCCCTCGGCGAACAGCTCGAAGGTGCGCGTCGAGGGCTGATAGCGCCACACGGCCTGGCCGAGGAACTTGATTCCCGCAATGTCCGCCGTGCAGGTGCTGCCGTGGGCACCGTAGATCCAACCATCAGGCCCCCAGCGCAGGCTGTTGGCACCCGAGTGTGTGTCCTCCAGCCCGAAGCCGGAGAGGTGCACCTCGGGCGGGCCGTCGGGAACATCGTCACGGTTTCGATCCGGATAAAAGAGCAGGTAGGGTGGCATGAGAACCCAAACCCCGCCGCGCCCGCTCAACACGCTGCGCGCCATGTTGAGGCCGTCCACAAACACCTTGTGCTTGTCGAACTTTCCGTCGCCGTTGGTGTCCTCGTGGATGGAAATCAGGTCGGCGCCGCGGTCGTGGTGCGGGGGCGCCTTGGGCACCTTGTCGTAGACGGCGCGAAGGTACTTGTCGTACGAGACAATCTTGAGTCCGGCGGGAAAGGGGTACTGGAGGTATTGCACAACCCAAAGGCGCCCGCGCTCGTCGAAGTTCAGATTGAGAGGCTGGCGCACCAGGGGTTCGTGGGCCAACACCTGCATCGCAAGCCCCGCACCCATCTTGAAGCGCTTGACGGTCTCCTCCGGCGAAAGCGGCTTTGAGGCATCGGTCAACGCGCCGCCGGGCCTGAAGGTTTCGACAAAGGGCTTGAGCTTGTCGTCAAACTTGCCGCCGCTTTTTTCCTGTGCGGCCAACGCGAAGCCAAGGGTTGCAACGAGGACAAATGCGAGTCTCATGGTTTCACGGGGAATGCTGGCGCAATGTGGCAGGGGCTCGCCACCGGGGCAAGTGGCTTTAGAGCAACATGCCCGCGATGCACGCCGTCATGTAGCAGGCGATCAAGCCGCCGGCCATGGCGCGCAGGCCCAGTTGCGCCAGATCCTTGCGCCGCGAGGGCACCAAGGCACCGATGCCGCCAATCTGGATGGCGATGCTCGCAAAGTTGGCGAAGCCACACAGCGCATACGTCGCCAGCGTCACGCTGCGCGGATCGAGCGACTTGGTCTGTTCGACTAGCGAGAGGTACGCCACAAATTCGTTGAGCACCATGCGCTCGCCCAGCAGCGCGCCCACGCGCGCGCAGTCTGCGGCCGGCACGCCCATAAGCCAGGCGACGGGCGCGTTGAGCCAGCCAAGCATCCGTTGAAGGGGCTCTCCGCCCGGCTGGTGGACCAGTTGCAGCAGCGCCCCCAGCAGGTGGTTGCAGAGCGCCACCATCGCGATGAAAGCGATGAGCATCGCAATCACGTTGAGCGAAAGCGTCATTCCATCACCCGCGCCCCGGCACAGCGCGTCGAGCCCATTATGACTTTCGCGTTCGATGCGTGCGTCCGCACCCGAGGCCGTCTCGGACACTTCCGTTTCCGGCACCATGATTTTCGCAATCACCAGTGCTGCGGGCGCGCTCAAGACCGATGCCGTGAGAAGATGCCCGGCCATGCCGCGGAACCCCGCGTCCTCTCCCAGCTTGCTGTACACCGCCAGCACGCCGCCGGCGATGGTGGCCATGCCTCCCACCATCACCGCCATGAGCTCGCTGCGGGTCATCCGCAGCAGATAAGGACGGATGACCAGCGGCGCCTCGGTCTGGCCCATGAAAATGTTGGCGGCGGCGCACAGGCTTTCGCTGCCGCTCGTGCGCATCACCCGCTGCATCACCCACGCGAAGGCGCGCACCACCCGCTGCAGCACGCCGTAGTGGTAGAGCATGCTGGAGAGCGCCGACACGAAGACGATGGTCGCCGTCACCATCACGAAGAACACCATGCCCGACTCGAGCGAGAGGCCGCGTTTTAATGCATCGAAGTTGGCGAGCGGGCCAAACACGAACCGGGCGCCTTCCTGACTGAACTCGATGAGGCGGCTGATGGCATCGCCCGCCGCGGAGAAGAGGCGCTGCCCGAACCGGGTCTTGAGCACCACCAGCGCCAGCACGAACTGCAGCGCCACGCCGGAGAGCACCGTCGCCCAGGGGAACCGCCGGCGATCCACCGAAAGCGCCCAAGCCAACGCCACGAACACCGCCAGCCCCAACAGGCTCACGAGCTTTAGGCTCATGGCCCTGTGATACGGAAGCAGCGCGCTCGGCTCAAGCTCAATGAGTCTCAAGGTGCTCTTCAACAACTTTCGCGTGCGAACCTCGAGGGGCCTGTGGTAGCAGTTGCCCAAGCCACAGCGGCCATCGCGCATGGGAACGCTCCCTCAGATTCTCGACTTACTGGTGCACCTTAACCGGCATCTGGAGGCCTTGGTGTCGGAGCACGGGGCGTGGATTTATGGCCTGCTCTTTCTCATCGTCTTCTGCGAGACCGGGCTGGTGGTCACGCCCTTTCTGCCGGGCGACTCGCTGCTTTTCGCCGTGGGGGCGCTGGGCGGCAGCGGGGTGCTGGACGCGGTGTGGGCGGGTGCGCTCATGTTCGCCGCTGCGGTGCTGGGGGACGCGCTCAACTATTTCATTGGCTCACGCGTGGGCGAGAAGGCCTGCGCGCGCTGGCCGCGATGGGTGCGGCGGGAGCATCTGGACCGCACCCATTGTTTCTTCGAAAGGTACGGGGGAAAGACCATCGTGCTCGCGCGGTTCGTTCCCATCGTGCGCACGTTTGCGCCGTTCGTCGCCGGAGCCGGGCGGATGAACTACCGCCGGTTCCTCGTGTTCAATGTGGCGGGCGCCGCCTTGTGGGTGGTGGGCATCGTGGGCGCGGGCTTCACTTTGGGGCAGCTGCCCTGGGTGCGGGATCACTTCTCCACGGTGGTTCTGGGGATCATCGTCCTCTCCCTCGTGCCGGTGGCTATTGAATTCGTCCGCGCGAGGCGCGCCGCGCGCCCGGCGGCAATTTCCAATCAGGCTGCGCTGCCGCCGCAATAGATTCTCGGCACGCGGTAGGTGATGGCCGTGAGAATTTCCCAAGGCACCGTGCCGCACCATTGGGCCAGCTCGCCTGCAGTGATGTCCGAGCGGCCCTGTCGGCCGATGAGCACCGCCTCGTCGCCCGGACGCACGCGCCCGCGCGAGACGTCCACCAGCATCTGATCCATCGTCACACGGCCCAACACGGGCCGCAGCCGCCCCCCCACCAGAACATGGGCGCGCCCGCTGCCGCTTCTCAAAAATCCGTCGCCGTAGCCTGCCGAGAGCGTCGCCACCCGCATCCGGCAGGGCGCAATAAAGCTACGCCCGTAGCTGAGCGAGGTGCCCGCCTCGATCGTCTTGACCAGTGTCACGCGGCATTTCCAAGAGAGCGCGGGCCGCAAGTGGCGTTTGAGCAGGGCCTGTTCGCGGCGTCGTCCCGGCGAGCGTCGTCCCGGCGGGATGACGCCGTACACGAGCAAACCCGGCCGGGCCAGATTGCAGGGCCCGTCCGTTTCATGAAGCAGCGCGGCGCTGTTATTGGCGTGAAGCGCATCGAAGGTGCGGCCAGCGTCCGCTAGGTGTTTAACCAGTTTCTCGAAAACGCGCCGCTGATGCCGCGAAAACGCCGCGTCATCCTCGGCCGCCGCATAGTGGGTGTAGAGTCCCACCACCCGCAGATTGGTAAGCCGGTCAATCGTGCGGAGCAACTTGGGGACGGTGTCTGCCGGCGCGCCCAGCCGTCCCATGCCTGTGTCCACTTTGAGATGGGCCTGCACTGTGCGGCCCAGCCGCCCAGCCGCCCGCGAAAACGCGCGCGCCTCCGCCAGCGTGGAGAGGGTGGGGATGACGTTTTCGTGCAGGGCGGCGTCCACTTCATCGGGCAGGCACGCGCCCAGCATAAGAATTGGAAAACCGCGGCCCACGGCGCGGATGTCGCGTGCCTCCTGCAAATTGGCGACGCCAAAAATATCCGTGCCCGCCTGCATCAAGAGTGCGGCCACCTGCCGCAGGCCATGCCCGTAGCCGTCGGCCTTGACCACCGAAAGAATCTTCCGATTGGGCCCAATGCGATAGCGCAACCACGCGAGGTTGGCGCGCAGCGCATCCAGATTAATCTCCGCCCAGCATCGGTGGGTGAAACTCACAGGTCATTGAGGCGAGCGGCCGCGCCGTTTGGCAAGCGCGGGTCATTCACACCGCGCGCGTCCTAGGGAGTTTTTGCAAACTGGACCGGCCGCAGATAAACCGGCTCAAGCGGCGTGTCGGCAAGAGCGTCGGTAGCTGCCGGCTGGGCGAGATGGCGGGCGGCAAGCTGCGCGATGGTCGCGGCGGTAGGGAACGCCTCTTCGCACGCGCTGCCCAGTGCTGGCGCATCGGGCGAGAGCCCGCGTGCAACCGCCAATCCCGCGAGAGCCTCGGCAGACGACACAATCTTCAGGGACGAGAGGCACACCGCAGTCTCTTCACCGAGTTCATATTCCGCCCGATAGAACTCACCGCGCTGGGCATCAATCAGTACATGATGGGCGCCCCGACGGCCCGCGGCCTGCGCGGCGGCAGCGAGGGCGTCGGCGCTGGGCACACCCACGAGACGGACGGCATGAACCAGTTGCCACCCTTGCGCAAAGGCGATGGCGGTACGAATGCCGGCGTAGGAGCCTGGGCCCAGACTGACCGCGATGGCCTGCACTTGCGAGGGAATCCAGCCGGCAGCCTCAAGTGTTTGATCCACCCGTTGCGGCAGCGTCAATGGAGCATCCTCGCCATTGGCTCCAGATTGGGCGCGCAGCCCACTGGCGTCACAAGCGGCGACGCTGCGGCGCCCACTGGAGTTTTCAAGCGCCAAAATCTTCATACTCAATTCGGCGCTCGGTGGTGCCCAAGTCGATGAGTCGCGCGTGCCGGCCGCGCGCCGGGCGGGGGCCCCGCCACCGATCCATCCACTCAACAATGGTCACGCCCTGTGGGGTGAGATAGGGCTCAAGGCCAGCGGCCAGAATCTGTGCGTCATCGTCCAGCCGGTAGAAATCCAGATGGCAAAGCGGCAGGCGGCCGCCGGTGTGCTCATGCACAAGCGTGAACGTGGGAGAAGTGACCTGCTCGGTCACACCCAGTCCGCGAGCCAGTCCCTGCGCCAGCAGGGTCTTGCCCGTGCCCAGTTCGCCATCGAGCGCGAACACCCAGCCCGGAGCGGCCTCGCGCGCCCACGCCTCGCCCAGCCGGAGGGTTTCCTCAGGGCTTCTGGAAATGCACGTAGCCATGGGCAGTGAGGGGGCGCGAACCATCGGCATCGCGCAGGATGATGCCGGGCGTGTGGGTGATCCTGCCGATGCAGCTCAGACGCAGGTCGGGGAACGCCCCTTTCCACGCGTCGAGCAGCGGCACCGCATGGCCCGGCGCCACGCTAAAGAGCAGTTCATAGTCCTCGCCATCCGTCAGCGCCGAGAGCAACGGCGACTTGCCCGGGGTCTTCGCCGTCCCCTTGCGCGCGGCCGCGCTGATGGGGATGGCGCTCGTCAGCAATTCGGCGCCGCAGGCCGACCCGGCCAGCAGGTGGCGCAGGTCGCTGGCCAGGCCGTCGCTTAAATCAATCATCGCGTGGGGAAGAAAATGCTCTGCCAACCAGCGCGCCTGAGGCAGTCGCGGCTCGAAGTCGAGGTGCCGGCCTTGAAGCGAGCCGCCCAGACTTCCACTGACAAACAGGGCGTCACCGGCCTGGCTGCCCTTTCGCCGCACGCATCGGGATGGCTGGACCGTGCCCAATAGAGCCACCGAGATCATCAGGACAGGATTGGTCGTGGTCTCCCCGCCAACGATGGCCACACCGTGCTGACGGGCTAGGTCGGCCATCCCACGGTAGATGCCTTCGATGCGCTCGGGCGCGTGCGTGTCCGCCAGACCCAGAGTGACGAGCGCATGGGCCGGTGTGCCGGCCATGGCGGCAATGTCGGAAAGCGCGCGCGCCAGCGCCTTGCGGCCGATGTTTTCCGGCGGGGCGTCCGCCGCGAAGTGGATGCCCTCCACCACGGCATCGGTCTTGAAAAGGATCCACTGCCCGGGAAGGCCCATGTCCAGCACGGCGCAGTCGTCGCCGGGGCCTACGCGCACGGCGTCGGCAGTCGGCAGCCCGCGGGTCAGCCGTTCGATGAGTTCGGTCTCCTTCACGAGGCGTGTGGCAGCCAGTCCTCCAAGGGAAGAACCTTGAGCATGATGAGGACATTGACGAGGTTAAACACCGCATGGGTGCAGATGGGGCTTAGCAGATTGCCGGTTCGTTCGTACTGCCAGGTGAGCATGACCGAGAAGACCGCCAGCGGGACGGCGGCCAGCAGGCTGCCGTGGCTTGCGGCAAAAAGCAGCGAGGTGAGCCACATGGCCGCCCTGGACCCAATGTGGTTCTTGGCCGCCGGATAGAGCAGTCCGCGGAAGAGCACTTCCTCCACGAGGGGGGCGCGCACGATGGCGAGCAGCCCCAAGCTCAGCACCACCTGATGATCGGCGCTGCCCGCCGCGTGCTCAAACTGCTTCACCAAGTCCTGACGCTCTGGCGCAAGGGCCATCTGTTCCAACAGAAACTGGGCGGCCAGATTTAATCCAAACGCCACGGGCACGAAGAGGACACCCGTGGCGATGGAAAGGGGGATGACACGCAGCGCGCGTCCTTCGCCAAGGCCGATGGTCTGGTTGAGCGTCAGACCGTGGCGGTTCATGACGATCCCCAGCGCCACGGCGGCGTAAGCCGTGTAGAGAACCAGGTCCACCAGCGCGTGCGTGAGGCGGGGCGGTGCGCCGGGAGCCGCGGGCAGGAAGGCCGCCGCCATCATGGGCAATGCAAAGGGGCAGAAAAGGATCGCCGCCTCGGTGAAAGTCCACGGCTTGGCCGACAGCCCGGCGGCCTGCGCCCTGGGAGCGGCGGGGGGCGTTGGGATTTCCGGCGGATCCACCGACACGGGCCAACGTAGTGAAGGGCGGGGGGAGTGACGATGAAAAAACGGCGCATTCACCGTTGCAGTGGGCTTGGGAGCCTCACTACACTCTCCCTGGAAATGGCCAGCACTAGCACTACGACTCCCGCGCTTCGCCCCGATGGGCGCACCCCCGACCAGCTCCGGTCCGTGCGTTTTCAAAACCACATCGCTCCCCACGCCGCCGGTTCCACGCTCATCGAGTGGGGCAAGACGCGCGTCATCTGCGCGGCCACCGTCGAGGAGACCGTGCCGCGATGGATGAAGGATCAGGGCGTGACCGGCGGCTGGCTGAGCGCGGAGTACTCCATGCTTCCCTATTCCACGCTGGATCGCAAACGCCGCGACATCGACCGCGGCAAGCTCGACGGGCGTTCTTCTGAAATCCAGCGGCTCATCGGGCGGGCCATGCGCGCGGCGGTCGATCTGGAAAAGCTGGGCCCGCGCACCGTGTGGATTGACTGCGACGTGCTGCAGGCCGAGGGCGGCACCCGCACGGCCGCCATCACCGGCGCGTACGTGGCCCTCCGGCTGGCCGCCCGCGCCCTTCAGGCCAAGCACCTCATCAAGGGAGACTTTTTCTCCAACGCCGTTGCCGCCGTGAGCGTGGGTGTCGTGGGAGGGCAGGCCTTGTTGGACCTCTGCTATGGCGAGGACGTCGCCGCGACGGTGGACATGAACCTCGTGATGACGGCCTCGGGCGAGTTCATCGAATTGCAGGGCGCGGGCGAGGAGGCGACCTTCACCGAAGCGCAGTTGGCCGGGATGCTCGCCGTGGGGCGCGCGGGAATCACCCGGTTGATTCAATTGCAGGAAGCCGCCGTGGCCGCAGGATGACGGGGGAAGAAAAGGCGGTCAGGCCGACTGACACGCGGGGCAGGTTCCAAAAAACTCCAGCCGGTGGGTGACGCCTGAATACCCGCTTTGGCTGGCGACGCGCTGTTCGAGCTCCGGCGCGAAGCATTCCAGAAGCTCCACCACCCGGTCGCACCGGCGGCAAACCAGATGGTGGTGATGGCCATGGCCGTCTTCTCCCAAAAGCTCATAGCGCCGCACGCCATCGCCCAGGTCAAACCGCTGGACAAGGCCCGCCGATTCGAGCAGATGCACCGAGCGGTACACCGTGGCAAGGTCGCAGCTCCCGCGCAGCGCGCTGTGGATTTGCCGGTGCGACATGGGGTGCGCGCCACGACGCAGCGCGTCAAGGATGTCGCGGCGCGGCGTTGTGAGGCGATGCGCCATGTTGCGCAGGCGCGCTGTCAGCGTCTCCAGCAGCGGCTTCGACGAGGGATGCGCGCCATGAGGATCCATGGTCAATGGACGTGCCCGGGCAGCAGCACGCTGGCGGCCGCCGCAGCGGCACCCAAGGCGATGACGATGCCCTTCTGCCGGTTGTAATGATGATCCTCGCCGGTTTCGAAGAGGATGGTGGTCGAGACATGCATGAAGATGCCGATCACCACCGCCATGAGGTACGCACTGTACTGGGCCAATTCCGGCACGCGGCCGGCCAGCGCGCCCAGTGGGGCGGTGGCGGTGAAGAGCGCCATTAATCCCAGCGCGCGGGGCCGGGGCGTGCCACTTTGCAGCAGCATGGTGAGCAGCACGATGCTGATGGGATAATTGTGAATCGCGATGCCGCTTAAGAGCAGCGCGTTGGTGCGATCCAGATCGCCGTGTCCCAGCGGGATGGCCTCGATGAAACTGTGGATGCACAGGCCGACCAGCATCGCCGTCGGGGGGTGCCCCTGCGTGCAGTGAGCGTGACCGTGCTCCAACCCCAACGTGAAGTTGTCCAGCACCACTTGGAGAAAGAAACCCAGCAGGATGAGCGAACCCATCACCAGGCTGGAATTTTCACTGTGCGCCATGTGCGAATGCGCGCCGAAGGTCTGCGGCAGGAAGTGCAGGCAAACCAGCGCCATCAGATATGAGCCGGTAAAGGCGGTGATGAGCCGCACCCGTCGAGGGGCTGCGAGCTTGAATCCCAGCACGGTGACTACACCCGCCAGCACCGAGGCGACCAGAACGAGATAGACCGTCATTTCACCATGGAAAAAATGCAAACGATTTGCAGGTGGTGGGCGCAAAAAAGTCCGGCTGTTTCTGGAAAGCCGGGCTCCTGATTACTTCATGAGCAGCATCTGGCGCGCGCGCTTGATGGAGCGGGTGAGCTGGCGCTGGTAGTGCGCCGGCAGGCCCGTGTATTTGCGCGGCAGGATGCGGCCTGCATCGGTCACGAACTGCTTGAGCAGGTTGACGTTCTTGGGATCAAGCGTGTCCACCGTGAAATCAATCTTCGGCTTGGGCCGCGGGGTTCGACGGGTGGAATCCCCCTGGCGGCGGCTGCGGGGCGTGCGTTCGGTGTTGGTCTTGCGTGCCATGGTTACTTGATTTCGCGGTGCACGGTGTGGCGCCGCAGGTGCGGATTAAACTTCTTCTTCTCGACGCGCTCGGTCTGGAGCTTCTTGTTGCGTGTCGTCATGTAGCGCGAGGGCGGCTTACCCAGTTTGCGCGCCTCGGTGCACTCCAGCGTGACAATTTCGCGTGCCATGATTATTCCTTTTCAGTGGTGTTGGGCTTCTCCGGCGCCTCGTCTCCGCCCTCGGATTCGTCAGAATCACCGGAGCCGGAAACGCCATCAATAGTGCCCAGCGCCCCGAGTCGTCTTTGACGCAGCGCGCCATCGCGCTCCAAGCGCGCCTGCGACTCGACGGTGAAGCGGGTCCAGGGGATGGCCTCCAGACGGGCCTTGGGGATGGGTTTGCCGGTGAGTTCGCAGGTGCCGTAGGTGTTGCGCTCGATGCGCTTTAACGCCTCCTCAATCTCGTAGACGGCGTCTTGATCCGAGGAAAGCAGGCTCAACGCAAAGTCGCGGTCAAAGTTGTCCGTGCCCGAATCGGCCATGTGCATGCTGTAGCTGGACATCTCCTCGGCCGATTCCTTGGTGAGATCGCTCATCTGGTGCAGCAGGCGCTCGCGCAGCCCCAAGAGCACCTCGTAGTACTTTCGCCACTCCGCCTTGATGTGTCCCTGCTGCGAACGCCACGCCACCGGCTTGGCGGAATTATTTCGTCCGGCGGGCTGGTATCCCAAGATCGATGCCGCCGTGGCACGGGCCGGCGGGCGCGAAGTCGCCTTGGGCTTCGCCGCCGGCTTCGACTTGGGATCGGGCTTGCCCTTTCCCGTGGGCTTGTTGTTTTTGGAAGCGGCCATTGGGTTGCGCTTGCTGGTCTTTCGTGCGTTGGCCACGAACACCAGCTCGTGGGCATCGGGCTTTCGCCGGGCGAAAGGTGTGGGAATCTAGCAGAAGAAAAGTGGAACGCCACAAAAAAGATTGCCCGCGGTTGGCCCCTCCTCATTCCCCTTTGGCACCACTTGGCCGGCACCGGAGGCAGGCGTGTTAGCCCTTCTCAATACAGGCGTAGGCGTTGTGGTTGTGGATGCTTTCAAAATTCTCAGCCTCCACCTTGTACCACGTCACCTGCGGATGAGCGTTGAGGCGCAGGGCCACCTCGCGTACCAAGTCCTCAACAAAGACCGGGTTGCCGTACGCCCGCTCGGTCACGGTCTTCTCATCATTGCGCTTGAGCAGCGAATAGAGCTCGCTGCTGGCGGAAGCTTCCACCATGGCGATGACCTCCTCGATCCAGACGGTTTCGCGGAAGCGAAGCTGAACGGTGACCAGTCCGCGCTGATTGTGCGCGCCCCGACGGCTGATGGCTTTGGAGCACGGGCAGAGGGTGGTGACCCCCACGCGCACCTCCAGCAGAAAATCCAATTCCGATCCGTGGGCCGCCGCGTCAAAGCGCGCCTCGTAGTCCATGAGTCCCACCTTGCGCGACGCGGGCGCCTTCTTGGCCAGGAAGAACGGGAACTCAATTTCCAGATGCGCCGTGTGGGCGGCGAGCCGGCGCTGCATGGAATGCAGGATTTGGGGGATGTTCTCCACATGCACCGCGTTGCCGTGTTCGTGCAACACCTCCAGGAACCGGCTCATGTGGGTGCCCTTGAATTCCTTGGGCAGGTCCACGTACATCCCCAGTGTGGCGACGGTGTCCTGAAACTCTCGCGCCTTGTCGCGCACCCGGATGGGAAAGCGAAGACCGCGCACGCCCACCTTGTCGATTCGCAGATTGCGGTGGTCGCGTTCGTTCTGCTTGTCCTCTAGGGGCTGGAGCCGTTTGCGTGCCATGTCGTGGGGGCGAGAGTATATGTCAGAGAAGGGTTGCGCGGCCAAGTCGAAATCAACCCGCTTTACAAGCGCTCACAGGGGGCTTTGACTGGCACCATGATGCGAAACCTCCTTTGGCGGCCGGTCGGGTTCGCGGCGGTGCTGGTGTTGCCCGGTGCGGCCCTCGCCGGCGAATTTGTGGTGGCCACCTACAATCTCCATAATTACGTCGGCAAAGGCGTGGAGGGACGTCCCGCCAAATCCGCAGCCGCGCGGGGCAGGGTGAGTGCGATGATCGCGCGCGTGCGGCCCGATGTGCTGGCCCTTCAAGAGATGGGCACCACCAATCTGCTCCAGGGGCTGCGTGCCGACCTCAACGCATCCGGATTGGACTATCCGCATTGGATATGGGTGAAGGGCGCCGACCCGGACATCCACCTTGCCGTGCTGAGCCGGTTTCCCTTGAAGGCAGCCCGGGCCCACGATCAGGTGCCCTACCTTCTCGATGGGCGGCGCCTCTTGGTGTCGCGCGGGTTTGCCGAGGTGGAGGTGCAGGTTCATCCCGGATACCGCTTCACGCTGTTTAATGCGCACCTCAAATCCAAACGCCCCGTGCTCCACGCCGATCAGTCCGAAATACGCCTGGCTGAGGCGAAAGCATTGCGCGAGCTGGTGCAGGGGCGCATCGCCAATGCAGCTGAAAACCTGCTGGTGGTGGGCGATCTCAATGATAACCAGGACGCGCCGCCGCTCAAGGTGCTCGTTGGCCGGGGGCGTTCAGATCTGAGAGACTTACGGCCGCTGGAGCGCATTGACGGCGCCATCTCTTCCGGCGCCGCGTGGACTTATCACTACCGCAAGGAGGACACCTACAGCCGATTTGACTACATCCTTGCCAACGCCGGGATGGCCCGCGAACACCTCGCGGCGCATTCCTATGTGGCGGGGTCGCCCGAGGCGATGGAGGCTTCCGACCATCGGCCGGTGGTCGCCGCGTTCAGCGACGTGGACCGCTGACTTTAATACCGCGATGCGCGTGGCATGCCTTTGAGCGAGAAGTTGAGCGAGATCTGGAAGGCATCCTCGCGGGTGGACGAGCCCTGACTATCCAGAAACCGGACGTCGAGGTAGCCCGTCCAGCTGCGGAAGTCGCGGTACAGGGTGTAGGAGTGGTCCGAGAAGTTTCCGCGCTTGGCGTCAAAATGCTGCGCCATGCTGAAGGACCAGTCCTCGCTGAACCGGTAGCCCCACGCGCCGTAAAGCGTGCTGCTCCGGTTCTCGCGCGAGAGCGTGCCGGGAGCCAGATAATAATAGTGCCCGGCGCGCAACGACCACCGTGCATCCGGCGTGAACGTGAGGGAGTTGTTGATGAGCCGCCACACGTGATCGTTTACGTCGTAGCGCAGATCAGAGCCAGCGCCAAGCCACGTGCGCGGGCGTACAGCCAGGGTAGAGAAAAGGTCGTTGAACGTGCCTTGGCCGGACGCGGGATTGAGGCGCCAGTCGGTGTACACGGCCCAGTCCACCACGTCCTGCACGCCTTGCTTGCGGTGCGTCTGCAGCCGGTTGCGCAGGCCCATCCGCAGGACGTTCTGCGAATCCACATTGTCGATGGCGTTGTAGTCCGGATAGGTGATGGGAAGCAGATGCGAGCCGACGACTTCGTAGTCATACTGTGGAAGCTCACTAGGCCTGCGGTTGGGGCGCGGCACAAAAACGTAGTTGAACGAAGGCTCAACAATGTGGCGCAGGCCGCGGATGTCCATCAACGAGCTGTTGGCCTCGGGGAAAAATCTGGAGGCCTTGGCGGAAAACTCCGCCCCGGTGTTGAACACGTACCGGTCCCGGCTGTCCATATTGCTGCCTGCGCCGTCGGTCTCGCCGTAGTGGGTGAAACGGCTGCCAATGCGCGGGGTGATGTGGAGCCACCCGAAGGCCTGCGTTGGAAGGTACACCTGATGCAGCGTGTCGGCGCGCATCCCTCCCAGCGACGCCGTGGTGTCGTATTGATACTTGCGGCGCAGGTAGGCCAGCGACGTCTCCTGCTCGTAGTAGAAGGGGCTCGTTCCAATTTGCTGGCGCAGGCTGCTAAACCGCAGGTCTGGCAGCCGTTCCACGGTGCCGAAGTGATCGTTGAGGCGCGGCTGTGCCAGAAAATTCAGATTGTGGTCGGCCCAGTTGCGGTCGATCTCAAGGAAGCTGCGGGGCTGCGCGTTTTCCCGATAGTCGCGCTGGAAAAAGTCGCGCCGCAGGTACTCGTCAGATTCATAGTCCAGCACGGCTGTGGCGGTGAAGTCCGGGCCCGTGCCCGCGCGATGGACCATGCGCAGACGCTGGCGTTCGCTGTCGAGCGGCAATCCTCGCGAGTCGTTGCGCGGGTCATCGTCAAAGGCGAAATAGGGATCAATTGTGCCGCCTCCGAGCGTGCCCAGATGATAGCGGAACTCCGGACCGATGGCGAAGCCGCGCGCACTGCGATAATCCAAGTGCAGCTCGCCACCCAGCCGCTCGGTGCCCGGCCAGCGGATGGAATTGAGAGCGTAGGCACCCCACGAGCTGCGGTAGCCCGGCTCGGTGTGGACGTTCCAAGGGTGGCTTTTCAGGCTGCGCTTGTAGTAGGGCAGATAGGCAACGGGCACGCCCGCAGCCTTGAGGGTGGCGTTGTAGAACTCGATGTGATCGCCCGGCGCAATATTGATTCGCTGGGCGGTGATGTAGACATCCGGATCGGCCACGTCATCGGTGGTGAACTTGACGTCTCGCGCCGTGAGCAGGTTGTTGGTGAGCGATCCCTCCATCGCTGCGCCCGAATAGAGCTTCTCCATGCCACCGCCACGGAAGCGCGCGGCCTTGATGCGTTTGGTGTTGAAGTTGTATTCAAGCTGCTCGCACTTCCAAGTGTGTTCCCCCCGGTGCAGCACCACGTTTCCGGTGGCCGTGGTTTCGCCCGTCAGCCGGTTCAACGTCGCCGTCTCAGCCGTGAGAAGGGTGGCTTCGGGCGTCCCCAATTGGTACTGCACACGCACCCCCTTGCGCGCCGTGACCAGCCCGGTGTTGGGGTCGTACTGAAGGTCGCCCTCAGGCGTGGTGGATTCGATTTTCCAGGGCACCGCGGGAACTTGTCCCTGCGAGGGAAGCGCGCCCGCCAGCCAGCACAGGAAAATGGGAAGCCACCTTGCCTTCATCAGACGAGGCCGACTAAACCACAATGCGGCGCCCGTGCAAACCCCAGTTATGCGCAGCGATCGCGAACGGGGTTGACGCTTTCGCACCGCGCGACGGATACTCCCCCGCCGATCCATGAAAGCCGCCACGGGATCCACGCTCATTTTCAACGGGCAACTGGTGGATGGCACGGGCGCACCCGCCGTGCCGCACGCGGCGCTGCTGCTGGAGAAAGGTCGCATCCGCTATGCCGGCGCGGCCGCAGGGTGCCCGCCCGCAGACGGCGCGTGTGAGCGCATCGACGCGCGTGGAGGTACAATCATGCCCGGGCTGGTGGAGTCGCACTTCCACGCCACCTACTTCAATGTCGCCGAGTTGCAGGATCTGGACATCAAGTATCCCGTGGAGTACGTCACGCTGCTGGCCAGTGTGAATTGCCGGCTGTTGCTGGAGTGCGGCTATACCAGCGCGCGTTCCGGCGGCTGCCTCTTCAACTGCGACTACTGGCTGCGCCATGCCATCGAAGCCGACCTGATCTTGGGGCCGCGCCTGGCCACCTCGGGCCGCGAGATTTGTTCTGCAGGGGGCCTCATGGACTGGAACCCGGGCTTCCGCAAAATCGGCATGGAGGGGCTGGTCTTCATCATCAACGGCGTGGAGGACGCTCGTGCCGCCGTGCGCGCATTGGTCAAGGACGGCGTGCAGTGGGTTAAAACCTATCCCACCGGCGACGCCGCCGCCCCGGACACCAACGACCACCACACGCTTTGCATGACGCTCGAGGAGATGCACGCCGTGGTGGCGACGGCGCACAACCACGGCCTCAAGGTCACCGGCCACTGCCGCGCCACACAGGGCATCAAGAACGCGCTGCGTGCCGGCTACGACACCATCGAGCACGGCACCTTCATGGATGATGAGGCGTTGGACTTGCTTCTGGCGCGCGACGTGCCCTGCGTGCCCGGCCTCTACTTTGAGAAGGCCAGCGTGGAGCGCGGTGGGGAATTTGGCTTGTCCGCTGCCGTGATCGACGGCCATCAGGAGACGCTGGAGGGCGGCGCGGCGTCCGCGCTGAAAATTCTCCGCGCCGGCGGGCGTATCGGGCTGGGAGGCGACTACGGATTCGCGTGGAACCCTCACGGAAATTATGCGCGGGAGATTTCATTCTTTGTGCGCGACGTGGGCTTCACCCCGCTGGAGGCGATTCGCTGCGCCACCAAGACCGGCGCGGAAATTCTCCAGCGCGGCGACGAGCTGGGAACCTTGCAGCCGGGCAAGCTGGCCGACGTGCTGGTGGTGGATGGCGACGTGCTTCAGCACATCTCGTTGCTCGAGGAGCGCAGCCGGTTCATCGCCGTGTTGCAGGGAGGCATCGTCAAGGCTGGCCAACTTGCGCCAGCCATTCCGGCAGCCGTGCCGGCGGTGGGTTGAATGGGAATGCCCGGAATACTTTTGCGCTGCGCGGCGGCCTTGGGGCTGGCGGCCGCGCTTTGGGTGGAGGGTGCGCCCGCGGCCCGACACATCGTCATCGTGGCGGGCAAGAAGAGCCACGGCCCCGAGGGCAACGGCATCCACGACTACCCGTGGTCGGCACGCCTTTTAAAGGTGATGCTGGATCGCTCCAACATTGCCGGGCAGGTGGCCGTCTCGTTCCACCTCGATGGCTGGCCCAAGGACACGCGCGCGTTGGAAGCCGCCGACGCCATCATGATTATTTCCGACGGGCGCGACGGCGACCTCTATGCCGAGGCGCCCCATTTGGAAAACGCCGAGCGCGTCGAGTTTCTAGAGAAACAGATGAAGCGCGGGTGCGGCCTCTTGACCTTCCACTTCTCCACCTTCGCGCCGGACAAGTGGGCGGAGCAGTCGCTGCGATGGACCGGCGGCTATTTCGACTGGGAGGAGGGCGGCGTGCGCAAGTGGTACTCGGCCATCCAGACGCGCGAAGCCCAGGTGCAGCCCGCAGCTGGGGCGCACCCGGTGCTGCGCGGCGTGCCTGCATTCAAACTGCGCGAGGAGTTTTACTACAACATCCGCTTCGCGCCGGACGATGCGCGGTGGACGCCCCTGTGGAGCGTGCCCGACCTGCCCGGGCGTGACGCCGCCGGCCGTGTGGTGGCTTGGGCGCGCGAACGCGAGGATGGCGGGCGTGGATTTGGCACCACCTGCGGGCATTTCTACGACAACTGGAAGGAGGCGCCCTTCCGCAAGTTCATCCTCAACGCGCTGGTGTGGGCCGCCAAGGTGGAGGTGCCCGCCGCGGGCGTGGAGGCGCCTTATTTTTCCCGTGAGGAAATCCGCGCGGCGCTGGCCGGGGTGAACGGGGAGCAACGCGCGCTGTCCGAAAAACCCATCCGCGCGCTCATCCTCACCGGCCACCAGTATCCCGGACACAAGTGGGCCGAGACCACGCCCGTGCTCCGCGCAGCGTTGGAACAGGACGGGCGCTTTGTGGTGGAGGTGAGCGAGGACATCGAGCGGCTTTCGCAGATCAAACCCGGCAGCCACGACGTGCTGGTGCTCAACTACTGCAACTGGGAGCAGCCGCGCGGCCTGAGCGCCCAGTCCAAGGCCGCCTTCGTGGACTACCTCAAGGCCGGGGGCGGTCTGGTGCTGATTCATTTTGCCAACGGCGCATGGCATTTTTCGCTGCCCAAAGCCGGCGAATCAGACTGGCCCGAGTTCCGAAACATCTGCCGGCGCGTCTGGGATCACAAGAGTGACAGCGGCCACGACCCCTTCGGCGCGTTCCGTTGCGAGATCACGGCGGCACCGCATGCCATCACGCAGGGCATGGCCGCGTTTGACACCCTGGACGAGCTCTACTTCCGCCAGAAGGGCACCGCGCCCATCGAGCCGCTCGTGACCGCCAAGTCCCGGCAGACTGGCCGCGACGAGCCGCTGGCGTGGGCCTACGACTATGGGCGTGGGCGCGTGTTTCAGACGGTGCTGGGCCACGGGGCCGTGTCGCTGCAGATGGCCGGCCCGGCTGAGTTGGTGCGGCGGGGAGCCGCATGGGCCGCGGGCCGCGAGCAGCGCCCCGTGCCCCGGGCGGAAGCGCAGCCCGCGTCCAATGCCACGGCCGTGGGCTCCACGCCGCGCGCGGCCAACCCGCCACCCGTGGGGGCGGCGTTGGTGGAGGGAAAATCAGGCAGGGCGCTTGATGCGCGTGTCGCGGGCGCGCTGGTCGAAGGCCACGAGGACTTCCGCAAGGGCCCGCGCGCCCTCACCCTCACCGCTCGCCTCTTTGGCAAGGCTCAATTTAACATCCTTCTCGCCTCGGAGCCCAAGCGCGCGCCCCGCCATTGGGAGTTGTACACCTACGCCGGCAGCGGCGTCCTCAGTGTTTTCCTTCCCGGACGTGGCGGCGAATATCGCAGTGCCGTGGACATCTGCGATGGGCAATGGCATGAGCTTGCGATGGAGCTGGACGACGCGCGCCTGCGCCTTTTCGTGGATGGCAAGCGGGTGCTGGACGAGGCTCTGCCTCCCGCGCCGGCGTCCACTGCGGCGGACGGTTCATTGGCCATTGGCCGGCTGGCCGAGGGAGGCATCGGCTGTGAGGGATGGATTGACGAAGTGACCTTTACCCGGCCTGCCACCGCCACGACGCCCGCGCAGATTCTCGGCGCATGGTCTTTCGATGCGCTGGAGCAGGGCAAACGATTTGCCGACCGCTCGCCCCACCAACGCTTCGCCCTGCTCTCGTCCGATGCCCCCCCCTCCGGCGCGCCGGTTCAGGGCGTGGGTGCTGCCGATGATCCCACCCGGCAAACGGAGAAAGACTGGGTGGATGCTCGCTGGGCCCGCACACAAATGGGGCCCTTCATGAGCGGCCACATCGCCACACCGCACGGCGGCACGGCCAAGGGCATCGCCCTGCGCGTGGGTGATCAAGGCGAAGCCACGGTTTGTTTTGACACCGATCTCTTGCGCTACAGCGCGGGCTGGACCGGCGGCTTTTTACAGCCCGACGCCTCGCGCTATGGGCTCATCCATCCGCTCAAGCCCGTCGGCGACATCGTCTTTTCCACCGAGAAAAGTCCCGGCTGGGCCGACGGCCGGGGGCGGTTTGACGATCTTCGCCAGCCCAGGTTTGGGCCTCTGCCCAAGGACTGGGCGCGCCACCGTGCGCTCCACCTGCATGGCAACCGCCTCGTGCTGGCCGCCTCGGTGGACGGTGTGGAAATCCTCGATTCCCCGTGGGCGCACCGGCGCGAGGGCGTGGTGGCCATCACCCGCGAATGGGAGGCGGGCCCACGCAACCGCCCGCTGACGGTGCATCTGTGCGACATGGCGAAGGCGCGGATTGAGAAACACGGTGAGCTGAGCGTGGCACTGGTCGCTTTGGGAACGCAGGTGTCGGCGGTGGCCATCGCGGGGGGCGGCGCGCTGCGCGTTGAAGAACCCGGGCGCGTGCGGCTGGAATTTGCCGTGGGAAGGCTGCCCCTTCGCGCCAAGGCGTTCTTCTGGCGCGGCGCGGCGAATGAGCTGCCCGGGTTCCTCGCGCTGGCCCGGGATCAATCCGCCCCGGCCGACCTTCGCAAGTGGACGGCCGCGGGCCCGGCGCGGTGGGGGGCGCCGCTGCAAACCCGCGGCATCGTCGACCGGCGCCGCACGGCCTTCGCCATCGACACCATCACCGTGCCGCACGAGAACCCTTTCCACGCGCTGATGTTCACTGCCGGTCACGATTTCTTTTCCAACGGCGACGCGGCCGTGTGCACCGTGCACGGCGACGTGTGGCGCGTGAGCGGGCTCGACGAAACGCTCGAGGGCGTGCGCTGGCAGCGCTATGCCACGGGCCTCTACCAGCCGCTGGGCCTGCGTGTCGTCAACGACCGGGTGCACGTGCTCGGCCGCGACCAGATCACCCGGCTTGTGGATTCCAACGCCGACGGCGAGGCCGACCACTACGAGGTGTTTAATAACGATCTCATGATTGGCGGCGGCGGCCATTCTTACGCCACCTCGCTGGAGACCGACGCGCAGGGCCGGTTTTATTTCATGCGCTGCGCCGAGGACACCCCGCATGGCGGCGTGGCGCTGCGCGTGGACAAGGACGGCTCCAAGCTGGAGGTTCTATCCACAGGCTTTCGCAATCCCAACGGGATGGGTGTGGGCCCCGATGGCACCGTCACGGCGGCCGATCAGCAGGGGGACTGGGTGCCGGAGACGCGGCTCGACGTGCTTCGTCCCGGCGGCTTCTACGGTTTCATGCCGATGCACAAGCGCGCCGAGGCCCCGCAGACGTTTGATGCGCCGCTGTGCTGGATTCCCCGCGCTCTCGACAATTCCGCAGGCGGTCAGGCATGGGTTCCGGATGGAAAATGGGGCGCGTTGGGCGGCCAGATGCTGCACCTCTCCTACGGGCGCTGCACCTGGATGATGGTGCTCCGTGATGGGGCCAATGGCGCCGTGGTGCCCTTGCCGGGAAAATTCCTCTCAGGCGCCATGCGCGGCCGATTCAGCCCCAGGGATGGACATTTCTATGTGAGCGGGCTGCGCGGCTGGCAGACGGCGGCGGTGCGCGATGGATGTCTGCAGCGCGTGCGCCACACGGGCGAACCCTTGCATCTGCCGGTGGCGACGCGCGTGTCGGCCGATGGCATCCGCATCACGTTTAACACGCCGCTGGATAAGAAGGCGGCTGTGGACGCCGGGAACTGGGCGCTCGAGCAATGGAATTACCGCTGGAGCAGCACCTACGGTTCCAAGGACTGGTCGGTGAAGAACCCCGCGCAGGCCGGGCGTGACCCAGTGGAGGTGCGCCGCGCGGAGCTTTCCGCCGACGGCCGCACGGTGCTGCTGCGGCTGGAGGGCGTGCAGAAGGTGCATGTCCTCTCGGTGCAGTACAACCTCGACTCGGCCGACGGTGCCAATTTCAAGGGCCAGCTCTCTCTCACGATCAACCAGGTCCCCGGCCAATAAGTTTGCGCGTGGCGGCGATTGCCAAACGCGCCGCCTTCATTACACTGCCCAAGTATGGAATGGCGCTCAGTGCCCCGGCTGGTGTGGGTGTGGAGCCTCCTGATCACCCTCACCACCCTGGCGGCACCCCGCGCGGGCACCCTGCACCTGCGCAACGGCGACCGCATCACCGGCCACATGGCCGGCTTTGACAACGCCACCGGCTTGCTTTGGAAGCACCCGGCCGTGGCTCCCGAACTGCGCGTGGAGGCGGCCAGTGTCCAGCGCGTCTCGCTGCTGGCGCCCGAGGGGCCCGCCTTGCGTCGCCACGACACCCGCGTGCGCCTGCACGGCGGCGACACGTTGCCGGGCGAAGTCATCGGTCTGGATCCCACGCATCTGGTGCTCCAAACCTGGTACGCGGGCAACCTGCGCATCCCCCGCGCCGCCATCGCCCATCTCATCCCCGGAGGCATGGCCAAGGTGGTCTTCGAGGGGCCCACCTCCCTCAAGGGCTGGGGTGCCGCGCTCATGGGCGTGCAATTGGGCGAGGAAGGCGACGCGGTGGGCGGGGTGGTGGTGGATTCGCTGGTGGAGAACGGCCCGGCCATTCTGGCGGGGCTCGCACCGGGCGATGTGGTGACGCACGTCAACGACAAGCCCTTCAAGGTGCGCGCCGAACTCATCGCCTTCGTCAAGAGCTTCGAGCCCGGTGAGAAGGTGGCCATCACCTTCAAGCGCGAGGGCAAGGAGATGAAGCTTCCCATCACGCTCGTGTCGCTGCACTGGGATTTCCGCGACGGCGCGTTTTTATGCAAGGGTGTCAACAGCATCATCGGCCGCGAGCTCGACTGGCCCGAGCGCGCCAATCTCGAGTTCACGCTCGAATGGGAGGCGATGGCGGGCCTCGACATCGTGCTGTGCGGCGACCGGCTTGCCGCGTCGGGCCTCATGAACGCGTACAGCCTTCGCATCAATCACAATCACGCCTACCTCTACCGCTTCCAGCACGATGGCGTGAACACGCAGTCCAGCAGCCTGGGCGTCGTGCAGCTGCCCGCGCTGGAACGCGCCCAGGCGCACTTCTCCATCCGCATCGACCGCAAGCTCAAGACCATCACCCTGCTGATGAATGACCGGCTGGTGCAAAAGTGGCGCGACAACGGCGAGTTTGCCGGCAAGGGCCGCTACCTGCAGTTTAATCCGCAAACGGCCAACACCATGCGCGTGTCCAACCTGCGCCTCTCCGAGTGGAACGGAAACCTTCCCAGCGACGCCGAGGTCGCGGCCGGTGGCGACGGTCGTCAGGACTTCGTCCGGCTGGCCAATGACGACAGTGTCTCGGGCCAGATTGCCGGCATCCAGACCGGCCGCCTGGCGCTCAAGACAGAGCTCTCCGACAAGCCCATCGAGATCCCCCTGGACCGCATCGCGCTGGTCAAGTTTGCCACGCCCACTCCCGCCACCACGCCGACTCCTGCGCCCGCCGCCGCGGTGCCACCCGGTCAGGTTCGCGCCACGCTGCTGCAACAGGGTGCCCTCAACTTCCAGTTGCTGGAGTGGAAGCCCGAGGGCGTGCGGATTCGCAGCGCCGTTTTTGGCGACGCGGTGTTGCGGCCCGAGGTGTTGATGTCGCTGGAGTGGAAGTAACGGACTTGCAGCCGTCCTCCCGCTCGAGCTCGCAAGCCAGCGACCGCGCAAGAGCTTCCAGCCATTCACCCGCATGCGCCTCGGCCTGCGACGCCGGCCCCAGCTCTGTCAACGCGCGGCGCCGGGCAAAGTAGCGCCCCAATCGTGGTGCGTCCTCGATTCTTCCCGCCAGCGCAAGACATCGCCGGGACGATGCCGCCGCCAGCTTGGCCAGCTCTCCCACGCCCTTTCCCATCACCGTCTGAGCGTCCATCGCACCCTCGCCGGTCACCACCACTTCGCAGTGGCGCACGGCCCTGTGCAGCCTGATCGCCCGTGCAAACAGCGCAAAGCCCGGCCGCAGGGTTCCTCCGCAAAACACGCGCAGGCCAAAGCCCAGCCCTCCGGCCGCGCCCGCGCCCGCCTCCCCCGCGGCACCCTTGCCGCGCCCTGTATTTAACACCCGGGCCAGGGCGCGCAGGCACGCCTCGGCGTGGGCCATGTCCTGCGCGCGCAGTCCCTTTTGCGGGCCGTACACGCGGCTGCACCCGCCCCGTCCCAGCAGCACGTTCTGCACGTCCACCGCGACAATCAACCGGGGCCGCCGTTGCTTGGCCGGTCGCTTCACGTGCGCGAGCCGGTGAAGACCCGTCCAAGCCTCGATGGGATGGCCCGCGGCGTCCCTGAATTGCCAGCCCAAGGCGCGCGCCAGTCCAAATCCCCCGTCGTTGGTGGCGCTGCCGCCAATGCCCACGAGGCACTCGCGCGCCCCCTTCTTCGCCGCGGCCTTGAGCATGGCCGCCAGCCCGCGTGTGTCCAGATCGTGGGGGTGAAACTTCCCGCGTGGAAGAAGCGAGAGTCCCACGACACGGGCCGACTCGATGATGGCGATGCGTCGGGCGGCCACCCACCACCAGGTCGCCTTCAAGGGGCGACCTGCGGCATCCACCGTGCCCACCTGCTGGGGCTTTGCCCCCAGCGCGCGCGCCAAGAGTTCGCCAAAACCTTCCCCGCCGTCACTGATGGGCAGAGTTTGAAGCCGGTCGTGGGGCCGCGCCCTGGCCCAGCCGCGTGCGATGGCCGCGGCGGCTTCGTCCGCGCGCAGGGTGCCCTTAAACTTGTCAGGAGCAATGAGAACCTTGAGCGACATGCGCCGCATGGTGGCCAAATGCGTTGCGCCCGGCAACCCCCTGCAGGGGTGCTGCGCACGGCAATACCGGCTTCGCCGGGGAATTAATTGATTTAATTCCGGTGTGCACCCCCTATTGCCGCAGGCGCCCCCTGCGGGGGGGCAACCACCTGCGGGGGGGCAATCATGGCTATTGCCCGCCGCAGGCGCCCCGACCCGGGTCCGGCTGCGCCGGGGCAATCATGGGTCGATTGCCGGGTGGAACCCCCTTACCCACGCCGGGGTGAAGCATACCCCAACCCGGGTCCGGCTGCGCCGGGGCAATCATGTCGTCGTTTGCCGGGTGGAACCCCCTTACCCACGCAGGGGTGAAGCATACCCCGACCCGGGTGAAGCATACCCAGACCCGGGTGCCCCTGCGGGGCGGCGATAGGGGCGCCTGCGGAGGGCACCTGCGGTGAGCAATAAGGCGAAGCCCATCATTGCCGCGGCGCAGCCGCCCCCTGCAAGGGGCCGCAAGGGCAATTAGGAGATTGCCGCACCGCAGGTGCCATGGCATTCTTCTTGGCGTCTATGTCAGTGCCAACCATTACCTGTTATCTAAAACCCACTTGCGGCTGGAGCGAGGGCGTGCGCGCCGTCCTGCGCAAGTACCAACTGCGGTGGGATGAGAAGGATGTGGTGAACAATCCCGAACATCGCCGGGAGATGATTGAGCGCAGTGGCCAGATGCTGCAGCCCTGCGTGGAGGTGAACGGACACATGCTGGCCGATGTCAGCGGCGACGAGGTGGAGGCGTATCTGGTTTCGCGGGCAATCGTGGGTTCCAATGCGAATGCGGCGGATGCCCCCACCAATCAGCCCTGCGCCCACGAGATGCCCCAGGCCATCCGGTTCCAACGCTAGAGATCGGGCGATTGCCCTGCGCGACGCTCCCGCGAAGAAGGGCGCGCGCCCTTGTTTTTCGCAAGAAGAGCCTGTGCGTGTTGTCACCTCCCCCTCCGCGATGCAAGGGCAGGCGCTGCTGTGGCGCCGGGGCGGACGGCGCGTGGTTCTGGTTCCCACCATGGGCGCGCTACACGCAGGGCATGAGAGCCTGCTGCGCAGAGCCCGGCATCTGGCAGGGCAGGGCGGGGTGGTGGTGGCCAGCATCTTTGTCAATCCCCTGCAGTTTAACAACGCGCACGACCTGGCCTGCTATCCAAGGCCGACCAAGAGCGACCGGGCGGTTTGCCAAGGGGCAGGGGTGGATGTGCTTTTCATGCCCGGCACGGGTGCCATGCGCAAGGCCGACGCCAGCACGTGGGTGGAGGAAACCGCGCTGGCGGCGGGCATGGAAGGCGCGGCGCGGCCGGGGCATTTCCGTGGCGTGACGACCGTGGTGGCGCAGCTCTTGAATCTCGTGCTGCCCGACGTGGCCGTGTTTGGCGAGAAGGATTACCAGCAGGCCGCCGTGGTGCGCCGCATGGTGCGCGACCTTCATTTTCCCGTGCGACTGGTGGTGGCGCCCACCGTGCGCGAACCGAGCGGACTGGCGATGAGCTCGCGCAATGCGCACCTCTCGGCTGCCGAGCGGTCGCGGGCATCGGCGCTTGTGCGTGCATTGCAGGCAGCGCGAAAGGCCGCGCGCAGTGCCGCGGGGGTCTCGGGCGGAGGATTGAGCAGGCTCAAGCGGCGGCTCGTGGCCCAGATGGGGCAGGACGCGCGGGCGCAGGTGGAGTATCTGGAATTTTTTGACCCGCAGACTCTCAAGCCGGTGCGGCGCCTGGTGCGCGGCGCACGCGCCGCGGTGGCGGCGCGGGTGGGGAGGACGCGACTCATTGACAACGTGGGCTTGTGAGGCGCTTTGACTACATTGTGATCGGCAGCGGCATCGCCGGGCTCTCCTTTGCGCTCAAGGTGGCGGCCCGCGGACGTGTGGCGCTGGTGACCAAGAAGAATCGCACCGAGAGCAACACCAACTACGCGCAGGGCGGCATCGCGGCCGTGAGCCAGCCCCCCGATTCCTTCGCGCTGCATGTGGAGGACACCCTGCGCGCCGGCGCGGGGCTTTGCGATGAGGCTGCTGTGAGGGCGGTGGTGGAGCAGGCGCCCGCGCGCATCGCCGAACTCATCGCGCTGGGCATGGAGTTTTCGCGCGAGGATAGCGTCTCGCCCGATGGCGAACGCAGCTACGCGCTGGGCCGTGAGGGGGGCCATTCGGCGCGCCGCGTGTATCACGCGAAGGACGCCACGGGCCGCGAGGTGGAACGCGCGCTGCTTGCGGCCGTGGATCGGCAGCCCAACATCGAGGTGTTTGAAGATCACTTCGCCGTGGATCTCATCACCGCGCGCAAGCTGCGCCGCGAGGGCGCCGACCGGTGCCTGGGCGCCTATGTCTTTGACAGCCGCACGGGAGGCGTGGAGACGTTCGTGGCGCCGTTGACGGCGCTGGCCACCGGCGGCTGCGGCAAGGTGTACCTCTACACCACCAATCCCGACGTGGCCACGGGCGACGGAGTGGCCATGGCCTATCGCGCCGGCGTGCCGGTGACCAACATGGAGTTTGTCCAGTTTCATCCCACCTGCCTTTATCATCCGCTGGCCAAGTCGTTTCTCGTGAGCGAGGCCGTGCGCGGCGAAGGCGGCGTGCTGCGGACGGTGGACGGGCGCGAGTTTATGAACGGGGCGCACCCCATGCAGTCGCTGGCACCGCGCGACCTCGTGGCGCGCGCCATTGACCGCGAGATGAAGCGCAGCGGTGCCGACCACGTGCTGCTGGACATCACGCACAAGCCCGCGCCCTTCATCATCAGCCGGTTTCCCAACATCTACGACACCTGCCTGCGCTTTGGCATCGACATCACCAAGCAGGCGATTCCCGTGGTGCCCGCGGCGCATTATCAGTGCGGCGGCGTGGTGGCGGGACTTGACGGCCGCACCGAACTGCCCGGGCTTTTGGCGCTGGGCGAGGTAGCCTGCACGGGCCTGCACGGGGCCAACCGGCTGGCCAGCAATTCCCTCATCGAGGCGCTGGTGACGGCGCATCTTGCGGCCCAGTCGGCACCGCCGGCGCCGCCGGAGGAGGTGGAGATTCCGCAGTGGCACTCGGGCCACGCCACCGACCCGGACGAGATGGTGGTGGTTTCGCACAACTGGGATGAGATCCGCCGCTGCATGTGGGATTACGTGGGCATCGTGCGCACCCAGAAGCGCCTGCTGAGGGCGCGCAGCCGCATCGAGAGTCTTCGCGAGGAGATTGCGCAGTATTACTGGGACTTCAAGGTGACGAGCGACCTTCTGGAGTTGCGCAACATTGCCACCGTGGCCGAGCTCATCATCAACGGCGCGCTGCTGCGGCCCGAAAGCCGCGGGCTGCATTTCAACCTGGATCATCCGGAGGCCGACCCGGCGTGGGCCCAGCGCCGGAATCTCCTGCGGCGCGAAGCGCAAGCCGCAAGTATCTCTTGAATTGGCGCGGCAACCCGCTAGCGTGGCGGCTCGTGCGTGCTTAGCTCAGGGGTAGAGCATATCCTTCACACGGATGGGGTCGGAGGTTCAAATCCTCCAGCGCGCACCATCTTTTCCATTCCCGCTTGGCCAGCATTTTATTGGTGACACCCGATGTGGCTGCTGGCAACCTTCATTTTCAGGAGAACCAAACGATGAAACTGACTCTTCTCAAGGACTGGTTGGTGGGCGCGGTTCTGATGGCGATGGGAGGCACCATGAACGCTGCGGATTTGAAGGCGGGCGACGAGGCCCCGGACTTTTCGCTGACGGGAAGCGACGGCAAGGTGTACAAGCTCTCCGACTTCAAGGGAAAGAAGGCCGTCGTGGTGGCGTGGTATCCCAAGGCCTTCACCGGTGGCTGAACGGCCCAGTGCAAGTCGTTCCGTGCGAACGGCACCGAGCTCAAGAAATTCACCGTCGCCTATTTCACGGCCAGTTGCGACACGGTGGAGGTCAACACCAAGTTCGCCAAGTCGCTGGAGTTGGACTACCCCATCCTGAGCGATCCGGACACCAAGGTGGCGCAGGCCTATGGATTGGTGGCACCGGGCGGCAAGATTCCCAAACGCTGGACGTTTTACATCGGCAAGGATGGAAAAATCCTGCACGTGGACAAGGCCGTGAAGGCGGGAGAGGACGGCGCCAACGCCGCCAAGAAGCTCAAGGAACTTAAAGTCGACTGACTTGGGTCATTGCGCGCACGCCGCGCAGAAATCATTCAAAGGACTTTACCGCCGCGGGCTCCCGCGGCGGTGTTGTTTTTAAGGGGAAGCTAAAACGGGCGGAAGATTCCATGGCCGAAAAACTCGAAGGGATGCGATCTCAGGATCAGTGAGAGCACCAGCTCCACCGCCACCCACGCAATGACGAGGACTGCCACCGTGCAGCCCTCGCGTGTGCGCGCTTGCAAAGGTTGCGCCCAGCCCTGCACCCACGCGGGCAAGCGGCGCAGCAGTTGAGCTTCAGCCCGTTCCCAAGCGCCACCATGGGCAGAGGCATCGGGCTTGGGTTCCGCAGTCGCACCAGCGGTATCTTGCAGCATCCACGCCTTGAATTGGGCGGCCGACTGGGGACGCCCGCCCGCATCCTTGCACAGGCAGGCGTCGATGAGGCGGTGGATGTGTTGGGGTACGTCGTCGGGCAATTGCTGCGCGGCGAGCTGTGCGGCCAGGGGGGGCGCGTCGCGTTGCAGCACCTGACGGGAGATGTCGCCGGTGTAAAACGGCGGGCGGCCCGTCAGTAGTTCGCAGAGCGTGGCGCCCAAGGCGTAGAGGTCGTCCGTGGGTTGGGGTGGCTCACCCTGCATTTGCTGCGGGCTCATATAAAGCACGGTGCCGCTGCCGTCGGGCGTCATGGTAGTGCGTTGCAGCGCGTCGGCCATCGTGGCGGCGATGCCAAAGTCCGCCAGTTTTACGCGTCCCTGCATGTCCAGAATCAGATTGGCGGGTTTGATGTCCCGGTGGATCACCTGCTGCGCGTGCGCGTATTCCAGCGCGTCGCACAACTGTGCCACGAGCGGCTCCAGCAGCGCCCATGTGAACCGCTCTTGGGGCTGGTGCAGGCGCATATTTGAAAGATCCATCCCCTCGATGTACTCGAGCGCAATGAATGCCGCCTCGCCCGGAGGCTGCACCAGATCATGCAGGCGGATGATGTGGGGATGGGAAAGTCGCCGGCCCTTCTGCGTCTCGCGTCTGAGTTCCGCCAGTGCCGCCGGATCCGCCGCCAGTTCCGGCGCCAGAAACTTGAGGGCGACCGGTTCGGCAAGCTGGAGGTCTTGCGCCTGCCACACCTGGCCGCGGCCTCCGCGCCCCAGGAGCCGCAGCAGCTGGAACCGGCCCTGTCCCACCAGGCCCGAGGGCGCTCCCTCGGCGTGCGGGTGCCATTGCAATGACACCTCCACCATCCCGAACTGCACGCGCTGGCCCGGCTGCACGGGCACGCGCCCGGAGAGGGGCACGCCGTCCACGAACGTGCCCGAGGTGCTGCCCAGATCCTCCAATTCAATCTGGTTCTCACGAATCGTCAGATGCGCGTGGCGCCGCGAGACCGAAGGCGAATGGAGGCAAAGCCCTGCATCCGGATCGCGCCCCACTAGGTGGATTCCCTCGCCCAGCGTGAGTTGCGCCGATGGCTGGTCGGGAGTGGGCGCGACGGTGATGATCAGTGAGGGCGCGCTCATGCGAGTGCTGGTGCAGCCCTAAACCAAGAGAGCGCTGACGGGCAAGCCGATTCCAACATTGACTTGAGTTTGGGCACTGACTTAAGACTGGCCACGCTTGAGGCCACCAAACCGGCCAAGCCGCCATGTTCCAGGTCGAAATCCGCCAGTCGCAAGGCAACCGCTTGGTGGCGGTTGAGAAGCCGGAAATCATCATCGGCCGGCCCGGCGGCGCTCGGCTGGTGGACGTGGACCTGACGCCCGACGATTCGGTTTCGCGGGCGCACGCGCGCGTGTTCATCGCGCATGGGGCGGTGTTCATCGAGGATCTCAAGAGCAGCACGGGCACGTCGGTGAACGGAGAGCCGCTGCATCAGGTGCGGTCGCTGCGGGAGGAGGATCTGGTTCAGGTGGGCGAGTCGGTTTTGCGCGTGTTCGCCACGCTGCCGGAGCAAACCGCGCCGGTGCCGCAGCCCGTGGTTCGGGGCGGAGGAGGGGGTGCGGAGCTGCCGGCGGGCGGCCTCAAGCTGGCATTTGAGGTCAAGCACAAGGGCAAGCGAAGCGCCGTGGTGGTGGCCAAGTCCGAGGCGACGATTGGGCGCAAGCATGCCGAGCAGGCCGTGGACGTGGATTTGAGCGAGGACTCAAGCGTGTCGCGCGTGCACGCGCGGGTGTGGTGTGAGAACGGCGAGCTTTGGGTCGAGGACCGCGGCAGCCGGCACGGCACGGTGCTCAACGGGACGCCCATTTCCGGTCCCTCCAAAATTTCGAAGATGGACATCGTGCAGATTGGCGAAACCCAGCTTCACGTGCAGCTGCTTGTACCCGGCCCCGCCCAAGCCAAGCGGGTCGCACCACCCAAGGCGCCTGCGGAGACCAGCCCCTTGCCCGATTCGAAGCCCGAAGTCTCCGCGGCCGTGGATGGGCCATGCCCGGTGTTCAAGGTGGAGGATTTTGTAAGCTTGAGTCCCTCGGCCCCTGCGACGGAGGGGGAGCCTTTGGGGCACATCCAGGTGGTGGCGAGATTCGCGCGCATGGCGGAGCTCGAAGTCAACACCATCAACAAGCAGAAGACCCTCGGGTACTACCGGACGCTCCTCCTGGCGCCGCGCGATTTGGGTGGGACGGCGGACTTTGATGCGCTCTGCGCCTCTGGCGCCAACCTGCTCCTCACGGTGCTGCCTGCGGCGGAGCGGTCGGCGCTGTTTCTGGCGGAAGTGTCGCAGCGCAGGCTGGTACTCAAGGCGCATGTCCCCGGACTGAAACCCTTCGTGAGTGCGGCCCTGGCCCGCGAGACGATCGCGCGTGGGCATGGGGTTTGCTGGAAAAAAGCCGGCGCGGCCACAGACGTTCGCCTGCCGGCATGCTGCGGAATGTACGCCCCCATCTGCATGGGGAACGAACCCGTGGGCCTGTTGACGGTGGACTCGGCGAAAAAGGATTTTGAGTACGCGCTTGAGGATCTCTGCTTCTTTATGCAGTACGCACAGCTCTTGGGCGCTTTTCTTCGCGCGCGTGCGCCACGCCCATAAACGCTGGTTGCTCTAGGGAACGGCAGGCGGAACTGCAGGCAGCCCTGGAGGTGCGGGAGCGGGCGGCACGGGCAGCCCCCCTGGTCCAATGAGCGGCGCAGGCGCGCCTCCAATCGGAGCACCGGGCACCGGTGGTGCCGGAAGCACAGCCGGGGGCACCACGGGGTTGGGCGGGAGCGGGGCAGGCGCGGCTCCATTGCCCGTGTTTGCGGGCGGCACTGCAGCACCTGCACCTCCGGGTGTGGGAAGTGGCGCGCGTGTCGTGGTTCCGGGAGTGGTGGGAGGCGTGCCCGGGTTGTTGCCGCCGGTTCCAGAAGTGGGATCAGGCTGGGTTGTCTCTGTGGGCGGCGCAGGTTTTTTGGCCAGGCCAGAGTTGAGACGCCGCTCGCGCAATTCGCGCACCCGCTGGACGTGCTCCAGGTTTTCAAGAAAACCGCGGGACATCCGCTGCGCGTCGCGGATTTGCAGGCTGGTCATGTACTTGGCGATGCTATCGCGCGAGTTTGAAGCCTCCGGAAAACCCTGCGCCGCGGACAGATTCCACCACTTGTAAGCCTGCACCCGGTTCTTGTCGGTGCCTTGCCCGATGGCATAGGCGATCCCCAGGTTGAATTGCGACTGTGGCATGCCTTGTTCGGCGGCGGCAGCGAACCACCTGAAGGCTTCCGAAAAATTCACCGGCACGCCGATTCCCTGCGTGTACATCACACCCAGGTTATGCTGGGAAACCATGTCGCCTTTCGCCGCCTGTTCGCGGAACACCTTCACCTGTTCGCGCAGGAGGCGAATGGCCTCCCGAATTTCTTCATCGGTGTAAGCGGGCTGCGGGGGAGGTGTGGGCACCGGGGGCTGAGTTGTGGGAGGCGGGTTTCCAGTTCCTGCTGGTGGGGGATTCCCTCCGGGAGGGTTGACCCCAGGCAATGGATTGACTCCAGGAACACCACCACCAAACGGATCCGGGTTCATTCCAGGATTGCCGCCTACGCCGGGGACGCCACCGGGGGCACCGCCCACTCCGGGCACTCCGGGAATTCCGCCAACGCCACCGGGAGCACCACCGACACCGGGGACGCCACCGGGGGCACCGCCAGGAAAGCCTCCGATTCCACCGGGAGCACCACCGACACCGGGGACGCCACCGGGAGCACCGCCAGGAAATCCTCCGATTCCACCGGGAGCACCACCGACACCGGGGATGCCACCGGGAGCACCGCCAGGAAAGCCTCCGATTCCACCGGGGGCACCACCTGCGCCTGGGAAGCCTCCAATGCCACCGGGGACACCACCTGCGCCGGGAAAGCCTCCAATGCCACCGGGGACACCGCCCGCTCCGGGAAAACCGCCTGCACCCGGCACGCCGGGAACTCCACCCACTCCGCCGGGGGCACCACCTGCGCCGGGAAAGCCTCCAACTCCACCGGGGACACCGCCTGGCCTAACGCCTCCCGGATTGAATCCTCCCGGCCCACCCACGGTGGGCTGCGCATAAATCAGGGGCGCGGCAGCAATGAGTCCCAAGACCAAGCCATAGGAAGGGGAGGGAGCTTTCATAGTGGCGACTTTGGCTGCTCTCAGTTCAGAGCTAATCACCTTGTTTGCACCGATTCAATGTCAAACTAGCTCGTGGATTACCAAATGCAACCGACAAATCCACGCGGGATGACTTAGCACAAAGCGGGCCAGCCCCCATCAAGGTGCGCCAATACAATAGAGGTGCGCGTCGCCCCGGAGGTAAAAGCAGCCGTTGCTGATGGCAGCAGAGGCATACACGGCTTCGCCCAGTTCGTTGCGGCTGACCAGATCGTACTTCGGGCCGGGCCGAACCACAGTCGTGACCCCGCTGTCGCTGGTGAAGTACACCAGTCCATTGGCCGACACCATGGAGGCATGATGCGGGCCCAGTTTTTCCTGCCATTGGGGTTCGCCGGTTTTGGCAAGGAAGCAGTTGGCATGGCCGGTGTCGGAGACGACAAGAAAGTAGTCGCCTTCGCTGATGGGCGAGGGGACATACGAAACCATGCTGGGCCGCGTATGGTGCCAGGCGACTTGGGGCAGGTCGGTTTCCTGCACGTGCATGATGTTGCCCAATTCGCCCCGGCCGTCGTGCCGCAGTGCCAGCAGGTGGTGCTGGGGAAAACCGCCGGTCATGAAGAGCAGATCCGCCTTGGGATTGTACACCAGCGACGCGACGAACTGCTCCGTGGGCCCATTGATGTACCAGTGGGGCTTGCCCGTGTCGGGATCGTAACTGGCGATGGAGCGGTCGCCAGAAAGAATCATCTGCGTGCGTCCGGAAAGCTGGCGGATGATGGGCGCGCAGTAGCTGCGGGTCTTGTTGGGGCGCGCCGTTTTCCACAGCGTCTTGCCCGTCGCCTTGTCCAGCGCCACCAGGTACGAGTCGCCGTCGTGATCGCCATTTACAATCACCTTGTCGCCCCAGAGTGTGGGCGAGCTGCAAAAGCCGTGCACACTCTTGAAGCTGCCCGGCCGCACCATCCACCGTTGCTTGCCCTGGAAATCATAGGCTGCCACCACCATTTCCTGAGTGTCCAGGAAGGCGACATAAACCAGCGCGCCGTCCGTGGCCGGGGTGCTGGAGGCGTGGCTGTTCTCGCGGTGTTTGCGCTCGAGCGGCGACTTGAGAACCGTGACCTGCCAAACCTTGCGCCCGGAGGGTGCGTCCAGACAAATCAGATCGCGCCCCTGCGTGTCGGCAATCGCGGCGACGGTGAACACCCGGTTCTCCCACACGATGGGCGAGGCATGGCCGCCGCCGGGCAGCGGCGCCTTCCAGCGCACCCCTTTTGTCGGACTCCATTCCACGGGTGCGCGCTGCTCGGTGCTGGTGCCGTCGTTGCGTGGACCGCGCCACGCGGGCCAGTTCTCGGCGCTGGCGATCAAGGGAATCAGCAAGAGGAATGAGAGGGTGGGTTTCATTTTTAGATCAGGCCAAAATCCGACGCCCGATCACCTCGAAGACTTCAGTCGAGTCGAGCTGCGGCTGCGGCAGCGCCGCGGCGTCCTCCGCCAGCAACACCGGCCAGTCGGCGGGGTTTCGCGGACGGCAGCCGTGCGAGCCCTGTACCAGCGAGGCGTCGAGCGGGATCACATCCATCAACATGCGAAATCCCAGTTTCTTCTGCAGCAGGCGCCGGAGGATTTTCAGTTTCACCAGCGGGATGGCGGGGTCCAGAAAGAGTTCGGCAGGGTCGTAGCCGGGCTTGCGGTGGATGTCCACGCAACGGGCGAAGTCCGGCGCGAGCGCGTCATCCTGCCAGTAATAGTAGGTGAACCACGCGTCCTCCTCCGCGATGGCGACAAGGTCGCCCGCGCGCGGATGATCCAGGCCCGCGGCCCGCTTCTCTGCCGCGCCCAGCACTTGCGCCACACCCTCGGTCTGCTCCAGCAGCGCGCGCACCTTGCCTTCGATGCTGCGGTCGTTGATGTACACGTGCGCCACCTGATGGTCGGCCACGGCGAAAGCCTTGCTGTTGCCGCAGTCGAGCAGCTCCAGCCCCAGCTCCTGCTTCACCGTGATCCATCTCTGTTCGCGAAATCGCCGGTTGAGGTGCACCGGCCTTTTAACGGGCGTGATGCCGTATTCGGAAAGCACCAGCACGCGCACGCCGCGGCTTTGGAAGAAATCAATCAGCCCGCCGGCGATGTCGTCGGCTTGGCGAAGGTCGCGGTCGATTCGCGGGTCGCCGGGGCCCAGTCGTTGCAGGTTGTAGTCCAGGTGCGGCAGGTACACCAGGTTGAGCGTGGGCTGGTGCCGCTGCTCGATGATCCGGGCGGCTGCGGCGATCCAGCGCGTGGCACCGTCGGCCGGGCCCTGCGGTGAATCCAACCCTGCCGCCGGCCCCCAGAATCCCGCGAAGGGAAACTCGCCCAGTTCGCGCTTGAGCTCGTCGCGCACGCCGTAAGGCCACGCGTAGATGTCAAAAAGCTTGCGGCCGTCGGCCGGGTACATGGGGCGCGGGGTGACCGACCAGTCGGCGCTGGAGTACATGTTGTACCACCAGAAAAGCTTGGCGACGGTGAAGCCGGGCGCCTTTGCGCGCAGGCTTTCCCAGACTTTGGGCGCGGTGACCAGATGGTTGGACTGCTTCCAAAACTGCACCTCCGCCAGTTCCCTGTTGTACCAGCCGTTGGCAACGACGCCGTGTACGCTGGCGGTTTGCCCCGTGAGATAGTTGGACTGCGCCGTGCAGGTGAGGGCCGGAAGCGCCGGCACGATGCGCGAGAGGGCACCCTGTGCGCGAAATCGGGCCAGCCTGGGCATGCGCGGCCCCAAGAGCGATTCGGTGAGGCCCACCAGATTGAGGACCGCCGTGCGCCGCATCTCAGCCATGCGCGGGAATGATGATCTTGCTGCCCTCCCCGCCGGCTTTGTGGCGCGCCTCCAGTTCGCGGAGCGACTGCCTCACGCAGGGCAGGTTGATCGCATGGGCTTCAAAGCCCGTGCCGATGTCGGCAAGCAGCGTGATGGTGAGCTCGCCGCCCAAGTGCTCGCGAAATTCCTCCAGTCCATCGAGCAGCACGCTTTGGCCCTCGTCATTGGAATGCAGCAGCTCGGAGGTCCATAGCGCGAAACCCAGCCGCTCCAACAGGCGCAGCACCCGGTCGGCCGCAGCGGGGGCAAGATGTCCCATCCCCCGCGAGTAGATCACGTCCAAGGCAATGCCGATGGCCACCGCCTCGCCGTGGCGCAGGCGGTATTCGGAGAGCTGCTCGAGCTTGTGCGCGGCCCAGTGGCCAAAATCCAGCGGGCGCGCGCTGCCCGCCTCGAAGGGGTCGCCCCCGTTGGCGATGTGTTCCAGGTGCAGTGCCGCGCACCGGTGGATGAGGCGCTGCATGGCGCCGGGCTCAAAGTTTCGCAGGGCGTCGGCGTCGCGCTCGATGTCGGCAAAAAACCCGCCGTCGCGGATGCAGGCGACCTTCACGGCCTCGACGTACCCGCCGCGTTTGTCCCGCGCATCCAGTGTGGCCAGCAGGCCGAAATCGTTGAGGACGGCAAAGGGGGGCGCGAACGTGCCGATGAAATTCTTTTTGCCAAACGCATTGATGCCATTCTTGACGCCGACGCCCGAGTCGGCCTGGCTGAGCGTCGTGGTGGGAATGCGCACATGGCGGATGCCGCGGTGCGCGGTGGTGGCGGCCAGCCCCACCATGTCGAGGAGCGCGCCGCCTCCCACGCAGAGCAGGTAGCTATGCCGGTCGAGGTGATGGCGGTCCACCTGCGAGTGGATTTCGGAAACATGAAAGTAGGCGTTCTTCGCCCGTTCGCCGCCTTCCACCACCAGCGGCGGGCAGACGAGCTTGAGCGCGTCGGCGTGCGACTTGAAATACGCCTCGATCTGCCGCGCGAGCGTGGGCCGCGCCTTTGAAAGCGACTCGTCGAGCACCAGCAGCACCTTGCGGGGCGGGCGCGTTTCGCCGTTCGCCAGCACGTCGCGCAGCAGGGCGTTGTCGGCATGGAACACGTCCTGCGTGAAGTGCACCTGGTGCCGCCAGGCGACGCGCACGGTGTGTTCGATGGACGGCATCGGCGATGAGGCTATCTGATTGCGGGGGGCAATTCAAGGCGGGCCACTCGCTTTGCCCGGCTCGTAGAGCAGCAGGTCGTCGATGAGCAGCTTTCCCTTGCGGTCCAGGCGCAGGTGGATTTCGTCCACGCGGTCGGGCAAAAGTCCGCGCGGGACCGGGTAGGGGATGGTCACATCGTCCCACGCGCCCACCGCCGTATTGGCGATGCGCACGCCGTGCTCGCGGCCGGTCTTGGAGTTGACGAGGTGAACCGTCAACCGGGCATCCGCGGCAAGGTGGTAGCGAAAGAAGAGCTCGTTGTCGGCCGCCAGTGCGCGCTCGCCTCGCAGGTTCAAACGGATCCAAGGAAGGCCGTCCTTGGGGTGTGCAACCGATTGGGCGGCGTCCCACGTGCGCGGCTTCTCGTGCAGCACGATGTCAAAATGCCCCGGCCATTCGGCGCCCTGCTGGCCAGTGTCAAACCAGCCGGTGAAGCCCATGTGGCGGGGGAAGGGCCCTGTCTCATTTTCCGCCGCCGCCTCGTAGAGCACGATGTCGTCGATCATCAATTCGGCCTCGGGCGAAATATAAAACTGGATGTCGTCGATGCGCTCATCCTCCGAGAGGGGGCCGCCGCTGCCGTCGGGCCGCCGCGCCTGTGTCATGTCCACCGTGGCCTCCTGCCAGCGCAGCTGGGGCAGGTTTTCTAGCGTCAGCCGCCGGTGGTAGTTGCGGGTGAGGCTGTAAATCTGCACACGCAGGGTGGAGGTGCCTTTAAGCCAGTATCGGAACGAGAGCCGGGTGCGCGGACCCATCGGCGGCCCGGGAACCGGATTAAACACCACGGCACGGTACTGCGCGGTGGCGTTGCCCATCTTGTCGTCAAAATCCTTCGAGGGGGCGGCGAGGCAGGCGCGCGTGTTGGGCAGCGACGCCGACAGGCTGGGCGGCAGATTGGTGGCGACGGGAGTGCCGCGCAGCCACCAGCGCGCTTCGATCCGGGTTTCGTAGTCCTCAAACACGTGCACGCGCACCGGCATGCCGCCCTGCGCCACGGGCTTTGCGGCCGGGGCCGCCCCGACCATGACGGCACAGAACGCGCCGAGTGCAAAGGCGCCAGTCGCATTCATCGAGCGGCGCGCTGCGTGGGGTTGGGGGCAAACTGGCGCCGCAGGGTGCTGGTGTTCCCCTGCCGATCCTTCACGGTGAGGGTAAGGATGCCACCCGCGGGAGGCATGACGGGCTTGGGCAGTTTCCACTCCCACACTCCCGGTGCGCCCGTCTTGAATTGGGGCGCAAGATTCTGGCCGGCGGCGCGGCCAGCGATTTCAAAGTCCGCCACGATGCGCAGGCTCTCCGGATCCAGTCCCGTCATGTAGTCGTGCATTCCCACCACCAGCCGATCAATGACGCCGCGATGGTCAAGCGGAGGATAAGCCAGAGTGACCACGGGCCGGTTGTCGTCGAGCATCCAGCCGCGACCCCGGGCCTGCGGATTGGCGGGGTTGTAGTCGAGGTCAATGGGACAACCCAGATCGATCCACCGCGCAATGGTGCGCCGCGCCGCGTCACTCACGGCCGGTACGCGGATGGCCTTGCCATCGGGCCCCTTAAAGCGGCCCGCGACCGCCTCGGGCGGTGGCATGGGCGTGCCCAGAAAGTCCAGATCGTAGCGATGGCGGTTCTTGTCCGTGGGAACGGGCTTTCCCATCAGGGTGAACTGGCCGGAGCCCGGCACGGTTTCGGAGGGGTGATCGTCATTGGAGAAACCATCAAGGCGTTCGCCAAAGAGTTTCCAAGTGATGAGACTGCGCCGCGACTGCAGTTTGCGGATGTAGCGCGAGGCATTGGGGTAGCCCCACGAATCGTAGCCGATGGGCTTGTGGCCAAACTTGGCGCGCTCATCCAGCGCAAGGCGCACGTAGGTGCCCGGCAGCTTGCCCTGTTGCTCCACCTGCACGGAGGTGTCGTCATCATCCAGCACCAGATTTCCCGCCGGGCGATCCCACGACTTGGTGTGGCAGGCCGCGCAGTGGGTTTTAAGCAGCGGCTGGATGTCGCGGAAATACTCCACGTTGGCCGGGCCGGGAACCGTGCGCAGACCCGTGGCCTTTTCGGTGTCCCATTGGCGGCGCGATTCATCCGCCGCCACGTCGGTGATGAGCGGCGTGCCGCGCGTGAGATCCCACAGGGCGTAGTCGGGTCGCGAGGCCGCCGTGAGCTTGAATTCGGTGGGCTTCTGGCTGTGCGCGTGGCACCCGCCGCAGTCGGTGCGCACCTCGCCGGGACGAAGCTGGTGCCACGTCTGCGACATGTTGAGCACCAATCCGCGCGCATCGAGTGTTTGGAAGGTGAAGGCCGTGTCGGCGGGAATCTTGGTGAGGAAACTCGTGTCCGGATTGCCATCGGGGTCGGCTGGTTGTTGGCCGCCCTCAAACTTGCGCACGGGGATCTCGCCCAAGATGCGCAGCCGCTCCTGTGCGTGGCTGAAAAAGCGGCGCCCGCTGGCCGCGCCGTGCTTGCGGTCGGTGGTGGGCTCCATCGCCAGCACGCGCAGGGCGTGAATCTGGTGGTTCTCGTACAGCCCGGCGTCCGCACCTTGATTGTGCCAGTTGTTGGGCATGCCATTGCCGTGGCTGGTGAAGGCGTCCAGCCCGCGCCACGGGTCGTTGCCGCTTCCGGCGTAGGTGGCCGTCACCTTGCCGGGAGGCACGGTGCCGTTGGGATAGCTCTCGCGCTTGTAAAGGCTTGAGGAGCCCACTAAGCCGAAGGGCGTGCCCGCCGGAAGGTGCGGCGAAGCAAGGCCGTCGTTGGCGACGGGCTTGAGCTTGTCAGGTTCGTCCACGCCGAAGATACGGCGGTAGGGCACCACGGCGCGGGGCCAGCTCTCGTTGTAGGCGGGGTCGTTCTTGATGAGCCGAAGCTGGGCGGGTTCATCCACCACCGCTCCGTTCTTTAACAGATAGATGCCACCGTCCAGTTGCGGCAGGAAGGTGTACTGATGGTTGACCGGCCCGGGGGAATAGACCGTGAGCATGTGGCCCTCGGGCGCGCCGGAGGGATGAGTGAACTTGCCGACGGTCGGCGAGTCCTTTTTGCCAATGACAGACCGGTCGGCCGGGCCTTCACCGTTGAGCGCAAAGGGGGTGAGCGATACGGCCGACTCGGGCATGAAGGGCATGCGGTAGTATTTGCCCTTGCCGTTGTCGAAACGCCCGAAGCGCAGCGCGGGGTTGCGCGGGCTGCCGGGGTGGGCGGGGCTGAAGGTGACATTGGGCGGCACCTTGATGTACGCGCCAAAGCCGCTGTTGTTTTGATTGTAATACTCCTCCACCACGATCGAGCCATCGGCCAGCTGCGTCTGGAAATGAAAGCCGTTGGCCGCGCCGCCGGGGTCGAACGCACTGATGAAGGGCGCCCAGTTGGAGCCGTCGGGGTGGATCGTCCAGATGCCCCAGGAAATCTCGCTGCGGATGCCCTGGCTTTCCAGCGTGCTGAAAAGGATGCGCCCGTCGCGCAGGGGCACCGGATGCAGCGCACCGGCAACATTGAAGTGCCCGATTTTCTCGAGGTTGTTGGGGAAGGGTTCGCCGGCGGGCGTGTCGGTGTCGCGGTCGTCCATCACAAAGAGCTGAAGGGCGATGGCAGGGTAGCCCTTGGAGGGCCGGAAGCCCTCGCGGTTGCTGGTAAACGCCAGACGCCCGCCGGGAAGCGGGCAGGGCCCCATGTTAAACACCCCGTAGTCGAAGTGGCTGCGGCTCTCGGAGGCACCGGCGACCCGGCGGTAACCTTGCGACCAGTCGGCGGCGCCGGTGTTGGGCGTAAACTGCTGGTTGGTGAGGCGCACCAGCCGGCGCGTCTTGAGGTGAATCTTGAAGATGTCGGCACCGGCCGCAGGCGGCGACCACTGGCTGGCCTTCACCAGTTGGTACAGTCGTACGAAGTACACCCACTGCCCGTCAAAGGAGACCACCGGATCGGTGATGGCTCCTTCGCCGCCGGCCGCCAGCAGTTCCTCTTTGCCATCGGGATGCAGCAGCATGAGGTCGGCACCCGGCTCCATCGTCACCGGCTGGGAGAAGTCGGTGTAAAAACGCTTCTGCTTTTCATCGCCTGCGCGCCCCGCACGCACGTACACGATGTCGTAGTCTAGCTTCACCGACGCATCGCTGCGCACGGCGGGCACGTTCACGTTGAGGTTGCCCAGATAGAGTTTCTCCGGCGCCGCGCCGGATGAGGGCTGCGCCAGAAGGATTCCTAGACAGAGGGAAATCGGCAGGCAAAGGAAGGGTTTCATGGGGCAAGAGTTCCCGAAGAGGTTGGCACGGCCTATTGGACGCCCGTGGGTGTGCGGCCTGTTCAATCCCAGAGAGTGTGTGACATTGTCTGCTGCGGGCTTGCTGTGGCTCTGAGTTGGCGTTAATGTGGGACTCATGAAGGCGTGGCATGCCCTGTTCCCCATTGTCGGCTTGCTCTTGGCCGGTTGCGCCGGGCTGAGCGAACTTGAATCGGCCCAGCGAGGGGTGTCTAAAGCCCGCGCCGAACTTAATGCCACGCAGTACGCGATCGACTCGGCGAAGCTCGCCTTGGATTTGGCGCCCAAGGATTCGCCCGAAACCATAGACCAGGGAAGGTCGATCGTGCTCGCCGAGCGCCGTCTTGGTCTTAAATTGGGAGATTTGACGGCCGCCGAACGGCGTCTGGCGCAGCTCCAGACCGGGCCTGGCGGGACATCAAAGCCTTCGCCCATCCGGCCCACTCCCCCGCCAACCCAACCGCCCGTGGTGCCGCCTGTGGAACCTCCGCCCACGACCACTCCGCCCACGACCACTCCGCCCACCACGACTCCGCCCACGACCACTCCAGCCAAGCCGCCGCCTGCGGTTGGGCCCGATGGATTGCCCGTTCAGGTACCGCAGCCCGTCCCTCCCACCACACCGGCACCAACTCCCACCCCCGCTCCCGCGTTGCCCAAGTTCCTGGATTTGCAGCTGGTGTCCTACAAACTTGAGGAAGTGCCCGACGTCGGATTGAAAGTGGCGGCTGGAGAATTGCGCAACCTTGCGGCTGCCGTGGCATACGCCGACATCAAGATTGAATTTCGATTCTTCGACAAGGACGGCAAGGATCTGGGCACGGGAACCGATGAGGTGAAGACCCTCGCTGGCAATGCCACTTGGGCCTTCAAGGTGCTCGCACCCGATGGGGCCGTGCGGGCTGAGGTGACCGACATCACCGGCGCCAAGCCGTAGCAGGCGGGCGGCGCACGCCAAGGCCGGGTGTTTAACGGCGGGGCGGATCCAGAAGCTTCAGAGCTTTTTCAAACCATGCAGCATCGGGCAGGCTGTGTGCATGGCCGGGCACTTCAAGGTAATGCACGTGGGCGAATCCTTCCTTGCGATAACCCACATCAAAGGCGGCGCGTGTGTTGGCGCGGTTAAAATCCTTTTCGCCGGTCACGAGAACGTGGCGCGTGTCCTTTCGGGCCACATCCAGCAGCTCGTCATCGGGCCGGTAACTCAGGCCGAAGGTTTTGCCGTCGGGCGTGGGCAAATCTTTGTAAAAGTTCACCCCCATGAATGGCAGCGCACCGCTGAAAATATCCGGATAGGCCACGCCCAGCATGCTGGCCACACGGCCGCCACCGGAGAAGCCCGACACATACACCCTTGCGGGATCAATCGCATGGCGGCGGCGCATTTGTTGGTTGGCTTCGATGGCCATGCGGAAACGGTCGAAGATGGGGCGCGGATTACCCGACTGGTGCGCACCAATGAAGACAAGCCGCTGCCGCTCCAGTACCGGTCTCCAGCTCTCGGGGAGGTTGGGAGTATTGCCGGCATCAATCCAGATGAACAATCCCCACGACGCGTTGATGTCGGCGGGCGATCGCACCGTGAATTTCTCCCTGCGGATGTCGAAGGCGCCTGGATCCTCCTTGGCTGAGAAGCGCAGTTTCACTTCCAACGCGTCCGAGTAGGGCGAGGCCGCGTCAAACTGCACCACCTTGGATCCCACCGCCGGTTCGGCTGCACGGGCTGTCGCCGCAGAAGCCCCCAGCACCCATCCTGCCCCCAACACAAGGACAAGGCTTGGAACAAACGGGTTCATGGCATCCAGAGACGCAGGCCTGCTGCTGGGCATCGAGTGACAAATACTCCCGCCGCCACGCGGCGTCAGCAATGATTTCGATTGCCCCTGCAAGGGGTTGCCCCCCTGCAAGGGGTTGCCCCTCCTTATTGCTGTGCGCCGCACCCCCGGCGCAGCCGACCCAAGCCCGGGGATGGGGCTGCGCCCGGCAATAACTCATTGTACCCAGGAAAAAGGGCACTTGCGCTCCGCGCAAATGTCATTCCCGAGCGCGCAAATGTCATTCCCGAGCGCGCAATTGCGCTTAGCTATGATGAAAAGGGCACTTGCGCTCCGCGCAAATGGCGTTGGCGGGCGCAGCCCTATTGCCCCCCTGCAAGGGGTGGCATGTAGACTGCATCGCCCGCGACAATCCGCGCCAACACTTCCTATTGCCCCCCTGCAAGGGGTGGCATGTAGACTGCCGCTCGGCTACACAGGGGCGCGGCTCGCGCCAACACTTCCTATTGCCCCCCTGCAAGGGGTGGCATGTAGACTGCTCCGGATGATTTCGCAATGGCAGGGTTAGGGAATAGTTGCAACCGTCCAATGGTTGCCACCGTCCAACAGGGAGAGCTTGTGGCAGAGCCGCAAGTGGTATGGGAAAGAACCCCGAAAAGAGTTCCCTTTACAGAACAAAAGAAAGGCGTAGGTTTGCATCGATGACGACCCGGCGCGTCCCCATCTCTATTGCGCTCACCATCGCGTTCCTGTGTGCGGCCGTGACGGCCGTGGCACAATGGGGCGGCATGGGTGGCGGCATGGGAGGCATGGGCGGATTTGGCAACGGTATGGGTGGCATGGGTAGCATGGGAGGAATGGGTGGCGGCATGGGAGGCATGGGCGGATTTGGCAACGGTATGGGAGGCATGGGCGGCATGGGCAACGGTATGGGCGGCGGCATGGGTGGTATGGGAAACCAATTTGGCGGCGGTAACCGCGGCGGCAACCGGTTTGGAAACAATAACCAGGGCAACAATCAGGGTAATAACCAGTGGGGGAATAACAATCAGGGTGGCGGCCGGGGCGGAAACCGCGGTGGCGCCAATCAGTGGGGGAATGGCAACCAAGGTAATAACCAGTGGAACAATAATCAAGGCGGCCAGAACAATAACAATCAAGGCAACCAGGGGCAGGGTGGCCAGAACAACGGCAATGCCTTCGGCGGTGTGGCGTTTAATAATGGATACCCCAAGGGCATCCCGGATGGGAACGTTCCCGCTTGGTTTGCATCGGCTCCGATACCCAACGAACATCGGCGCGTCGTTTCCAACAACGCAGGCTACGTGGTAGTGAACGGCCGCACCGGCCAGTACAACTTTCAAACGGGAAATGCCACCAACGGTGGAGGCGGCAACGGTGGCGCAGGCGCGAATAATCAGGCAGGGGGCGGCGGCGGTCGCGGCAATAACAATCAGGCCGGCAACAACAATCAACAGGCTGGCGGCGGCGGCCGCGGCAATAACAACCAGGCCGGGAACAACAATCAGGCTGGCAACAATCAACAAGGCGGCGGAGGCCAAGCCGGCAATAACAATCAACAAGGCGGAGGCCGTGGTGGAGCCCAAGCAGGGCAGGGTGGTGGTGGCGGCATTGTTAGTAGCGGTGGATCCGGTGGCGGCCCAGTTGTGATGTTTCGCGTCGCTTCCAATGGCAGTGGGGCCGTACCGGCCGCCGACTTGCGCCAATCTCTGCGCGCAAACCGATCCATAAGGTAAACCTTGGATTACCTTTGGGTTAAGTGTGCGCCTAAACTGCCGAAGGTAATCTGAAAGGGTGATGATGAAAACTTACCGCATACTCCTTTTTGTTGTCGCTCTACTGATGTCCTTGGGCATGACCTTATCCCATGCAGGGGCGGGGGGCGGAGGGCAGACCGGCGGTAACACGACAGGCAACGGCACGAACTCTTTAAGAAGCACAGGGCGGTTGAGTTTGCGTTCGCTCTCCGCAGGAAACATGCGCATTGTGATCCGCAGTGTTCGCCGTGGAGGCGGAGGCGGCAACGGCAACGGAACGGCCGTACCGTAGCAGCTTTTTCGGCATTCTTCACATCCGCCAGGCGGGCTGGCCATTTGCCGGAATTCTTTTACAATTCGCTGGCGCGTTCTCCCAAGTTGGCGTATCTGTCTTCTAGGATGTTGCGGCGACTGATGATCTGGCCTGCGGTGATCCTGCTCGTGGCGGGCCCGTTGCTGGCGGCAATGCCGCTTGTGTCGCCCAACCCATGCTGCTCCAAGTCTTCGCAAACTTGTTGCGGTGCCACGTGCTGCGCGGACAAGTCGCCCGGAACACCCCAGCCTGCGCCGGTGCTTCCGGCCAGTTCCCTTTTCCCCCAACTTGAACCGCCGGCGCTGCCGGTTTCAGAACCATTCCTTCCCCGCGTGGGAGTTAGCCCATGTGTTCGACTTCAAGTTTCGGATGCGCCTCGCGGGCTTGCGCAAGAGCCCCTCTTCATTCGCTTCTGCCGGCTGCTTCTCTGAAGCGGCCTCGTTCGCTTCCCGTTGTCGTGCCCGCACAGGGCGCCTTGGACTTGGCGAATAACCGCCAAGCCCAATCAACCCGAAAACCTTAACCAATTAACCAAAAATGAAATCTGCAATCTTGATACTGATCACCGCGGTCATTTCCGCGGCAACCACTGCCGGCGCTGCCGGCGCACCGTCGCTTCCGCAAGCCAAGACCAACGAAATCCTGCTCAAGGTCGGCGGCATTGTCTGCCAGTTCTGTGCCTTTGGCGTGGCCAAAAACCTCCAAGGGCTGGAGTTCATGGACCGCACCAAGCTCAAGAATGGCGTGTTCGTGGACATCGAAAAGCAGCACGTGGCGCTGGCGCTGGTGCCCGGGAAGGCACCGGACTTTGCCGGCATCCACAAGTCCATCGACAAAGGCGGCTACCAGTTCATCTCCGCCCATCTCACGCTGCATGGCAAATTGGAGCAGCGCGGGGGCGGCTGGTTTCTTCGCGATGAATCGCATCCGGCCGAGTACGCGCTGGGCGGCAAGGCCGACGCCTCTTGGGTGCCGGGCGCGCGGGTGCGGGCCCAGGTGGAGGTGATGGCCGCGGCCATCGCTACGCTTAAAACCGGCCAGATCATCCCCGCCACCGCCTACAAACTGGAGGAAGTGAAATGAATCGCGCCTTCATTTTTGCATGGGTGACGCTCGCAGGGGCGGGGCTTCTGTCGGCGCGCCAGCCGGTGATGGACATGGTGCCGCGTTGGGCGGGCGGGTGGGGGTTCCAGTACTTCCACGAGTTCCGCATGGCCGAAGACCTCTTCTCCGGCGCCAGCGAGGTCGCCAACCCGGACGGCCTTCGCAAGGAGATCCGCACGTCGTGGCTTGAGGGTGTGTACACCTTCGACCGCGCGCGGCGTATCACCTTCAAGATGCCCTACCTCGACCAGGAGCGGGTGGCGCTGGTGGGAGGCACGCCGGTGACACAGCGCGGCCACGGTCTGGGTGACATCGTCGTGGCGACCCCACTCAAGCGCTACACCAACCTCCCGGGGTTGACCTACAACTTCGGGGTGACACCGCAGCTGCGGCTTCCCACGGGGAAAACCACGGCTGATTATCCGGTGGGCGATGGCAGTTGGGATCCGGGCTTGAGCGTCTCCTTCAGTTCGGAGTCAGCCAGGTGGTATCACCTCTATGACCTGACGTACTGGAAGAACACGCGTGGGTCGGCCGGCATGCGCAAAGGCGACGAGTTGATGTTTGACATCAACATCGGCCGGGCGTTCCCGTTTCAGGAGCGCCATTCCAGCGTGTTTGTCATGCTCGACGTGCAAAGCCGGTGGATGGATCGCGATCGCACCAGCACCTCCTCGGGCGGCGAGAGCGTCTCGGTGGGGCCGATGCTCATGTACGTGAAGCTCTACGACTGGGGCACGATGGCGGTGCGCGCCGAGTATCGCCTGCCCGTGTACGAGCGCTGGAACGGCACGCAAACCGGCAACGAACAACGCTTCGCGCTGGGCATCGGGTTTGCCTTTTAAGGCGGGGCGGAGGAGGATGCCCGCCTCCCGCGCAACCGGCGCAGGGGGCGGGCACATCTCCCATGAAGATCACCCAAATCCACTGCCAGATCCTGCGCATCCCCCGTGTCGAGGCCAAGACGGCCAGCAGCCAGGATTCGGTGCTGGTGCGCGTCCGCACCGACAATGGCCTGGAGGGAGTGGGCGAGGCCGACTCCTCGCCGGAGATGGTGAAGGCCGTCATCGACGCGCCCTTCAGCCACAACATCGCCACGGGCCTGCGCGGGCTTCTGCTGGGCGAGAACCCGCTGGAGACCGACCGCCTGTGGGACCTCATGTACCGGCGCACGATGTACTGCGGGCGCCGGTCGGTGACCCTGACGGCCATGGCGGCGCTCGACATGGCCTTCTGGGATCTCAAGGGCAAGCATTTCAAGGAGCCGCTGCACCGCCTGCTGGGCGGCCGGCGGCACGCGCGCATCCGCGCCTACGCATCCATCCTCTTTGGCAGGGACGGCGGGCACACCGCGGAGATTGGCCGGCGCTGGCGCGAGGCTGGCTACACGGCCGTCAAGTTTGGTTGGGAGCCCATGGGCCGCGACGAGGCCACCGATCTGGACTTGGTGCGCGGCGCGCGCCGTGGTGTGGGCGACGAGGGCACCGTGCTCATTGACGCCGGCTGCGTGTGGGACGCGCGCACCGCCCTTCAACGCGCCCACGCCTTTGCCGATCAGCGCATCGGCTGGCTGGAGGAGCCGCTGCACCCCGACGATTACGAGGGATATCGCTGGCTGCGCGACCGTTCGCCCGTCCCCATCGCTGCGGGCGAGGAGGAATGCGGCCGGCAATCGTTCCGGCCGCTCATCGATGGCCGGTGCCTGGACGTCTATCAGGTGGACCTCTCCCGCAATGGCTTTACCGACAGCCTCTACATCCGCCAGCGCGTCGAGGAAATCGGCGCGCGCCTCTGCAACCACTGTTACACGAGCCCTGTCTCGCACGCTGCGGGACTGCACTGGCTGGCCACCTGCCGCGACACGTTTCTCTTCGAGGATTGTGTCGAGGATTCGCCGCTGCGGCACGAGCTCACCCATGAGAAAATCCAAGCCAACGGCGGTTGGATGGAAGTGCCCGACCGCCCCGGTCTGGGCGTCACGCTGGACGAAGACTTCGTAGGCACCCACCTCGTGAGCGAGTCTGTCTGACGACTCGAGGCGGGCCAGCCTCCAGAGGACTTACTTCGCGGCGCTGTTCTCCAGAAAGACGAGCAGGTCGAGAATCTCCCCGCGCGAGAGGTGATTGAGCAGGCCCGCAGGCATGAGCGAGACCTCTGATTTGGAATGCCCGCGCACCGTCGCCTTGGGGATGGCCACCGTCCGCGTCGGGAACATCGCATCCTCCGCGAAGAGCAAATCGGGCGAGCGATAGTCCAGATGGGGCACCACCCGGCCGGTCAGGCTGCGGCCGTCGGTGAGTGTCAATTTGTCGGTGTGGTAATTCTGAGCAATGGTTTTGGAAGGCTCCAGAAGGGCTTCGAGCAGGTCGCGTCGGCCCAGCCGGCTTGACACGTGCGTCAGATCCGGCCCCACCGGATAGCCTTGCGTGCCGTGGCGATGGCACCGGCTGCAGAGCGCGGTGTGGAAAAGCTTGCGGCCTTGTTCGGGAGCCCGGCCCTTCGAATCCCCGCCTTGTACCTGCTCCAGATCCGCCACCTTCCATTCACGCACAAACTTGCGCGAGGAGAGGTCGGGCATCGGCGGCAGCGCGTTTGATTCCGTGAGCAGAGCCGAGAGCGCGGCCCGTTCATCCTGCGCCAACGTGGCCAGGGCCTCCTGCCGGATGCGGTCGAGAAACTTGGGCATGCCATCACCCCCGGAGAAACGCGAGGCGTCGCGCAGGGCCTCGAAATAGTCGCGGCGTAATCCGGGTGTCCAGCCCTCGCGTGCGTGGCGCAGCACAAAAAGATAATGCAGGCGCTCCTCCTGTCGCGTGGCCGTGGCAAGGAGGTGCAGGGTGCGCGGCACGAGCCGAGGCGCGTTCATGGTGGCCAGGAGATCCGAGAGCGGCCGGTTGAGTTCCCACCGCGTCGCCGGGTACATTGCGTCGAGTTGGCGCAGCGCGCCGGCGTGGGCGGTTTTGAGTGCGGTGTGGCAATCACGATGGAGTTGCAGTGCCGCCTGCTGCTGGCGCAGGGGAAGCCGCGCGAAATCCAGCTTCACCAGTCCTTCGACAATCTTGGGTGCCGTCGAGTCGTCGGCCGCCAGCAGGGCCTGCCATGCGGCGAGCGCGACGGGGATTCGTTTCTCGGCAAGCGCATCCTGGCGCCACCGCGCCACGGGCTGGTGTTCCAACGCGATGCGCGCCGTGTAGGCGATGCGCGGGTCGGCGTGGAAGAGTCCCTCCCAGATGACGGGCAGCGCTTGCGCCGTACGCGCCCCCAAAAGCGCCTCCATGCGGCCGCGTTCTGCTCGGGCCTTCGCGGCGAAGGCCGCGCGCGCCGCCTGTTGCGCAGTGGGCGCGGCTCTTTCCGGCACGGGCCCGCGGTACTCCACGCGGTAGAGCGACGACTGGGTTCTGCGTCCTCCGGTGATGAAGTACATCGCGCCATCCGGGCCGAAGGTCAGATCCGTGACGTTGAGCGGGCTGCCGCGCAGGAACTCCTCGGCACGACCCCAGTAGCTGGCGCCGCGGGGAACCATGTGCACGGCGAGGATCCGCCCATAGGCCCAGTCCAAGATGAAGAGCGCATCGCGAAAGGGCGGGGGAAATTGACTCTGGGTTCCGAAGGCAACCGCCGTGGGCGAGCCACGGCCAATGTCCGCGGCGGGCTCGGCAAACTGCGGCTGGTCAGGCGTGTAGGGCGGCCAGCTTCCCGTGACGGCGCGCCAGCCGAAATCCGCACCCGGTGTCAGATGCACCACCCGCGTGGGGCGGTACCACGGTGCGCCCATGTCGTGCTCGGCGTCCGCATCGTAGCAGAAGGGCTCGCCATCGGTGTTAAAGGCCACGCCGTAGGGATTGCGAAGCCCGCCGGCGAGGATTTCCAGCCGGCCACCCTGTGCGTCAAACCGGGTGAGATGGCCTTCATTGGGACGGAAGGGCACGCGGGCGCGGCGCAAGGGCGAGGTGAGATCCACGGCGTTGGTGTGGTGCTGGATGTCATCGCCGTGGATGAGGTGGATGCGGCCAGATGGCCCCATCGCCAGATCGTTGCGCCCGTGGCCCGTGCCCCCGACGAAGTCCAGCAGCTTGTCGCGGGTTTCGTAGGTGCCATCGCCATCAGTGTCGCGAAGGCGGAACACTGACTTGGAATTGTTCGCGCTGGCGAAGAGAAAGCCGTGCGCGTGAAGCAGGCCGCGGCATTCGCGCAGTTCGCGATCGAGGGTCTCGACCGACGCAATGGCGTCGCGCGCCCCGTTGAGCGTGAGACGCAGCAGCCCCTGATCCTCGCGTGAGAGGATGAGACGCCCACCGGGGTCAAACGCCATGCTGATCCACGAGCCTTCGTCGGCCCGCGCCTGACGAATGAGTTTCGCTTCAAAGCCGGGCAGCACACGCAGCGCGCCCAGTCCGGTGGCATTGCCGCCGGGAAGGGCCCGCTTCCATTGCGTGTAGTCGTCCGATTCGGAGAGTTGCAGCGGAGGAAGCGACCACCAGTGCTCTTGGGCGAGGGTGCCCCGGAGCGCAGGCGCCCTCTTGCCGGGTTCCACCTGCCAGTCCGCCCCGGTGACGATGGCGTTGGTGGGTGAGAGGTCCAGTTGCAGTGCGACGGCGGCCGGGCCAGTCACGGCGCGAGCACGCAGTGTCAGCGTGTTGGTTCCTGCCTTGAGAAACGGCGCCGCGTCCAGTTCGGCCATCGCCTCGTAAGGCTCTCGTTGAATGGCGGGACGGCCGTTGATTTCCAGCTCGAGCGCCGCGTACTCGGAGAGTACGCGCAGCGGTGCCGCAGCGGGCCGCACGGCAAGGTGAAAGGTGCGCCTGAACACGGGCGCGTCCCCGGCGCGCGGGCTCTCGCCCGACCAGATCCATTGGGGTGCATCGGCGCACAGGACGTGCGGTGCGCACAGCGCCAGCAGCAGGGCGATTAGGAAGCAGGGCATGGACGGGGAGTGTACGCCCGCGCCCGGCCCGGGCAAACCCAAAGGCCGGATGGCGCGTTATGCCGCCAGCGTGTAGTGGCGCAGCGCGTTGGCCGACCAGAGCTTTCGCTGATGCTCAGCCGACCGGCCAGAAATGATCTCTCCTAGCATCTGCACCCAGCGCCGGTAGGTGGCACCCAAAAGGCACACCGGCCAGTCGCCTCCAAACACAACGCGGTCGGGCCCAAAGGCGTCGAGGCAGTGATTGACGGCCGGCGCCAGTTCTTCGGTTCCTGCGCCAGGCGGCAGGCTCGCGGCGATTCCGGAAATCTTGCAAATGACATTGGGGAGTGTGGCGAAGGCGTCGATGGAACGTTTCCAAACATCGGCCGTGTGCCTGGGCGCCACCCCGCCTGCCCGTGCGGGATGGAAGCATTTGAGATCGGGATTGCCGCAGTGATCGAGCACGAATCGCACGGCGGAGCATTGCCGCGCCAGCGCCACGCCCTCCATCAGATCGGTGGCGCGCATGCACAGATCAAAGCTGCGGTTCACGTCTCCCAGAAGTTGAATTCCCCTCACGAACTCCGGCTTGAGGCAGTAACCGGGCGGCGTGGCCGGCGTGTGCAGGACGCGTCGTACGCCCTTGAGAAGCGGGTTGGCGGCGAACCGCTTGAGATAGTCGGCAAACCCGGCGGCATCGGGCCGCGCGCCAATCACCGCTGCGCGGGTGGGCGACTTGCCGCCGGCGGCCAAGCCCAGCACCCGCGTGGCCTCATCGGCCAGCTCTTCCTCGGCCACGTCCACTTCCATGTACACGGCGCGCACTTGAAGGCCGGCCGTCGATGCGAGGAATTCCTCGGTGCGATAACTCTTTCTCAGCAGTTGCGGCGCCTCCGCCAGCCATGGCAGTTTCTGCAAGGAGAGATCCCAAAGATGCTGGTGCGTGTCGACGATGAGCGCCGGGAGGTTTTGGGCTGTCGTCACACAGCCGGCCGCAGCAAGGGTCGCGGCAGCGGTGCTCTCAAGAAACTGGCGGCGGTTGGTTTCCATGGCAGAGAGAATGACAGGTCTTGTTGCGAAAGGCACCTTTGGCCAACGACACGCGTCAGTCTGGAGCCAATGGTCGGGATTGAACCGACGACCGACGGTTTACGAAACCGTTGCTCTACCACTGAGCTACATTGGCCTCCGTTCGTGGGAAACCACGCTGAGGGGGGAAAGCTATCGGCACGCCAAACCGTGCGGCAAGGAAAATAGGTGCAGCGAGGTGCGGGCGTCATTACGGTGGGGGAGGGATTTGGTTGGAGCGATATGCGGGCCAACTCGTCCAACCCTGCGGGCATGAACTTGAATCTGAATCTGTCTTGCGTTCGACTTTGGAAGGGGCCGCTGGCCATGGCTGCGGTGTTGGGGCTGGCGGTGATTTCGGCGCAGGCCCGCATCAACGTGACGGGATTGCCCGGTCGCAGCACGGTGCAGCTCACCATCTACAACAGCGTGGACCTCACGCTGGTGAAGGAGACGCGCGTGCTGACCTTTGCCAAGGGCGTGAACCGGTTGGAATTCTCGTGGGCCAACACGCTCATCGATCCCACGTCGGTGGAATTGCGCGCGCTCACCCGCGCCGATGAGGTGGAGGTGCTCGACGTGCGGTTTCCCCCGCGCGTCACCAACACGCTGGAGTGGCGCATTCAAAGCGAGGCGGCCGGCGAGGTGCGCATGGAGATCCGCTATTTCACCAGCGGCATCACCTGGGGCGCCGACTACGTGTCTGAGGCCGATCAGACCGAGAAGCAGATGCGGCTGGCCGGCAGCGTGCGCATCCAGAATCAAAGCGGTGAGGATTACGAGAATGCCCAGGTGCGGCTGGTGGTGGGCATCATCCGGCTCGTGGAGCGGATTGCGGACCTGGCGCATCGCGCCGCCGACATGCCCGTGCCGGTCGACAAGCGCGACACGGCGTGGTTCGAAAGTCGCACCAAGGGCGCGGAAAAGTTGAAGGATATGGACGGCATGAAGGCAGCCGAAGACCCGCGCGCCATCCAGAAGGAGGGGCTCTCTGAGTACTTCCTCTACACCGTGGCGGGGCGCGGCGACGTGCCCCACGGCTGGGCCAAGCGCCTGCCCTCGCTCAACGCCGAGGGCGTTCCGATCGTCAGCTATTACAAATATGAGAAGGAACGCTTCGGTGACGCGGTGATGCGTTACTATAAATTCAAGAATGACGAGGCCGGCAAGCTGGGCAAGGAACCGCTGCCCGACGGCGCCGTGGTGGCCTTTCGCACCGTGGGCCCGGAGAAACTGTACGCATTCATGGGGCGCACGGCCGTGAAGTACATCCCCATCGGCGAGGAAGTGGAATTGGAACTGGGCCATGATTCGGAGCTTCTCGTCAAACCCCGGCTGATGAACTGGGAGAAGGACGACGTGCGATTTGGCCAGGGGGGGAACGTCAGCGGCTGGACCACGCGCGAAACCTGGCAGGTGGAACTGCAGAATTCCAAGTCCATCGCCGCCGTGGTGGACGTGCGCCGCAACTTTGCCGGAGATTGGGAGATGGCCAGCAACGACGCGCACGAGAAGGTGGACGCCACCAAGGTGAAATTTGTGGTGCCATTGGTGCCCGGCGCAAAGCGAACCCTCGCCTATACCCTCACCGTCAGGCACGGGGTGAATGCGCGTCGCTGACCGAGGAATGGCGGGCGCAATCCTTTGGCTTGAATGTGCGCCGCCGCGGGTTCATTCTTTAGTGGCATTCTCAAGAGGAATTGAATTGAAGTGCGCAACCAACGGAAGGCACATGAACACAACCCGCGTCGTTCTTACTGCGGCGATCTTGGGACTGGCCGCCCCGCAGCCCGCCTGTAATCACAAGGAGGAGGTTTCGTCTCCCGCTCCCGCCACCGCCAAGGAGCAGTCCCAAAAACAACGCGAACGCGCCGGGCGCACCAAGGACACCCTTCTAGCCCGGAACCAGGTTCAGAACGGCGAGGGGGACACCCAGGCGGCGCGCGCAGCCGAGGCCGATCCGGACATCCTCCTCGGGCTCATCACCGAGGCCCGGGCTGAAGCGTTGCAGCGCCCGCAGACCCTGCGTCGCGTGCTGCACTATCTGGAGTCGCTGGTGGACTTGGGGCCGGCGGCGCTGCCCGCCATCCGCACGTTTCTTGAGCGCAACGAGGATATCGAGTACGGATTTACCACCACGCCTTTTTACGCAAAACCCAAGACGCCCAAGGTGGCCGAGGGCGATGCCTCCAAAGACACCGCCAAGCGCAAGGCCGAGAGCCAAGGTTATTATCCGCAGTTCTACGCGATGAGCACGGAGTATCTGCTGCCCCCTTCGCTGAGGTTGGGCCTGCTTGAAGTGGCGGCGCGCATCGGCGGGCCCGAGAGCGAGGAGATGCTCCTGTCGGTGCTGGGCGAAACCGGACGCGGCATCGAGGTGGCGATGGTGGACCGGCTGCTGGAGGAATCCGCGGGCGATCGGCACCGCGACAAGGTGCTCGCCGCCGCGCGCGAGTTGCTGATCAATCCGCCCAAGGTGGATCAGCCCTCGCAGGTCGATGCGCTCAGCCGCCGCTATCTGGTGGGGATGCTCATCAAGTACCAGGACGAAGTTTTTGCACAGAAGGCGCAGCCGCTGCTGATTCTGGAAAACGGATCGATCGACAACGACATCCTGACCTACGTGAGTCAGGTGCTCAAGGAGCGCTCCCTGCCGATGTTGGTGGCCGCCTTTGGCGATCCGCGCCTGAACCAGCAATGGGCGGGCACGCTGGCGAGCTACATCATGCGCCACGCGGGAGAGGACGCGCTGGCCGACCAGTTCTTTCGCAGCGCCATTGCCGACACCAAGACGCCCCAGTTGCGATCCACCGTGGTTTCCTACCTCGGCTACGGGACGAACAACAAGGAGTCGGCGCAGCGTCGGCTCGACCTTCTCAACTCGGTAAAGGCACAGTTAACCGGCGACCAGCAAGCTGAGAACATGGTCAAGTACGCCGAACAACAATTGCAGCGGGTGATCAATCCTCCCGCCAAGGGTTCCGGCATGGAGTTTTGGTTCCAGCCGGGTAAAGGCGGCCAAGGCAGTCTGGCGCCCGGCGATGGCGGTGTGCGATCCTTCAGCTACTGGGGGGGCAACGAGGTGCAAATCCTTGGCGGCGGAATTTCCCAGGGTGGAATGCAGTTTCACCCGCCCTTGGGAGGCGCCCCGCTCCAATCGGAATCGGCCCCCGATCCGTCCGCACCCGCCGGTCCGCGCACGTTCATCCTCCGGCTGGGAGACAAGCAGTACGGAAAGTAAGCCGCCAAAGTTGCCCGGCCCCATAACCCCGGAGATCTCCTTCGATGCACCCGTTCGCAAAATCGGCGTTGTCCGGACTGATGGGAACGGCGCTGGCGGTGTGGGTGTTTGAGGACTGGCGCGGCCGGCATGAGTGGGCGCAGTTTCTCAAAGCACAGACGGCCCGGGGCGAATCCTTCGACTACACGCGCCTCTTGCCGCCTCCGGTGCCCAGCGAAAGAAACTTTGCCCACTGCCCGCAACTGCGCCCCTTGCTGGATTACAAGTTGGCCGAAGGTGCGTCCGGCCGCGTCTTGCGCGATCCCGAAGGCCACAAGCGCGCCCTGGCGCTCTTCCAATTTCGCAGCACCAACGAGATGCCCGCGCTGCACGGGTGGAAGAGGGGTGAACGCGCCTCCATGGCCCAGTGGCGTGATTATCTGGCGGGCGACAAGCACCTGCCGCGGCCGGCCAAGGCCGGGGATCCCGCGGCCGACGTGCTGATTGCGTTGGGGGGGATGCAAGCCGAGCTTGCCGCGCTGGCCAAGGCGGCGCAGGAACGGCCGCAGTCTCGCTTTGATGTGGACTACAAGGCCCACTTTCAGGTGCTGCTGCCTCATCTGGCGGTGCTGCGCACGGCGGCGCAGGCCCTTTCGTTACGCGCTCTGGCACGTTTGAACGCCGGAGATATCCCCGGCGCCGGCGCGGACGTTGAACTGGCGCTGTTTCTGGCCGAGGCGATCGCGACCGAGCCCACGCTCATCAGCCACTTGGTGCGTATCGCCATCATCAACAACGCGCTCCAGTGCGTCTGGGAAGGACTCTCGCGCCACCAGTGGACTTCGCCGCAGTTGCGAGCCATGCAGGAGCGGCTTGCCGGGGTGGATCTGCTGGCGCATTACCAGCTGGCGATGCTGGCCGAGCGCGACTTCGCCAATCTGATGATGGATGAAGTGGCCGCAGGCAACCGCAAGCTGCTTCCCGCGCTCATGGATCAATCTGGGGCGGGCGCCACGGTTGCCCTGCGCGTGGTGCCCGAGGGATGGCTGCGCCAGAACCAGGCTCGCTACACGCGCGTGCACATGGACTACGTCAGCCCCATCGTGGATGTGAACCAGCGCCGTATGCATCCGGACATGGCTCGCCGGTTCGACACGGAGATTGCGAACTCCGGATTGCGCGGCCCCTACAACCTGATGATGCGGCTGCTCATGCCCGCGCTGGGGGCGGTCTCCAAGCGATGCAACGCCACACAGGGCGCCGTGGATCAGGCCCTCATCGCCTGCGCGCTCGAACGCCACGCTCAGGAACATGCGCGTCTGCCCGAAACGCTCGAAGCCCTCGTTCCGCGGTGGCTGCCCAAAGTGCCCCAGGATTTGGTGGCAGGAAAGCCCATGAAATTTGAGCCGCAGCCCGGGGGCGGCTACCGCCTTTACGCCGTGGGTTGGAATCAGAAGGACGACGGCGGCCAGCCAGGCGTGTCCAAGGCGGGTAAGGGCGAAGACTTGAGTCAGGGCGACTTGGTCTGGCTCATGCCCGGCCGCTAAGAAATTGCCGTCGGCAGGGGGCGCACTCCCGTCTAACGTGCAGGCATGCTCCAGAAGTTCTTTCGCACCAAGGCGTATTTGATGTCTTTGACGCCGCCCCTCGGACAAACTAAGTTTCTGCTCTCAATCCACGGCTACAATATGAACACGCACTCCTTCTTCCATCGCGTCCTGGCCGGAATGCTCGTGCTCTGCGCACTCACCCTGTGGGCGGCCGACCCCGAACCCAACGCGGACTTGACGGCCGGGCGAAAGGCGCTGGCCGCCGGCCAATACGAAACCTCGTTGGTGGCCTTGGACAAGGCGCTGGCCGCCAAGCTCAAGGACGCGGACGAGGTGCTCTACCTCAAGGCCCTGGCGCAATTCCACGGCAAGAAGTTCGACGACTGCGGCAAGACGTGCGACGCGCTGGCGGAAGCCCATCCGCAATCGCGCTGGCTGCACAAGTCGCGCTTTCTCAAGGCCGGTGCCTTGGCGCAACAGCGAAAGTTTGAGGCTGCCGAGGTGATCTACGAGGGCGAAGCCAACCGGCTGCTGGCAGGCGCCCGCAAACAGGACGTGGCGGGTGTCATCCTGACTTTCGCCGACGCGCTGGCGGTCAAGCCCAAGGCGGACGATCTCAAGTCGCCGCCGCCCAATTTCCAGAAGGCCTATCAGCTCTACAAGAAGGTGGCCGGGATGGAAATCTCGCGCGAGCTGCGCGACGAGGTGGCCTTCAAGGCAGGCCGCGCCATCCAGCAACAGGGCAACCACGCCCAAGCCATCATCGAGTTTCAAGCCTACCTCAACGAGTATGATCCGGACTGGACTGGCGACGTGGGCACCGTCACCCGGGCCTCGGGCATGAAAAAAGAGAACCCGCCGCCCGCAGGCAAGCACCCGCTTGAGGCGCGCTTTCATCTGGCAGAGTCCCAGCTCAAGGCCGGGCAGTTTGATGCCGCGCGTGTGAACTCGGAGGACTTGCTCGCGCTGCTGCAAAAGCGGCAGGCCAAGCCGGCGCAGTTGCTCGCCGACACCCGCTGGCAGATTGTGCTCTCGCTCAAGATGCCTCATCCGGGCGCGCAACTTGAGCGCGGCATCAAGGCCACGCAGGAATTTCTGGCGGCGCACACCGACGACGCGCGCGCCGTGTTGGGCGCGGCCTACATCGCGCAGGCCTACCAAAGCGCCGGGCGACAGGACCAGGCCGAGGCGGCACTGGGAGAATTCATTGCCGCCAAAGGCTACAAGTTGCCTGCGGGCGACGCGGCAACCACCAAGCTGCCTGAACTGGGCAATGAATCGCCCGCGCAATTCCAGGATCGCTATCAAAAGCTGGCGGTTTATCAGATTGGTCAAATCCGTTTCGCGCAAAAGAAGTACACGGCCGCCGTCGAGACCTGGCAGGGCTACATCAACAAGTATCCGGATGGCCCGAACTGGGCCGACAGCCAGCGCGGCATCATCGACGCGCAGTATCAGGTGGCCTTGGACGCGGTGGCCGACAAGAAGTACGAGCCCAGCCGGAAGTTGTTCGAGGATTTCCTTTCCAAGCATCCGCTCGACGACCGCGCGCGGCAGGTGCTCTTCATTTTTGGCCAGATGGCCTTTCACACCGCCCGTGAGCTGAAGGCGAAGAAGACCGATCCCAAGGTGGTCTTGGCCGAGAAACCCAAGGACGAGGACATTCGCAAGGCCTATCAGGCCGCCATCGACCAATGGCAGCGGCTCGTCAGCAAGTATCCTAATCATGAGGAGTCCTCGGTCGCGCTCTACCGCATTGCGCTCATTCAGGAGGAGGAACTGGGCGACTGGCAGGCGGCGCTGGAATCGCACCGCCGGCTCAAGTGGGGCTCCAAGGCGTCGCCGGCGGCTTCGCGCGTGGCGATGATGACCGAGAAAAACCTGTCGCTGCAGACGGCGCGCAAGTTTCGCACCAACGAGAAGGCCATGGTCAACCTCACCGCGCGCAACATCAAGAAGGTCACCGTGCGCCAGTACTTCCTCGATCTGGAGGCGTACTTCCGCAAGACCCACGCCATCGGAGCCGTGAACCATCTGGACATCGGCCTTATCGAGCCGGAGAAGCAGTGGGAAATCGAGGTGGCCGGCTACGCCGACTACAAGCCTCTGACGCAGGACATCGAAGTGCCCTTCCCCGAGGGCAAGGCTGGCGTGTGCATCGTCAACATCAGCGACGAGACTTTTGAGGCCAGCACGCTGGTGATCCGCAGCGACATCGACCTCGTGGTCAAGTCCTCGCGGCGGCAGGCGCTGGTGTTCGCCGAGGATCGCGTCAAGCATTTGCCCGTGGCGGACGTGCGCCTGCTCTTTTCAGACGGCAAGAAAATCATCGCCACGGGCCTCACGCAGAAGGACGGCGTGCTGGTGCAGGCGATGGACGAGCTCAAGTCCATCAACGACCTGCGCGTGTTCGCCGTCAAGGACGGCCACGTGGGATCCAACGCGCTGGACCTTTCCGGCATGGGCTTCTCCACGGGCCTGGTGGCCAAGGGCTATCTCTACACCGACCGGCCGGCCTATCAGCCCGGTCAGACGGTGAAGCTGCGCGGCATCATCCGCGACGTGAAGGACGGGGTGTACAGTGCGCCCGCCGACCAGCTCTACCTCGTTTCCGTGGCCGACGCCGCCGGCCGCCTCATCTGGGAGCAGGAAAAGAAGCTCTCGGCCTACGGCACATTCCACGCCGAACTGCATTTGGACGGACGCGCCCCCCTGGGCAACTATCAGATCACCGCGCGTCCCAAGGAGAAGTCGCCCCAGGCTTTTTCGGGGGCCTTCACCGTCCAGCGTTTCCAGCTCGAGAAAGTCCGCATCAAGCTCGAAACCAAGGAGCCGGTGTACTTCCGCGGCGAGTCGGTGGAACTGAGCATCAAGGCCGATTACTACTGGGGCCAGCCGGTGGGCGACCGCGCCGTGAGCTATTACCTGCCCGACGGCCGCCACCTCATCGCCAAGACCGACGCCAAGGGCGAGCTCAAGGTGAGCTTTGACACCACCGGCATGCCGGCAGGAAGCGTGATGCCCTTCACCGTCGCCATCGAGGGCGAGAATGTCCGTGCCACCCATCGCGTGTGGCTGGCCGAACAGGGATTTGGGATCGTCGTGCGCCCCAGCCAGCCGCTGGTGCTTTCCGGCGCGCCCTTCGATGTCACGGTCCAGACGCGCACACCCGATGGCAAACCCGTCGGGGCGGAGCTTTCGCTTTTGGTGCTGCGCCGCGAAGTCGCCAGGCCCGATCCGGTACTCAGCGCCGTGCCTTGGGTCGCCGCGCGAAGCCAGGCCGTGAACGAAACCACCGTGGAGGAAAAGAAGGTCACCACCGACGCCAAGACCGGGATGGCCACCGTGCGGCTCACGCTGGACAAGGGGGGGCCCTACGTGCTCCGCGCCACCGGCCAGGACCGGTTTAAGCAGATTGTCACCGCCGAGGGCGGGGTGGATGTGTCCGATGCGGAGGACGCCACCAAGCTGCGGTTCTTCGCCGAGACCGACACGCTACAGGTGGGCGGCGAAGCCAAGCTGCGGCTGCACTCGCGGCTGGACGGGGCGCTGGCGCTGCTGACCTTCGAGGGCGAGACGGTTTTGAGCCACCGCGTCATCACGCTCAAGAAGGAGTTTAACGACATCCCGCTCACCCTCACCCACGAGCACTTCCCGAACTTCCAGGTTTGCGTGGCGGTGATGGACGGCCGCGACCTGCGCGTCGCCCACAAGCCCTTCCGGGTGGAACGCCAGTTGCGCGTTGCCGTCAAGCCGCTGGCCGAAGTGTACGCGCCCGGTGCCGCCGGCAAGGCGGAGATCACCGTCACCGACCAGCTGGGCAAGCCGGTGGTCGCCGAACTGAGCCTGGCCATGGTGGACGAGGCCCTGCACGCGCTCTTTGCCGACAACAAGCCCCCCATCGTCGACTTCTTCCAGCAGAACGCCGAGCGCCACGCGCAGTGGGCCATCACCAGCTCCTGCAACTTCGCCTATCGGGCGACGACCACCAAGGTGCTCAAGGTGTTCATCGACGAGAAGGACCGGCTGGCGCGACGCGAAAAGGAAGCACAGGAACTGGCTGCAATGGCCGCGGCGGGCCGGGACATGGCCAGGCGGATGGAAGACGCGGCCGAGGGCTTGGAAAAGGAACTTCTGGGCGCGCAGGCCAATGAATCGCAGATGGAGGAGAGCTTGGATGCTGCCGGAGCATTGGGCGCACGGGTTCTCCAACAAAGCCAACAAGCCGGCCTTGGCGGGGCAAATGGCCAGCGACTATTGCGAGAGGAGTTTAAAAAACAAAACGCAGCCAATGGCGAGGGCGACGAGCGCAAACCAGGCGCCAGCCGGCTGCGTGAGAGGGGCGGCGGCCTCGGCGACATGGCTCCCAATGGCGGAGCCTCCGCGCTCTTCGGCAAGATGCCCCATTCCCACGGACTCCTAGACCTCGAGTCTGCTGATCTGTCGTTCAAAAACGCGGCGGATGACGGCAAGGGCGCCGCCGACGGGGACTTTGGATTGGGCGACTCGGTCATCCGCCGCGAAATGCCCGGCGCGGGCGTGTGGCTTCCGGCCATCATCACCGACAAGGACGGCAAGGCCACCGTGGAACTTCGCATGCCCGGCAGCGCCAGCCAGTGGCGCCTTAGCGCGCACGGCGTCAGCGTGGAGACGCTGGTCGGTCAGGCCACGGCAAACGTCCTCACCCGGAAGGATTTCTTTGTGAACCTCAAGGCGCCGCAGTTCCTGCAGGAGGGCGACGGCGCCCGCATCCTCGCGCGCGTCCACAATCTGGGCGAGTTTGAGGGCAACGTGGATCTCACGCTCACGGTCTGGGGCGGATACCAGTTCAAACAAAAGGTGGTGGAGAAGAAGGCGCGCGTGGCCGTGACGGCCAAGGGCGCGGCCGAGGCGCTCTTCGAGGCCGTGACGGTGCCGCTTTCGCCTTCGCTGCGACTGCAGGTGGTGGCGGCCGCGGGCAATCTCAACGATGCCCTGGAGATCGTCGTGCCGGTGCGTCCGTGGGGTTTGGAATTTGCCGACCACGCCGGCGGCGTGGCGCGCAACAACGAGGTCGTGTTCCTGGAACTTCCCAAGGATCGCCGCGACGGCTCGGCGTGGATGACCATCACCATCGGCCCGGACTTGAAGCGTGCGGTGATCGACATGGCGCTGGGCGGGGTCTCCGCGCCCGAATCGCTCAAGGCGCATTCCGCCTTCTGGCTGCCTCCTTCGCCGCGCGTGGGCGGATTTGCGGGCAGCGACCTGCTGGCGGCGGCCTCCGCGCTCGATTTTGCGCAGCAGGCCAATGCGCCTGAGACCGATCGCCAGCGCCTGGCCAACCGCGCCCGCGCGCTGGTGGGCAGCCTGGTGGTCTCCCAGCACACCGACGGCAGCTGGGGCTGGAATCAGCCCGGCGGCTCGCGGTGGGACGTGAGCGCGGTGAACTTCTGGGCGCTGTGCCGCGCGCGCGACCAGAAAATCCCCGTGCACGCCGACACGCTGGCCAAGGCCGAGGCGTTTCTCAAAACGCGCTTCAACCAGGTTGGCGCGAACGACAATGACGCCAAGGCCGTCATTCTCTTCGCCCTGTCGATGAACAAGGCGGCCGACTTTGCCCACGCCAACCGGCTGCACCGCGAGCGCAACCAGCTGAGCATGCCCGCGCTGGCCTTCACGGCGCTGACCTTTGTGAACCTGGAACGCAATGAGTTTGCCGGAGAGCTGATTGACGTGCTCGAGACCAAGTTCAAAACCCGGACGATTGCCGACAAGCCCGTGGCGTTTCTGGATGGGCTGCACAACACCCACTGGGCCTGCGACGATGTGGAGACCACGGCGCTGGCGGCGCTGGCGATGGTGCGCTCGCGGCCCGCGTCGCCCAAAATCAAACCCCTGGTGGACTTTCTGCTGCACCGGCGCGGCGCGCATGAGTTTGCCAGCGCCAAGTCGCGCGGGCCGGCCGTGGCGGTGCTGGCGGAGTATTTCGGCAAGGCCAAGTTTGCCGCGGCCGACTTCCGCCTCAACATCAACGTCAACGGCAAGAAGCTCGACACCATCGCCAGCAAGGGCTCGCAGCCGACCGTCACGGTGGCCGTGCCGCCCGATCACCTGGTGGACGGCCCCAACCGCGTGGAGTTCCAGCTCGAGGGTGCGGGCGAGTACGCCTACGCCGTCACGCTGCGGGGGTTCTCGGCCAACCTGACCGATCCCAAGTCGTGGGGCAGCCCGTACATCAAGTCGCGAAACTACTACCACATGCCGCTGGAGTATCGCGGCAAGCCCATCGGGCAGGCCAGCACGACGAAGATCAAGAACATCGGGGTGGGCCAGCGCGTGCTGGTGAAGGTGGACATGGATGACGCCTATTCCCCGTACAACTACGGCTACGTGGTGGTGGAGGAAAACCTGCCCGCGGGCATGATGCTGGCCGAAGGCTCCCTGCACGGGGCGCACACGCACTTTGAGGCCGACGCGGGCAAGCTCACGCTCTTCTTCCCCGCCGGAACCTACGTGCAGGATTACAGCTATGAGCTCATCGGCTACGCGACGGGTGAGTTCCGCGTGCTTCCCACGGTGGTCCGCGACGCGGTGAACCCCGGTCGCATGCGCGTGGGCGCGCAGGCAGAGCTCTTCGTGCTGGCGCCCGGAGTGGACTCGGACGACCCCTATGTCATGAACGACGCCGAGCGCTTCGCGCTGGGCAAGCTGAACTTTGACGACGGGCTTTATGACAAGGCCCTGACGTACCTGGCCGACCTTTTCAAGCGCAACCGCGACTACAACGAGCGCGACCTGGCGCGCATGCTGCTCTGGATCTACACGAGCCCCGGCCGCTACGACGCGCGGCAGGTCATCGCCGTGTTTGAAATCCTGCGCGAGCGCTACCCGGACCTGGAGATCCCCTTCGACAAGATTCTGCAGGTGGGCAAGGCGTACCGCGACCTCAACGAGTTTGAGCGCGCCTACCTCATCTTCCGCGCGACGGTCGACGCCAGCTTTGTGGACGACATCAACGTCAGCGCCGTGCTCGACGACGAGGGCCAGTTCCTGGGTTCGGTGGACTATCAGGAGGACCTGTGGCGTGAGTATCCCGACACCGCCGAGGTGACGAGCATGCTCTTCTCCATCAGCCAGGCGATGTACGTACACAGCGCCAAGGCGCACGAGCTGGCCAAGCAGGAACGCAAGGTGGCGGTGATGCGCGGCGGCAAGCCCGTGCGGCAGTCGCGCACGCCCGAGCGCATCAGCATGCTGCGCGAGACCGTGCGGCAGCTCAACGACTTCATGGTGCTCAATCCCGAAAGCCCGCTTGCGGACGACGCGGCCTTCAGCATGGCCAACGCCCTGATTGACCTCAAACAATACGACGCGGTGATCGGGCGGTGCGGCGATTTCAAGGCGCGCTTCCCGGCCAGCGAGTTCGCCAGCGGCTACCAGTACATGATGGCGCTGGGCCATTTCTGGAAGAACAGCCACGCCGAAGCGCTGGCGGCCGCCATGACGGTGGCCACGGGTGAGAGCAAGGACAAGAACCTGGCGCAGTACATCGTCGGGCAGGTCTACCACGCGCAGGGCAAACCCGGCGACGCCATCACGTGGTATCAGCGCGTGAAGGAGAAGTATCCCGACGCGCGGCAGGCCATCGACTACTTCGAGGAGAAGCGCATCGGGCTGGAGGAGGTCACGGTGTTCCGGCCCGGCAAGGACGTGGATCTCAAGATCAAGTTTCGCAACATCAAGGAGGCGCACCTGCAGGTGTACCGGGTGGACCTGATGACCCTCTATCTGCGCGAGAAAAACCTCTCGAAGATCACGCAGGTCAACCTCGCGGGCATCGCCCCGCTGCTGGAGCAGAAGGTGCCGCTGGGCGACGGCAAGGACTACATCGACAAGGAGGCCATCGCGAAACTGGGCGCGCAGAAGGAAGGTGCCTACCTTGTCATCTGCCGTGGCGATGACCTCTTCACGAGCGCGCTGGCGCTGGTGACGCCGCTGAAAATCGAGGTGCAGGAAGACCCGCAGAGCGGCCGCGTGCGCGCCAACGTGATGGATGCCGCTGCCAACCATTACGTGGCCGACGTCCACGTGAAGGCCATTGGCAGCGCGGATGCCGATTTTCGCGGCGGCGAAACCGATCTGCGCGGCATCTTCGTGGCCGACAACCTGCGCGGCAAGGCCACCGTCATCGCGCGCGACGCCAAGCTGCGCTATGCCTTTTACCGAGGCGACAAGTGGCTGGGCGCGCCCGAGCAACAGGCGCAGCCTGCTGCGCCACGGCCCGCACCCGGGGCCGAAGGCCGGCAACTGGACTACCGCATGAACCTGGACATGCAGAACAAGGCCATTCAGGACGGCAACTGGCAGGGATACGATCAGTTGCGCCGCGGCCCCAGCAAGGGCGTCCAGATCCAGAAGGTGAAGTAAGCGGGGAAGGGAAACCCGTTCGCCTTCGCACGAGGGCGCGTGGTGGAAACTATTCCACCACGACGTTCGTGACCACCGCGTTCAGCAGGAACCGCACGGTGGTGCGCGGCTGCCGGGTGCGCGCGTCGGTGATGTTCATGTTCCGATACTCCCACGCGTTGCCCAGAATGGCATCGGGTGGGCCGAAGGCGCGCAGCAACACATTGGTGGGCCGATTGGCGTAGTAGGACTCGATGGGGGCCTGGCCGCCGCCGGTGGTCCATGCGTACTGCCGGCCTTGGGCAGGCGCCGCGTTGGTTGCTGCGGCCGCGGCGATGGGCTTGCCCTCGGGCGTGAATTGATTGGTGGTGGCCCCCGTTGCCGCGTAGGTCACCTCCTGCTTGAGCTGGGCGTTGGGCCAGAATTCGCGCATCACCTGCAGCCGGCCATTGGCGTACTGGCGCTCCTCCTTCACGATGCGTTGCTCTGCGTCATGATAGGTGACGATCTTTCCTTCGTAGGGATTGGCGTCCAACTCCAGGATTTCAAAGGCGATCCCATTCTCATTCTGCAGCAGTCGCGGCGGGTTGTATCCCTTTTTGGGGGCGGGTTGGGCGAGCGCATTGGTGGCAGGAATGGCGGCCGGCTGGGGAGCGGTTTTTGCCGGTGCCGTTGCGTTGCCGCCCTTCTTGCCGGATTCGCCCGAGCAGGCCAGAGCTAAAGCCAGCCCCAGAATGCCCCACGCGGAGTGCGGTGCGACGCGCATGCGCCGGTTAGTTGGTGGTCACCACCGCCGTGGCAACCCGGCCCGCTTGAAAGGTGAACTGCACCGTGCCCTTGTAGGGCTGCTGATTCTGTGGATTGAGGAAATTGATGTCGTTGTAGACCCACGCGCCTCCCGCCGCCGTGGCGTCCGGATTACCAAAGTCTGATTGGATGTCTGCTTCGGTCTTCGCCTTGTAGAACTGGGAGAGCTGTTGCGAATCCCATCGGTGGGTGCGCGCGCGGGGCAGGGCTGCGGGCACAATCGCGATGGGCCGGCCTGCGTTGTCCCAGCGCCTCACGTTGCTGGCCGTGCCATTGACAAACACGCCTTCGCTCGCCTTCTGTCCGTTCTCATGGTAGGAGCCGGCCGATCCGTTCTGCGCGCCTCGATCAAATGTGACCCAGCGCATGGGCTGGCCGTTGGGATACCACTCCTTGGAGACGCCGTGAAATTGGCCGTTCTCCCAGGAAACTTCGCGGGACTGCGCCTGATTCTCCTCGCCGCGCTTGCGAAACCAGTGCTCCTCAAGGCCGTGTTCCTGGCCTTTCAGATTGTAACGATGCACGCTGCGTTTTTCGCCCGTCTCGTAGGCCTCCCAGTATTCTCCCACGGGGACATTGTTGGTCCACTGGGCCTTCCATGAAAGAAGCCCGTTCTCAAAGTAGCCCATCGCCTCGCCCGTTTTGTTTCCGTCGACGTAGGAGGTGACGCTCATCACCTGGCCGCTTTCGAAGTACCAAACTTCCTTGTTCTGTTCGAGGCCCTCCTTGAAGGTCAGTTGAATCTTCACCTTTCCATTCGGGTACCATTCCTTGTATTCCCCATCCCATTCGCCGTCGTTGTACATGCCCTCGCCCGCCTTGGTGCCGTCCTCATACCACCACCGCGCCGGCCCATGCCAGCGGCCGGAAAGGCACTGAACCTCCTCGGCGCGCTTCCCGTTGGCGTGCATCCAAACCACCGTGCCGGTCAAAGGATCGGTGCTGCCCGACTTGTATACCACATCCTCGAGCACCAGAATCTGGCTGCCATTGATGACCTCCTCGACATTGGGGCCCTTCGTAGACTTGGTTTCGCCGCCAGAAGATTTGTTGTTGGCCGAGGTGGAGCCGGGGCTGCCTCCACCCCGTTTGGGTTTGTCGTCGCCACAAGACGCCGCCGTCATCAATGCCAGAATCAGGAAGCACGGGTACAAAAAAAGCAGGGCCGGTCGGGAGGCAAGGCACCGTTGCATGCGCGCAATTTAGCCAAGGCCCCAGCATGATGCAATCACTTCTGACATTGGTGAGGGGCCTTTTTCGTAACCGCAGACGTCGAAAACCCGTCTCGCCTTCCAAGAGAGTTCTTAAGGGACACAAAGGGAAAGGGACGCACGTCATGAAAAGCTCGAGGATGACAATATGGGTGGCGCTGAGTCTGGCAACTGTGCTGGCCGCCCAGGAACGTGGTGAGCGCAAGGAGCGCCCCAAGGGTCTTGGGGCCGTCGTTGGCAAGGGCGAATCCCACAAGGGCGAGCCGGCCAAGCCTGCGGTGGAACCCAAGCAAGGCTACGAAACCAAAGGGAAGGGGACGACTGAGAAGCAGGGAAAGAAACCCTCCGGCGGCGGGACTGATACGCGCAAAGTGCTGCGCAAACCGACCACCTCAACCAACGAAACCGGGAAGGGCCATTCGCCGGTCAAACCCTTGGGAGGCGAAGGCCCTGACCTGCGAGCGATCCTGGAATCGCTGAACCTCACGGCGGAACAGAAGGAGAAGGTCAACAAGCTGCTCTCCGCCCACCACGAGAAGCGCAGGGGAGTGCTGGATGACAAGAAACTCGACCCCGAAAAGAAGGCGGCGTACCTGATCGAGTTGAGGCACCGGCTCCACAAGGCGCTCACCGAAATCCTGACCGAGGAACAGGTGGCGAAACTGGAAGCTGCGCTGGAGCAGGAAGGGGCACCGAAAGGCGGGCGGGCTTCGGCTGGGCGCCCGAAGGAAGGCGGTGCAAAGGGAGGTGAAACTCAAAAGCCCTTTCCCAAGCACGGTGGTGAGGACGGGCAAAAACCCGAAGGCGGGGATGGACGCAAGCCCGACATCCGCAAGGAATTGGGGCTGAACGAAGAACAAGCCAAGACTTTCCATGAATTGCACCAGAAATGGGAAACGGCATCCGGTGCCATCCATCGCGATAAGGAACTGACCGAGGAGCAACGGAAGGCCAGGCTATACGAGGCTTGGAAGCACCACGACTCGAAGCTTCGCGAGTTGCTCACCCAAGAACAGTACAAGAAACTGGAGCAATCGCGCGCAAAGGCTTCGGAACTGCCCGGTGTGCCGCCCAAGACCAAGGAAAAGGCAGGCCCGACTCAACGTGGCGGGGGAGCCGACAACCCGGTCGACCCCACCAAGCGGCCCTTGGAGCCGCTGCCAACCCCCAAATCAAGCACAAGTGTAAAGCCCTCGGCCCGGGTGCAGATTGGGCTTGGCCGAATCTAGCCGATTTTCGAATTCGACATGAACACGATAAACTTTTGTAACCGGGCGCGGGTTGGGGCAGTCTCCCACTGTGGCTGGTGCAGTGAACAGACTTACAAGGCAACCTGACCTAACAATGAAATCTTCTGAAACCAACTTAGGGATGCTCCTCGCAGTCGGATTGGGATTGGCAGTCATCGCCCCGATGGATGCGCAAGCCCAGCGTGCCTCGGAACGCGGCAAGAAAACGACGGCGAAGAAAACCGCCCCGAGCAACAACACAAAGCAGGGCAGCAACTCGGATGCGCGCAAGGCCGTGCGCGGAACACGTCCTTCGACGGGAGGAACGTCGGAATCGACGAGCAGGCCCGTTGCACCTGCGTCCTCAGGAAGGTCTGCCAATGCGGGTCGTCCTAATTATCCGGGGCCGAACGAAACCGGTGCGCCTGGAAGCACCACCGTCGATCCAAGCGGCAAGCCGCCCGTGCAGGGAACCGGCGGGCCCAAGCAGGAAGATCCTTTCAAGGGTGGCAAGGGTGGCGCACCGATCCAAGGGACCGGCGGGCCCAAGCAGGAGGATCCTTTCAAGGGTGGCAAAGGTGGGGCACCGATCCAAGGGACCGGCGGGCCCAAGCAGGAGGATCCTTTCAAGGGTGGCAAAGGTGGGGCACCCATTCAGGGAACTGGTGGGCCAAAGCAGGCTGATCCTTTCGCAGGCGGCAAGGGTGGAGCACCCATTCAGGGAACTGGCGGGCCGCAGCAAGCCGATCCTTTTGCCGGTGGCAAGGGTGGGGCACCCATTCAGGGAACCGGCGGGCCGCAGCAAGCCGATCCTTTTGCCGGTGGCAAGGGTGGGGCACCCATTCAGGGAACCGGCGGGCCGCAGCAGGCTGATCCTTTCAAGGGTGGCAAGGGTGGAGCACCCATCCAGGGAACCGGCGGGCCGCAGCAGGCTGATCCTTTCGCAGGCGGCAAGGGTGGAGCACCCATCCAAGGGGAGCGGCCTCGCTAACCAGTTGCGTTAAGCAAACATTTGAAGTAACCACCGACCCGCTAGGTCGGTGGTTTTTTTTGGGGGGGAGTGCAAAGGGTTGCGTCGCGTGGCATCACAAGAAAACCACGATGCGCGCAGCTGCGTGATGGGTAAATCTTGAGTGCTGTAACCGAAGCCGGAGCGGCGTGGTCTTACCAGCCACGAAGAGGATGGAGAGCATGGGGCAAATCATGAAGACATACTCCAAACACTTTTTCTACGCGCTACTCGCGATGTCGGCGGCGGTGGAATCGCTCCCGGCGGCAGAGCAGGCGGCGACCTTGAAAGGCGGCAGTGGGCGTGGCAACCGCAGTTCGTTGCGGCTGCAGCCTGGCGGTCCGGGAATCGCCAAGGATCCGATGCGATTCACCGAGCACCTGGGAAACACGCTGGTGACACGCGGCGGCGACGAGGCGACGGAAGCAGCCGTCAAGCGTGCGTTGGATTGGTTCACCCAGCAACAGAAGCAGGATGGGCACTGGGAGGAAAAGAAGTCGCCCATCGCGCACACGGGGTTGGTGCTCATGAGCTACATGGCCTACGGCGCGGTGCCGGGAAAAGACGGCCCCTATCGCTCGCAGGTTGACCGCGGTGTGGACTGGTTGCTGCGAAACGTGGGAGAGGCCGGCGAGTTGCGCGATGGCGGACGCATGTACGACCAGGCGATCGGGACGCTCGCGTTGTGCGAAGCCTACGGACTCTCCAAGGACAAGCGGCTGGCCGGTCCCGTGGCCAAGGCCGTGGAATATCTGTGCATGGCGCAAAACCCCAAGACGGGCGGATGGCGATACGCGCCGTACCACGAGAAAGATTGGGAGGGCGATTTGTCAGTATCGGGCTGGGTGATCATGGCGCTGGCCAGTGCCCAGATGTCGGGGTTGAAGGTGCCCGATGCCATCCGTCTGAAGGGCTTGGCGTTTCTGGATCGCGTTAGCGCAGGCGAGTCCCAGGGCCTCTACGGCTATCTGGGCACCCCTCCCACGCCCGCGATGACGGCCGAGGGCATGTACTCGCTGGAGCTCTTCACCGGCGCGAAAGCGACCGGCCGTCTCGACGAGTCGGCGGAGTTGCTACTCACTCATCTGCCGGAAAAGAAGCAGGCCAACTACTACTATTGGTACTACGGTTCGCTGGCACTGCGGCTCTATGCCGATTCGGAGGTGGGGGCCAAGGCGTGGGAAGAGTGGAACTCGCGCATGAAGCCCTTGCTGCTCGCCGAGCAAAAGGAGGACGGCCATTGGGAGGCCGCCGGTTCGCGTGCTACTGAGGAGGGCGACGTGGTCACGACGGCGTGGGCCACCTTGATCTTGGAAGTGTACTACCGCTACCTGCCCCTCTATGGACGTGCGCCGGAAATCGCGCGCTTGGGCGGGGTGTCCCGCGGCAGCCGGTCCACCGCAGGCCGGCCGCAGTGACCCCTCTCGAAGTGTTCCTGCGGGCAACTTGACTGAATAGCGCCCCGCCACAGCCCATCCAAATCCACGCGTGGCCCGGGGGAATTGCGATTGCCTCGCGGCTTTGCATGCGTCACCTTAAATCCAAGCGCGACCTAATTTACAGGAACCGAGCATGACCACTCCGACCCCCACCACCAAACCCCACGAAACCGAGCTTCAAGCCAGCGACCTTGCGGCCGTGCAGAAACTCAAGGCGGCCCACGCCACCATCTGCGCCGAGCTTTCCAAGGTCATCATCGGCCAGCACGAAGTGGTGGAGCAGGCGCTCATTTCCATCTTCACCCGCAGCCATGCGCTGCTGGTGGGGGTGCCCGGCCTGGCCAAGACGCTGCTGGTGTCCACGCTGGCGGAGACGTTGCACCTCAATTTCAAGCGCATCCAGTTCACGCCCGATCTCATGCCCACCGACATCACCGGCACCGAGGTGATCTATCAGGACCCCGCCACGAACGAGCGGCAGTTCAAGTTCCTCAAGGGGCCGCTCTTTGCCAACGTCATCCTCGCCGACGAAATCAACCGCACGCCCCCCAAGACCCAGGCCGCCATGCTGGAGGCGATGCAGGAGCGCAAGGTCTCCATCGGCGGTGTGGACCATCCTCTGCCCGACCCGTTTTTCGTCCTCGCCACGCAGAACCCCATTGAACAGGAGGGCACCTATCCGCTGCCCGAGGCGCAGCTCGACAGTTTCATGTTCATGATCCGCGTGGACTACCCCCGCGCCGACGAGGAATTGGCCATCATGAAGATGGCGACGGGCGCAAAGCCCGGCAAGCCGGAGGCCACGCTGAACGCCGAGGACATCCTGCAGCTTCAGCACACCGTGCGGCGCATGCCCGTGGCCGACCACGTGTTTGAGTATGCGCGCAAGCTGGTGCGCTCCACGCGCGTCACCACCGACGAAGCGCTGCCCGTCTGCAAGGAAATGCTGACGTGGGGCGCGGGCCCTCGCGGCGGCCTCAACCTCATCATGGCGGCCAAGGCCAGGGCGCTGCTCCACGGCCAGGTCTATGTGAGCTGCGAGGACGTGGCGGCCGTGGCCCATCCGGTGCTGCGACACCGCATCATTCCCAACTTCTCGGCGCAGAGCGAAGGCGTCACCGCCGACGACATCATCGACAAGATTCTAGAGGCCGTGCCGAAGAACGAGCGCTTGAGCTAACCTGCGCCTTCGCTTTCGTTCCCGGCCACCATGGACAAACAGCACATCGAGGAACTGCTCGACCCCGGCGCCATCGCCCGCGCCGAGGCGCTGGGCATGCACGCCCGCTACGTGGTGGAAGGCTACATGGCCGGCGAGCACAAGTCGCCCTACCGCGGGTTCGCCATCGAGTTTGCGCAGCACCGCGAGTATGCGCCCGGCGACGACACCCGCCACCTGGACTGGAAGGTGCTGGGGCGCACCGACCGCTATTTCATCAAGCAGTACGAGCAGGAGACCAACTACGTCGCGCACATCCTGCTCGATGGCAGCGAATCCATGCAGTACGGCTCGGGCAAGCTCACCAAGCTGCAATACGGCAAGATGATGGCGGCGTGTTTAAGCTACCTCATCCTGCACCAGCGCGACGCGGTGGCGCTGGGGATTTTTGATGACCGGATGCGCGACTTCGCCCCGCGCAGCGACAGCAAGGGCACCATCCACCGCATCATGAGCCGGCTGGCGGCCTATCAGGGCGCCCAGCGCACGGACATTCCCCGCACGCTGCACGATCTGGCCTTGCAGCTGCGGCGCAAGGGCATCGTCATCATCATCAGCGATTTCTTCGACGAGGAGGAGGCCATGCTCGAGGGCATCCGCCACCTGCGCTTCGGGGGGCACGAGGTGATTGTCCTGCACACGCTCGACGCCGACGAGCTGGAGTTTCCCTTCCAGGGACTGGTGGAGTTTCACGGGCTGGAGAATCTGCCCAAACTGCTCACGCGCCCCCGGGAAATCCGCCAGACCTACCAGAAGGTTTTCGGCGAGTTCTGCACGCGGCTGCGGCGCGGCTGCGAGCGCAACCACGTCCACTACGTCCAGATCAACACGCGCCAGCCGCTCTCGCAGGTGTTGAGCAGCTACCTCACCTTCCGGCTGCGCACGGCCAAGAGCAAATACTGAGATGCAGTTCCTCAACCCATTGCTTCTCTTCGGCCTGGCGGCGGTCTCGGTCCCCATCATCATCCATCTCATCAACCGCCGCAAATTCCGCAAGGTCATCTGGGCGGCGATGCGGTTTGTGCAGCTGAGCATCGACCAGAATCAGCGGCGCATGCAGCTGGAGGATTTGATCCTGCTCTTGGTGCGCTGCGCGATGCTCGCCCTGCTGGCTTTTGCGCTGGCGCGGCCGGCCGTGACAAGCGACTCGGGCTCGTCGGCGGGCGACGCCGGGGTCACCAGCGTCATCGTGCTCGACAACTCCTACAGCATGGGCGTTCAGGATGGCGACAAGACCCGCTTTGACCACGCCAAGGACGCCGCGGCGCAGGTGCTGCTCTCGCTTCCCAAGGGCTCGGCCGTGGCGTTGTACCTGGCCTCCGATGTGGTGCGCCCGCTGATCGAGGAGCCGGTGTTTGACGTCGAGATGGTGCGGCAGACGCTCGCGCAGGCGCCGCTCTCCGACCATGCCACCGCCATGGTTCCGGCCGTGCGCCAGGCCGTCGAGGCCTTGCAGGGCCGCTCGCAGCTGCGCAAGGAGGTGTTCGTCATCACCGACAATCCCGCAGGCGGCTGGGAGCAGAGCGAGGGATTGAAGGCGTTTCTTGCCGGGAATGAGCAGTCGGTTCAGACCCATTTCATCTTCGTGGGAGGCGACCCCCTTTCCAACCTCGCCATCACCGGTTTGGAGCCCGCCGAGGGCATCGTGCCGCGCGGCCGCCGTGTGCGCTTTAATGTTCGCGTCACCAACTTTTCCAAACAGGATCACAAGAATGCGCTCGTCCGGCTCACCACCGGCGGCGGCGCGGGCGCCCGCGACGAGCTGACGATCCCGCTGCTTCGCTCCGGCGAGGAGAAGTCCGTCCAGCTCTTCGCCAGTTTCGCCGAGGGCGGCTCGCAGCCCGTCACGGCGCGGCTCGTGCAGGGAGAGCGGGGCGACCGTTTGCCCGCGGACGATCTGCGCACGCTGGTGGTCAACGCCGTCGAGGAGGTGCGCGTGCTGCTGGTCAATGGCGCCCCCGGCGAGGAGCCCTGGCAGGACGAGACGTTTTTCCTGCAGCACTCCCTGCGCCCGGCCGCCGCCAACCAGCCTTTCCACGTGATGACCGATGAGGTGCGCGCCAACCGGCTGGATCTGGTGAACCTGGACACTTACAACGCCGTGGCGCTGGCCAACGTGGCGGCGCTGCCTGCCGCCTTTGAGCAGACGCTCACTAACTTCGTCGCCCGCGGCGGGGGGCTGCTGCTCTTTCCCGGCAGGAACACCGATCTCAAGTACCACAACGACGCGCTGCACACCCGGCTTGCGCTGCTGCCCGCCACCTTCGCGCCTGCGGTGGGCGACGCGGAACAGGACGAGGTGTTTGTCACCCTGCAATCGGGCAATTTCGAACACGACGTCGTGCGGATCTGGAATGAGCTGGGAGGCGGCCTCTTCGCCGGCGAGCGCACCTATCGCCGGTTGCCGCTGCACCTGCCGCGCATCGTCGCCCTGGCGGAATTGGAGAAATCAGCCGATGGCACCAGCCGCGTCCGTGGCGAAACGACGCCCTTCACTGGCTGGGCCGTCGACAAGGACACGGCGGGCGCCGCATCGGGCGAAGTCCGTTACCTCGCCGGACGCATCGCGCAGGATGGCGCGGCCCGCGCCGGTCTTCGCGCGGGAATGCCGCGCGTCGTGCTGCGCTACGGCGAAGGTCAGCACCAGGCCAGCGTCGGAGATTCCCTTGCGTCGCTCTCCCAGCTCTATCAGGTGACCGAGGCGGCCTTGCGCGAGGCCAATCCCGGGCTGGACTGGGCCCGGCTCGCCCCTCCCAAACGCCTGCGCCTGCCCCCCGGCCAGCCTGCGGTGGTGGAAAGCTCGTGGGGACTGGGGCGCGTGTACCAGTTTGGCAGCACCGCCGATGTGGACTGGTGCAGCCTGCCTGCAAGCCCGCAGTCGGTGCCGCTCTTCCAGCGCATCCTTGGCTCGATGCTGCGCGATCAGGGCCGCGAATTAAACGTGGTGGTTGGCGCGCCGTTGGGCCGGCAAATGGGGCGCACCGCCGGCGCCGGGCTGCTGGCCAAGGTGGAGCGCCCCCAGAGCACTCCCACCGAACCAGGAATGCTCTCGCGCGAAGCCGGGATGACCGCCTTCCGGTACGACCGCACCGACCGTGCCGGGCTGTATCAAGTCCTCTTCGAGTATCAGGCCGGCACGGCGGTCGAAGGCCAGCCTCCCGCGTCGCTGCGGTTTGCCGCCCAGGCGGACACGCACGAATCCGACCTGACTCCCATGACCGACGAGACGCGCCAGCAGATCGCCGCCCATGCCGCCGTCCATGACTGGCCAAGCGCCTCGCTGGTGGAAGACCTGCGCCGAGGCCGTGTGGGCGCGGAATTCTGGCTGCCGCTCGTCCTGCTGACGCTGCTCTTGGCGGCGTTGGAGATTTATCTGGCCCAGCGGTTCAGCCGGCCCAAATGACCCGCAACGGATGAAGCAATGGCTCTACAACCTGTTCGGCGACGCGCAACCCGGCGCCGAAGTGGCCGGCATGGGCCTCTCCCTGCAGGGCGGCTTCTCGCCCGGCTGGTGGGCGGCGCTTGCGGTGGCGGCGATTGCGCTGACGCTTTTCTCCTACCGCTGGGCGCCCGAGGAAATGACGCGCACCCGGCGCGCCGTGCTGGTGAGCCTGCGGCTACTTTTCTTTGCGCTGCTGCTGGGATTGTTGCTGCAGCCGGTGATTCGCTTTGATCTTAAACACCAGCGGCGCGCGCTTCTGGCGGTGATGGCCGATGTCAGCGAAAGCATGGCCATCGCCGAGCCGCGGCTGGACACCAACGACATCAAGCGCGCCGCGATGGTTCAGGGCGCGGCCGACGCGCGTTTGGGGCTGGGCTTCGACCTTCCCCGGGCGCGGCTGGCTGAGTTTTCGCGCGTGCCCCGGATCGACCTCGCCAAGGGAGCGCTGTTAAACACCAACCTCAACCTGCTCTCGCGCCTCCGTGAGAAGTTTGACGTCCACGCCTACGCCTTTGGCAAGGGGTTGCAGGAGGTGGGCGACGCCAACGGCACCGGCGGCGACGGCGCGTGGATCGGCCAGTTGCGCGCCCAGAGCCCCGTCACCGCGATGGGCGAGGGCATGGCGGCGGCGCTGAGCCGCGAGCAGCTGCGGCAGCGCGGCGGCGGCATGGCCGAACTCAACGCCACGGGGGCCATCGCCGGCATCGTGATCCTGACCGACGGCGCCAACAACGCTGGGCTGGATCCGGAGGAATTGATTCCGCGCCTGCAACGCGAGCGCGTGCCCCTCTACATTTACGGCGTGGGTGTGACCTCGCCGCGCGACATCCTGCTGGCAGGGCTGGCCGCCCCCGACGTGGTGTTCAAGGACGACGAGGTGACGGTGCATGCCCGCGTCCAGTCGCAGGGGCTGCAGGGCGAGACGGCCGAAGTGGAGCTTTGGGTTCAGGAGGAGGGCGCGCCGGCGCGCAAGGTGGACACCCAGCCCGTCACCTTTGGCGGGGACGGCGAGCAGACGATCTCGCTGCACTACGCGCCGGATGCCGCGGGCGAGTTCCACCTGGAGGTGCGCGTGCCCGTGCGTGCCGACGAGACGGAGAAGGACAACAACCACATGAGCCAGCGTCTGCGCGTCGTCTCCCAAAAAATCAACGTGCTCTTGGTGGAGCAGGCGCCGCGCTGGGAGTACCGGTATCTCGTGGCGCTTCTGCTGCGCGACCGCAACGTCTCCCTGCGCGTGCTGCTGCTCGAAGGCGACAAGACCATTGCGCGCGATGACAACGCCAACGCCGACTCGCCCTTTCTCAAGGAGATGCCCGATCTTGAGGGATTGCGCGCGTACGACGTCGTGATTCTGGGCGATGTCGACCCTGCGAAACTGGGGCGGGCCGACACGCAGGAGTCGCTGGGCCGCTTTGTCGCCGACTTTGGAGGCAGCCTGCTGGTGGTGGCGGGCAAACGGTACTGCCCGGCGGCCTACCGCGGGCGCGAGCTCGACCAGATGCTGCCGGTAATTCTCTCCGCCGCGCCGCCCGCAACCGCAGGCCCGGAAGACTACGGGCAGGCCCCGGTGCGTCTGGCGCGCACGGCGCTGGGCCGTGAGAGCCCCGAGCTGCGCCTGGCGGTGTCGGATGAGGAGAACGAAAAAATCTGGGCCGAACTGCCCGCGCTCTACTGGGTGTCCAAGGTGGAGCGCGCCAAGCCCTCGGCCCAGGTGCTGCTCGTGGAGGCGGGCGCGGAAAAGTCTGCGAGGCTCGATCAGCGGCCGGTGCTGGCCCACCACCGCTTTGGCGCGGGGCTGGTGATGTACATGGGCACGGATAATTTCTGGCGCTGGCGCAAGGCCGCCGGCGACGCGCATCACACCACCTTCTGGGTGCAGCTGGTCCAGCGGCTGGCGCTGCCGCGACTCACGGACTTCACGCGCGACTATCAGCTCTCCGTCAATCGCAAGCTCTACAGCAGCGGCGACCGCGTGCGGGTGTCCGCGCGGATGTTCGGCGAGACGACCTCACAGGCGGCTGCGGTGGCGGTGCGATTCCAGCCCGTGGGCGGCGAGGAGAGCCGGATGGAACTCAAACTCTCGCCCGATGACAACCGGACCTACGCCGGCGAGTTTGTGGCGTCGGCACCGGGGCAATACCGCCTGTTTCTGGAGGATCACACCAACGGCGTCCGCCACTTCGCCGTGCGCGATCACAATCTGGAGCGCACGCGCACCGCCATGAACGAGGCGCTGCTGCGCACGCTCGCGGCCCAGTCGGGCGGCGCGTTCTTCCGCGAGGAAGACCTGGCGCTGCTGCCCGACCGCATCCCCGCGCTCACGCGCACCGTCCTGACGCGCAGCGAGCGCGAACTCTGGTCCTCGCTGCCGTATTTCCTGCTGCTGCTCGTGGTCGTGTCGGCCGAATGGATCGTTCGCAAGCTCTCCTATCTCAAGTGACATGAGCGCGGAGGCAAATTCACTACTAGAACGCCTGAGGGCGCGCGTCGCCTCGGTGCGCTCGCGGCTGGTGCTGGTCGCGGCGGCGGGCGGCGTGTCCTGGCTGGTGATTGGCGCGGTGCTGGTTCTGGGCGCCGCCATGGCGGGCGACTGGCTCTTCGAGCTGCCGCGTGAGGCGCGTGGCCTGCTGTTGTTGGCGTATTTAATATGGGGTGGGCGCGTGTTGTGGACGCGTGCCCTCCGGCCTCTTTTAAGGCAACCGGGCGAGGATGAGGTGGCGCTGCTCGTGGAGCGGGGCATGCCCGATTTTCGCGGCCGGCTCATCGCCAGCCTGCAACTCTCGCGCGCGTCGGCGGTGCAACCGGGCGAGTCGGCCGTGTGGGTGGACGAGCTGGTTCGGCAGACGGAGGCGATGGCCGCCCCGCGCCGTATGGGCGATGTGGTGGCGGTGGACAGGCTTGCCTCCGCCGCGGCCTTCGCGCTCATCCTGCTGGCGATGGGTGCGACGCTCGTGTGGCATTTCCGGGAGGCCAGTGTGCCGCTCTTGCAGCGCGTGCTGCTGATGGACGTGCCGGTGCCCCGGCAGACCCAGGTGACGATTGAGCAGCCTGAGCTCGTGATTGTTCGCGGCGAGGACGCGGAGATCGTGGCGCGCGTGACGGGCCGCCAGCCGGCTTCCGGCCGGTTGATCATCCGCTATGAACAGGCGAGCGATGACGTGCGGCGCCAGTTGAGCAAGAGCGAGGGTGACTTAAACGCGTCGGTGGCCGAGTACCGGCACGTGGAGGCCAATGTCCATCAGTCTTTCCAATACACCGTGCGGATCAATGACGGGCGCGCGCGCGGCCGCGTGAGTGTCGTGCCGCGGCCCACCGTGGAAGCCATTGCGTGCCGCGTGGTGTACCCCGCCTACACGGGCGAAGCGCCCGAGTCGCGCGACTTGCGCAATGCCCAGGTGGGCGGCGTGCTGGCGGGCAGCCGGCTGGTGCTGGACATCAACGCCACCAAGCCCATCGCCGAGGCCCGGCTGCAATTGCATCTGGCCGACGGCAACATGACGAGCCTGCGTGCCACCTCCATCAGTGGGCGGCAGCTGGTGGCAGAATTTAACGCCACACTGGCCGAGCCGCTGGTGAGTGCATTTAGCATCCAGCTTCGGGACACGGATGGAAAATTTTCGCGCGATGAGACGCGCTACGCCCTGCAAGTCCACGCCGACGCGCCGCCGGTGGTGGTCATTCTCGCACCCGCCGATGACGACGAGGTCACGCGCCATGCGCGGCCCAATCTGGTTTTCACGGCGGAGGATTTGTACGGCATCACCGGATTGACGCTCCATTACCGCGTGGAGAATCTCGTGGGTGAACCCGGACAAACCACAGGCCAGATCAAGTTGGATCCCCGCAAATCCCAGTACGAGTGGGATTTTGAAACGCAGATGGCGGACTTGAAGCGAGCCATCCTTTCAGTGGCGTCGGTCAGCCCGGTCGACAACGCCCGCACCATTGTCACTTACTGGCTGGAGGCCACCGACAATAACGTGGTGACTGGTCCCGGTGTGGGGCGAAGCAACGAGCGGCACTTTGAAATCGTCAGCGTTGAGGAAAAGCTGGCGGCCTTGCGCCGGGATGCCGAGAAAGCCATCGAGGGCGTGGATAAGTCGCGGCTCACCCAGGATGAGCTGCGGCGCCTACTGGAGCTTTACCTCCGACAAAAGGCTGAACAAAAGCCCCCCGGGGGCGTCAATAAGAACAATTAGCGCGGCTTGCCTTTTTTGTCAGAAAGGCACGCTTTACGTGGGTAAAGGACTACAAGAAGTTGTCGTGGATCACGATGTCAAAGGAGCCAATGAACACCATGAGAGCAAGTCGGTGGATGCCAGCCCTGCTGGCGGCAGTGTGCACAACCTTGTCGGTGGCCTTCGCAGCGCCTTCGACGCCCGGCCTGCCTGAGCAGGGCACCCGGCAGGAGGGTGTGCGCAATGACCTGAAAAAGGTGGACGAGCGCCTGCAGCGCCTGATCGCCGAGTTCGAGCGCAACCGCATCGTCCGCGACGATGTCGGTGCGCTGCGTGGGTTCCACACGATCCTGAGCGGACTGAGCGAGAATGAAATCCGCCAGATCCTTGCCAGCTTGCAAACCATGGAGTCGCAGGCGGAACCTGGAAAGTCTCCCGCCGCCCTCAAGGCGATCGGTGCGCAAGCCGCCACCTTGCGCAAGCTCGAGGCCATTTCCCTTGAGTGGAAGCGGCGCAACGCGCTGCTCAACCTCGCCGTTGCCTTCCGTGAACTGGCGAAGGAACAGGACGAAAACATGCGGCAGACACGCGATCTGGCCGTCAATCTCGGCACGGCGCGGCGCTATGACGAGCTGGAATTTGCCACGCAGTCGCGCACCCTGCGCCAGCGCAGCGTGCAGGAAAAGGCGCAGCGCTATTCGGATCTGCTGCTGGCCCACCTGAGAGCCCATCCCGATCTCAAGGGGCAGAAAAACATCCAGGCGGCGCTGGATCTGGCCGTTGCAGGCGAACAGCCGCTCACGGCGTTCTATGCCGTCACGGTGCGCCCCGCCAATGAGGCTGCCGCGGCCGAGGCCACCATTCCCGTTGCCGAGTATTTTCCCCACAGCGCCGGCGGCCTTTCCGAGGCACGGGGATTCATCCAGCAAAACGCCGCCTTCACAAAGTCCGCGGTGATCTGGGAAGTCCACTCCTCGCGCGAGGGGCTCATCTCTGCGGAAGCCCTCGCGCCAAAGACGGGCATGGACGGCGTCGTCGGCCAGTCCCTGCTGGCCTTGGAGCAGCGCCGCCTGGACAGTTCCACCGGCCTTCAGGATCAAGGCCGCAAGGTGATGTTGGAGATTTCCCGCCTGCTTGATCCGCGCAACGAACGACAGAAACTCGAACAGGCGCTGGCCGAACTCAACCGCGCCATCAAGCAGCAGCAGCAGACCAAGAAACAGACGCAGGAAGTCAATGGTGCCAAGGCCGACACGAAACCCCTCGCGCGTGATCAGGCCGACATCGTGCTCGACACGGACACCGTGCGCGAAGACATCCAGAATCTGGTGCCCCCGGCTGCTGAGAAACTCCAGGGCGCCATCGATAATCAACAACAGGCCCGGCAGTCGCTAACGGAGACCAACACGGCTCCCGACGACCGCGCCAAGGCCGCCGCGAATCAGCAGGAGCAGGCGATTGCCAAGATGGAAGCCGCCAAGAAGGACATCCAGAACGAACTCAACCAGCTCGCGGCCAACGAGAAAAAACCGCAGGACAACCTTCCCAAGTCGCTTGAGGAGCTGAAGAAGAAAGTTGCCGAGCTTAAGAAGCAGGAGGAGCAGATCAAGAAAGACAGCGCTGCTGCCGAGGCCAAGCCGGAGGCTGCGCCCGCGGAAAAACAGGCGGCCCAAAAGGCCCAGGAAGCTGCCGAAAAGGCCGTGGAGGAAATCAAGAAGGCGGCCGAGAAAGCCCAGGAAGCCGTGCAAGCTCCTGCGAATGAGAAGCAGGCTGCCAAGGAGGCCGCCGAGAAGGCTGCGCAAGCTGCCAAGGAAGCCGTAGCCGAAGCCCAAAAAATGGCCGAGGCGGCCAAGGCGGACTCCAAAGCCGAGACTCAGAAGGCTGCCGAGTCGCTTAAAGCGGCTGCCGACCACGCCAAGAAGGCTGCGGAGAGCCCAAACGCACCCGATGCAAAGGAAGCGGAAGCAGCCGCGAAGGCATTCGAAGCCGCCGCCAAGGAAATGCAGGCCGCGGCAAAGAAAGCCGAGCCCGCGAAGGAGGCGGCGCTCAAGGATCAGGCTCCCAAACAGGAGAACAACAAGGCGGGGACACAGGACGCCCAGAAAGCCGCGGAAAAAATGGCGCCCGACGCAGCCGAGTCGCTTGCGCAGGCCGCGCAGCAAATGAAAAAGGCTCAGGACGCATTGGAGAAGGGAAAGAACTCTCCTGACGCGCAGCAGGCCGCCATCGACGCGCTGGCCAAGGCTGAGCAGCAGATTGATCAACAGATCGCCGCTGCCGAAGCCATGAAGCAAAACATGGCCGCCCTGGCAGACCTGAGCAAGAAGGTGGGCCAGCTCATCGAGAAACAGCAGGACTTGAAGCTCGACACGGCCAAGGCCGCCGAGAAAGCCAACGCCGATCCGCAGGCTGCCAACGCCCCCGACAAGGGCGACGCACCACGAGCCCAACAGCAGGCCAAGCTTGGCGAACAAACCGCCCAGGCCCAGGTGGAAGCCGGCGCGGCCAAAGCACCAGAGCAAGCCCAGCAGGCGTTGGGCAATGCCGAGCAGGAAATGGCCGCGGCGCAGAAACAGCTTCAGCAGGGCAAAGCCCAGGAAGCGCGGAACCCTCAGGGTGAAGCCATCAAGAACCTCCAGCAAGCCAAGCAGGCCATCGACCAGCAGCTCAACCAGCTCGCCCAGCAGCTGGGCCAGCAGATGGACAATCAGGAGGCGCTCGCTCAAGCCGCCGAAGCCATTGCGAAAGCCCAGCAGGAAATTGACAAGGGGATGGGGCAGGCGGATCCGGCAAACGCCATGCAACAACTACAGCAAAAACAAGAGCAGATTGCCAAGGCGTTGCAGCAACAGGCGCAGGCACCGCAGAACGCTCAAAATCAGGCGCCCTTGAAACAGGGACAAGCGGCTGCGCAGGAGGCGGCACAACAACTGGCCAAGGGCGACCTTCAGAAGGCCATCGGCGAAATGCAGAAAGCCGAGCAAGCCATCGCCCAAGCGCAGAAGGGTGAAGCTGGCAAGCCCGGTGAACCGGGCCAACCTGGTGAGCCCGGACAGCCCGGACAGCCCGGACAGCCGCCGGCTTCGATTCCACAATTAGGTCAACAGCAGGCGCAGTTATTGGCGCAGGCGCAGGCGATGGCAATGCAGGATCTGGCGCAGGCTGCGCAGGCCTTCCAAAACGCCGGCGAGATGATTCAGCCGCTCACCAATATGCAGGCAGGTCAGCTTCCCAATCAGGCCGCGCAGGCGTTGCAACAGGCTCAAAGCGCGCTTACCGACGCGACAGCGCAGGCGGCCGCCAATCAGGGGCAGCCCGCACAAGCCAATGCAGCGGCCGCGCAGCAGTCGCTGGCGCAGGCAGCGGCCGCCGTGCAATTGGCTCAGGCTGGCATGCAAGGTCAGCAGGGTCAGCAAGGCCAACCGGGGCAACAACCCGGCCAGCAGCCCAATCAGCAGAGCAACGGTGACAAGGGCAACTGGAGCAACGGCGGTGGCAACGGGTCCTTGGATGCGATCCTGCGCAATCGAAGCCGCTTCATGGCATTGCCGGAGCGGGAGCGCGCCCGCATTCTGCAGTCCTACATGGATCGTTATCCGGAGGAGTACGGCCCGATGATCCGGCAATTCCTTCAGAACATTTCCGAGGGCGCCCGCCGCAAGTAGGGTCGTGAGGGTGCAAGCAATGGCTCACTGGATTCTGGCGGCTTGGATTTGCTCATGCGCGGCCCTCTGGGCGGCGACGGGCGCAGGCCCGGCGCGCGTGGACAAGGTGCGCGTCGATCCCAAGTCGGAGCAAATCATCCAGGGGGCGCTCAAGTTTCTGGCCACGCAACAGCACGCCGACGGTTCGTGGGGTGTGAGTGCGGAGGAGCGGCGCTATCCCAACGCGATGACGGGCTACACGCTGATGGCCTACATGAGTGCGGGCAATCTTCCGGGCGAGGGGCCGCACGGCAAGGAAGTGGCGCGTGGGATGCAGTTCCTCTTAAACAGCATCAACGAATCCACCGGCATTTATGGCGACAGCGCGCACGGGCAGTACATGTACGGGCATGGCGTGGCCACCATTGCGCTGGCGGAGCTTTACGGGCAGACGCGCGACGAGCGCATGCGAAAGAAGCTGCAGGCGGTGGTGGAGCGCATCGTGGCCAGCCAGAACAATCAGGGCGGCTGGCGTTATCGGCCGGTGAAGATGGACGCGGACATTTCCGTCACGGTGCTGCAGGTGGTGGCCTTGCGCGCGGCGAAGAATTCCGGGCTGGACGTGCCCCAGCGCACGATTGACGACGCCGTGAAGTATGTGAAGGCGTGCTACCATCCGGGCAGCGGCGGCTTTTGCTACCAGCCGGGCTCCTCGCCGGGATTTGCTCGCACGGCGGCGGCCATCTACTCGCTGCAGGTGTGCGGTCTGTACGACGACAAGTGGGTGAAGGACGGCTCGCGCTACCTCGTCGCCAATTTCCGCGACGGTCAGGAGTGGTTCGTCTACGGCAATTTCTACGCCGCACCCGCGCAGTATATGGTGGGAGGCGAGACGTGGGAGCGTTGGTATGCCCTGCTGCGCGACACGATTCACAAGCGCGTGCGCGCTGATAAGAACGACACTTACCGGTGGGATCCCTCTGGAAGGGACGGCGTGGGCACGGTGTTTACGACGGCCGTCTTTACCATGATTCTGGCGATGCCCTACCATTACATCCCGCTCTATCAGCGGTGATTTGGTTTTTTTGGATGAGATGGTCCGCCTTCATCGCTGCGGCTGTGCTGGGTGTGGCGCTGCCCGCCAAGGCCGATCTTCTCCGGCTGCGTGACCGCCAGACTCGCGAAGGCACCATCACCCTGCATGCCCCGCGCACGCTGCGTGTTGCCGGCCAGGAGGTGCCCCTTGAGCAGCTCTCCCACGCGTGGCTTTCGGCCGAGGTGCCTGCTGCGGCGGGCTTGTACGACCTCCAGTACCGGGAGTACCGCGGCACGTGGCTGGCGTTGCCGGACTTTGAGGCCTTAAAACCTCTCTCCGCCGCGAGCGCCCCCCGCAATCGCATCGTGCTGCCCGCGGGCAGCCCCGAACAACTGGGCTTGGTGTTCGATGGCAAACTCATGGTTCCCGCCGCCGGCGCGCATTCGTTTCAGCTTGGATCGGCTGATGGCGCGCGCCTTTCCATTGACGGCAAAATAGTCGTGGACAACGACGGCCTTCATGGCCCGCGCGTCCGCCAGGGGCAGGTGGATTTGAAGCCCGGTCTGCACGACTTCCGCCTCGCCTACTTCAACCAAAGCGCCACTCCCTTTCTGGAACTGGAATGGACGGGTCCGTCGGTGCCAGCCAGTCGCCTCAGCGGGCCCGCGCCCGAGCCCTTGGTGGCGCCGGCCACACTGCCGCAATTTGCCGACGCCCTCGCGGTGCCCGTGCCGGGTGCCTTCGCTTGGAACGGATCCTTCCTGCCGTTTCCCGTCCGGGCGATGGACGATTCGCACCTCACCCTGCAGGGTGCGCCCGCGGGCGTGCAACTCACCACCACGCAGGCGGCGGTCCTCATCTTCACCCCGCTCACCAGCACGCGCGCGCGCGCGCTGCGCGCCTTGCGGCCGGGCGTGCTGCAACGCAGTGGCGAATTTATCGAGGCGAAGGTCCAATCCATCGCCGACGGGAAACTGACACTGCAATCCCCGCTTTTGGGAAAGCGCACGCTGACCTTGGGCGCTGATGCCATGGCGGCCGTCCTGCAACCCTTCGCCAAACCCGCCGATCGTTACACGCTTCGCACGCGGAGCGGCATGGAGGCCGTGGTGCAGGATCTCACTTTTGAGAACGACGCCGTCGTGCTTGAGGGCGCGCCCTTTCGCCAGCTGCGCGTGGCGCGGGTGGAATTGCTTGAGATCCACCATGGCCGGCGCGCGAACCTTCTGCAGGCCTCATGGGAGCGATGGGACGGCGCCAGCGAGGCCGCCCGCCGCCTCTGGGAAATTCGCGAGAGCGCCATTGATCAAGCCGCTCAATCCCATGCCTCGGCGGCCCAGCAGCGGCTTCAGTTGGAATTGCGCGAACAGGAGGCCACGGGGCGCTTGCGCGATGCGCAGGGCAATGCCACCGGCATGGAGGCCCGGGAAAGGGAACTCAAGCGTGCTGTCGAGCCCGCCCAGAAGGCGATGGCCGAAAGCTCGCTTGCCTTTGGCCTCCGGGTTCAGGAAATGGATCTGGCCCGCGCTGTCCTGGACAAGGCCGTGCAACAGGAAACGGCCGCGCTTCAGGCTGCGCAGTCGTCCGCCACGGCGCTGGCCGCCGCTAAGAAACGCGAGGCCGATGAAAATCAGAAAGCCGCGGCGGCCTTGGTTTCAGTGGTGGCCGCTGGCGAAAAGGCCGTGAAGGAACTGCAGGAACGCCACCAAAAATCACTGAAGGACGCGGAGACGGCGTCGCAGACCTTCACAAAGGCCACGATGGCCCGTGTCGAATCGCTGGCGGCGCTGGCTCTTTGCGAACAAAGCTTGAACGCGGCAAAGCTCGCACTCAGCGCCGCCGAAGGAGCCATTACAAAGGCCGACGCCACGCTGACGCAAGCCAGGCAAGTCCACACCACGGGCGCCAACACTCTTTCGCAGGCCAAGTCGGCGCACGCGACTGCGCTCACGGCGGCCCTCAACGCGCGCAAGGTGTTTGAGGACGCGGTGACGGGCAAACTCAAGCCAGCCATCGCACGGCAGCAACGAGCGCAGCAAGCCGTGATGGGCGCCGCCAAAGCCCGCGACGTGGCGGATGAGGAGCTCGCGGTCGCCAATCAACTAATGCCGGCAGCCGCCCGCCAGCACACGGCAGCTCAAACCCATGCGGCTGCAACCGAGGCTGCCGTGATGAGGCTCAGACCCGTGGCCGATCAGGCAAGGGTGGCCTTGGATCCCATTGCGCTTAATCTTCAGCCCAAATCCCAGCAGGCCAAGGCCACGCGCGAAGCCATGTTCAACCTGGTCAGCACGCGCCACCAACCCGACGCAGCGACCTACGCCGCCGCAACCAACTCGCTTGCGATTGCCCTCGCCGCGCGCAAAGCCGCAGAGACGTCCCTCGCGGAGGTTCAGGCGACGTTGACCCAGGTCATGCAGCAACTGGCGGTGCTGGAAACGGCTGCCCAAGCCGCAGACAAGGAGGCCAAGGCCATCGAGGCCGATCCCAAAGAGCCCAAGCCCGCCAAGGAAAAGGCGCGTGCGGGTGCGAAGGCCAAGCTCGATGCGGCCGCTGTGGCGAAGGCTGCGAGGGACAAGCTCGTCGCCGTGCAGCTGCCGGGCGCAACTCAAAGGGTTGCCGCCGCCGCACCGGCCGTGGTGCAGGCGGAAAACGCCTTCGCCCTCGCAAAGAAAAACCTCGATGCCACCAACCTGGCTGTCAGCGCGGCGACCCTTGCGTTTGTGCAGGCAGAACAAGCCCGTCTGGACTCGGCGCAGAAGGAGCTTCGCGCGCGCCAGGCATGGATGGATGCGCAGGCTGACTTTGATTTTGCCTCCAAGCTGGCGGCCGTGAAGAAGCAGCAGGCCAGTGACGCCAAGGCCGCGCTTGACCAACTTCAGGCCCAGCGCCTGCAGCCGGCGAAGGACCGCGTCGCCAGCTTCGCTGGGGAACTGGCCAAGGCACAGGTGGAACTCACGGCTTCCACGGCGGCACTGCCGGCCGTCAACGGCGAGGTTGAGGCCGCGCGACAGGCCGGCATCAAGGGGGAGCAGGAATTAAAGAAACACGCCGACACGCTGCACACGGTTCAGGAGATGGACACGGTCACGAAGGCGCAGCTCGCGGCGGCCGAAGCTGCTGCGGCGGCGCGGCGCCGGGAATCGCAGGCGGCGATGGCGGCACTGACGCAGGCAGGCGCGGCACTGGCGGCCGCGAAGATGGCCACCGATCAGGCGAGTGCAGCCGAGGCGCAGCAAATCAAGGCGGCGACACTGGCGCGAACTCAGGCGCTGGATATCGCCCAGCAACTGGCTCTGCGCAAGGCCAAGTCTGCGGAGGAGACTCAGGCGGAAACCGACCGCCAGCAACAAACCAAGGCGGCGTTTGCCAAAGAGGCGGCCGATGCGATGGCGGCGCACGAGAAAGCGATGGCTTCCACCAAGGCGGCCGAAGGCGCGCGCTTGGATGCGCAAAAGCTCCATCAGCAAGCCGACGATGCAGTCAAGGCCGCGCAGGCTGCCAGTCTGGCACGGCAGCAGGCTCACGCGGCCGCGCTTTCGACGGCGGCGCAGTGCGCGCGCGAGGGACATGCGGCAGCAGCCGCGGCGGATCTGGCTTTGCAACAGCGCGACGCAGCGGCGCGTGAGCTGGAGTTGTTCCTGCTTGCCCACCGCGCGGTGTTGCAACTGCGCTAAAAGCCTTCCTTTAGTGGAACTGGATGGGCCGCGGGCCTGAGGTTTTTCTTCCGTTCCCCACCTGCCCAAACTGGTTGCTTCCCCAGGCCCAGAGCGAGCCATCGCTGCGGATGGCCAGCGAGTGCTGCAAGCCTGCGGCGGCAGCCATCCAATCGAAATCACCGCCAACCTGCACGGCCTGCGAGGTGGAGCGCGTGGTGCCATCTCCCAGCTGTCCGTGTTCGTTGCTTCCCCAAGCCCAGAGCGTGTGATCGTCGCGCAGCGCGAGCACATGATCGGCGCCCACAGCCAGTGAGAGCCAACCCCACTCGGATGGGTTCAATGGGGCGGGGTTGCGCGACCCGGCAGTCCCCTCATCGGGCCTTGCGAACTGATGGGCGCCCCAGCCCAGGAGCGAGTGGTTGGAGCGGATGGCGAGGCTGAAACCGGCGCCAGCGCCGGCCCAAAGGCAGCGTTTGTCGGCGGCGGCGCGAGATGGCTGCGAGACCATCACCGCGGTGGTATTGCCACAGGCTTGCGTGCGATTGTCGCCCCAGGCCCACAAGCTTCCGTCGGCCTGGAGCGCCAGATTGTGCGAGCTGCCCGCAGCAATGTGAGTCCAGTTGGTCTCCACACCGATGCGCACGGGAGCGGGCTGAACCCCTGCCGGCGTTCCAGCCACCTGATGCAGGTTGTCCAGACCCCAAGCCCACAAGCTGCCATCGGCGCGCAACGCCAGTGAGTGCTGGTCGCCGGCGGCAATGCGTTTCCAAGGCGCGTTGGATCCCAGTCGCGCCGGCCGGGTTCGGGCGGTGCGCGTTGCGTCGCCCAACTGGCCCACACTGTTGTATCCCCAGCTGAAGAGCGCGCCGTTGTGTTGCAAGGCCAGAGAGTGCCAGCTGCCTGCGGCAATCTCCGCCCAGATTCCCGAAGTGCCAATCTGCACGGGCACCGGCCGTGGCGCGTTGCCTTCGCCGCCAGACTGGCCCACCCGATTCTGCCCCCAAGCCCAGAGGCTGTCGTCCTCGCGGATGGCCAGGGAATGGAATCCCCCGGCAGCCACTCGTTTCCACCGCCCCATGCCCAGGGGCACAGGCTTTAGCAGCCGATGGGAAGTGCCGTCGCCAAGCTGGCCGCTTTCGTTGGCGCCCCAGGCCCACAACCCGTGATCACCGCGCAATGCCAGGGAGTGCCTCGCCCCGGCGCAGAGGGTTTCCCATCCGTCAAATCCGGCGATGGGAATGGGGCTGGCGCTGGACTCAGGCGACGCGTCGCCCCTCTGGCCGTCGGTGTTTTCGCCCCAACCCCACAGGGTCCGGTTGTCATCAAGGGCGATGACATGGCTGAAGCCAGCCCTCACAGCACGCCATTTCTGAAGGCCCGGAACCCGCGTGGGGGCAAGCTGGCGTGGCGCGCCCAAGATGCCCAGTTGGCCGTGGTAATTGTCGCCCCATGCCCAAAGCGTCCCATCGCTTTTGCGCGCCAAGGAAAAGCCGCCCCCGGCTGAAATGTCGGTCCAATCCTGCGCGGTGCCCACCCGGGTGGCATCGTTGCGCGGCACGAGATCCCCAAGCCCCAACTGACCCTGGTGATTGTCTCCCCATGCCCAAAGGCTGCCGTCAGATTGCAGTGCCAGCGCGTGATGATCGCCGGCAGCCAGGGCGATCCAATTGGTGCCTGCTGTGAAACGACGCGGCGCCGGCGGAGCAGGCGCTTCACGGGAGCGGCTGCCCCAGGACCAGAGCGTGCCATCGGTCTTCAGTGCCAACGAGTGACTGCCCCCGGCGGCCAGAAGCGTCCAGTTGGTGTCAAAGCCAACGCGCGTGGGCAGCAACTGCGGGATGCGAGGCTGCAATCCCAGCTGCCCGGCTTGATTCTGGCCCCATCCCCACAGCGAGCCGTCGGTCTTGAGGGCAAGAGTGTGCGCGTCCCCGGCGGCAAGGCGCAGCCAGTCGTTGTCGGTTCCAATACGGACGAACTGATCGCGCAGTTCCTGCGTGCCCTCACCGAGCTGCCCGCGTTCATTGCCGCCTGTTCCCCACAGCGTCCCGTCTTGTCGAATGACCACCGTGTGAGCGATGCCCGCCGCAAGAACCGGATTCATCTGCCTTGGAGGCGAAGGGGGGCGGGCTTCCGGCGGAAGTGTCGGCGGGGCATTGGACAACCCGGCGCGCCCACCGGAGTCGCGGGAGGGCGATGGGGGAGGTTGCGGCGGTGATTCGCTGTGACATGCCGCCAGCATGAGAAGCAGCACGCCCAGACTGCCAGACGAGGAGAGGGCGGGGAAGGCCCGGTGCATGGCAGTTTTTTGCTTGCTCATCCGGTGGTCCGGGCTAAGGTTTGCCCCCTCACTGGGGAGCGGGGCGCCTGATTCAGGATGCGTTTGAGATTAGGAGCCCACTGCCCACGTGACAAGATTCGTCATCGGTTCGCCTCGGTAGCTCAATGGTAGAGCAGTTGACTCTTAATCAATTGGTTCTAGGTTCAAGTCCTAGCCGGGGTACCAAAACTTTCGGTCAGCGCTTGATTGGTTTCTCCGTTCATCGTCCTGCCGACACGACCGAATGCAGATTCTCATTAATCGCGCCGGAGAGCAGTACGGCCCTTACACCTTGGAACAGGTCAACACCGGCCTCTCCGCAGGTTTCCTGGAAGCTTCCGACTTGGCGTGGCACGAAGGGCTCCCCTCATGGGTGGCCTTGCAACAACTAGACGGGGTTGAGATTCCCGGCCATGCCTTGGCCGACCAGAAGGCCCTGATGCAGGAACTGGCGGCGATGGCATCGGAAACGCCCGCGGCCCGTCCTGCGGTGCCCATCCTCCGAGCGCAAGGGCCGAAGATGAAATGGATCATCGCCGGTGCCGTTGCCGGGGGCCTTGTCATGGGTGTGGGCTTCGCCTTCCTCAGGGATCTTGGGGATGAGACCGGTCCCACACTCCCCAAGGCGGGCATCGCGGCAAAGAAATCGGCCGCCAATCACAATGCGACGCGACGCGACATGGATTTTTACCGCGAGATTAAGCCAGTCCTCGACGCCAAGTGCGGCAAGTGCCACGGCCCTGAAACCAAGAAGGGCAAGCTGGATTTAAGCACCGAAGCCACCATCATCGCCGGCGGCAAGAGCGGGCCGGTGGTCGTGATGGGAAACCCCGCCCAAAGCCCCCTCTACCGCCGCATTACAGACAAGCAGGATCCGATGCCTCCGGCGGAGGAAGCAATGCCGCTCACGTCCGACGAAATCAAGGCCATCGAAGAGTGGATCCTCCAAGGGGGTTTGGCCCCCGGCGGCGGCCGTTGAGGTCACAAGTTTTATTTGCCCCGGCCCAACTGGCGCAAGAGCCGGTACTTCAAGCGCACTTCGCGCGAGTTCATGCGCGCGATGCGCCAGCCCTGGCGGCCGTCGCGGAAGCCGCCCCGCAGCAGATAGCCGCGCAACCAGCGGAAGAGCGCGTGCGCGCACGGGGCGACCGGCCCGCAGGTGCGCCCGGCTTCGTGCCGGGTCTCGGCCCACAGCCGTGCGTACCGCTGCGAGCGCGCCTCGTGATCGGCTGCGTCCTTAAATGAGTAATGAAGCAGGTCGCCCCGCAGCGGCGCCACCGGCCCGTCGAGCACGAGCCGTTCATGAACCTTGCCGCCGGCAAATGCGCCGCGGCCGCGGCGGAAGAGCCGCGTGAGCCGGTCGGGATACCAATCGCCGTGGCGGATCCAGCGCCCCTCGTAATAGACACAGCGCGGCATGGAGTAGCCGGCGATGTGGTCCGCACCGCCGCCTTCGCGCAGGCGCCACACTTCGTCGCGCAGGCGCGCCGAGAGCGCCTCGTCGGCGTCGATGCTGAACACCCAATCATGCGCCGCGAGTTCCAGCGCGCGGTTCTTCTGCCCCACAAAGCCCAGCCAAGGCTGCTCAATCCAGCGGGCACCGGCGTCGCGCGCAATGCGCTCGGTGCCATCGGTGCTTCCCGAATCGACCACGACCAGCTCGTCGGCAAGCCCGCGTGCGCTTTCAAGGCAGCGGCCCAGATTCTCCTCTTCATTGAGGGTGATGATGCAGAAGGAAATCTTCATCGCCCCTTTGCCGCCGCGCGTTCGGCGGCGGCCCCTTCCAGCACCGAGAGGGTTTCGCGCACGTTGCGCTCGATGCTCAAGTCATAGTTCACCGGGATCGGCCGCAAGTGGGGCCTAGCCTGCCAATAGCGGATGGCGTTGACGATCGCGTCCACATCTGATGGCTCTGCTAGCACCGTGCCGTTGACTCCCTCGTCGAGAATCTCCGCCGCGCCATTGCACGCGCTGGTCACCACCGGCAACCCCGCCGCCAGTGCCTCGAAGCAGACGTTGGCCGAGGGCTCATAGATGGGCGGGAAGACCAGAAGATCGGCCGCGGCATAGGCGTTCTCCACATCAGCCATGGGCCCGGCAAAAATCGCGTTGGCCGGCGTGAACCACGAACGCCTCCCTTTGCCGGCCACAAGCAGTTTTACGCGCGGATCCCGCAGCTTGCGCAACGCAGCCAACACATAACCCAGCCCCTTGCGTTCCCAGCCCGAACCGGCGAAGAGGAGCAGGAACTCTTCATCCCCAACCCCCAAGCGCGTACGCGTGCCGGCGCGATCACCCGAACGCATGCGCGTCACATCCACACCGTTTCGGACAAGGTGAATTCGATTCTCTGGAAAGGCGAAGCACCGCAGGATTTCCCGTTTCACCATGAGTGAGTTGACAATCACCCGGCGGGTGTTGGCGGGATCGAATGTGGCAGACTCAAGCCCCAGCATGTTCCGATGAAAGGTGCCGCGCCCGATGAAGGGCCTGCGCCACCAGGGCGAGTACTTGCGGCGTTGCTCGAGCCAGACGCGGTGCACGCCGTCGCCGGCACGGTAGACCTCTTGGGAGCTCGTGCGTTCCAGACTGAACACGCAATCAAAGTCATGCGCTGCGAGGATGCTTTGCGTCTCCGAATCGAATCGCAAAGCGGATCGACCGCGAGAGCCGCCGGCCGCGGTGCGGTGGAAGGTAACGCCCGCCGGCGCATCGCCCATGTCCTGAGCAATGAGACTCAAATGGACTCCCCGGACCGAGAGTTCACGCATCAGGCGCTGCAAATACAGTTCAGCCCCCCCCTTGGAGGAAAACTGTCGGCGGATGAGGGCGAGTTTCACGCTCCGAGTTTCCGGCGATAGAGGGTGTCGAGTGTTTGGACCATCCCATCGAGGCTGTGATTGGCCTCCACCAGCTCGCGCCCTCGCACCGTCATGGCCGCCGTTGCCTCAGTCTGGGTCATGGCATCACGGATGCAAGCGGCCAGCTTGCCCGCGTCACCCGAGGGGAAGATGCGCCCAGTCTCGCCGTGCCGGATGATCTCAGGAATCCCGCCCACGTCGCTGCCGACCACCGGCGTCTTGCACGCCAGCGCTTGCAGGCCGATTTGCGGAACGCCCTCGTGCGCCGTCGAGGGGGCCACCAGCACACTCAGCGCCCGCAAGGCTTCCGGCACGTCCTCCCGGTGTCCGGTGAGTGTGACGACTTCCCCAAGGCCGAGCGCTGCGATCTGTTGTTCGATGCGCTGGCGTATCGGGCCTGCCCCGACGATGACGAAGTGCGCCTTCAAACCCGCGTCCACGAGCTGCTTTGCAGCGTTGAGGAAGACCGGATGCCCCTTCCACGAGCGAAGCACGGAGATCATTCCGATGAGTGGCGTGGATTTTTGCGCGAGTCGGGGCACGAGTTCGGCGCAAGGCCCATCGGGTTGGAAGCACCCGAGATCAATTCCGGTGGGCACGGTGCTGATGCGCTCATCGGGCAGGGCGAACATCTCCTGCAAGTGCGCCGTGATGCGCGCGCTAGTCGTCAACACGTGGTCGGCGAGTGTCGTGAACGCATGCCGACTAAGCCAGCGATTGGGGTAATCCACGTCAATGTGCCGCGTGCGGATGACGAGCGGCAGGCGCGCCAGCCGGGCGGCAACACCCACGAGCCAGCCATCGCGCGAACTGTGGGTGTTGACGATCTGGACGCGATTCCTGCGCAGCCAGCTTGCGAGCTTGAGCGCGTTTAATGGATACAAGAGACGCGCGACATTCAGGGGCTGCGTCGGAATTCCCGCGGCCCTTGCGCGCTTGAACACCTCGGCCTCCTGCGGCGCCAAGAGCCACACGGCGCAACCACGCCGCTTGAAGCCTTCCAACTCCGCGAGCACTCGATGCTCCTGCCCGCCCCATCCGAGCGAGCACTCGGAGTGGACGATGCGCCACGGGCGGTAAGTCGTATTCATTCGTGGCTACTCCGTCTTTCGGGCAAACACGATCAGGTGTCGGCTCAGGAGCGATTCATCCGACGCGGCGCATTTCCAAAACTCGCGTTCCTCGTCTGTTGCGCACTTGCGTAGGCGGTTTCGGCAGTGCATCCGCGCAGGAATGGCGAGCAGACGTTCGTGGAAATGCTTCGCTCGCGAAAGTGGTTCGCGAAGAATCTGTGGAGAGTCGAAGCCCGCCAGCTTGAAATAAACGTGGAGCTGAGGGAACGACCACGGCGTGATGTGCATGTGTGTGCCGCGGACGACCTTGCCGACGAGCGGCGGAAAGGACGGGAAGAACCCGCGAAGCAAGAACTGCAACCGAGACTGCGGATACCAGATGTTCGGCGTCGTAACGATCAGGAGTCCGCGAGGGTTGAGCACGCGATGAAAAGCGCGCAGCAGGCCGAGCGGGTTGCCGAGGTGTTCGATGCCTTCGCAGCAGCACGCGAGGTCGTAGCCATTGCAATCCGCGGGCAGGCCATCGTCAAGGTCGTGCTTCCAGAAGCGCCGGTAGCCGGGAGCGGTGTCCGCGAACAGGTCCACGCCATCCACGGTAACCGTCGGACCGAGCGCGCTCGAAAGCCAGCCGTTGCCGCTTGGGGCGTCTAGCACCGCGCGAAAGCACTGGCCGCGCAGGAACTCGCTGACGGCGGCCTTGGAGGAATCTTGCATCGGCGCGCAAGTTGTAGCGGTCGCGGGCGTGCAAGGCAAACGGCGTGTGCTACTTCGCCTGTGCCACACTTGCCACGGTGGTGCGATCCAGCAGAGTCCGTGGCGCAGAGAGCCGCGACCCTTTCAGCTCTGCCAGCGCCCGGTGCTCCTAGCTTGCCACCCGCGGGATGCTTCGGAATGAACGATGCGCCAGCAGTAGTGATTTCGTGTGCGGTCGCTCACGGATGCGATGTGTCCTTCACCTTCCTTGTCCAGGGTTGCTTACCCCAATCGGGATTGCATTCCAATCGAATTTCCGATTTGTGCCTTGGTGATGCGAAGGGGAGCTTGCCCCGCGCCACGTGTGGGATGAATCAGCGCTACGCCATCTGTGAATTCTCCGCAGCGAGTTTCATAGCAGCTTGGTCGATGAGAAACTTGTTCCTGATGTTTTGTTGCGAAGTGGTGGTATCGACTGCAATCTGGTCCGAGTTCTGAATGAGCGCCAAGAGCACTCTTGCCAGATACTGTGAATCGTTTGGGGCAAACTAATTTTCAGCTGAGTAATCAACTGCTCAATGATGCCGGTGCGGCTGGTGGAGGATGGCCGCTACGAGGAGCTGCTCGTGCGAAAAGGCTCCGCCGACGCGGTGGCTAGGGATCAGAGAACGCGAAAAACATAACGGAGCTGTCCATTTCGAACCAGTGCCCGATCGCTACTCATCCACCACTACTGGCCCCGTGCCGGTGCTGATCACCCAGAAGTTTGCGTCTTTGGGCGGCTCGCAAGTCAGCCTCATCCATACGCTCCGGCTCTTGGACCGTTCGCGCTTTGCCCCGCACGTGGTAGTTTCTAACACCGGCTGGCTCACCGGCCAGCTCGACGCCCTCAGCGTGCCATGGGCGCTCGCAAAGTTTGGCCATGCGACCACCCTCGGCGCGTTGCCGGCCAATTGGTTCCTCGTGCGCAAGCTGAGGAATTACATACGGCGGCATCGCATTCGGCTTGTTCATGCCAACGAACACTGGGTCGGCCCACAAAGCCTGCGGGCCGCCCGGTCGGAGGGTCTACCGGCCATCTGCCATTTCCGCACCGGCTTAGCTGACCTGACCCCGCCGCGCATCCGCAAATACCGCTATGCTGAATTCGACCGCGTGCTGGTGGTGGCCGAGGTGCTACGCGACGCGCTGGCCCCGAGGATGCCGGATGCCTCGCGCATTGAGGTGGTGCGTGACGGCGTCGAGCCATCGCCGGAGGAACCGAGTTCCCGCGGTGCCCGCAGGACGCGGGTCATCGTCAATGTCGGCGCGATCTACGACGTGAAGGGCCAGGCGATCATCCTCGATCGGACCCTCCCCTGGCTGAAGGAGAGCCGGCGGCACTTTCTGCTTTTCATCGGCGGCACACTTAAGAATCCGGGCTATGTCGAAGGCATGAGGCGGGTGGTGGCGGAGCAGGGATTGCAACGTCAAGCACTGTTTCTGGGAAGCCGGGAGGATGTGCCGCGCCTGCTGTGTGCGGCGGACGCACTGGTGGCGTATTCTACTGTGGAGGGCATCCCCCGAGTGGTCAAGGAGGCGATGTTTGCAGGGCGGCCCGTGCAGGTCTCGGACACACCGGGCATGAGCGAAGTGGTGACAGGGGAGGTGGGCCGCGTCCTAAGTTTTGATGACGCGACCAATCCCTTTGGGCAGGCTCTGCGCGACTTGGCCGCCCATCCGGCCCGTTGGGAGTCGATGGACCTTCAAGCAATGGCTTCCCGAGCGCTGGGCAACTGTCGCGGACGGCCTCGCGGCACGCGGCTTGCGAGTGGTCTTCTCCTGTGGCCCGGCGGCGCGCGAGACCGAACTGATTCGAGGCATCCTCGCATCCTCCCGCGCGCGACACTTCACCACAGACGGCCGTCTGAGCCTGCACGAACTCGGCTGGCTCCTTGGCCTCGCCCAGCTCTTCCTCGGCGTGGATACCGTTACCATGCACCTCGCCGCCGCGATGCAGGTGCCGACCGTTGCGCTGTTCGGGCAGTCGTCCGTGGAGCTGGCACCCGTGGCAGTGCCGGCATGAACTGGTCTTGGGCGACTGCCTCTGTAAAGCCCATCGCGCCTTCGCCTGCGACAAGTCCAAGCCCTATCCGTGCATGGAGGGGATTACAGTGGACGCCGTCCTAGCCGCTGCGGACAAACTAATCACCCTGCCATGAAACGTGCCCTATTCCTCCAGAAACGTGCCCATCGCGCTGGCGCACAAACCTGTCTTGCCCGGATGCTACGTCACCCTAGCATGCGGCAATGGAACCCGGTGCTCGTCTGCGGCGAATCCGGTTGGCTTACTGCAGAATGCGAGCGTCTCGGCGTGGCCGTCCTGATCGAATCGTTTCCAAGCTCGCGGGCACTGACCGCGCGGCTGTGGGGCAACGCCGCCTTCGCGCGGCGAGTAGCAGCGCGTGTCACTGCCCTCCCGGGCACGCCAGTCATCGTTCATGCAAACGATCATTGGGAAGGGCTGATCGGCCTAGCCGTTACACGCGAGCTGCGTGCCCGCAGTGTGATGCATCTACGCTCGTCCGGTATGCGCGAGGCCGACTACAGGAAATATCGCTGCGGGGACTACGATTCGATCGTGGCTGTGGGCGATGAGATTCAAGCCCGTGCGCAGCGCTGGGAGGCGGCCAAGACCATCCGACTAGTTCACGACGGTATCGAGCCGTCTGAGTTCAGCCCGCCTAAGCCGAAGCCGGCGGTGTTTCCGAAGCGCGTGCTTGTACTCGGCTCGCTTCTGGACTCGAAAGGCTGGGCGGACTTGACCGAGGCACTCTTCCAACTTGAGTGGGCCGGCGCACTGCCGGAGATGCGGTTCGATTTCACCGGCGCGATGCCCAACCCTGCGAGAAACGACCTGAAGTTGGGCCGGCTGCGACGTGCGCAGTGCCGGTTCCTCGGGCGCGTCGAACAGTTTCGCGACTTGGTGCTGGGCTACGATTTGGCGATTCATCCTTCGCGCATGGAGACCTTCGCAATGGCAGCCGTCGAGGTGCTGGCGGCGGGCGTGCCACTACTGGCCACGCGCACGGGCATCCTTGAACAGGTGCAGGAACAGGCTCACTGGCTCGTGCCGCCGCACCAGCCGACCGCGCTCGCGGCAGCGCTGCGGGGGCTGATGGAGAACTGGGCTGAGCTGGATGCGAACGTGGCGCGCTGTCAAGCGAACCTTCGCGCGAAGTTCCTCGTGGAGTACACCGTGGTGAAGCTCACGGCCGAATTCACGCGGCTGGCCGGTCACCGGTCTGTGTTTCCGCCCCGGTGTCCAGCAGGGTGACCGTCCAGTCTGCCTCGTCGTGGGTGTTGTGGTAACGGATTTGGGGATTGCGTCCTAGGTTGAAGATCACGTCGCTCATGTTCCAATGGTAGTTGCGGAAGTAGTCCTTGATGAACTCCTTGGCCCCGAAGTGGGCGTAATACTTCATGATGTGCTAGAGGCTGGGCCGCCCACCCACCGTCACCATCGGCTTTGGGCGAAACTCCGTCTCCTCGTGCAACCGACCGAGTCTGAATTCGTCGGTCAGGCGCTCAGCCTGCCATGCGTCGCAGCAGTCGGGCCGTGCCTAGTGATTCTCCCCGTCAAGAAGTCCGCGATACCACAGCAAGGCGTCTGATTTGTCGGCGAAATTCCTTCACGTCCGCCGGGCGGATGGATTTTCGGTAGGAGTAGTCCTTCATCGCATGGCGGTCGCCAAAGAGCATGCGCTTGAGAGGCATAAACGGATCGAAGTGGTAAGCGAGTCCCAGCTTGTGAAGCAGCTTCAGCTTTAGCGCACGCCGTTGGTCCGCCATCGTCAGGGAGGACCAGTCTGTCGGAACTTTCTTCGCCAGCGTATCGGCGAGAACCCTCGCCATCCGTTCTGTGGCCTTGCCGTCCGTGGCCGAGCACCATTTCTGGACGTGGGCACGCCGTCTCGTCACAAGTTGAGGTGGGGGAGGGGAGTTGAGGGCCTGATCCACCATGGGCACCAGTTTCACTGGATCACTGCATGCCAAGCCGCACGCCGCCGCTTCCTGGCTATACCAGAGGGGATGCCGGTCAAGATCGATTTCCACCGTCGGTTTGCCGGCAATCCAGCTCTCCAGCGCGGTGGTGCAGGTCTCGATGGAGAGCTGTAAATCACATTCTAGGATCAACTCTGTGATGCTGCTGTCGTGATCCAACGTAATCAGTGCCCGCTGCTCCGCCGGAAGCGCGGCAAGAAAAGCCTCGTAAAAGCCCTCCTCTTCTCGTGGGTGGGGGCGCAGGGTGAGATCATATCGCCCGTCCGCGACCAGCTCCCGGATGAAATCCAAGACCCGCGTTCGTCCCTTGAAGTGCGCCTCGATGGCCGCCCAGTAATCATTGTAGAGAGGGATGCGATCCTTCCACGGCGCGAAAAAGCGGTCGCCGTGCTCGCGCGGGAGTTCGAGGAACTTGGCCGTACTAAAGTTGGTACACAGCAGCAGGTTGGGGCGCTGGCGGAGTGTGAGGTGGCGGCGCTGGCACAGCCGCGACCAAGGCTCGATGTAAAAGTCGAAGCGAGGCACGCCGACCACTTCGATGCGCGATTTCGCGCCAAAGCCGCTTTCGCACAAGGCTAGGCGGTGCTGCTCGTTCCAGCAGAAAAACAGGTCAATGTGCGCGTCGGTGTGATGCCGGCCGGAGTTGAACCGCATCTCCTCCTGATCGTAGAGGATGCCTTCGTTGGGCAGCACCGCGGTGAGTACGCCCATCTCATGCAGCCGACGTGAGTAGGCCGCGAGGTGGCTGGCCGTGAGGTGGTTGAAGAGGATCAGATCCGGTCGCCACGCCGCGAGGCAGCCTTGATACGCTTCGAGTGGCTCGAGGTGCGCCACAATGCTCAGTGCCTCCAAGTGATGGGCGAGTAGGCTCGCGATCATTAGATCGCGCGTGCGGTCATCAACGAGGATCACCACATGGCGGATGGTTTGGGGTTGGCTCATCTTGCTGGGAGGAAAACCATCCACCTTCAGGCCACCTTCTGCTTGCGTCCGGTGGTCGAGCGCTCCTCCGTGTGGACCGGTCCATAGGCGCTGGAGTCGCCCCAGATGTTGTCCTTCACCCACCGGCCGTCCTCGATGCGCCAGACGCGGCGGTCGCGGAAGGTGTCGCAGATACGGTCAAACTCGGCCTCGGTCATGTCCACATACTTGAGCCAGCGCTCGAGGTCGCGGCGGGATTTGATGTGGTCGTATTTCTTGACCATCTCCATGCCCACGGTGCGGTCCATCACGCCCGTGCGGATGTCCTTGCACGCGTGGTCGCTTGCGCGGCCATAGCCGAACTTCACAAACTTGAGGTAGTCGTGGATGCCGTTCTCGTGCATGTCATCTAGGTTGGAGAACATGCGATAGGTGCGCTCGAAGGGCTGCTGGGCGGGCCGCCAGTCGTACTTTTCCACCACCAGCTTCGAGTGTTCGTTTGCCTCCCAGTGGACGTAGTTTCCCAAGTAGATGCCGCGCACGCCGACGTCCGCGATCTCGTCATCCGTCGGATACTGCGCCCAGAGCAGATCTTTGGCGGTCAGGCCCTCGGCCAGATCGGAGCGGCCCAACCTAGCTAGGCCGGCATCTGTGAAGTCATCCCAGTCATAGCCGCGCAGTGCGTGTTCGAGGCGGTGCTTGGCGGTGAACTCCACGTAGTCGTTCAGGGAAAACATGCCGCCGAGGTCGAGGAAACCGTGCTCGCCCCACAGCATCAGCGGCACCTTGTAGCGCACGGCCACCTGGATGGGCGACGTGAAGATGCCACAGTGGCCATGCCAGTTCATGTCGCCTTGTAGCTTGAAGCCGAGGCGGTTCATCTTGATGAGCGCGTCCACGCTCGGCCGGACGATGATGTGGTCGCAGTCGAACACCTCGCGCATCCGGTAGAGGTTGTATTCGCCCTCGGGGAGGTAGTTGTTGCCGTGATACGTCACGAGCAGCACCTTCAAGCCGAGGGACTTCGCCACATGCGTCTGATAGTAGCTGTCCTTGCCGCCGCTGACGGGGATGAGGATGTCGTAGTTGCTGGTCGAGCGGTGCTCGTCAATCAGCTCCTCGAACTGCTTCCAGCGCAGCGCCCAGTCAATTGTCTTCTTCTCCTCCGCCACGCGGCAGCCGGAGCAGACGCCGTTCGCGTCGAAGGTCATCGGCGTGGCCGCCAGGCTCGGGTAAACGCATTTGGTGCAATATCTCATTGGTAGAATCAGGTCAGCGGCGCACGTTCACGCCCGCTTTTAGCAGGGCATTCTTGCCCAGACGATCCGCAAGTTCCTTGAAGTGCCACAGGTTGGCAGCCGCCACAGCGGACGCGCCGGCCTGGATGCCGGACGGGTAATCCTCAAACCGGCCCACGCCGCTGCACGCGATCAGCGGGATGGTGATCGCGCTGGCCATCGCGTGGATCAGTTCCGTGTCGTAGCCGGTCCCACGACCATCCCGTTCGATCACCTGCAGCAGGACCTCGCCGGCTCCGAGCCGCTCACACTCACGCGCCCACGCCACCGGGTCCAGACCGGTCGCCGTGCGGCCGCCGTCCACGAACACCTCGCGGTTGCCCTGCGCGTTGCGGCCCACGTCAATGCTCGCGACGATGGCCTGGCTCCCAAAACACTTCGCGCCTTCCGTGATGAGCGAGGGTGTGCGCACGGCCTCGGAGTTTACGGTGATCTTGTCTGCGCCGCGGCGCAGGCGTTCACGCATATCTTCGGTCGTGCGGATGCGGCCGCCCCAGGTCAGCGGCATGAAGCAGGTCCTGCTCACCGCATCGAGGATGCCCAGCGGATGATCCAAACCCTTCACCTTCGTGTCATCGCGGCGCAGGTCGTAGCTGCCGTCGCGGCTGATATCGAGGTAGATCAGTTCATCCACGTTCCACTCGTTGAAGCGTTGAACCTCGTGAATGGGGTTGCCGATGATCTGGTGGATCTGGAACAGCTCGCTGCGCACGAGCAGGCCGTTCTGCAGCAGCAGCACCGGGATGAGCCGGTTCTTTAACATGCGCTGGCTTGGAGGAAATTTCGCAGCACGGACAGTCCGCACTTCTGGCTCTTCTCGGGATGGTATTGCGTCGCGAAGATGTTGCCCCGTTCCACGCTGGCCACGAAGCGTTCGCCGTGATGGCACCACGCGCTGACCACGCTCGTATCTTCCGGGCAGAAGACAAAGCTGTGCACGAAGTAAAAGGTCTGCTCGCCCTTGGCCGCCTTGTAAATCCCGTCGTGCTTGGCGATCTCCACGTCGTTCCAGCCCATGTGCGGAATGCGGATGGCGGCATCCGTAGTCTCGAGCCGGCGCACCACGCCGGGAATCCAGCCCAGCCCCTGCCAATCGCCGTGCTCCTTGCCTCTGGTGGCGAGCAACTGCATGCCGAGGCACAGGCCGAGGAACGGCTTACCTCCGGTGCGCACTTCGGCTTCGAGCGCGGGCACCCAGCCGTCACGATTCAGATTCGCCATGCCATCACCAAAGGCACCGACGCCGGGCAGCACTAGGCGGTCTACGGTCTTCATCTGCGCGGGCTCGGTCAGTAAGAAGGACGGGCACTCCAAGCGTTCAAAGGCGTTTGCCACGGAATTGAGATTTCCCATCCCGAAGTCAATGATGCCGACGGTCATCGTGGGGCGGGCTTCTCCAGTAGGAACCAGGTCAGGTCGTCCTGCGGGTGGTTCGCGTCGGCATGATAGACGAAGCCGTAGTCCAGCAGCCGTACGTCTGTGTGACGCTTCATCAGTTCGCCGGCGAAGTCGCGTTTAAAAAGCCGGTCTGCATGGCCGCGATCAGGGATGGCGACGGGCGACGGGAAATAATACTCGGCCAAGCAGGTGTAGTTCGCGCTGGCGCGTGTATCAGGCCATACACTTTGGGTAGCTTGTCCGGGTTGAGGTGAATCAGTGCGCCCACGCCGTTGCGCCGCGTGTAGTCATCGCCGAATTCGCCCGCCCAAAAAGCCTCCTGCTCCGTGGCGAAGCGGGTTTTGGTAACGGCTGGTTTGGCCGCCTTACTGGGCGAGTTTCTTTTGTTCGACACGGGCGTTAAGCTTTGCCAATTCGGGCTGGGCTTTCAAGAATTTCAACACATCTGCCGTGGTGAAGTTCGCGCCCAGCGTCGCATAGACGACCTTGACGAACTGCCAGTCCTCCGGCGTGTCGAGCGTCCAGCGGTGCGCAGACAAGTCTTCCTTGCCCTCAAACGAATGCAGCCGAAACAGCTCGGGGTGCTGGTAGAAGTAGGGCGTGACGTGCTCGCGTTCGTGCGGTTGAGTTGACTCGCGGTACGCGCGCTTCAGCGCGGCCAAGGTGAAAATCTCCGCATCCAGCCCGCGCGGGAAACGGCGCACCTGAATGTTGCTCAAGTAATCGAGGCCGTGCGTGGCCATAAAGACCGCGATCATCTCGTCCAGCAATGGGCCATCAAAGAGTGGGCAATCCGAGGTGACGCGCACGATGACACCCGCATCGCAGGCTTGGGCCGCGCCGAAGTAGCGATCCAGCACGTCTTGTTCGCTGCCGCGCCAGCAACTCACGCCCAGCCGCTCGGCCTCGGCGACGATTGGCTCATCGCCGGGTGACTCCGTCGTGGCGATACAGATGCCGTCGAGTCGCTTCGCTAGCCGAACGCGGCGCACGACATGGCCGAGCACGGTGTTACCCGCGAGCTGCTTCAGCACCTTACCGGGAAGGCGCGTCGAACCCATGCGGGCTTGGATGATGGCGATGATTTTCAACTCACGCGTCTTCTACGAGTTCCCAACTCAGCGGCGTGCCGCACTTCACGTCGCGCTTCGCCCTGCGACCCATCACTTCGCCCAAGTGCCGCGGGTGCAGGCCGTGGCCGGGGCGGATGCTGCGGACGTTCTGCTCGGTGAACGGTTCTCCGGCCTTCACGTCGGCGACGACAAAGAGCGAGCGGCGGAACTGCCGGCACTTCGCCTCGTTCGCGCTGACCTCGTAGTTCACGCGGCCCAGCGCCTTTTCCGTCGTGCGGATGGCGGTGACCATCGCTTTGAACTCGTCAGGCTCCAGCGAGAAGGCGCTGTCCGGGCCGGGCGTGGCGCGCGAGAGGGTGAAATGCTTCTCCACAATGCACGCGCCCAGTGCGACCGCCGCGACCGGCACGGTGTGGCCCAGCGTGTGGTCGCTCAAGCCCACCGGCACTCCGAACCGCGCACTCATGTCCGCGATGGTGCGCAGGTGCATCTCCTCGGGCAACGCAGGATAGGCGCTCGTGCATTTCAGGAGCGCGAGTTGTTCGCAGCCGCCGTCACGCAAGGTCTTTACGGCCTCGGCGATTTCCTTCTGCGTGGCCATGCCGGTGGAGGCGATGACGGGCTTGCGCGTGGCGGCGATCTTCTTGAGCAATGGCAAGTCCACTAGCTCGAACGAAGCGACCTTGTGCACGGGCACGTCCATCGCTTCGAGGAAGTCCACGGCGCTCGTATCGAAGGGCGTGGAAAAGAAGTCGAGGCCGAGTTCAGTGGCGACGGCTTGCAGCTTGGGCTGCCACTCCCACGGCATGAAGGCTTCCTGATAGAGGTCATGCAGCGTGCGCCCGTCCCAGAGCGTGCCGCCGCCGATGCGGAAGCACTCGTTGTCGCACGGGATGGTGAGCGTGTCGGCGGTGTAGGTCTGGACCTTCACGGCGTCCGCGCCGGACGCGGCCATCGCACGGACAATGCGCACGGCCTGATCGAAGTCCTGCCCGTGGTTCGCGGACAGCTCGGCGATAAGATAGGCCGGGTGGCCGGGTCCAACCTTGCGGGAGCCGATGGTGAGTTCAGGAGTCATGGTTCAGTCGCAGCGCGACTTAGGGCGAAGCGCAACGCGGCGAAGCCTTTTACCTCGGTTTGGCCCGCTGGTTCAAACCCAGCCTTCTTGAACGCGCGGATGGAGGCGGTGTTGTCGGGCTTGATGTGGGCGTGAATGGTTTCAACGGGGGACTCGCGGAATAGCTTTTGACACGCGGACCAGATGAGCAGCGCGCCGAGGTTCCTGCCGCGTTGCGTTGCGTCGAGGCTGACGGAGATGGTGGCGGAGGAGGCGTCGAGATCGAAGCGGACTTGGCCGAGCGGAGCGTCGGCTTGTTCAGCGATCCACAGGCGCGTGTTCGCGTCGGCGAGTTTGCGGGTGAACCACGCGACGTGTGGCTCCCACGGGATCGGCTCGGAGGTAAAGGAGTTGGCGCGGACTGCGGGATCGTTGGCCCATTCCCAGAAGCGGCGGCAATCGTCGGCGGTGGCGGGACGGAGGTGCAGCGAGTCCTCGTTCAGCCGCAGCCAGACGCGGAAGGTGCCGAGGCCGTCCACAAGCGCGCGGGCGCGGGCGGACATCTGCGCGCGGCGCGGGGGATCGGCGAGGAGAGTGCGGAGGTCGTCAGCTAGCGAGGCGATGTTGGCGTGAATGGCCGCGCCAGCTTGGTCGAGTCGTTCGGCGTTGGTGCGCTGGTTCTCGGCGAGCGCCAGTACGAGCATCGGGACACCGAGGAAGGAGAGTTCCCATGCGGTCGTGCCGCCGGCGCAGATGGCGAGGTCGGCGCGGGACATGAGGTCGGGGAGGTTGGGAGGATTGATGTGGATGAAGATGGAAGATGGGAGATGGGAGATGGCGGCTCTCAGAGCGTCGGCGTGCGGGTTTGCGGGGCCGAGGATGATGTCGGCGGTGAAGTTCGGAATGGTTTGGAGGATGGAGAGGACTTGGGCGGTGACGTTGTCAGGGTCGCTACCGCCAAGGGTGACAAGGAGGTGTGGCGTGGGCGAAGCCCTCTCGCCCCGGACTTCTCCTCCGATGGGGGCGAGGGAGTCGGAACGGGCTGCTTTGTCCTTCAGAAACTCGCTGCGCAATTGCACGAAACGAGGGCCAAGGAGGAGGCGTGTGGTTGGCTCGCGGTGCGGGTAGAGCGATTCGGCCGCGCCGAGGTTTTGATTTAGGATGAAGTCGGCCGAGTAGTGGGCGGCGTGGGCGGTGTCGTCGAAGACGAGCAGGCGGAGGCCGGCGGCCTTCACGGCGCGCTGGAAGGCGGCGTCGAAATGGTAGCCGTCGAGGACGAGCCACTCGGCACGGAGGGATTGCGCGAGGGCGATGGTCTCAGCGACATCAGCAGGAGAACCGGGGGCGGTAGAGAGTTTGTGGAGGGAGACGCCGAGTGATTCGGCATGGGCACAGAGCGCGGGTGAAGGAGCGGCGGCGAGCAACGTCACAGCGCTGTCAGCCTGCAACCACGGCTCTGCCAGCGCGAGGCAGCGCATCACATGGCCCATGCCGATTTGCGGGCCGGCGTCAGCGCGGAGGAGGAGCTGGTTCATCGCTCACCTCAACACGCCTTTGAGCGTCTCCACCACCCGCTCCTGATCCCCATCCGTCAACCCCGCGAACATCGGCAGGCTGATGGTTTCGGCGTAATACTTCTCTGCCTCGGGGAAGTCGCCGTCCTTGAAGCCGAGGCGGCGGTAATAGGGCTGGGTGTGGACGGGGATGTAGTGGATTTGCACGCCGATGCCGGCGGCGCGGAGTTCCTCGACGACCTGGCGGCGGGTCTTCTTGATGCGGTCGAGGCGCAGTCGGATGACATAGAGGTGCCAGGCGTTGGCGGTGTTCGGGTGCTGCCAGGGCGTGGTGAGCGGGAGGTCGCGGAGCAGTTCATCGTAGCGGCGGGCGATGGCGCGGCGGCGGGCGACGAAGGCATCAAGTTTGTTCATCTGGCACTCGCCGAGCGCGGCCTGAAGGTCGGTGAGGCGGTGGTTCCAGCCCAGTTCGGTCTGCTGATAATACCACGGGCCGTGGCTTTCGCCTTCCATGAGCTTCGGGTCGCGCGTAATGCCGTGGTTGCGCAAGAGCAGCAGCCGCTCGTGGAGTGTGGCGCAGTTGGTCACGACCATGCCGCCCTCGGCGGTGGTGACGATCTTGACGGGATGAAAGCTGAAGATGGCGAGGTCGCTGTGCGCGCAGGAGCCGACGGGCCGCCCGAGATAGCCCGCGCCGATGGCGTGCGCGGCGTCTTCGAGAATCCGGATGCCATGGCGTTTGGCGAGCGTGGCAATGGCTTCCATCTCGCAGGACTGGCCAGCAAAGTGGACAGGGACGAGGACTTTGGGCAGCCGGCCGGACTTCGCGGTGGCAGACAACTTCTCCTCCAGCCGTGCGACGCTTAAGTTGTAAGTGCGCGGGTCGATGTCCACGAAGTCCACATCGGCGCCCAAGTAGCGGGCGCAATTGGCGGAGGCTACAAAGGTGTTGGGCGAAGTCCAGAGGCGGTCGCCAGGCTTCAAGTCAAGCGCGGCGGCGGCAATGTGGAGTGCGGCGGTGCCGTTGGCGACGGCCACGGCGTATTTAACACCACAATAGTCGGCGACCCTGCGTTCGAAGCGTTCGATGGTCGGGCCTTGTGTGAGCCAGTCGGAGCGCAGCGCCGAAACCACGGCATGGATGTCCGCTTCGTCGAGCAGCTGCCGTCCGTACGGCAACAGGTGGCCGGCAACGGATTGCCAGTGAGCGACTGGGGTGATTTCGGGCGGGTTCAACTAGAGAGTCTCCCTTGGCGAAGGCACCCAAGGCCCAAATCGAGCCGGGCGCGGCACTCGTGGCACCGTCCAGTCACTTCTCATCCCGCATCAGCTCGTGCAGTTCCGGAATGGTCAACCACTTGGGATTGCTGTCACTGGCGTAATGGAATCCCTCGACAGGGGATTTCCACTGGCCATTGGCGCCCCGCAGTGCGTGGCCTTCGGGAAGGATGACAAACTGTGTGTCGGACTCCACCGTATGGCGTGCCTCATCCTCGCCCAGGAGCACCTCATGCAATTTCTCACCCGGCCGGATTCCCACCGTGTCCACCTTGCAATCCGGCGCCACAGCCGCGGCGAGATCCAGGATGTTCATGCTGGGGATTTTTGGGACGAACGTCTCGCCGCCCTGCATGTCCTCGATGCAACCCATGACAAAGCGCACCCCCTGTTCCAGCGTGATCCAAAAGCGGGTCATGCGCGGGTCGGTGACGGTGATCCTGCCGGCTTCACGCTGCCTTTGGAACAGCGGGATGACGCTGCCGCGGCTGCCAACCACGTTTCCGTAACGCACACAGCTTAGCCGCGTGCCCGAATCACCGGAGTAGGAATTACCCTGGATGAAGAGCTTCTCCATGCAGAGCTTGGTGGCGCCGTAGAGATTGGCCGGGTTCACCGCCTTGTCCGTGCTAAGCGCGAGAACACGCTTCACCTTCTGGTCAATGGCGGCGTCGATGATGTTCTTGGCGCCCATCACATTGGTCAGGATGGCCTCGAAGGGATTGTACTCGCAGGCGGGCACCTGCTTGAGCGCGGCGGCATGCACCACGATGTCCACGCCGTGGAGGGCGCGCTCGAGCCGCTCGCGGTCGCGAATGTCGCCCAGAAAATAGCGCATGGGTGAGTCGCCGGTGGCAGGGAACTGCTGCTGCATCTCGTGCTGTTTAAGTTCGTCGCGGCTAAAGACGATGAGCTTTTTGGGCTGCTTCTCGCGCAGGACGAGTTCTACAAACTTCCTGCCAAAAGAGCCCGTGCCTCCTGTCACCAAGACTGTCGATTCACGCCAATTCACCCGGCAAGGTTAGCACCACACGCCGGGGAGGTTCCATTCAAAGTTCCTCGCCGTCCGGTGGCAGGGCGATTTGGGAACGGGGGTGCCCTCAGGCGAGCTTGTCCAACTCGGCGTGCAGGGCGGCTAGGTCCGCGTCGGCAAGCGCCGTGGCGCGAATGGCGTGTCCCCCGCGATTGAAGGCAATCGCCAGAAGCCGCCGTGCTTCTCCCAATTCGCCAAGCTGGCAGAGGTAGCAAGCAAGATTGTAGGGCACGAGCCATTCGCCGGGGAAGCGCGCAAGTGCGGGCAACAATTGATCGTGAGCATCCCGCGTGTGCTTGAGCTCATGTAGTGCGTACGACCGGTGGACCCAACCGAAGGGGCGATCCGGTGCGGCCTGCACGATGTGTTCGCCGATCTTCGCGCACTCGGCCCAATTTTGGTGTCCGGATTGGATCCACCAAAGGATCGTAAGGGCATCGGGATGCTTGCGGCCCAATGGGGAAAGGCCCTCCCACTCGCGCATCGCCTCGACTCCATTGCCCAAATCCAGCCAGCCCTCTGCGGCGCGCAGTAGGTGGGAGTCGGGCGCATCGAGTGCGTTCATAGGGGCAGCTGCCGGCTCCGCGGCGGTGTGGTTGGGCCCTGTGCTTGCGACATGAAGCGAGGTTGCGCGAACCCGGCCCCTTGGGCAAGGTGATCCCAATCACCCCAACACCGGCATGAATGCAACCCAGGAACCTTCGTTTCGCGAAAGCGTGGATGTGATGTTTAACCGCGCGGTGGCGACCCTGACGCTGCCTGCGGGCTTGGCAGAGAAAATCCGGGTGTGCAACGCCGTGTGCCAGGTGCGCTTTGGCGTGGAGCTACGGGGCGGCTACCAGGTCATCACCGGCTGGCGCGCGGTGCACAGCGAGCACCGGCTGCCCGTCAAGGGCGGCATTCGCTACGCCAGCTTCGCCGCGCAGGACGAGGTGGAGGCGCTCGCGGCCTTGATGAGCTACAAGTGCGCGCTGGTGGACGTTCCCTTTGGCGGTGCGAAGGGTGCCCTCTGTGTGCGCCCCAAAGACTATTCCGAGGAGGAGCTTGAGCACATCACCCGGCGGTTCACGCAGGAACTGGCCAAGCGCTCCTTTCTCAATCCGAGCCAGAACGTGCCGGCGCCGGACATGGGGACGGGCGAGCGCGAGATGGCGTGGATGGCCGACGAATACAAGCGGCTGTTTCCCGGCGATATCAATGGCGACGCCTGCGTGACGGGAAAGCCCGTGCAGTGCGGGGGCGTGCGCGGGCGGACCGAGGCGACGGGCCGCGGCGTGCAGTTCGGATTGCGCGAGTTCTTCCGCCATCCGCAGGACGTGCGCGCGGCGGGATTGGACGGCGCACTGGAGGGCAAGCGCATGGTGGTGCAGGGACTGGGCAACGTGGGCTATCACGCGGCAAAGTTTCTCTCCGAGGAGGACGGCGTGAAGGTGACGGCGGTGATTGAGCGCGACGGCGCGATTGTGCGTGACGCCGGATTGGACATCGAGGCGGTGCAGCAGCACCGGCTGCAGCACGGCGGCGTGAAAGGGTTCCCGGGCGCGACCTTCATTGAGCAGGGGGCCGGCGTGCTTGAGATGGACTGCGACATCCTTCTCCCCGCGGCGATGGAAAGTCAGATCACGCGCGCGAACGCCGCGCGCATTCGTGCGCCGCTCATTGCCGAGGCCGCCAACGGGCCGGTGAGTGCTGGCGCCGACGAGATTCTCCGCGCACGAGGTAAGGTGATCATCCCCGACATTTTTCTCAACGCCGGCGGGGTCACGGTGTCGTATTTTGAGTGGATCAAAAACCTCTCCCACATCCGGTTTGGCCGGATGGAGCGGCGGTTCCATGAGGCGCGAGGCAGTGCCCTGCTCGATGCAATCTCCGAGACCACGGGCAAGTCGGTGTCTGATAACATCCGCCGCCGGCTCTTGCAGGGGCCCGATGAGCTCGCACTGGTACGCTCAGGACTGGATGACTCGATGCGCGAGGCGTACTCCCAAATTCGCGAGGTCTGGCGCAGCCGGCCCGCCGTGGGCGATCTGCGCACGGCAGCCTTCGCGCTGGCGATTGAGAAGATCGCGGCGTGCTACCAGAACATGGATCTCTAACCGCTGCTTGAGGAGGCGCTAGGGTTTTGCTTCGAACCGGTAGAGGTGGCCTGCGGTGCGCACGATGAGCGCGTCGCCTGTGACGGCGCAGGACGCCAGCGTGCGTTCGCCCAGCGGGTTCTGCGCCAACACGCGGAACACGCGGCCCGCCTCGACCACCGACACGTTGCCTTCCTCCGAGAAGAAATAGATGCGGCCGTTGGCGTGAATGGGAGAGGCCGAGTGGTTTCCTCCCACGCGTTCCTGCCAGTGCACCTGGCCCGTCTTGGCATCGAGGCAGCTCGCCACGCCGCCGTCGGAAACGACATAGAGTTCGTTGCCCACGAGAAGTGCCGAGGGCGTGTGCGGGGCCTGTTTGGTGAGCGTCCACGCCACGTGCGTGTCGGTGACGTCGCCCTTGCCGTCGGCACGAATCGCCAACAGCACGGGCTTGTCATATCCCGAGGAGAGGAAGAGCAGCCCGTGCCCGTACACCGGGCGAGGAATGACCGAGTAGCCTTCCCCGTAGCCCGCGCGCCAAATCTCGCGGCCATCCTTCGGGTCGTACGCGCACACGGCGCCGCTGCCCGGCGAGATGATCTGCTGCTTGCCCGCAACGGTGATGAGCAGCGGGGTGCTGAACGAGAACTTCCGCGTCGCACCCGTCTGCCGGGGCGTGCGCCATAGCTGCTCGCCGGTGTGCTTGTTGAGCGCCAGAACAAACGGGTCATTTTCGCCATCGCAGCTGAAGCACAGCGCGTCGCCGACGATGAGCGGCGAGCCGCCATTGCCGTGCCTGGGCAGATAGGCGAAGCGGTCGTTGCGCCACTGCACCTTGCCCGCCAGGTCAAGGCACGCGCTGCCTTGGTGCCCAAAATGGACGTAGACCCGCCCGTCTTCGATGATGGGCGTGGGGCTGGCCTGGCTGTTCTTGCCATGCACGCGGCTGGTGGCCTTGGCGAACACTTCCGTGTTCCAGATTTCACGGCCGGTGGCGGCGTCCATGCAGAGTGCGCGCAGCGACTGCCGGCCTTCCGGCTCCGTTGGCACCGCCGCCGTCAGATAAATGCGGTCTTTTGAGATGACCGGCGAGGACCAGCCAGCGCCCGCGATGGCCTGCCGCCAAGACAGGTTTTTTTTCAATCCAAATTCCAGTGGCAGTTTCGCCGTGTCGGCTCTGCCCTGGCCTGTGGGGCCTCGAAATTCCGTCCAGTCCGCGCCGGCCGAGGACACGGTTAGGGCCAAACCAAGGAGCAGAGCGGGGGTGGGGAGGGATTGCATCTCCTTGAAAAATGGGTGAGTCCGGTGGCGGCGTCAAGGCGTGGAATGGGTTTGGAGTTGATTTCCGACATGGAGTACGGAAGCTCCCGCCGGGCGGATGAAAGATTCCGCGCTGTTTCCTATGTCCGCACTCCACATCAAGGCCGCAGAAACGTGTGCGTGGGATCTGCTCGCGCTGGGCGAGGTCATGCTGCGACTGGATCCAGGCGAGGGGCGCATCCGGAGCGCGCGCGAGTTCAAGGTTTGGGAGGGCGGAGGCGAATACAATGTGGCGCGGGGGCTGCGCCGTTGCTTCGGTATGCGGACGGCGGTGGTGACGGCGTTTGCGGACAACGACGTCGGCCGGCTGCTGGAGGATTTCATCCTGCAAGGCGGCGTGGCCACCGATTACATCCGGTGGGCGAAGTACGATGGCATCGGGCGCGACACGCGCAATGGGCTCAACTTCACCGAGCGCGGCTTTGGCGTGCGCGGCGCGGTGGGAATCCCCGACCGCGGCCACACGGCAGCCAGCCAGCTCAAGCCCGGCGACTTCGACTGGGATCACATCTTCGGCAAGGCGGGTGTGCGCTGGCTGCACACGGGGGGCATCTTTGCCGCGCTTTCGGACACCACCCCGCAGCTCGTCATCGAGTGCGTCCGGAAGGCCAAGCAGCACGGGGCCATCGTCAGCTACGACCTCAATTACCGCCCGAGTCTCTGGAAGTCCATCGGCGGGCAGAAGCGCGCGCAGGAAGTGAACCGCGAGATCGCCCGGCATGTGGATGTCATGATCGGCAACGAGGAGGATTTTACCGCGTGCCTGGGATTCCACGTGGAGGGTGCCGACGAAGCGCTTCTGCACATCGACGTCTCCGCGTTTAAGCGCATGATCGAGGCGGCGGTGAAGGCGTTCCCAAATTTCAAGGCCACCGCCACCACGCTGCGTGCTGCGAAGACCGCGACCGTGAACGACTGGGCTGCCATCGCATGGATGGGAGGCGCCTTCTACGAAAGCCGCCGGTATCCCGATCTGGAAATCCTTGATCGCGTCGGCGGTGGCGACAGTTTCGCGTCGGGATTCATCCACGGGCTGATGACCTCGGGCGACCCGCAGAGGGCGGTGGATTGCGGCGCGGCACATGGCGCCCTGGCGATGACCACCCCGGGCGACACCTCGATGGCCGACAAGGCCGAGGTGGAGAAGCTGATGCGGGGCGCTGGCGCGCGTGTGCAGCGCTGATTGCCCTCTAATCCAGCGCCACGGGCGCGCCCGACTCAATGGATTTAAGCTCCGCCTCGCAGAGCTCCACGGCGCCCGCCCCGTCCTGCGCCGTGACGACGCGCGGGGGCAGCCCATTCTGGATGCACTCGGCAAAGTGAAGCCACTGGCCCGTGTAGCCGTCGGGCCCGCCGGGGCATAACACCTGCGGCGGCCGTTCCGGCTCAAAAAGTTTGAGCGCCTCCGCTCCACGCGACAAATCGTAGTCGGCCGTGGCCCGGTCAAAGTTCACGGTGTAACTCATGTTGAAACCAAAGCCGCGCGCCATGGCCCAGCTGCCCTCCGCGTGCACCACGGCGCCGCATGCCACTTCGTACTGCGTCACCACATGGTCAATGCCGCCGCTTACAAACGGGTGCCCCAAGGCGGACACGCGGCGCGGGCGCCCGAAGCAGTGCGACACAAAGTCCGCATCGTGAATGTGCAGGTCGAGCAGTGCGCCGCCCGACTTGCCCGCGTCCATGAAATGAGACCGGCCCCATGCCGGTGGCTCCGCCACCCGGCGGAATCGCGCGCTGCGCACAGGCCCGAAGCGTTGATCGGCGATGGCCGCCTTGACCCACGCCCACTCCGGCCAGAACCGCAGGCACATGGCCGGCATCAGAAACCGCCCCGAACTTTCGGCCTCGGTCACCAGCTCGCGCGCCTGCGCGCCCGTGCGCGCCATGGGTTTCTCCACAAGCACATGCTTGCCGGCGCGAAGCGCGGCCAGCGACTGTCCGTAGTGGCAGTCGGTGGGTGTGGTGATATCCACCGCATCGATGTCCGGATTGCCCAGCATCGCATCGAGGTCGCGGTAGGCCCTCACTTCGCGCATGTCCAGCCGCACGGGGTCGGTGGTGCCGACATTGCCGGACACGCCGGAGAAGTCGCCGTCCAGATGACGCCCGCTGGGATTGCACAGGGCCGCCACGCGAACGGCCGGCACCTGGCGCAGGGCGCGCAGATGAGCCACGGCCATGAAGCCCGTGCCGACGATGCCGACGCGCACGGGGTTCATGGCCGGTGCGGGACGCGGGGGTGCCTGCGCAGCCCGTTCTGGAAAAGCATGCGCCACACAATCCACACCGCCTCGCGCACGATGGCGCCGGACATCTTCGACTGTCCCAGAAAACGGTCGGTGAAGATGATGGGCACCTCGGCGATGCTCATGCCCGCACGCCAGAGCTTGTGGGTCAGCTCGATTTGAAAGCTGTAGCCATTGGACTCTACCGCGTCCAGATTCAGGGAGGCCAGCGCCCGCCGCCGGAAGCACTTGAATCCGCCGGTGGGATCGCTCACGGGCATGCCGGTGATGAGGCGCACGTAGCGGGCGGCGGCCAGACTGAGCAGGAGTCGGCGCAAGGGCCAGTTGATGACGCGGATCCCGTTGGAATAGCGCGAGCCGATGACAAGGTCGGCGTCCTGCGCCGCCGCAAGGAAACGCGGGATGTCGTTGGGATCGTGCGAGAAATCGCCGTCCATCTCGAAGACAAATTCATAATCACGTTCCAACGCCCACTTGAATCCGGCGCAGTAGGCGCGGCCCAGTCCCGCCTTGCCGGGACGGTGCAACACATGGATCTGCGGATGCCGGGCGGAGAGATCATCGGCCAGGGGGCCCGTGCCGTCGGGCGAATTGTCGTCCACCACCAGCAAGTCCACCGGGGTGGACAGGGCCAGCAGGCGCGCCGAGAGCGCGGGCAGGTTTTCCCGCTCGTTGTAAGTGGGAATGATGACCAGCGTCCTGGCTGAAGGCACATCCAAGTTGCCGGGAGGTTAGCGGCAGGAACGGCGGGCGCAAGCGCCTCTTGGTCACAGGTGCCGGAGTAGGGCCTCAAGGATCGATAGGCGCAACCCACTTCCCAGCCGGAGTCAGGGCCTCGAAATCGGGATCGAACCCGACGCCGAAGGGCGCACGGTTCACCGAGTCCAACGCCAGCATGCCCCCCACGATGCGCAGCGCTGGAAAGCCCCCCGTGCTGCGCTCGTAGAGGTCGGGATGGTGCGCCAGCGAGTCCTGCTGCAAGGCCGGCGGCAATTGCGAGAGTCCCCGGTGGTAGTGATGGCCATTGCGCTCGACGCTGGAAATGCCCAGCGCGGCCATCACGCACAAGTCCTGCTGGAGCGACACCGGCCCCATCGTGCACAAGTCTTCGCCGCTCATCAGCACGCGCCGACCCTCGCGCCCGCATTGTGCCACCAGGCAGCGGTTGGCGACGCCCTTAAACACCCCCTTGCAGTTCTTGTGGCTCGTGCCCGCGTAGCCCAGCCGCAGGGCGGTGGGGAGGCTCTCCACGGCGTCGTCGGATTCGTCGATGATGACCGGCGGCGCGTCGGCCCAGCGAGCGAACCCTTCGGCGGTCTCCGGCGCGAGCGCCGAACGGCGGTGCAGGGGTTGTTCGACAAAGAACAGGTGCTTGAAGAGACCGCGCAGGGCGGGGTCGGCATTGAGCGCCAGCCAGTGATCGCGAAAGGCAGCAAGGTCACCGAACTGCTCGTTGCCATCGAGCGTCATCACGAAGTCGGGTGGCGCGGCCGCTTCCAGCAGCGCCCCGATTCGCCGCAGGCGCGGGTGGTCGATTTCGGGCTTGCCGGAAATCTTCACCTTGAAATGGCGCAGACGGTAGCGGGCGATGCAGGCGGCCAGCGACTGGGGCAGGCCGTCGTCCACCCTTTCCGCGGCGGAGATATCAGCTTCCTCAAGCGGGTCGGCCAGTCCAATGGTGTGCCGGGCAAAGAGGGACGACAAGGGCTGCGCGGGAAGCCAGTCGGCGGGCGTGGACGCGCCCAGAGCCGGGTGCAGGGCATCCAGACGAATGCCAAAGGCATTGCGCCCGAGCAGGGCGGCGAAGGTCGCGCCGCGTGCGCGGCAGAATCCCTCGATGAGGGCGCGTTCCACCATCGACGTGCCAAAGCCCGTGAGCAGCGGCGGCAGGCGCTGCTCGGCGCCCCAAGCCGACTGGCGCGCGTGCAGTTCCTGCCAAAACTCGAAGGGCGAAGACGCGCTCATGTCCTGCGCGCTCTGGCGTGCGTGCTCAATCACCGCCAGCATCTCGCGCATTTCCTCTCCCAGCGCCCGCGCAGGATCCTTCGTGAACCACTTGGGCGGGAGGTTGTCCGCGGCGGTGCCGATGTGAGCGCACCCATCCACCTCGATCTCCAGCTTGAGAAACGCGTAGGGCACGTCGGTCATGGTCGCGATGCCGTACTTGAAGGGCATGCGCGTGCGCAGGTTGATGAGGCGCGTCTGGCCGTGGCGCACGCAAAGGGACATGGGCGCCAATCATCAAGGCAGTCCCGGCGCCTGTCAAACGGGCGGGTGCAAACGCCCCTTGCCCCGAACCAGCGGAGGCGTAACGTTTGTCACAAGATGAGCCGGAGCCATTCACGGAAGTCGTGGCGCGAGAAACTTGCCGACAACAAGGATCTGCCAAAGATTTTCGACACGGCGCAGCATGGGCTTTCAAAGCGGTGGGGCGGCGGAATGTGCGTCATTCCCCGGCCGCGCGATGTGGACGCGCTGATGAGGCGCGTGCCGCGCGGCCGACTCACCACCATCAATCACCTCCGAGAGGCGCTGGCGCGCCAGCATGAGACCCAAATGGCCTGTCCCATCACCACGGGGATCTTCGCGTGGATTGCCGCGCATGCTGCGGCGGAGGCGCAGGAGTCGGGGATGAAGCGGGTGACACCCTACTGGCGAACGCTCAAGCTGGGCGGTGAAGTCAACGCGCGCTATCCCGGGGGCGTGCCGGAGCAGCGCCGGCTCTTGATGGCCGAAGGCCACCGTGTTTTGCGCCGCGGCAAGCGCTGGGTAGTGGCGGACTACGAGGCGCGTGTGGTGACTCCGCGGCCTAGGCCATGAGTCGCTTGCAGGCTGCCGCCAGCCGCTTCAGGCGCGCGGGGCTCTTGGCCTCGAGATAACAACGAATGACCGGTTCGGTGCCGCTGGCACGGAACGCCACCCACTCCCCCTGTGGCAGCAGAAACTTGTAGCCATCGGTGGTGATGAATTGCTGCACGGTCGCGGTGCCGACACGATCGAGCCCGCGCGCCAAGAGCGCCAGCAGCGTCTCCTTGCGCGAAGGCTCGATGTGCAGATTGATGCGGTCGGTGTGGAACGCGCCGATTTGCTTTTCCAGACCTTTAAGGATGCGGCCCAGCGACTGGCCCTCCGTGGCCACCAGCTCGGCCATCAGCAGGCAGGCAAGAATGCCGTCTTTCTCCGGCACGTGTCCTTTCACGCTGAGGCCACCGCTTTCCTCGCCGCCCACAATGATGGGTTCGGATTCCATCAGTGCGCCGATGTATTTGAAGCCTACGGGCGTTTCGTGGACGCGCACGCCCAGCATCGCCGCCACGGCGTCCACCTGATGACTGGTGGGCACGGTGCGGACCACCGCGCCGGTCCAGCCGCGATTTTTTTTAAGATGGTAGAGGGCCAGGGCGAGCACCTGATTTGGGGTGAGCCATGTGCCGTCCTTGTCCACGATGCCAAAGCGGTCGGCGTCGCCGTCCGTTCCCAGTGCCAGTGCCGCCTTTCCATGGCGCACGAACTGGCGCACCTCCGCCATGCCCTCGGCGTCGGGTTCGGGGCGGTGCCCTCCAAAGAGCGGATCGGGGTGGTCATGAAACGAGGTGACGCGCGCACCGGCTTCGCGAAGCAAGGTGTCCAGATAGCCGCGGCCCGTGCCGTATCGGCACTCAACGGCGACGTTAAGGCGCGCGCGGCGCAGGGTGCGAAAGTCAATCAGCCTGCGGATTTGGGCGAAGTAGCTGGGCTGGGGATCAAACGATTTGCAGGCGAAGCTCCCGGGTGCCATCCCATCAAAGTGCCAGTCCTCTTGCTGGCGGCGCTTGATGTGCTCCTCGACCTCTCGCGTGATTTCGGGAGGGGCCGGCGCACCGTGATGAGTGGAGAACTTCAACCCCTGATATTCGGCGGGGTTGTGGCTGGCGGTGATGTTAATGCCGCCCAGCACGCGCCGTGCGCGGATGCAGTGGGCGATGACGGGCGTGGGGGTGTCACGGTTGCAGAGCAGGGGAACAATCTGGTTCTTCTCCAGCACCTCGGCGGCAGCAAGGGCAAATTCCCGACCCAGAAACCGCGTGTCATGGCTCAGGATGACTGCGGGCTTGCGCCCCGCCAGCGGCGAATTCTCGAGGGCGCGCTGGGCCGTGAGGTAGTCGGCAATTCCCTGCGTTGCCAAGCGCACGTTGCCAAAGGTGAAATCGCGCGCGATGAGCCCGCGCCATCCCGAGGTGCCAAAGGTGATGCTGGCCATGCCTCTACCGCTTCCAGTCGAAGGCGTGATTTTTCAAGGCGTAAATGTATCCCACCAGCAGCACGCCCACAAACGAGAGCATTGCGCCAAAGATGACGGCGGCGTCGCTGGCCAGCATCTCGCGATAGACCACGGCCCACGGGTAGAGGAACACGACTTCGATGTCGAAGAGGATGAAGAGCATGGCCACCAGATAGAACTTGATCGACATCCGCCCCGGAGCACCGCCCTCGGACGCCATGCCGCACTCGTAGGGCGTGTCCTTGCTGGCGGCGATGCGCCCGGTGCGCATGCCAAAGCGCCGCCCCAGCAGCCACGAAAGTGCCAGGTTCCCCGCGGCAAAGGCGACTGCCACGAACACCAGCATCAACACCGGCAGGTACTGCTGCAACTCGTCCATCCACCTCAATTTGGGCCGACCTGAAGCCCATTGGCAAGGCCATTTGCCGCCATTTCCAGCTTGCCATCGGCGGTGGGTGCTTCCAAATATGCCGCGCCGTGGCAGACCAAGACACCAGTTCGGACGCGTTGTTTGATTTCGTGGCGTGGCTGGAAACCCACCGCCTCCGGGCGATCTGTTATTTGGGGGTGTTCCTCATCGCCCTCTTTGGCATCTACTTCTACAAATTCAATCAGCGCATGGGCGAGGAGGAAGGCCTTGCAGCGCTGGTGAACGCGCAGACCAATCGGCAGGCCGATGTCCCCGGCGAATCGGGCGGTTACACGCGCGCCCTTCGTGGTGTGCAAAGGGATTATCCAAGAACCCAAGCCGCCCAGCGCGCGGGACTGATGCTGGCCATCGCCTTGTTCGAGGAGAGCAAGTACGAGGACGCGTTGGGCGCGTTCGATGCCTTCCTCAAATCCCATCCCCAAAGCCCGTTGGTGGCGCAGGCGCAATTGGGCAGCGCCAGCTCGTTGGATGAGTTGGGAAAGACTAAAGAAGCCGCAGAGGCCTACCAACAGTTGATTCAGGCCCACCCCAAGGAGCCCGTCGCCAATCTGGCTCGTCTCAACCTTGCCGCCTTGCACCAAGCCAACCAAGAGTGGACCAAGGCCAAGGATCTTTACGACGAAATCGGGCGCCAAGAAGCGGACTTCTTCCAACGCCAGCTTCCATTCGCTTTTGGCGGGAGCAGCTTGAGCCGCACCGCGCGCCAACTGGCCGGCATGCTCGAGGACGCGCACCCCGATGTGTTCGCGCCCAAAGTCAAATTTCCATTCACACACGATCAAAACGCGACCGTACCGGGCGGAAATGCAACGGCGCCCAGCGGGAATGCAACCCGGCCGAGTGGGAATGCAACCCGGCCGAGTGGGAATGCCACTGCACCGGTTGGGAACGCTACAGCACCACGTGGGAATGCGACGGCGCCAAGTGCGAACGCCACGGCGAAGCCCTAATCCGCATCTTCCCCTTGCCGGGAATTCTCAGCGCTTCTTGATGGGATCATACTTACCCTTTTTGGGGTGAGAACCAGATTCTAGCTCAGAAAATCCATCGGCGAGGTGGGTCAAAAAAATCCAAGTTGACACTCCCAAGAACATCCGGTTTTATGCTCTGGACTACATTGGGTGGTAGGACAAACCAAAGGGGGGCACAAAATCATGGATGATGTCATGACCAGCCATACCATGGCTTACAAGGCAGTGGGGGCGACTCGGGATGGGATTTCGGCGACTCGCCGGACTCATACATATTCAAGCGCGAGTGGCATGGTGGATTTGGAGGCGCCATCATTGGTGCGCCAAATCGTGGCCGAAGGAATTGGGACATTTGCCATTCTTTTCATCGTGGTGTCCACGTCCTACCTCATGGGTGGCGTGCGGCTGGCACCCCAGGTGGCTTACGGCATGGCGGTGGCGGCGATGGCGGCGACGTTCGCGGGCATTTCAGGCGGACAATTCAACCCCGCCGTGACGCTGGGGCTGCTCGTGGGCGGGCGCCTGTCGATGCTGCGCAGCGGGCTCATCATCGGCACGCAGTTGACGGCGGCGGTGCTGGCGTGCGTGATGTTAAAGAGCGTGTTCGGCAAGACGGAGATTGTGGAGGTGGAAGGTGGTACGCCGCCCACGCCGGTGCAAGCAGCCGTGCCGACCATCCCGCTGCGCACGGTGGGAGGCCAGCCCGACTTGACCAATCAAACCCCCCGGGTGACCGCCATGCAGGGCGTTCTTGTGGAGGGTGCGATGGCGTTTCTCTGGGTGGCGGCCATCTACGGCATGTTGCAGAGCCGGCGCACCGCGGCATCCGGCGGGCTGGTGGTGGGATTCATCGTGGCGTCGGGCTCGCTGGCAGCGTCGTTTTTAACAGGAGGCTCGCTCAATCCTGCGCGTGCCTTTGGGCCCGCACTGGTATCGGGAAGTTGGATTGACCACTGGATTTACTGGGTGGGCCCGCTGGTGGGAGGCGCCTTGGCGGGACTGATTTGCGGCCGATTGCTCTTCACCGAGGCCGACGCGGACGAGCCTGACGAGGCCCAAGCGTTGGCGCGGTAAACGACGGGGGGATGGGGAATCCCGTCGTTGCGGCGACGGGATTTTTTCTTTTCATGAACCCTAGCCCGTTGGCGGTGTCGGCAGCGTTGGTGTTTCAACAAGGCCGCCTGCTGATTTCCCAACGACTGCCAAACGACCACCTAGGCGGTCTGTGGGAATTTCCCGGCGGCAAGCGCGAGCTAGGTGAGTCTGGTGAGCAATGCCTGCGGCGCGAGCTGCGCGAAGAGCTGGACATCGAGGTGGATGTGGGCCCGCGCGTGGAGTGTGTTGAGCACGCGTATCCAGATCGCACAGTGCGCCTAGAGTTCTTCCTCTGCAGACTTCCCTCAGGGGTGCCCCGGGCAGTGGGCTGCCAGGCCATTGCCTGGGTGGGGCCCGGGGATCTTTCCCAGTACTCATTTCCTCCGGCTGATCAGCACCTGCTTGATCGCCTTCGTGTCGAGGCCGCGTGGTGGAGGGGAGAATGGTCGGGGCGGTGAGATTCGAACTCACGACCTCTTGTACCCGAAACAAGCGCGCTACCAGACTACGCTACGCCCCGACCGAAGGGCGGGGATCATGTCCTGTTGCCGCGCAACTTGGCAACTGTATTCCCTGCTTCTTTGCCTTGGATTTCGTTGTAACCAGCGCTGCGCCGCACCAGTCTCTAGTGGACACAGGTAGTCTAGGAACACGTCATGCTGGTTTTTCAAGGCCCCAAGGCGGCGAAGTGGCTTCTTGCCGCGACGCTCTTGTTGTTGGGATTTGTGGCGGTGGACATCCTCGCCAGCACGCCCCTCACGCGCTTTGATCTGCGCCAATGGGGGCGCAAATCCAACATTCCTTTGCGCGGCAGCGGCAAGGCCACGGGCAGTTTCCCTGCGGGGAGCAAGGAGAATCTACCCTCCGGCCCGGTGTACTCCACCACCAATCGCGCCAAGAATCCCGAGACCATCCGGGTGCTCTTCATCGGCAATCGGCTCACTGGCGAAAACGACTTTGCCGGCGTGCTCACCAAGATGGGAGCCAAGGGCAAGATCAAGGTCTCTGCCACGCAGCGAGCCTTCGATGGTTACACGCTGCGCTCGCACCTCGCCGACATGCGCACCTACGAGGCGATGACCAACGTCATCCCCGACCCCAACGATTTCCGAAACGCGCTGCCGTGGGATGCCATGGTGATGCAGGAGCACACGACCATTGCCGCCTACGACTGGCAGCAAATGCGCGTCAACGTCGCCAATCTAAACCAGATCATCACCAACATGAACTCGCAAGGGATGCTGTTCATGACTTGGTCGCGGCCTGATGCCATCTTCACCAGCGCCGAAATTCTAGACCGCACCGACGGCGCCTACTCGCTCATCGGAAAGCAGCTTGGCATGCCCGTGGTGCCCGCAGGCCGCGCATGGGAACTCTCCGAGTTTCTGCGCCCTGACATCGCGCTGCGCCAGAGTGACGGCTACACGCCCACCATCCGCGGCACCTATCTTAATGCGTGCATGTTTTACACCTACCTCACTTGGCAGAGCCCCATCGGCCTTTCCACGGGCGGGCTCTGGGCCATCGCCGCCGACGAGGCGGTGTTCCTGCAGGAGGTGGCGTGGACCATCTTCCAGTGGCGCCAAGACGGCTTGGTGACTTGGTAGGTGATTCTTTTTTCGGGGAGGGCTATCCAGCCTGATTAAGGCGCAAGTCTGCCACGCACTCGATGTGCTGCGTCTGTGGAAACATGTCGAGCGGCGTGACGCGATGAAGCGTGTAGCCCCCCTCTGAACACAGCCGCTTTGCGTCGCGCGCCAGCGTGGCCGGATGGCAGGACACGTAGACAATTTGCGCAGGGTGCGCGTGCATCAGCGCCTCGAGCCCCGCGGCGTGGCAGCCCGCGCGCGGTGGATCCAGAACCACCGCCGTCTTCGCCGCATCAAACCGCGCAAGCAGGCTTCCCAGCAGCTCTTCGGTTTTCCCGGCGATGAACTCGCCTTGAGTTGCGTGGCGCTGCGCGGCGTTGGCCCGCGCGCATCGGATGGCCTGCGTGTCGATTTCCACACCCACAAACGACTCCACCATGTCCGCCAGTTGCAGCGCGAAAAAACCAATGCCACAGTACGCATCCACCACATGGCGCGCGCCGCTCTCTTTGACGCAGCGTCTCACGGCATCCACCAGTCCGGGCAGCAGATGGAAGTTGGTCTGGAAAAAGGAGTCGCGGTGCAGGTTCCAGTCATCGGGCATGATGCGAAGGACGGCCTTGGGCGCGTTGCGCGGGGGTGGGTTCTCGCGAAGTCGGCCCAGCTGTTCGTTCAAGGCAGGCTCGGCGATTTCGCAGCGCTCCACATCCACCACCAGCCGACTGTCGTGCCGCAGGTAACCCAACACCGCGCGCTGCTCGGGCTTGTTCCACTGGCGCCGCACCATGATGCGGTTGCGGTAGCCGTAGGCCGTGGGGCAGGGGACGACCGGCGAGACGACCTCGGCGGGCAACCCGGCGATGCGCTCGAAATGGGCGGCCACCTGCGCGTGCTTGATGCGTAGTTGTGAGGGGTAGTCCAGATGCTGGTATTGGCAACCGCCGCATTCACCAAAATAGCGGCACGCCGGCGCGATGCGATCGGGCGAGGGATGCAGGATTTCAAGGACGCGCGCGCGGGCGAAATCGCGCTTGCGCTCGACGACCTCCACCCGCACCTGTTCGCCTGGTGCCACAAACGGGATGAACACCACCAGACCGTCGGTGCGGGCGACACCCTCGCCGCCGAAGGCGATGTCCACAATGGTCACGTCGAGCCGGTCGCCGACCTTCGGCCCGGCATGGAGTTCGGACGCCGAATCCATTCAGGGCGTGCCGGAGGTGGCGCGGTGCGCCTTGCCGTGGTGTTCGCGCAGCAGGTCGCGGCCAAAATCGCCCGTGAAATCGCGCCAGGATGCGTGGACGTGATTGGCGTTGTTCTGCACGTTGGCGTACTCCAGCAGGAAGGTGGGGCCCTGGACGCGATAGTAGTGCTGTTGAAATGGCTCCGTGCCGCCAGACCACGCGAACCGGATCTTGTCGAGCCCGGCCTTCTCGATTCTCGCCCAGTCGTCCTGCGCGATGACCGCGCGGTTGCGCCCGAGATATTCGCGGATGATCCGGATGAGCAGTTCGCGCTGGGGTGCCTTGAGCTGCGCGTAGGCGATGCCGGTGTCGGCCATCGCCTTCACTTCAGGCTGCGACGCCGTCAGAATGTCCTCGGGCGTCTTGCCCACGAGGGCGGCACTCGCGCGCTGGTTTTCGTCCAGCGACTGCGCCAGCTCGCGCGCCAGCACCTCCTCGTTCTTGAGCGACCACAATCCCTTCCGGTCGCCGCTCAACACCTTGGCGGGGTTGCTCCCCATGAAGGAGGGGGTGGCGGAGATGAGCCTGCCTTCCACCAGCGTGAAGTTGAGCGAGAGGTGGTGCCCCTCGAAGCGCCAGCCCCACGTGCCTTTCGCATCCGGCTTTCCAAAGATCAGCACGTGATACATCTGCGGGTCGCGCACAAAGCGCCGTTTGTCACCTTCCAGTTCGTGCAGGATTTTCTCCAGTGAGATGATGCTGGTGGCTTTGGTGTGCCCCGCTTCGCTCAGGCCCGTCTGCAAGAGCTTGTGCGCAAGCTCCCGCTGGGCTGGCGTCATGTCCTTGAGGGTCAACCCCTGCCTCACGCCACCCTTGAGCATCTCCGAGGGGATGAAATTCCAATACGTCCGCGCCTCGCTGGGGAGTTCAAACAGCGCCTTGGCCTTCTGCGCCGGCTGGAGGCTGGCGACCAGCTCGGCCGCGGCGGCGGCCATGGGGCCGGCGGCTTCGTGGGCGCGAACCAATGGCAACGCGAGCACGCACAGCGCGAACCCAAGGATGCGGCAGAATGAACGAACCTTTGTCATGCGCGCAGTATTGCCCAAGGGCGCGGCAGGACAAGCACATTGCGCGCGCTTGCCACTGCGCGACGCCGGCGGATAGGCTCAAGGCCGTGAGGCTGCTCTTCATCGGAGACGTCGTGGGCGCGCCCGGCCGCAAGGCCGTGGCGTCGCTGCTGCCCGGCTTGCGGCAACAGCACGGCGTGGATGTGGTGGTTGCCAACGGGGAGAATTCCGCCGGCGGCTCCGGCATCACGCCCGACACCGCCGCCGACCTCTTCGCTGCCGGGGTGGATGTCATCACCTGCGGCGACCATCTCTTTGATCAGCCCGAGGTGGCCGAACTGCTCGACTCTGAAACGCGCTTCGTGCGGCCGCTCAATCATCCGCCCGGAACGCCCGGCCAGGGCAGCACCGTGTGGGAGCATCCCGGGCTGCCCGCCGTCGCCATCCTCAATCTGCAGGGCCGGACCTTCATGCCCCCCATGGAAAATCCCTTCCATGCCGCGCGGGCGGAGGTGAAGCGGCTGCGCGGGCTGGCGCGCGTCATTTTCGTGGACATGCACGCCGAGGCCACCAGCGAGAAGATTGCCATGGCCCGCATGCTCGACGGGCAGGTGAGCGCGGTCATCGGCACGCACACCCACGTACAGACGGCCGACGAACAAATCCTCCCCGGCGGCACCGCATTCCTCTGCGACGCGGGATTCACCGGCCCGCACGACAGTTGTCTGGGACGCGACTATGAACCGGTCATCCGCCGGTTTCTCACCGGTGCGCCGCAGCGATTCCACGTGGCCCGGGGCCGCGTGTTGCTCCAGGGGGCGCTGATCGAGATCGATCCGGAGAGCGGTTGCGCCCGGTCCATCCGGCGGATTTCCGAGCCCCTCGCCGCATGAGGTGATTCCTAGCTTTGCGCCGTGGGAGTTTTTTGAGAATACTCCTCGCGCATGAAGTCCATGACCGGCTACGGATGCGGTGAATGCGCCTGCAACGGCTGCAAGATCACCGTGGAGGTGAGCTCGGTCAACCGGCGGCAGGGCGAAATCTCCCTCTCGCTGCCCCGCGAACTGGAGGCGCTGGACCCGCGCATTCGCGACGAAGTCCATCACCGCATTTCGCGCGGCCGTGTCAATGTGCGCGTCGTCCTCTCCAGCGCGGCGCGCGGCGCGCCCCGGCGGGTAAGAATCGACCGCGAGCTGGCCCGGCAGGTGGCCCGCGAATATCGCAAACTGGCGGCGGAACTGAAACTGGCGCCGGACTTCGGGCTGGATGCCATCCTTCGTGCGCCCGGTGTGCAACAAGCCGACGATCCGCCCGCGACCGGCGAAGACTCCTGGCCGGCCGTTCATCAGAGCCTGAAAGGCGCGCTGGATCAGCTCGTGGCCATGCGAGCCCGCGAAGGCCAGCATCTGGCGCGCGAACTGGGCAGGCAGGTGCGCACACTGCGCCGCGCCGCGCAGCGCATCCAGGCGCGCGTGCCTGCCGTGACGCGCCGCTACCGCAGCCAACTCATCGAACGCGTGCGGGAGGCAGGGCTGGCCCTCACACCCGGCGACCGCGAGCGGCTGCTGCGCGAAGTGGTGATCTTTGCCGAGCGCGCCGACATCACCGAGGAGCTGGCCCGCCTGCAGAGCCACTTTCAACAATTTGACGACTGCACCCAATCCACCGCGGCGGTGGGGCGCACGCTGGATTTTCTCTCCCAGGAGATGAACCGCGAGATCAACACCATCGGCTCCAAGGCCAATGATGCGCAGATCTCGAGGCTGGTCGTGGACATGAAGAGCGAGCTGGAACGTTTCCGCGAGCAGGTGCAGAACGTCGAGTGATGGCGCGCGCACCCTCCAGTCCGCTCTTGCTGGTGTTGTCGGCCCCGTCGGGATGCGGCAAGACCACCATTGCCCAACGACTGCTCGCAGCCAACTTGGGACTCTCCCGTGTGGTGACCTGCACCACTCGCGGCGCTCGCGGCGCGGAAGTGGATGGAGTGGACTATCACTTCCTCTCCGAGGCGGAGTTTCTCCGTCGCGTCGCCGCGAATGAGTTTCTGGAGCATGCCGCCGTGTACGGCCACCACTACGGCACGCTGCGCTCGGCCGTTTGGGAGATTCTAAATCGCGGGCGCGACGCGCTGCTGGTCAATGACGTGCAGGGCGCGGCCGCCGTGGCGCGCGCGGGCGCGGATGACCCGGCCTTGCGGCGAGCGCTGGCCAGCGTGTTTGTCATGCCTGAGAATCTGGAGGTGCTGCGTGCCCGGCTGCAGGGGCGCGCCGAGGATTCGGCCGCCGTCATCGAACGCCGGCTGGCCGAGGCGGGGAGCGAGTTGGCGCAGTGGCGGCATTTCGATTACGTTGTCCGCAGCGGCACCCCAGAGGAAGACTGGCGCCGGGTGCAGGCGATTTACGAGGCGGAAGGGTTGCGCATCACGAGGGGTGCCCCGTTCGCTGAAGGCTAAGAAATGGCTGAGGGCAACATGATCGTGCTGGGTGTGTGCGGGTCCATCGCCGCGCACAAGGCGGTGGACTTGTGCAGCCTGCTGAGCAAGGCAGGTGCCGACGTGCATGTGGTGATGACGGCCGACGCGCAGCGATTTGTGACGCCGCTGCCATTTAAGACGCTCTCGCGTAACCCGGTGATCACCGGCCTCTACGACGAGGAGGAGGGCTGGCGGCCGGCCCACGTGCGCGTGGCCGACGCGGCTTCCGTGCTTCTGGTGGCGCCCGCCACGGCCAACGCCATCGCCAGGCTCGCGCAGGGCATGGCCGATGATGCACTGGGCTGCATTGCGCTTGCGCTCAATGCAGGTGCGGGTCTGGTCATTGCACCGGCAATGAACGGCAAGATGTGGCTGCATCCGGCCACCCAGGCCAACGTGTCGTTGCTCAAGTCGCGGGGCGCAGAGTTTGTGGGGCCCGCCGAAGGGATGCTCTCCTGCGGCTATGAGGGCGTGGGGCGGCTCTGGCCCGTGGAGGAAATCGCCGCGAACGCCTTGCGGCGGGCGGGGTTCAAACCCTGATGCGCCGCCAGCCATGAATCTTCTGCAGAGCCTTGCGCGTTTCGCCAAGCTGGTCACGACCTCGTCGGTTGATCGCGAGCAGCATTACAAGCGGCTCAAGTTGATGGAGCGCGACATCGGTGTTCCGGTGAAGGTCGCGATGCTGGTGCTGCTGGCGTTGTTCCTCCTCAACTGGAAAGAGGTTTGGCCCAACTATCTGGAGATGGAGGAGACGTTCCACGAGCCGGTGAAGCAGCTGTTTTTCGGCTACGCCATCGTCAACGTGGGCGCGATTGGATTCTACCTGCTCTTCAACCGCTGGCCGCTGCGGGTGGTCCACTGGGTCACGCTGCTGATGGGCCTGCTCGACGCGGTGGTGATTTCCGGACTGGTCATCATCACCGGCGGCATCGACAGCGTGGCCTACTGGGTGTTGCTGGTGCTCATCGTGCGCAACGCCATCAGCGTGCCGGTCGCCGTTTCGCAGTTCGCCGTGAACCTGGCGACGGTCGCCTGCTACGCGCTGGCGATGATGCTGTGGCTTGAACACGTCGCGCCCCAGCGTGAACGGGCCGAATCCATGTCGGAGGAGAATTGGCAGCGCCAGTACGTGCCCCGATACCCCGCGCATAACAGCACGGCCGGCGCCAACCAGACCGCGGGGGGCAACGCCTCTGCGGGGCCGCGCACGAGGCTCTCCACCCAAACGGAGGAGGAAAAGCTCTCCACGTCGCTGGTCATCCTGCGGGTGTGTTTTCTTTTGCTGTGGATGGCGCTGTGCCACGGCGTGCAGGTGTTGTTCGACCGCGACCGCGAGGCCGAGCGGGAGGGCCGCGAGTTTGCACTGCGGCGCGAACAGCTCCGGTCCACGGGGCGGCTGGCGGCGGAGATCGCCCACCGGCTCAAGAACCCGCTGGCCATCATCAACAACTCCGCCTACACGCTGGACCGCGCGCTCAGGGGGGCCGATGGCACGGCGCACCGTCAGGTCGCCATGATCCGCGACGAAGTGGCCCGCTCAGACCTGATCCTCACAGAGCTGATGGGCTATGCCCAGTTGTCGGAGGGGCAGGTGGAGAAGCTCAGCATCGCCGAGGAGTTGCGCCAGTCGGTGAATGAGGCGTTTCCGCCGGGTTCCCAGTTCGAGGTACACCCGCGCCTGAGCCTCGATGAGTATCTTCCGCCTCTTTTTATGCAGCGCCGGCACCTTCGCGAAATCCTCGTGAACCTAGTGGTGAACGCGCGCGAGGCCAGCCGCAATGGGCAGGAGGTGTTGGTGAAGGCGCGCACCCAGTCGGGGTTTGCCATCGAGGTGACGGTGCAGGATGAAGGCGTGGGCATTGCTCCGGAATTGCAGGAGCGGGTGTTTGAGGCGTACTTCAGCACCAAGGAACGCGGCACGGGCCTGGGGCTGGCGATCGTCAAACAGAACGTGGAGCTTTATGGCGGCTCCATCCGGCTGGAATCCAGACTTGGAGAGGGCACCACCTTCGTCGTAACCTTGCCCACGCGATCCCTGCAGCAAGCCACCTGACCCATGCCTCGCCAACGATCCAGTTTGCCGCCGATCCTCGTCGTGGATGACGAGCCCAACATGCGGGACTCCTTGCGCGTCATTCTCTGCGACGAGGACTACGAGGTGGAGACGGCCGAGTCTGCCGAGCAGGCGCTGGGCTATCTGGATCAGGGCAAGCGCGAATACTTCGTCGTCATCACCGACGGCAGGCTGGGAGGCGTGCTCAATGGTTACGACCTCTTGCGGCGCATCTCGCGCGACTGGCCCAACCTCCCGGTGATCCTCATTACCGCCTACGCCACCCCCAAGCTGGCTGTGGAAGCGATCCAGGCGGGCGCGGTGGACTATCTTTCAAAGCCCTTCCAGCCTGAGGAGCTGCTGCACGCGGTCGAGCGCTGTCACGAGCGCCATCAGCTCATCCGCGAAAACACCGATCTGCGCTCACGCACCAGCCAGGTGTATGACGTGGAGCACATTATCGGCGACAGCCCCAAGATGCAGGAGCTGCGGCAGCTTATTCGCACGGTGGGCCCCAGCGACGCCAATGTGCTGATTCTGGGCGAGAGCGGCACCGGCAAGGAGATCATCGCCGGCGCGCTGCACCTGCTGAGCCGCAGACAAAGCAGGAACTACATCCGCATCAATTGCGCGGCCATCCCCGAGGCGTTGCTGGAGAGCGAGCTCTTCGGCCATGAGACGGGTGCCTTCACCGGTGCGTTGCGACTCAAGCGCGGGCGTGTGGAGGACGCCGAGGGCGGGACCATCTTCCTCGACGAGATTGGCGATATGAGCCGCCCGCTGCAGGCCAAGCTGCTGCGCTTCCTTGAGGACGGCTCTTTCACCCGCGTGGGCGGCAATGACGAGCTGCGCGTGGACGTGCGCATCATCGCCGCGACCAACCGCGACATCGTGAAGGCCATCCGCGAAAACGAATTCCGGGAGGATCTCTTCCACCGCCTCAACGTCATGCAGTTTCGCCCGATCCCACTGCGCGACCGGGGCACCGACATTCTGATTCTGGCCAAGCACTTTCTCAAAATGCACTGCTACACACAGGGCCGGCAGATGCTGGGAATGGCCCCTGATGCCGAGCGTAAGCTTCTGGCCCATCCCTGGCCGGGCAACGTGCGCGAGCTTCGCACCGTCATCGAGCGCGCCGTGATTCTTGAAACGGGCCCGGTGATTCGCACCACCAGCCTGCCGGACTTTGAGGTGGAGGGGCGGTTGCGGGAGGTCGAAACGAAATCCCAGCCGCGGCCCGACCAGTCGTTCGAGGAAGCCGTCAGCTCGTTTGAGAAGAGCCTGATCACCCAGGCTCTGGAGGAGAATCATCAGAACGTCATCCGCGCCGCCGAGCAGCTGAAGATGACCCGCCACGCCCTGCGGTACCGGATGCAGCGCCTGGGCCTGCTGCACGCCAGCGAGGGCGAGGCTGCCAGCGAGAGCGCCTGACCCCGGGCGCCATGGAGCAGAGCCTGGCCATCACCCGCCGCAGCGCGTCCAACCTGGCGCTGGCGTTCGTGGCGCTGGATCCCGAAAAGCGCTCGGCCATGTCCGTGCTCTACGCCTTCTGCCGCGAGGTGGATGATGTGGCCGATGAGGACGCCTGTCCGCTCTCAGAGAGGCGGCAGAGGCTCGCGCAGTGGCGCGAGGACGTGCGCCGTGCCTGCCATGGGGCCGAAGCGGTGATGGCGGTCAACCGGGAGCTTGAGCCCGTGGCCCGGCGCTACGGCCTGCCCTTCGAACTGTTCGACGAACTCATCCGGGGCGTGGAAATGGATTTGGAAAGGGTCCGGTACGAGAGCTTCGATGAGCTCGATCGCTACTGCTACCGCGTCGCCTCCGTTGTGGGGCTGCTCAGCATCCGGATTTTTGGTTACACCAGCCCCGGCTGTCGCGACTACGCCGTGCATCTTGGAAAGGCGTTGCAGCTCACCAACATTCTGCGCGACGTGCGCCACGATGCGCAGCGCGGGAGGATCTACCTGCCCCTCGCGCTGCTGCGCCAGCACGGGGTGGATGAGCAGCGCCTCCTGCGCGGTGAATTGGGCGCGGGGTTTCACGCCGCCGCGAGCGCCGTGGCCCGGCGGGCCCGCGGTCATTATCAACGCGCAGCGGAACTTCTTCCCATGGCCGACCGCAGGTCCATGGTGGCCGCGGAATGCATGGGTGCTGTCTATTGGCGGCTCTTGCTCGCACTCGAACGCCGGGGGTTCTCCATGCCCGACGGCGCCCCGGCCTCTCTGGGCAAGGCGCACAAGCTGTGGCTGGTTCTGCGCACCTGGTGGCGGGTGCGATCCGGATCGTTGGCTCCCAATTACGGGGCGGATTGACCGCACGACGCGGCCAGAACTCGCGCCAGCTCGCCGGCGGCCCGCTGGATTCTCCAGTGAAAGGCGATGAGCCGGGGGAGTCTCCATGGGCGGCGGCAGAGTGCGAGCGCCAGCCGGGCGGGCTTTAGCTTCATGTCCAGATCCATCAGCGCGCCAAAATCCAATGGCAGCGATTCATGCGCGTCGTCACTGATGACACGCACCGTGGCGCAGGGCAGCCCGCCCGCGCGGCAGGCCTCGTGAATGATCCCAGACTCCATTTCCACTGCGTCGGCGCCGGTGTGCTCTCGCAAGTGGGCCTTTGTCTGACGCGTGGCGGCGATGCTCGGGGAGCAGTGGAACCGGCCCGGGATGGCGCCCGCCTTTCGAAAGGACTCCCACAGGGGAAAGGGCTCGGGCGCTTCCATCACCACCTGTCCCACCGCGAGCGAGGGGTCGAGCCCGCCGGCAAAACCAGAACTCACCACCATCGCCGGCGCGGATTGCGCCAGCTCGCACACCAATGCGCGGTGCGCGTTGGCATGGCCCATGCCGGTGATGAGGATGCGGCGGTGCGATGGCGCGCAGGTGCCGCGGAGGGCGTTGCGAAATGCCTTCGCCTCCTGCTCAACGGCGAAACAAAACAGGATGGGGCGGTCGTGGGTGATGGGGAAGGCTAGCGGTGGCCCGGCGGCGCGGCGAGGGTTTCATGGTCGCCTTGCCGGCGGCGGGCCCCATTGACGAGGTGTTCTGCCCGCGGGTTGCCTCGTTCCAGATCGCTCTGTTCGGAGAGTGCCAGCAGAGGCCATGCGTTGCGGTAGCTGTCGTATTTGAGGTAGAAGACGCAGGGGAACCCGGTGCCGGTGGTTTCCGCCTCGGTCCAGCTGCCGTCGGGATTTTGAGTGCGCTCCAAGAAGTCGATTCCGCGCTGGAGGCTGGGCCGGTGCGCTTCGCCGAAGCACTGGAGGGCCATGAGCGCCCAAGCCGTCTGCGAGGCGGTGCTGGGGCCACAGCCCTTGTAAATGGGGTCGTCGTAGGTGTTGCAGCGTTCGCCCCAGCCGCCGTCGGCGTGCTGCACCGATTCGATCCAGTCACGGGCGCGCCGCAGCCACGGCTGCTCCATGTCCATGCCGATGGCCTTGAGTCCACGCAACACAGCCCACGTGCCGTAGATGTAGTTGACCCCCCAGCGTCCGTACCATGAGCCATCCGATTCCTGGTGCTCGCGGAGAAACCCGATGGCCTCGCGCACCTGCGGGTGGTCCAGCGAGTATCCCTCCTGGCCGAGCAGCTCCAGGACGCGCGCGGTGATGTCCGCGCATTCCGGATCGAGCATCGCGTTGTGATCGGCGAAGGGAACCTTCTCCAGAATGCCCTTGGTGCAGTCCTTGTCAAAGGCCGCCCACCCCCCGTCGCGGCATTGAAAGGTGAGGATCCAGCGAAGGCCGCGTTCGATCGCGGCGTCGCGCCGGGCGCGGTTGCCGCCGGGCACGCGCCGAAGCGCCAGCAGCACCATCGCCGTGTCGTCAATGTCGGGATTCCACTGGTTGTGAAATTCAAACGCCCAGCCGCTGGGCTCGACATCCGCGGGGTTCTTGTGCTTCCAGTCGCCGCGAAAGCGGATCTCACGGTCGAGCAGCCAGTCGGATGTCTGGATCATCCGGGGGTCGTGGCTGGAAACCCCGGCAGCGTGAAGGCAGATCTGGATGATGGCGGTGTCCCAGACCGGAGATAAACAGGGCTCGAGCCAGACGCGGTCGGCCGTTTCGTGCTCCAGTTTTTTCAGTTCCCGCACGGCGCGCACGACCTGCGGGTGGTCCGCAGAATATCCCAGCGCCTTAAGCGCAATGAGGCTGTTGAGCATCGCAGGAAAAATCGCGGCGAGCCCATCCGAGCCTTCAAAGCGTTCGAGCATCCACGCCTCGGCCTTGCGCAGCGCGCGCCTGCGGAAGGGATGCAGTCCTCGCCGCATCACCCACTCCGCCGTCTTGTGCAGCTTGTCCAATGAAAGGAAAAAGTTCCGCCAAGTGAACCACTCTGGATCCCGAACCAGCGCCAGATCGCGCTCATGAAAGCCGTCGGGGTAGAGCTCATCCAGATTCGTCAGCACCGGGCGCGTGGGCTTAAAATGATTGATGATGGCCAGCGGCACCAGCATCGCGCGCGACCAACTGCTCATCTCCCAGAAATTCACGTGGAACCATTTTCCAATGAGGATGACCTCCACCGGAATCGTGGGCAGATGCTTCCACGGATAGAGCCCCAGGAGCGCCAGGTACAACTTGGAGAAGGTGTTCATCCGCGCCGGCCCGCCCAGGTTCTTCGCCATCTCGCGGGCACGGAGCATGCGGGGATCGGTGGGCGGCACGCCGGCCAGCTTCAAGGCCAGATACGCCTTGATGGTCGCGTTCACTTCCGAGGGGCCGTTTAGGTAGATGTTCCAGCCGCCGTCCTCCAGCTGCGTCTGGAAGAGGTGTTGGACGGCCTTGCACTGCCACGCCTTGTCCACGCTGCCGTCCCAGTGATGAAACGCCACCATGTCGGCCACCAGCGTGGCGTCGACCATCAATTCAAAACTCCAGCTGCCGTCGGGTTGCTGGCATTGCCGGAGGTATTGCTGCGACCGGGCGATGGCCGCCTGCAAACCCTCGGGCGCCACCCGGGGACGGGTGGTGTCCGCATGGGCGTGGGGTGTCGCGCTCGCTGAATTCAGAGACACATGGGGAGTTTGTGAATTCTGCGTGTCGTGTAAAGTGATTTGCGGGGGGCGGCTTCATTTTCCGTGGCCGCCGGCCGGTGATCACGGTAGGTTGGCCCGCGTGGAACTGGCGTTCACCAAAATGAACGGCGCAGGCAACGACTTCGTGCTCCTGGACAACCGCGGGGGCCAGTTCGCGCTTTCGCGGGAGGAAGTGGCGCGCATCTGCCACCGGCAGCGCGGCGTGGGAGCCGATGGCTTGATCCTCCTGCGGCCCTGTGTCTCGGGGGCCGCAGATTGGGCTTGGGAGTTTTTTAACAGTGATGGTTCCACCGCGGAGATGTGCGGCAACGGCGCCCGTTGTTTTGCGCGCTACGTCCAGCGCGTGGCGGGCGCGGGGCGCCGGATTTCCTTCGAGACGCAAGCGGGCGTCATTCACGCGGAGTTTTGTGGCGAGCGCGTGCGCATCGGCCTCACCGACCCGCAGGGCCTGCGGCTGCACGAATCGGTCGCCACTGCCGCCGGGCCGCGCGTGGTGCATTCCCTCAACACGGGCGTGCCGCACGCGGTGGTGTTTGTGGAGGATGCGGACGAGGCGATGGTCCAGGACTGGGGCCGCGAGCTTCGCTGGCACGCCCACTTCGCGCCCCGCGGCACCAACGTCAATTTCGTGCAGCGGCTGGGGCCCTCGCACCTGCGCGTGCGCACCTACGAGCGCGGCGTGGAAGGCGAGACGCTCGCCTGCGGAACGGGCGTGAGCGCCTCGGCCATCATCGCGTGCGCGGTGCACGGGTTTGCCCCGCCGGTGCGGGTGCAGGTGCAAGGAGGCGACGAGATGGAGGTGAGCTTTTCGGGGGAGGGAGGCGTGGTAAAGGCCGTGCAGCTCTTGGGCCCGGCCGACTTTACATTCGAGGGAAGGATGACGCTCTAAAATCAGGCTGGCCAAGCCGCTGGAGTTTCTGGATTTTATCCGCGCGTATGTTCACCGGCACCCACACAGCCTTGGTCACGCCCTTCCGCCATGGAACGGTGGATGAGTCCGCACTGGAGCGCCTCATCAAGGCGCAGATCCGCGGGGGAGTGGACGGCATCGTGCCCGTGGGCACCACCGGCGAATCGCCGACGCTGGACATGGCCGAGCACATCCGGGTCATCGAACTGGCCGTGAAGTTTGCCCGGGGCAAGGTGAAGGTGATGGCCGGCACGGGCGGCAATTCCACCCATGAGGCCATCCACCTCACCAGGGCGGCCGAGGAGACCGGTGCCGACGCCTCGCTTCAGGTGGCGCCCTATTACAACAAGCCCACACAGGAGGGATTGTTCCAGCATTTCCACGCCATCGCGCGCGCCACGCGCCTGCCGATCATTCTCTACAGCATTCCCGGGCGGTGCGGCGTGGAGATCGCGGTGGACACGGTGCATCGGCTGGCGCACGACTGCGTGAACATCATCGGCATCAAGGAGGCCGGCGGCACTCCGGAGCGCGTCAGCCAGCTGCGCGCATCGCTGGGCGACAAGTTCACCATTCTCAGCGGCGATGATTCGCTGACCCTGCCGTTCATGGCCGTGGGTGCGCAAGGCGTCATCAGCGTGGCGTCCAATGTCGCACCCAAGGAAGTGGCGACGATGGTGCGCTGGTTCGCGCGCGGACGGGCGGATCTGGCATTGCGGCAGCACCAGCACCTCTACCCGCTCTTCAAGGACTTGTTCATCGAGACCAACCCCATCCCCGTGAAGGCTGCGCTGGCCATGATGGGGATGATGGAGGAGGAGTACCGCCTGCCGCTGGTGCGCATGAGCGCCCGGCATCGCACGGTGCTCAAGACTACGCTCAAGCGCTGCGGCCTTTTGAAGTAACCCGCCGGCGCGGAAGTTCCGGGCGATACCGTCCTGTTCTCTCAGTGCGTTTCATCCGGGCTTGCTTCCCCGCAGCCAATGCGACATGACACCACCATGACACGCGTAATTCTCACCGGCGCCAAGGGGCGGATGGGACTGACCCTGGCCGCGTGCGCCGCGCGTCTTCCCGAGGTGCGCGTCACCGGACAGGTGGACTTAGGCGACGATCTCTCTCGCCACATCGACGCCGGAGACGTGGTCGTGGATTTTAGCTTTCACGATGCCACGGCGGCGATCGCCGGCCTCTGCGCCCGCCACGGCAAGGCGCTCGTCATCGGAACCACCGGCCACAGCGAGGCTGAAAAGCAGGCGGTTCGCGGCCATGCCGCCCGCATCCCGATGGTGTGGGCCAGCAATTATTCCACCGGTGTCAACACGCTCTTCTGGCTCACGCGCAAAGCGGCGGAGATTCTCGGGCCCGGTTTCGACCTCGAGGTCGTCGAGATGCATCACCGTTTGAAGAAGGACGCCCCGAGTGGCACCGCTACCACGCTGCTCGAGATTCTCGGCGACGTCCGCAAGCTGCAACTTAAAGAAGCCCTGCGCCACGGGCGCGAAGGCATC
>SXGS01498073.1_pt1 | contig 174103 bp, 156 predicted proteins | sample 3174681 | NCBI WGS metagenome assembly SXGS01 (sample SAMN11356861, study PRJNA531348) | freshwater metagenome | isolation source: freshwater sample F1-80 | place: China: Fuxian Lake, Yuxi | collected 2017-12-25 | reverse complement strand
CGTCGGAGACGGACTGGATGAAGCAGGCGTGGGGCTGAGGCCGCTCGTAGGCCGACGACGAAGGGACGACGTCGCCGGTCCGGGCGTCGACATAGGTGTGGCCCTGGGCCGGCCCGTCGATGCCGTAGGCCCAGTGGAGCCCCGTGTTGAACCACTGGGGCGAATTCGGCGCGCACATCTGGTGGGCGAGCATGTACCGGAGCTCGTCGAAGAAGGCGCGCGCGTCTTCCTCGCCGTCGAACATGCCGGCGCGGTGACCCCAATAGGTCCAGCAGCCGGCGAGGCGGGCGAAGACTTGGCGGGCGTCCCGCTCACCCGTGGACGCCTTGTTGCGGCGCGGGTCGGGCTCGCGGCGCTGCAGCCAGTCGGGAACCCCTGGCTCTGCCACGGGGCGCGCCACGGTCGGGACGCCAGCCTTGCGGAAGTACTTCTGAGCGAGGATGTCGGTAGCGACCTGGCTCCATCCGTCGGGTACGAGCACGCCGTCAGCCTCGAACACCAGCGACCCGTCGGGGTTGCGGATTTCGGACCGTCGCGGAACGAATCGCAGCCCATCGTAGGGCGAATCGAGACCGGACGTAAAATGGCGAGCGACGCGCATGGGAGCACCTCGTCGGGGAGTAGGGTCAGGTTGGGGGGGTTGACGGGGGTGGACAACGGAGGGAACTTGGGTGCCCCCCGGGGCGACGTCTCCGTCGGCCGGGGCGGCGTTCCGTGCCGCGTGGAACACAATATCTAGTGGCTCTCTGCCATGGCAAGCCCCAACATCTTGTGTCTGGCGGCGATTCGATGATCCACAAGTCAGGCTCGCGACAACGGATCGCGCGACGGCGTAGGACGCGGACTTCGGGGTGGATCGGGGCCTTCGTTCCACAGCGGGAAGGGGACTTGTCCACAACTTCGTCCACAGCCTTCGATATGGCGTGAGATCGGCCATGGTGGCCGCGCACCGCACGGATTTCGCACGGCCGCCCTGCGCGCCCTGTGGATTGTGACAAGTAGATAGGGTGAACACACGTTCCGGGTAGTGCGGCGTTGCTCACCTGGCGGTCAAAATCTGTCCGCGACGTCGCGAAGGCTGCGCGGACCTCAGACGCCGAGTTCGCCCGAAAGGTCTGCGAGGCGCTGCCGTAGGGCCTCGACTTCGCGGACGAGGCGTCCGCGCGCGTCCGCCGGGATGCCATCGGCCGGCGATCGTTCGAGCTGCCAGACGATCAGATCGAGATCGCGCAGGATCGTGGCCATCTCGTTCAGCTGGCGGGAGGAGAGCGACATTCGGCCCGACTACTCCCGAGGGGCGCCTCCGGCGAGCCGCTCCGCAAGGTCGCGGAGGGCGGGATGGTCGGGATGGCGGGCCAACCCGGCGCTCAGGCGGGTGCGCGCGGCTCCCAGCGCGCCCGTCTCGATCAAACGCTCGACGGCGGCCGCCACCTCCAAAGGGTGAGCCGCGGGCGTAGGTGCGGCGGCCTCCAGTCGCGCGAGGACCTCGAGCTCACTCTTGGCGCCCAGCGCGCGGAGTTTCTCGGTGGCGCGTTCGGCGACGTCGTCGAGCTTCCGTAGACGCGCTTCGCGGGCGATCGCGCCCCATCGTCGCGGGACGTCTCCGGCGAGGTCGATGGCGGCCTGGATGGCCGCCTCCCGCTCGCCTCCAGAGGCGAGGGCCGCTTGGCGGAGGAGGTTCCGAATCTGTCGCTCTCGGATGACATGGCGCCACGTTGCGAGGGCAATCAGCGCGATGCCGGCGCCCAAGAGGCGCGTGACCATCGGCGGCCAGGACCCCGTGAGGTCCCGGAAGAGTTGGACGATCATCGCCATGGCGGAGTCCGAGGTGGCGCACGTTAGCCGACGACATGCGCATCGCCATCACCAACGTCCACCTCGATCTGGGGTCTGGGCGGCGCGGCACGGACATGGGGCCTTCCGCCATGCACGTGGCGGGCCTCGTCACGCGGCTTCAGCGACTCGGGCACACCATCGATTCGATCAGCTCCCTTGGCGGGCAGCTCTTCGAGAACCAAGCGCCCGGGGAGGACAACGCACGGTTCCTTCCCGCCGTGGCGCAGATGTGCGCGACGGTGGCGGCGCGCGTTGAGGCCGGCCTCGCCGCCGGCGCATTCCCCCTCGTCCTCGGTGGCGACCACAGCGTGGCCATCGGCACCGTCTCCGGGCTGGCGCGCCATTGGCGCAAGCGCGGCAAGGAGATCGGCGTCGTGTGGATCGACGCTCACACGGACATGAACACGCCCGAGACCACGCCAAGCGGCAACATTCACGGGATGCCGTTGGCGGTCCTGTTGGGGCGCGGCCCGGCCGAGTTGGTGGCGCTCGCGGGCGAGCGGCCGGCCTTGTTGCCCGAAAACGTCGCCATCATCGGGGCGCGCGACGTGGACCCGACCGAGATCCCGCTCGTCAAGGAACTCGGCGTACGGGTCTACACGATGTCGGAGTTGGACTCGCGTGGGACCAACGTCTGCGTTCAGGAGGCCTTTGGCCTGGTGACGACCGGAACGGCCGGCGTGCACCTGTCCTTTGACCTCGACGGCGTCGATCCGGACGAGGCCCCAGGGGTTGGGACCCCCGTACCTGGCGGCCTGACGTTCCGAGAGAGCCACTTGATTTGTGAAACGGCCTCAAGGACGGGGCGCCTTCTCGGGATGGAGATGGTCGAACTGAACCCCGTCCTCGACGAGCGGAATCGCACGGGCGAGCTCGCGGTGTGGCTCATGGGCTCAGCGCTGGGCCAGGTGATCTTGTAGGCGTCACCGGTCCGGATACGATTGTCCGACCTTGGGGCGGGGTGCGCGGTCACAGCTGGCCGCCGAGCGGCTTCGGGGCGGGTTCTGTTGGGTTGGCACGCCGTTTGATGTTGGGGTCGTGGAGGTTTGGATGCGAACGATGATTTGGGCGACACTGGGGCTCGTGGGATGTCAGCCACTCGATGGGCCGTCGTTGCAGGCGTGTACGGAAATCGGATGCACGGATGGCTACTTCGTGGCTTTCGACCCGCCGCTTTCGGGCAACGGCGCCTGGGTCATCCAGGTGACGGACCAGGACGGCGAAGTGGCCACCTGCAGCTTCCACATCCCGTTCAACGAAGACCCCACCGACGGATGCGACAACCCGGACATGCTCAGCGCCACGATCTCGGGGACGCAGCTCGACCCGGTCGATCAGGAGCTCCCCGACGTGTTTTCTCCGTCGGTGCCCGAAACCTGGGCCATGGTCGTGACGTTGGACGGCGTCGAGGTGGCCGCGGCGGACCTCGCGCCGGTCGCGGAGGTTCAGATGCCGAACGGGGAAGACTGTCCGCCCGTGTGCGAATTCGCCGACGACGTGGTCGCCGTCAGCCTCTGACGCCCGTCAAGGGTGCCAGACCGGCTCGCCGTGGGCGGAGGCGCCCGGGTCCGGCCAGATGGGCCGAAGGTAGCCGGCCGCTCCTACTTCGGGCCGCCAGTGGCGGGGGTAGCCGAGGCTGACCTCCTCGAAGCGCACGCCGTCGCGCCAATCCGTGGCGCGCATGTGCAGATGCCCGCTGATGACGACGTCTGCGCGGAATCGCTGGTGCCAGTCCTCCGTCCGGCGCGTTCCGCACCAAGGCGCGTACCTCGGCACAAGCCGCAAACGGACGAGGTCCCGACGTAGGGGCCAGTGGTTGACGAGCAACGTGCGGGCCCCGACCGGCAGGGCGCGCAGGCGGGCCTCAGTGAGGTCGCAGCGGTGTCGGCACCACGATTCGCGGTCGGGGAAAGGGTCGGGAAATAGCAGCGCCTCGTCCTGGGCCGCAATGCCGTCCTCGGCCGCCCACGCGACGGCTTCGTCGTGGCCCATTCCATCGGGCGCGAAACTGTAGTCGTAGAGGAGGAAGAGCGGGCACAGATAACGGCCGTCGCCAATGTGCGGGTAGGGGTCCTCGGGTGTCAGGACGCCCTGGGACTGGCAGAGGTTCACGAGGGCCTCGTAGCGGGCGACGCCGCGGGGACCGCCGTCGGTCGTCCACAACTCGTGGTTCCCTGGGACCCAGACGAGTTGCCGCCACCTGTGGCGAAGCAACTCGAAGGTCCAGTTGAGATGGGCGGGCCGTTCCCCGAGGTCACCGGCGAGGATGAGCCAGCCTTCGGGGTCGCCGGGCATCGTCGCCAGCGTCTCCCGGTTCGCGGCGTGGCCCACGTGCAGGTCGCTGAGCGCGTAGATTCTCATACGAGCGGTCCCGCCGAGAGCGCAAAGGCGAACTGGGCTCCGTAGTAGAGCGGCAGGCCGATCGCGCGATTGATGAATGCGCTCTGCCTGAAGCGCTCACGGGCGACGGCGAGGTCGCTGAGGAAGAACAGGGTCGCGGCGGCGGGCCAAGGACGCAGGCCTGGGGTGGCGACGCCATAGGCGAGCGCGACCATGACTTCGATCGCTCCCACATAGGCCGCCACGGCGGGGAACAAGTTGCCAGCGCCTTTGCGCAGCCACAACATCGTGAGTCCGCCGAACGGAGCGATGGCGACCAACGCGATTCCGACGGTCGGTCCGTGCACGCCGAGGGTCAAGAACGCGCCCGCGTAGGCGAGGTGGGCGAGGAGGAAGGCGACGATGCCGCCAAGGAAAATGCGCCGCTCGTCGGACAACAGAGCGACGTCGCCTACCCAGGACAGCAGCAGGCCCACGAACAGCCAACGCCCGTGGTCGGTGCCGAGCGCGCCCACCCCGTAGGCGACCGCCACGAAGGCCGTCGACGAAGCGACTTTGGCGGCGGCGCGGGCCGCGCGTGCGCCGAGCCACTCCGCGGCGATCTGGAGCCCGACGGCGAACAAGCCGAGAATAAGGAAGGGGACGGTCATCGGCGGCGACGCCCCAGGCCGACCACAGCGAGCAGACCCAGCCACGGAGAGCCGCCGGACGAGCAGCCGCAGCCCGAACACGGGCCGACGTCGACGGGCCAGGCGCCGACGCTTTCCCATGTCGCGCCGTAGGGGTCGTCCCGAACGAACTCGGACACGAGCGTGAGCGTCGCGCTCAGGTTGCCCTCGACGTCGGCACACGCAAGGTCGATCTGCTCGCCCTCGCCGACCACGGTGTCGCCGACCTGCCAGCGGATCGTCCATGGCAGCGCCGGGTCGAAGGGCGTCAAGGAAACCGCGGTTGGCCCCTTGTCACGGATGGGCGTTCCTATGGGGGGATCCGTCGACCCGACGAGCGTGGGGAGCTTGTCGAAAATGGCGTACATCGCCTCTTGTCGGCAGACGGGGCAGTAGTCGCCGTCAAGGGTGCGCATGATGCACCCCTCTTCCGTTGGCCGCACGAGGTCGTCGTAGGAACAGCCGTCAAAGGCCCCGACGCCGACCTCCCCCTCCCAACTGGCCCACGGGACGGACGACGCATCCGCGGCGCAGTTGGGTCCTAGGTCTCCGGTCCCGGCGAGGCCGTAGTCGTACTCGTCCCACAGTCCGACGAGGGCGTGACCGACCTCGTGGACCGCGATGTCGACGCCATCGACGCCGTTCGTGGCGGCCGCGTAGGTGAAGCCGCCCGCGCCGCCGTAGGCGGGGTCGTTGACGAGCACGAGGATGGCGTCGAAGGCTGGAATTTGGGCAGAGACGGCCTCGACCATGCCCGCTTCGTCGCAGCAGATGAGCCTGTCGACGCCCTGGCAGCCGTAGGAGCACGACCATGCAGTTTCCCGGATGAGCGGCGTTGGGAATTCTGCATGACTAATGCCTGATGCCGTACTCGCCGTGTCGACGCGCCAAACGTTGAGCAGGTTGCCGTGGCGCGCCCACGGTTCCAGGGAGAGGAGCGCGGTGAGGACGGCGTCCGCGTCGTCCGAAAATCGCGACAGCTCCGCCTCTTGGTAGCCGTCGCCAAGGATGACGAGGTCGAGGCGGGCGTCGTCGGGGCCGGTGCCGTGCAAGGGTATTGGCGCCAAAACAGGGACCCCGAGCGCGGCAGCAGGCCTCGACGAGGACGGGGCGTCGGCCCACGCGACGCGCCAACGGCCGAGGCCCTCGCGCCGTAGGGCGATTCCTCCGCCAGGCGCCGAGACCCAACGTGGGTCGGGTGGAGTGGCGCTCCCGCGCGGCCGAAGGCGGCCTCCCCCCTCGACGACGTCGATGACGTGCACGCCCGCGTCGTCCCATCGCGCCGTCACCAGGGCGGAGCCCGCCGAAGCAAACCCGGTGAGAAGCAGTGCGATGGCGGGCATGGCCGCGCCTAACGGCGCGGGTCGGCTGCTGCCGTCGGCGCGGACGTGACGAGAGCCGGGACTCGGGCTAACCCAGTCAGGTGCGGCCTCGGGCGAAGTTCGGCCACTTTCAGCTAGAGACTACCCTTGGCAAGGGTGGCATGGCTGACGTATGGGCGGCGACGGACATGGTTCAAAGCCGGCGGGTGGCGCTGAAGGTTCTGAACGAACGCACGGCGTCGAGCCCGGTGAACCGTAAGCGGTTTCGGACGGAGGCTTTGCTCATGCAAAACCTCGAGCACCCGAATATTCTCAAGGTCTACGAGTTCGGTGAGATCCAGGGCGTACCGTACTTGGTCATGCCAATCGCGGATGGCGGTGGCCTCGACGGACACCTCGAGCGGTACGGCGCGCTGACGCCTCGCCAGGTCGTGCGCGTGGCGATCGCCTGTTTGGACGCGCTGACCAAGGTCCATACGCGCGGCATGGTGCACCGCGACGTCAAGCCAAGCAACATCCTGCTCACGCGGGTAGGGCACATTTGGCTGTCGGATTTTGGTATCGCCAGCCTGGATTTCGACAATCCGGGGGTTGCGGGGACCCGTACGCATATGGCCCCCGAGCAGCGCGTGTCCGGCGCGCTCGTCGACCATCGGGCCGACCAGTTCGGCGTGGGTGCGACTATGTTTCACCTGTTGGTGAACCGTCACGCCCGCAGCACGCTGCCCAACACGCGGATGATGGGCGAGTGGTTGACGATTCCGGAGATTCTCGCGCCCGTTCTGTGTCGCGCGATGGCGGATGACCCGGCCCATCGGTACCCCGATTGTGCGGCCTTCAAGGAAGCGTTGACCCAGCTTCAGGACGAGTTGCCTCAGGATCCGCCAGGCACGCCGCTGCTCGGCAGCGCCGGTCCGGGGCGGCAGCTGAGCCCGTCGACAGGCAGTCGCTCCGGCTTCCGGTCCCCTCGCTGAGGGGTGTCGGACGCCTCCCCGGGGTGGGGCGCCGATACTTGACTCGTAGGTCCAGATTGAGCTAGGTGCGGGGCATGCGCGTATCCGCCACCGAAGAGTTTGGGCTGCGGATCATGTTGGCGCTGGCTCGGGCCGAGCTTGCCGGCCTCGAAAGCCGATCGATTCGCGAGTTGGCCAACGCTGAGGGTATGTCCGGCGACTACGCCGCCAAGCTCCTGCGGCAGCTGCGCCAGTTGGGCCTCGTCGTGGCGCGCCGCGGCGTTCAAGGCGGGCACCGACTCGCCCGGCCACCCGCCGAGATCACGGCGTGGGACGTCGTGCGTGGGCTCGACGAGCCCCTGTACCACGATGGTTTTTGTGCCGAGCACACGGGCCGCAATGCGGCCTGCGCACATGGGCACGGCTGCACCGTTCGCGGCGTCTGGCGGTGGATCGGGCACACCGTCGAGGTCGCACTGAAGAAGATCACGCTGGCCGACCTCGCCCGGGCCGACGGGGCGGCGGTCCAGGTTCGACTCGGGGGTGGCGCATGAACGAGGTGGACGCGCTCGTAGCGGCCCGCTCCGAGTACCAGCACGGCTTTGAGACGATCGTGGAAACCGAGCGCTTCCCGCCCGGTCTCGACGAGGCCATCGTCCATCGCCTCTCGGCGATGAAGGAAGAGCCGGACTGGCTCCTCGACTTCCGACTTCGCGCGCTGGCTGCGTGGCGCGGGATGGACGAGCCCGAGTGGCAGAACGTCAGCTACGCCCGCGTGAACTACGACCAGCTCGTCGTTCACGCAGCCCCCAAGGGACCGGCGCCAAAGTCGATCGACGAAGTCGATCCTGAGATTTTGGCGGCTTTTGAGAAGCTCGGCGTGCCATTGCATGAGCGAGCGGCGCTGGCCGGGGTGGCCGTCGATGCCGTGTTCGACAGCGTCAGCGTGGCCACGACCTACCGGGACCGCCTCGCCCAGGCGGGCGTCATCTTTTGCCCGCTCCGCGAAGCCGTCCACAGCCATCCCGAATTGGTTCGGAAATACCTTGGCAGCGTCGTGCCCGCGACCGACAACTTCTTCGCGGCGATGAACAGCGCAGCCTTCTCGGACGGTTCGTTCGTTTACGTCCCTAAGGGCGTCCGCTGCCCGATGGACCTGTCGACCTATGTCCGGATCCATGCGTCGGGGACCGTCCAGTTCGAGCGCACGCTCATCATCGCCGACGAGGGCGCGACCGTGAGCTACCTCGAGGGGTGCACGGCTCCGGTACGCAAAGAACAGCAGCTCCACGCCGCAGTCGTCGAGCTCGTGGCCCATGAGGGTGCCGTCATCAAGTACGCGACGGTCCAGAACTGGTATCCGGGCGATGTCGAGGGCAACGGCGGAATTCTGAATTTCGTCACGAAGCGCGGGCTGTGTGAAGGAAAGGGTAGCCGCATCTCGTGGACCCAGGTCGAGACGGGATCGGCGGTGACGTGGAAGTACCCGAGTTGCGTGCTCAAGGGCGACGGCAGCGTGGGCGAGTTCTACTCCGTCGCCCTTTCGCACCACCGTCAGCAAGCGGACACGGGCACGAAAATGGTGCATATCGGCCGAAACACGCGCTCGACGATCGTGAGCAAGGGGATTTCGGCGGGCCGAGGCCGTCAAACCTACCGAGGACTCGTCAAGATGATGCCGGGTGCGGCGGGGGCGCGGAACCACACGCGATGCGATTCGCTGTTGCTTGGCAACCGCTGCACGGCGACGACGCTCCCCACCATCGACGTGCGCCACCCGGCCGCGCGCGTGGAGCACGAAGCCAGCACGACGCGCATTGCCGAGGAGCAGCTGTTTGCGCTCCGGCAGCGCGGGTTGACGGAAGAAGACGCCGTCGCCCTCGTGGTCCACGGATTTTGCCGGGAAGTATTCAAGGAGCTTCCGATGGAGTTTGCCGTCGAAGCGCGCAGGTTGCTCGAAGTGAGCCTGGAAGGGGCGGTGGGCTGATGTTGGAGATTCGCGGGCTCGTCGCCCGGGTGGAAGGTCGCACGATCCTCGACGGGCTGGACCTCGTGGTGCCGTCCGGCGAGTTGCACGCGGTGATGGGTCCCAATGGTGGCGGCAAATCGACGTTGGCGCGCGCCATCGCTGGACACCCGGCCGTCGAAGTTTCGGGGTCCATCCGCTGGAATGGCGACGAATTGGTGGGGCTCGCGCCCGAGGAGCGCGCTTGGAAAGGCGTGTTTCTTGGCTTCCAGGCGCCGGTGGAGATTCCGGGCGTCCCGAACTCGACCTTCCTCAAGGCCGCCTACAACGCGCAGCGCCGTGCGCGCGGGGAGCCCGAGGTCGACGCGATGGACTTCCTCGTCCGGATGCGGCGCGCGGCGGCCGCGGTCGGCGTGCCTGAGGCCCTCATCCATCGATCCGTGAACGAGGGTTTTTCCGGGGGCGAGCGCAAGCGCAACGAGGTGCTTCAATACGCGCTGCTCGACCCCAATTTGGCGGTCTTCGACGAATTGGACTCCGGCCTCGATGTCGATGCCCTGCGGGCACTGGCGGGCGTGGTTCGGGCGTCGTTGCGGCCGGACCGCAGCGTCCTCGTCATCACGCACTATACGCGCTTGCTGGACGCGCTCGAACCCCATCGGGTTCACGTCTTGGCCGGTGGACGCATCGCCGAGAGCGGCACCCGGGAACTCGCCGAACGCGTCGAGGCTTCCGGCTACGCCGGGGTCGGGGCGTGAACACGCGAGGTTTCGGCGTCCCCGAGGGACTTCCCTCCCCGTCGGGCCCGTTGCCTCCTGGGCGCGAGGCTGCCCGCGCAATGGTCGCCGACGTCGGATTGCCGGGCCAGCGGAGCGAAGGGTGGCGGCTCTCCGCGCCCCGGCGCCTGTTCGACGCGCTTGCCGCGTTCGGCTGGGCCGCCCCGGGGATGGACGACGTGGAGGGTCCGGTGTCGCCGGGCTTCGACGCGCTCAACGCGTGGCTCGCGACGTCCGGTGAAACTCCCGGTGCGGTGGCGGTGCGCCGCCGCAGCGTCGTCGCCGCGGATGGCGCCCGCGTCGAACGGCAATTGGAGGGTCCGCGAGTCGACGTCGTCCACATCGACGTCCCCGCGGGCGCAACGGTCGATCTCGTCGACGTGTTCCGGGGGGAGGCCCCGGCCTTCGTTCGGGTTCAGGCCGACATCGGTAAAGGGGCCACGGTCCGCTGGCATGGGGCCGGCCTTGGCACCGGACACGTCCGGGTCGAAGTGGTGGCACGCGTGGGCGAACGCGCCACCTTTGCGACGCGCTGGGCGGCGCTTGCGGGGCCAGGCGCGCGCTACGACGTGCAGGTCGAGGCCCACCATGTCGGCGCGCGCAGCGTGTCGGACCTCCTCGTTCGCGGCGTCGTTTGCCCGCGCGGCAACAGCACCGTCGTGGCGTCCGTCCGAGTACCCGAGCAGGTGCCCGGCTGCGATGCTCGCCAACATCTCGCCCACCTGTTGTTGGGGGAAGGGGCCATTGCGGCCGTCGAACCCCGCCTCGACATTCAATGCGACGAAGTCGCCTGCACCCACGGCGCGACCGTCGGCGCACTCGACGAAGAGTCGAGGTTCTTCCTTCGCTCCCGGGGCCTCACCGACGCCGCCGCGAGCGAATTGCTGGTCGACGGCTTCGTCCGCGAAGTCCTGCAGCCCTCGGCCGTCGACGAGGCGGCCGCCTGGCTGGTGAAGCATGTGCGAGGACGGTCGTGAACGACGCGATTCGCGCGCAATTCCCGGCGCTCTCGGCCACGGTCCACGGCCGCCCGCTCGTGTGGCTCGATTCGGCGGCGACGGCGCACAAGCCCATGGCCGTATTGGACGCGATGAATGTGGCTGCGGCCACGAGCTACGCCAACGTCCACCGCGGAGTTCACGAGCTCGCCGTGCGCGCGACCGCCGCCTACGAAGGAGCTCGGGCCGATGTCGCGCGGTTTCTTGGCGACGTCGACGTCCGGGATGTCGTGTTCACCCGTGGTACAACGGAGTCGCTCAATCTCGTCGCCCGGGCCTGGGGCGACCGTCATTTGCGGGCGGGCTCACGCGTACTCGTGGGCCAAATGGAGCACCACAGCGCCATCGTCCCATGGCAAGAGGCGGCCAAGCGGGCTGGGGCGGAACTCGTGGCCATTCCGTTCACGGCAGACGCCGTGTACGACCTCGAACGCTACGCCCAACTGCTGGAGGGAGGCGCTGCGGTCGTGGTTGTCGCCCATGCAAGCAACGCCTTCGGGACGGTCCACCCGGTCGCGAAAATGGCCGCGATGGCCCACTCCGTTGGCGCGAAGGTGGTCGTCGATGGCGCCCAGGGGGCCGTGCACGGACCGCCGCGGGTCGCTGAATTGGGCGCCGATTTCTACGCCCTTTCGGGGCACAAACTCTACGGCCCGACCGGGATCGGCGTCCTCTGGGCCCGGCCGGACGCCTGGGAAGAAACGCCGCCCTTTCTGCACGGCGGCGAGATGATTCGCTCCGTCAGGTTTTCGGGGACGACCTACGCGGACCGTCCAGCCCGCTACGAGGCCGGGACGCCCCCCATCCTCGAGGCGATCGGCCTTGGCGCAGCGATACGCTGGCTCGAGGGCGTAGGTTGGAACGCCATCGTCGCCCACGAGACGGGTCTGACGGCGTATTTGCTCGATGCGCTGGACACCGTGCCGGGGCTGACCTGGATCGGCCGCGGCGCGCCGAGGGTGCCGCTCGCGTCCTTCGTGTTGGACGGCATCCATCCCCACGACGTCGGCAGCGTGTTGGACCGCGAGGGCATCGCCGTCCGGACGGGCCACCATTGTGCCCAACCGGCGATGGAGGCCATGGGCCGGGTCGCGACCACGCGCGCAAGTCTCGGCGTGACGAGCGTGCCGGGCGACGTAGACGCGTTGGTCGCAGGGTTGGCCGTCGTGCGCCGGAGGTTGGGATGAGCGAGCTCGACGACCTGTACCAAGAGGTCATTCTGGACCATGGGCGCCGTCCGCGGAACCGTCGTGCGATGCCCGACGGGTCGCACCGATGCGACGGCTACAACCCGCTGTGCGGCGACCACGTGCTCGTGGCGGTCCGAATGGACGGCGAGGCCATCGCGGACGTCGCCTTCGAAGGGGAAGGGTGCGCGATTTGCATGGCGTCGGCCAGCTTGATGACGGAAATCGTACGCGGGCACACCGTCCCGGAATTCGACCAAGCCTTCGACGCCGTCCGCGCCCTGGTTCGCGGCGAGCCGGGCTCTCAGGAAATGGGAAAGCTGGCCGTCTTCGGTGGCGTCGCCGCGTTTCCCATGCGCGTGAAATGCGCCACACTCGCCTGGCACACGGCGAAGGCGGCTCTGCACGGGGCGACCGAAGCCACGACGGAGTGACCCCGTCGGGACCTGTCGGATAGCCGGCTGGGCGGGAGCGTCCGATGATCCGAGGGCTCCACTCGTTGTTTTACAGCTCCAAGCCGGAGGAGCTTCGCGCGTTCCTGAGGGACAAGCTTGGCCTGCCGGCCACGGACATCGGCGAAGGTTGGCTGATCTTCGACGTGCCCGAGGCCCATCTCGGAGTCCACCCGACGGACGGAAAAGAGCCGCCTTCCGGAACGACCCACCTGTCGTTCTACTGCGACGACATCGAGGCCACCATGGCCGGCCTCCAGGCCAAGGGCGTTTCCTTCAGCCAAGGGGTCGAGGACCACGGCTACGGGGTCGTCGTGTTCATGGAAGCCCCGGGGGGTTTCCGAATTCAGCTGTACCAACCGAAATACTAGACCGGCCCCACCAACGGGTCTTCGGGCCACGCGTGTCGGGGGTAGCGACCACGCAGCGCTTTGCGGACGTCGGGCCAGGTGAGGCGCCAGAAGCGTTCGAGGTCGTCCGTCGTCGCAGCGGGGCGCCCATTGGGCGCGAGCAGTTCCAAACGTACGCGCACGCGGCCGTCGGCGACGGTGGGGCCGCGCGAAACGCCGAGCAGGTCCTGGATGCGGACGGCGGCGGTCGGAATGTTCGCGTCGTCGGGCCACGACAAGGTGACGGTGCGGCCGCGCGGGGTCGTCCAGGCCCTTGGCGCGATGCGTTCCACGACGCCAGCGGCGCCGCCGAGGGCTCGCCGGACGGCTCGGTCCCAGTCCGCCTTGGCGAGGCCGGTACGGTCGCGTTGGCCGATGCACGCGTCGAGCAGGATGGCGATGCGCAGGTCCTCGGACCATTCCGGCAGGCCGTCCGCGAAGCGCGCAGCGAAAGCGAGGCGGGCCCGCCAGGTGGCCACGCCGTCGCCGGCGACCGCGTCGAAGTTCGCCGCAAGGCCTTTGGCCATGGCGGCTTCGGCGACGGCGCCGTCGACCGACACGACGGCCTCGCGGACGACGAGGTCGCCGTAGCGGTGGCGCCGTCGACCTTCGACGCGGCCGGCGCCCGGCTCGAATGTCGCCTCGGTGGTCGCTTCGGTCGGCAGCCATTCGGGTTCGACGGCCGACGCGCCGCGGATGATGGCCTCCTTGTCGGCGTCGTCGAGATCGTAGGCCACGACGAACTCCGCGTCGCGCACGGCCGTTTGAGGGCCCGTCACCGCCCCGCGGCCTCCGACGACGCGGAAGCGCGGCGACCCCGGTGCCCGTCGGCGGGCGACGCGGTCGGGCCAGGCGGCCAGGACGGCGCGCGCCAGGGCCGCGTCCGCGTCGGCCGGCGGACCCGCGGGGCCCGTGCTGCGCGCCCGCGTCGCAAGCCGGTCCGCCTGTTGGCGTTGTTCCGTCGTCGCGCGACCCGCCATCGCGGCGCGTACGCGCTCAGCCAGGTCGCTGTCCGCTGTCGGCCCCGCGTTGGCGCGCAGCGGGTCGCGATCCGAAAGCAGCGCTGCAGCCCAGGCTCCTTCGTACGTGGCCCCTTCGGCGTGGCAGGCGAGCACGAGGCGGCCCAGCCGCGGATGGACGCCGAGGGCCGACAGCCGGCGGCCGAGCGGCGTGATCTTCCCTTGGTTCAACGCGCCGAGCGTGTGCAACAGGGCGTCCGCGGCGTCGAGGCTGCGTTCGGGCGGGCGCTCGAACCAGCCGAAGGCGCGCGGCGCCGCCCCCCAGGCAAGCAGGTCGAGCCAGGCGCCAGCGAGATCGTCGGTGGCAACGGCCGGCGGGTCTGCGGGTGGACGGGCGCGCCAGCCGGCCTCCGTGAACAGCCGCCAGCAGCGGCCGGGGCCAAGTCGGCCGGCGCGGCCGGCGCGCTGGTCGGAGGACGCCCGCGACGTGGGGGCCGTGATGAGCCCGGAAAGCCCCGTCGACGGGTCGACCTGTAGGCGGCGGACGAGGCCGCCGTCGATCACCGTGTCGACGCCCTCGACCGTCACGCTCGTCTCGGCCACATTCGTCGCCAACACGATGCGCCGGCTGCCGCGAAGGGCCGCGTCTTGGGCGGCGGGCGGTAGCGACCCGTGCAGCGGCACGGCGGGAAGATCCGCCAGAGCGGCCGCGGCGTCCGCGATTTCGCGCGCGCCGGGGAGAAATACGAGCACGCTGCCGCCGCCCGACGACCATGCTTCGCGGGCGGCGCGCGCGGCCCGCTCGGCGACGGGTGCGGTGTCGTCGTGGCGGTCGTAGCGCAACTCGACGGGGTGAAGGAGGCCGGGGACGTCGACGGTCGTGGCGTCGAGAAAGGCCGCAAAGGGCGCGGTGTCGACCGTCGCGGACATCGCGACCAGCCGCAGGTCGGGCCGCACCTCGCGCTGAATTTCGCGCAGGAGCGCCAACGTGAGGTCCCCTTCGAGGGTGCGCTCGTGCACTTCGTCGAGGCAGACGACGGCGGTGTCCTCGATCAAGGGGTCCGACAGCAGGCGCCGCAACAGGCTGCCTTCGGTCGCGACGACAAGGCGGGTCTTGGCACCGACTTCGCGTTGGCCTCGGGTGATGAGGCCGACGCCTTCACCGACCCGGGTGCCCCACGCCGACGCGATGCGCTGGGCGGCCGCGCGGGCGGCGACCCGGCGCGGTTCGAGCAGCACGACGCGGCCGACGCCCGTCCACAAGGCCGGCGGGACGCGGGTCGTCTTGCCGGCGCCCGGGGTGGCCCGCACGACGACGTTGCCCTCGCCAACTGCGGCGACGATGGACGAAAGATGGTCGTCGATCGGGAGCGGCGGGTCGTTGCGCATGGCGAGGGCTGGGCTTATCGGGCGCCCCCTTCTCGCGGGCACTTGCCCGCCCCTGGAGAGTTGGATGAGCTTGGTACCCGTTCACGGCGGTCTCGACGAGCCGGTCAACCGCACCCTGTCGCTCCGCCGCCGCAAGGCGCTTCTCGTCGAAGCGGCGTCGATGCCAAAGATTGCGGTCACGGAGGCGGACCTCGCGACCGTCTACCGCATCGCAGACGGCACGTTGTCGCCGCTCACAGGCCCGATGACCAAGGCCCAGTACGACCTCGTGCTGTCGGACCAAGTGATTCTGTCCAAGGGCGACCGCTACGCCTGGACGATTCCGCTCGCCTTGCCGGTCACGGACGCGGAAGCCGCGGCGCTCTCCGCCGGCAAGACGGCCGCCCTCGTCGGCCCGAACGGCGACGTCGTCGGCACCGTCAAGGTCGACTCGGTGTACGACTGGGACAAGGCGCGCACGGTTTCCAAGGTCTACCGGACCGAGCGCACGGACCACCCGGGCGGCGCGATGATCATGGGTGACCCGCGCACGAAGCTCGTCGGCGGTGAGTTGTGGGCCCTGCCCGCGAAGCCGAATGCCGCGTACGGCCACCAGTGCCTGTCGCCGCTGCAGACGCGCGCGCTCATCGCGACGCGCGGCTGGGAGCGCGCCGTCGCCTTCCAGACCCGCAACCCGCTGCACCGCGCCCACGAGTACGCGCTCGTCTACGGCGTCGAGAAGCTCACCCGCGCCGGTCACTTCGCGGGCGCCGTGCTCAACCCGCTGGTTGGCCAGCTCAAGGGCGACGACGTGGACGCTCCGACCCGGATGCGGACCTACAATGCGCTCAAGACCCATGAGCTCATCGGTCAAGGCGACGTCGACCCGGCCGTCTGGGACGCCGCTGGCTACGCCATCTCCGAAGTCTTCGACCTCATCGGTCTGGACATCAAGATGTTCTACGGTGGCCCGTCCGAAGCCATCATGCACGGCATTTACCGGCAGAACCACGGCTTCTCCGACATCATCATCGGCCGCAAGCACGCCGACGCGCCGTACTTCGACAAGACGGCCATCTGGGGCGACTTCGACGCTCACGAGATCTTCGACCACCCGCCCGGCAAGATCTCCATCCAGGCCGTCAAGGTCGGATTCGCGGCCTACTACGCGAGCATCCGCCGCGTGGATCTGACCGAGAACCACCCCGACGAGAAGCCGGTCAACATCTCAGGCACGGGCGTCCGCGACCTGCTGACGACCGGTCAGCGTCCTCCCGCCGAGATCATGCGCGGCGAGACGGCGGACATCCTCATCGAGGCCTACGCCGCCCAGAAGAGCTGATTCGCTGTAGCGACCAGGTCCCGCGCGCTGGCGCGGGGCCGAGGTCGAGCACGAGTCGCGTCGTGGGCTGCTCCACGCCGTAGTCCGGCCACCAGACAGCGGGCTGGATGGCGACGGGGAGCGCGGTCCGCAGCGCCAAGCGCGTCGACCCGACGGCCAGTTCGAGGCCGTCGGCCGTCGGCGTGGCGCGAACCGCGGGGTGCAGCAGGATGTTCGCGACAACGGGCTGGCCCGCCCCGCCACGGACCTCGTCGTCAACCTCGATCGACACAGCCGTCAGCCGCCAGCGCCGCCGGTGGATGGGCGCGCCGCGCAGGTGGACAAAGCCGTCGTGGGACGCGTCGAGCGCCAACGCGTCGCCGTCGGGGACCGCTGCGTGCAGCGAGACCTTGGCCCGGCGGCCGACGCGGAAGCTGCCGTAGACGTCGGCCTGGTCGGCGCCGTCGACGACGACGGTGTTGTGGGCGGCCGTCCCCCGCCCGGCGAGCCGCCGCGGCCCCGCTTCGTAGGCGTAGACGCCGGGGTCGACGACGATGGGGTGGCCGTCGACGGACCACTCGAAGGTGAACGCGTCGGCGTGTCCGTGGGCGGGCAGAGACGGCGCCGCGATGGGCCCCACGTCGACGAGCACGAGGGCGCCGGGCTCCCGACGCCCGTAGAGGCCGGCCGACGCCAGGGCGACGAGGGGGCCGGGCGGCGGCGTGTCCGCGAGCAGGGCGGCCGGGGCCACACACATGGACGGCCAGCCGTCCGACAGCCGGCTGACCGACCCGTCGGGGTGGACGAGGTCGGCCAGGGTGGTCTTCATGGCGGCGAGGGCGGCGTCGAGCGCGGCATCGGGCCCGAGCGCGTCTCGGCACCGCTGGAGGTCGGCGACGACCTGCAGGTGGTAGGCCGGCGACAGCTCGAAGTGCATGCCGTCGGGCAGGACCTGGGTCCGCAGGATGTGATGGACGAGGCGACCTCCTTGGGTCTGCCATGCTGCCGCTTCGGGGCCGTCGAAGGAGGCCGACGCGACGAGGAGCGCCACGGCGTTCTTGACGAGGTGGTTGCCCTCGATGTCCCACTCGAGGTGGGTCGAAAGGAATCGCACCTGATTCGCCAGCGACCTGAGGACGTCATCGGGAACGGCAAGGCGGTCGGCGCGGGCCGAAAACGTGTCGATCCAGGCGAGGATGCGCAGCGACACGGTGTAGCTGTTCCAAGCGGCGCGCCAGCCACGGGACGCCCCGGGCGGGCAATGTTCCATCCAGTGCCGAAGCGTGTCGAACAGGGCGTCGTCGGGCACCTGATCCAGCCAGGTCATCGCCTGGACGTGCATCTGGGCGAGGTGGGTGGTCGGCGGAAACCAGTCGACGGGCCAGCGGAGGGGATGGCCGAGCACGTCGATGGCGTCCACGGCTGGGGGCGGTGCCGACTGGGGCGCGGGTCGAGGGCGCCAGGCGGGCGCCGGTCCGGTGGCGTGTGGGGCGCGTCCGAGCCAGGCGGCGACGGTCTCCGCGGGGCGCCGCACGTCGCGCAGGCCGCGTTGCAGCCAGCGTTGGGCGGGGATGGGGCGCAGCGTCTCGAGCCAGCGGGGCGGGGTCAGAGGGAACTCCGTCGGAGGGATACCACGGGACCCGGCGTCGGGTCCCGGCGAGGGTGGCCCGACCCCGGCGACGCGGAGGCTCCATGGGTGAACCCCTCAAGACGTTCTTCTCCGAGTCGCTGGTCCGCGATCTGGCGGAGACCTGGCGGGCCGTTGGCATCGACGTCGACGGACTCGTCGACGAGGTCGTGCCGGGCCTGGCCGAGCGTGAGTTGCTCGACCGCGGGCGCCACATCGCGGCTGCCCTCCGGCGGCGTCTGCCAGAGGACCCGGAGGCTGCGCTGCGGCTGGTCGTGCGGACGCTTGGCGCGGAGCACGCCACCGACGAGCTGATCGGCGTGGGGATGGCGCCCTTCCGGTACCAGCCGGCGACCGAGATCATCGGGCAATTGGGGCCGCTCGCGCCAGAGGCCGGGTGGATGGCGTGTGAGGCCGTCACGAAGCGGTTTTCGGCGGAGAGCTGCCTGCGCCCCATCCTCGACGCGTGGCCCGAACAGGGGGCCAAGGCTCTCGATCGCTGGGTGGTGGACCCCAACCCGCATGTTCGACGGTTGGTGAGTGAGGGAACGCGCCCCTTGTTGCCCTGGGCGCCTCGGCTTCGGGCGGCGCCATGGACGTTTTTGCCCTGGTTGGAATGCCTGAAGATGGACCCGGCGGAGCTGGTTCGGCGCAGCGTCGCGAACCACCTCAACGATCTCGGGCGCAACGATGCCGACCGCTTGGTGGCGGTCGCGACGCGATGGCGCGAAGACGGCGTCGCCCCCCGCCTGTTGTCGCACGCTCTACGCGGCGCCGTCCGACGAGGCCATCGGGGCGCCCTCGCGTTCCTGGGAGCCGTAGGGACGCCGCTGGCAACCGCGGCGCTCGAGGTGACGCCCGTCGTGGCCTGGGGTGGGTCGGCGGCCTGGTTGGCCACGGTGATGGCGTCTGCGGCTGGCCGCGTCGTCGTGGATGTCGCGATGGTGGGTCCGGGCGGCGGGCGCCGGGTGTACAAAGGCTCGGTCGTCGATGCGAAGCCCGGCGTGCCCTGGGAGGTTCGGGGGACGATCGGGTTCCAGCCGATGACGACGCGTCGACACGTGGCCGGGGAGCACCAGCTCGACCTCGTGGTCGATGGCGAAGTGCGCGCGACGACCTCCTTCGTCTTGGCGCCGTCGGTCGGGGGTTGGGTCGCCGCGTGTACCAGTTGCGCTCCCCGGCCGAACCGCTCGCCGACGCGATCGAACACTACTGGTTCGTCGGGCCGGCGGTGGTCGACGTGCAGGTCGACGTCTACGTCTACGCGGCGGACCTCAAGCGAGCTTGCGAAGCGGCCTGAGGTCAGTCGTCCAAACCCAGCGCAAGCACACCCGCGGCGATCGAACCCACTGGGGGCGCCACAGACCCGAAGGCGGGGCCGTCGGCTTCCGGCAGGCTCGGGTCGCAGAACGCCACAAACCAGCCTTCGGTGACGCGGTCGGCGTCGTCGATGGCGCGCGCGAAACGCGGGAGGCCCGCGTCGCGTTCACGTTCCGCGACGTGTGGGGTTGCCGCACCGCTACGCACACAGGCTTCAAAATCGGAGCGGACGCGGTCGTTGCCGACCTTGGCCGTCACCGTCTCACGGCACTTGCCGAGCTTCTTCCGGCCGCCTTTTTCGCAGATCTCGAGCTGGGCGTCATTGACGAATCGGAACCAGCGATTCGTCAGCGCGTCGTCTTCCGCAAGCCCGGTGAGTCGCGTCTGTTCGGTGAGCTGAATCTCGGTTTCCGCGAGGCGTGCAACGGTCACGTCCAGCTCCGCGGCGAGGCGCGTCTGCTCGACGACCGCCACCGCGAGTTCTTCGCGGACACGGGCCAATTCTGCGCGGGCCTGGTCGAGTTCCCGGGCGACGGCGCGGCCGCGATCCGCCCGCCGTGCCATCTCCGCCTCCAGTTCGGCCACGCGAACTTCGCGGAGGTTCACCTCGGTGCCAAGCCGCGCGACCTCGTCGGTGGCCTCGTCAACCTCGGCCTGCTTGGCCGCGAGGTCGGGCGCACACAGGGCCGCGACTTCCGTGACCGTAGGCGGGGGGACCGGACCCGGCGCGACGACCAGATAGGTGATGCCGGCCCCGACGCCGGCGCCGAGCACCATGCTGACCAGCGCGGTCCCGAACGGGAGCAGGACGGACCAGAGCGGATTCTGCTTGGCGTTCATGAGCCCTCCGGTCCCTGCATTCGCAAAGGCCGGACCATGGGACGATCCCGTCGCCAGGCGGATCGCGCCCGAAGAATGCGACAAAAGGACCGCGGGCATCGCCGGTGAGGGCCCCGGCTAGCAGCCTGCTAGGGCGCGAGGTCGTTCGCCTCTGGCAGCGTCGGGTCGCAAAGCTGGACGATCCAGCCTTTGACGATCTTGTCTTCCTCGTTGAGCGTCTTCGAGAACGAGGGCACGGTCGCGTCCTTCTCGAGTTCGCGGACGCTTGGCGTCGCCTGACCGCTGCGAACGCAGTGTTCGAAGGCCGACCGGATGTCGTTGCGGCCCAAGGTGGCCTCCACCGTCTCGCGGCACGCCCCCAGCTTCTTGCGGTTGCCCTTTTCGCAGATTTCGAGCTGCGCGTCGTTGAGGAAACGATGCCATTTGTTGACGAGCGCGTCGTCTTGGGCGACCTCCGTGGCGCGCGTCTGGTCTTCCAGCGCCTCCTGCGTCTCCGTCAACTCGGTTTCGAGGCGCGCCTTGTCGGCCAGTGCACTCGCGAGTTGGGCGCGGAGCGATTCGAGTTCGGCCTTCGCCGCCGTCAGCTCGGCCGTGACCTGGCGGCCCCGCTCGGCGCGCTGGTTCATCTCGGTCTCCAGCTGCGTCACCCGGGCTTCGCGCTCTTCGACGGCCTTCGTGAGTGACGACACGCGACCGCGCGCCTCTTCGACTTCGGCGGCTTTTTCCGCGATTTGAGGCGCACAGGCGGCCGCCAATTCGGCCGCGGTCGGCGCGCGGGCGATTTCGATCGTCGCCGGCGCGTGGGCGACCCAACCGACGACGCCGCCAACGGCCGCACCGACCAAAAGGGCGGCGAAACTCGTCGCAAAGGGGATCAACACCGCGGCCAGGCCGGAGCTGGGGCGGACGTCTTCCGAATCGTTCATGGCAACACTCCGAGGATGGCGTCGTCCGGATCGACCCACATGGCCGTGAGGCCGGCCTGTGCGAGTTCCGGTTCTAGGGTCGTACGATCTCCGACGAAAACCCACACTTGGGGTCCGTCTTCACCCAGCCAACGGGCCGCAAAGGTCCGCGTGGCGGCCGGGTCGAGGGTCGCCATCGCTGCCACTTGCGCCTTGGCCGCCGCCGCGCTGGACCCGCGCTCCATCCAGGCGGCGTACCAGCCCACCGCCGACTCCGCGTTTTGCCGCGTCTCGTTGTGGGCCTGGCGCGCGGCGAGTGCCGCGTCGTCGCGCTCGGACACGGTCAGGCCGTCGGACCCGAGGGCGGCCAGCTCCTTGCGGATTTCTTCGACGGTCTCGGCCGCGAATTCCGTGGGGACGTCGACCTCCACGGTGAGCGAGCCGCGGCCGGGCAAATCCGACCAACGTGCACCGGCCCCGTAGGTGTAGCCCTTGTCCTCGCGGAGATTTTTGTTCAGGCGTGAAAGGAAATGCCCGCCAAGCGCCCAGGAGACGCTGCGCGCCGCAACGGCATCGGGGTGCGACGCCTCAGGGAACGATGTCCGCCAACGGATGGCCACCTGCTCCTGACCCTTGACGTCGATCGCGACGACGCGGTCAGCGGGCGACGACGGGGCGGGGGTCGCGGCGACTTCGCCGGGAATTCCCGCATCGCCAATTGCGGCGAGGAGAAGGGGTTCGATGTCGGCCCTCACGACGTCGCCGACGACGAGCACCTCGATGGGGGCGATGCCAAGCCAACGTTCGTGAAGGGCAAACAGGTCGCTACGCTTGACGGCGTCGAGCGCCCCGAGGTCGGGGCGCCGGCCGAACGGCGAATCCGACGGAAACCACGCATGCGTGAGGGCCGCGCGTGCGAGGCGGCTCGGGCTCGTGGGTCCTTCGACCTCGTAAAAGGTCTCCAAATCGCGTTGGAAGAGTCGCAGATCGGCGCGTGGGAGGTCCGGCCGAAGCAGGACGTCGCCCCAGTGCCCGACACCGGTTGCGAGGTGTTCACGCGGAATGCGCAAATAGACGCCCGCATCGTCGTGGTCGAATTCCGACCAGAGGTCCATGTCGAGCGTGTCGCCAAGGATGTCCAACTCGGTCCCGTCGACGTCCTGGGTGGCGGCGTCCAAAATCCAGCCCAGTGCGCGCGTGGCCTCGGTGGGTCCACCTGCGAGCGCGGTACTGCCGGCTTGGACACGGCCGTCGATGGCGACTTTACGCAGCCCGGGAATCGTCACGAGATGGACGGTGACGGCGTCGGTGAGCGCAAACGTCTCCGGGGCCGGCTGGTCCAGTAGCGGCGCGGGCGCCACCGGGGGCGGCACCGACCGGTCGATTGGCGTCAGGACGAGCGTCGCGAGAAAAGGGGTCATGGCAGCACCACGGAAGGTGAGCCGTCGGGGGAGGGCGAAGACGATGGCAGAACGCTGAGAATCGTCGCGGCCTGAGGGTCGAGCCATCGCCGAACGGCCGCGGCGATGGCGTCGGGCGTGAGGGCTGCGGCCCGTTCCCAGCGAGGTTGCAGGCAATTGGGCGTGCCGTCTTCGGCCAGGCATTGTGCGATCACCTCGGCGCGCCCTTCGGGGCCTTCGATTTGGCTTGCCCAGTCCGAACGCAGGCTCGCCCGAGCGCGGGCCAATTCGGCATCGGTCGGGCCGGTACGACCAAGCCGCGCGACTTGTTTGAGCGCGATGGCCTCGATGCGCTTGAGCGAGGGGCCGGCGGACGTCGCCGCGATCAGCGCGGGCCCCCCGAGGCGACCGGGCCCGTACCAGGTGCCGATGTCCGTCGTGCGATCGTGTTCGTAAAAGAGCGGGTCGTCGAGTCGCGTGCCGCGTCCGCCGGACAAGATGCGCATGGCGATGTCGACGGCGAGCGCGTCGGGGTCGCCCGTCGCTGGACCCCGCCAGGTGATGTAGGTGCTCGACAATTCCACGTCGTCGACGATGTGGGCGCGGACGATTTCGGTTGGTGGTGGGGGCGGCGCCGGCGCCGGGCGTTCGGGCGCCGGCCCGCGGTCCGACACGTCTTGGAACCAGTTGGCGGCGGCCGTGAAAGCCGCTTCCGGTTGGACGTTGCCAGCGATGACGAGGACGGCGTTTCGCGTGCGGTAGTGGCGCTGCCAGAAATCGCGGACCCCGTCGAGCGTAAATCCGCGGATCGCGTCGACCGTGCCAATGATGGGCACATGGTAGGGGTGGCCTTCGGGCCACAGCACGCGGGTGAGGGCGTCGTAGTCGCGGCCATTGGGCTCGGCGTAGCCCTCCGCGCGCTCCTGGAGGACGACGTCCTGTTGGTTAGCCAGATTTTCCTGGACGAGGCCCGCGTCGAGAAATCCAAGCCGATCGGATTCCAGGAAGAGCGCGCGGTCGAGCGCGCCGGACGGAAACGTCTCGTGGTAGGCCGTGGCGTCTTCGCTCGTCCAGGCGTTGTTTGCGCCGCCAGCGGCGGTGAGCCAGCGGTCGAAGGCGTCGCCCGGCACGTTCTGGGACCCTTCGAACATCAGGTGCTCGAACAAGTGCGCGCAGCCGTATTCGCTTGGCCGTTCATCCCCGGAACCGACGGCGAAGCGCAGGTGCAAGGCGACCGTGTCCGTGCGGTCGGACGTGGCGACGGCCACGAGAAGACCGTTTGGGAGCGTGGCGACCTCGGCCGCGAGGTCGAGGTCGGTGGACCCAGCGAGCACGAGCGAGGACGCCGCCAGCCACACGTGAACCTCCCGAGGGCGCGCCGTGTAACGCCGGAGGGGCGTCATGCCCTGAAGCGCACCTGTTGGCGTTTCAGCGCAGATTCCACCCCACCGGAACGAGGAGACCGAGGCGGACGGCTTCGCCGAGACCCGCCCGGGGGACGGGACCGCGGGTGAGCGCGGTCGCGAGGTCGGGGGGAATGGCGAGGGTGACGGGGTTGCCGCCGGCGTCGACGCCTGTCAAGAGCCCGACGGGTTCACCCCCGCAGGGGGCGCCGCGACGGTCGACGGCCTCTGGCGGGGAGCCGGCGAAGTGGTGGGGCGGACCGGTGATGTGGGCGACGCGAACGCGCGACCCTTCGGCGAGTTGGACAGGGCCGGCGCCGGGCCCGAGGATGGTGGCCAGGGGGTCGCGCCGCGCGAGTGCGAGGTCGGCTTCCCAACCGACCCCATCGGCGGCGGTGCGGCCGAGTTCCCGGTGCGCCCATCGCGCGAAGCGTTCCGGGAGGGGAAGGCGCTCAAAGTTGTCCGCGCGGACGAAGGCGTCGACGAGGTCGAGCCCGCCGCGCCGGGCAGCGCGCAAGGTGGTTGGAAAGGCGGTGCCGAGGCCGCGCGAAATGCGCCGTCGGTCGCGTCCGTCGTGGCCCCCGATCGCGTAGCCGACGCCGTGAAGCGCGGGCGGAATCGCGGCGAGGAGGGCGGATTCGGGAGGTAGGGGGCCGTCGCCGAGGCTGGCCGCGGCGGCTTCCGCGAGGACCTTGGGGACGCGGCCCGCGCGCGCCGCGAGATCCTGGGCAATCCAGCGGATGCGCCCATGTCGAGGCGTCGCCGCCCAAGGTCGAAGCGGTGCGCCCGTTGCGGTCGCTCGAAGCACGCCAAGCGCGCGCTCGAGCAGGTCGTCGAGGTGGGTGGCCCGCTCTGGGCCCGTCAGCGTCTCCATCCACGCCGCGGTCCGCCGGCTGCGCAGGCGTCGTCCATGGGCGGCCGCGTAAGCGAGGCCGTCCGACGTCAGGTCGATGTGCTCCCAACGGTGGGACACGGGTCGGCCGGTGCGGCGCGTGGCCGCGATGGCGGCGAGTTCGGCGTCGAGGAACCGCTTGGCGCCTTGCAGCGCCTCGTCGTCGGTCGGTCCCCATGGCCTTGGGGCGGCGGCCTGCTCGCAGGCGTCGCAATGGGCGACGCCGCTGCGCGCGGCGTGGGCGGGGCATCGCGTGAGGCGGACCTCGTCGAGAAAATACCAGAGGACGACGGGGACCAGTTCGGCGATGCGTCCGGCCGTCGCATGCCAGAGCGCGTTCGCGCCGTCCTTCCAGCCAAATCCGACGAGCCCGTGGCTGAGCGCGTGGGCCGTCCACTTGGCGCGATGGCCAGGGTGAAAGCCGCCGATCCGGAGGTCGTGGCGGAACGATTGGTACTTTTGTTCCGGCAGGACGCCACGGTCCCAGGTGTCTTCGTCGTCGGTCGCGCCAGCTTCGCGCCGATACTCGAAATGCGCCAGGAAAAGGCCGGATTCGGCGGCCAGAGCGCCGGTCGTCGCGGCCGCCGGGCTGCGGTCCAGTTCGTGGGGCGGCGCGCCCGGCACGCGAGGGGACTGCAGCCGCTGCGAAAGCCAAGCCTGGGCGGCGGAGATGTCCATGTGCGGCATGGGCGCGCCTATCGCGCGTCGGCCGCGATTCGGGGTGGGCGCGATTAGGGGGCGGGCGAGGCACCCATGTGGCTTCTCGCATCCTGTGCGCTGACTTCGGAGCTGTCGACGGACCTGCCTCCGGCCGTCGTGATCCTGCCTGTCCCTCCGGCGGCGGATGCGTTGGGGACCGTGGGAAATGACGTCGACGGCGACGGCTTGGATGCCGACGAGGAGGCTCTCCTCGACACGGACCCCAACGACGCTGACACCGACGACGACCGCTTGGAAGACGGCGACGAGCAGCCGCTTGGGTGCAACCCGCGCGTCGCGGACACCGATGGCGACAGCTACCTGGACGGGGACGAGGTCGCGACGGGCCACGACGCAGCCGACGCGTCCGACCTGATCTACACGTTGGGGTGGCCTTACAACCCGTTCAAGGACGAGATTGCCGACCCGGGTCCCGGCTCCGTGGTCGGCGTCGGCGAAGTGATGCCGGCCTTCCTTGGCATCGATCGCGCCGCGGAGGCCGTCCACCTCTACGATTTCGCGGGCCAAGGCCTCGTGTTCGTCACCTTCTCCGTCGGCAACTGCGTCCCGTGTGACGACGTCGCGGGTTGGCCGTCTGGCAGCGGGGCCTACGCGGGCCTTTGGCCGGACGCGGCGGCGGCCCTGACGTCGGGCGACGTGGCTTGGGTCGACGTCCTCGTCCTCGGCGCAGATTTGCTCGCTGCGGGGGCCACGGACGCCGCGGCCTGGGACGCGCGTTGGCCGCGGCCAGGTGTGGCCGTTCTCGCTGACCCGTCGAATCTGGCGGGGCCCAGCGTAGGCGTAAACGGCATCTACCCGGCGGCGATGTTGCTCGACGCGAACATGACGGTGATCGCCCTGAACCCGCTCGATTGGACGGTGGCCGCGGCCGCCTTGCAGGCGACGTTTCCGTGAAGCGTTCCGAGCGCGTCGCGATCGTCGACGCCGTGCTGCAGCGGGAGATAGGCGATGTCCCCATCCCTTTGGACCATCGCGACCCCTTCACGTTGCTGGTGGCTGTCGTGTTGAGCGCTCAATGTACGGACGCGCGCGTCAACCTCGTCACGCCCGCGCTCTTCGACGCCGCGCCCACGCCGGCTGCGCTGGCGAAGATGGCTCCGGAGCAGATCCTCCCGTACATCGCGTCGTGCGGATTGGCGCCGACGAAGGCCCGCAACCTGGCCGCGCTCGGGCGGCAGCTCGTCACGTTGCACGGAGGGCAAGTGCCGTCGGACGAGGCCGCGCTCGAGGCGTTGCCCGGCGTCGGACACAAGACGGCGAGCGTCGTGAGGGTCCAGTCGTTCGGCATTCCCGCGTTCCCCGTCGACACGCACGTGGCCCGGCTGGCGAACCGGTGGGGCCTGTCCAAGGCCAAGGCGGTGGGGCCGATCGAAGCGGACCTGCGCAAGGCTTGGCCGGCGCGCGAATGGGGGCGCGTTCACTTGCAGATGGTGACGGCGGGACGCCGCTTCTGTCCCGCGCTGCGCCACGATGCGCTGCGCTGCCCGGTGTGTGCGGCGTTGGCCGAAGCGGGCGGCGGCGGGGTATAGCGGCGCCGCCGAGGACCCCATGGCCTACGTCGTGACGGACAACTGTGTGGACTGCCGCTTCACCGACTGTGTGGAGGTCTGTCCCGTCGACTGCTTCTACCTCGACAATGAAAAGAACATGGTCCTCATCCACGGCGACGAGTGCATCGACTGCGGCGCGTGTGAGCCGGCCTGCCCCGTCGAGGCGATCTACGCTGGCGACGACCTGCCGGCCGACAAGCGCCACTGGGAGAAGACGGCGATCGAGCGCATCAAGGGCGCAGGCCTCAAGCTCATCACGGAGTCGATGGACCCGCTGCCGACCGCCGATGCCAAGAAGGCGAACCTCGGCCTGTGATGTGGGTCCTGCTGGCCTGTGCGGGTGAGGCACCTGCGCCTCCGCCGGCCGTCGACGGGCCCGTCCCCGTCGAGTTGTCCCACCAGCGGAGCTACCCGTTGAGCAACAAGGCGCCCAAGGACGTTTCAGCGGCGTGGGTCAAGGGCAAGCTGCAGGTGCAGTCCACGGGGATCAAAGCAGCGTGCGACTCTGCTCCGTTTTGGGACGGCAAGCGCCAAGGCAACACGATCGTCGTCCAGGCCCATGGGACGGGCGGAAGCCCAGAGCCATGTGGCTACACCGCGCTCGTCAACGTCGACGTGCCGCGTGCGAAGTTGGACGTCCTCGTGCTTGGTACGGACGGGGCGCTGCTGAAACGGGTCGAAGTGGACGAGCGGGCCCGTTGAGCCCTTGCGACCGGGTGCTCGTCACGGGCGGTGCATCCGGGCTCGGGGCGGCGACGGCGGAGCGCTTCGCCAAAGAGGGCGCCCATGTGCTCGTCTTCGATCGGGACGCCAAGGGCGCGGAAGAGGTGGCGGGCCGGATCGGTGGTCGAGCCGTCGTGGGCGATGTGACCGACGAGGCCGCGGTGGCTCGGGCCATGGCGACCGACGTTGCCATGGGGCCGCTACGCGTCGTCGTCGCCGCGGCGGGCATCGGCTGGGCGCAGCGGACGTTGGCCTTTGACGGCGCGGCGCACGGAGTCGACGCGTTCCGTCGCGTGTTGGAGGTGAACCTGCTCGGCACGTTCGTCGTCCTGCGGACGGCGGCCGCGGTGATGGCGCGCCAGGAGCCGGTCGACGGCGTGCGCGGTGTGCTCGTCGCGACGGCGTCGGCGGCGGCGATGGAAGGGCAGGCGGGGCAGGTGGCCTATGCGGCGTCGAAGGCTGGCGTGGTGGGGATGACGTTGCCGATGGCGAGAGATCTCGCGCCGGTCGGAATTCGGGTTTTTACGGTAGCGCCGGGGCTGTTCGACACGCCGTTGCTTGGAATGTTGCCTCAGGACAAGCGGGACGCATTGGCGTCGCAAGTGTTGACGCCGCCGCGGCTTGGCAAGGCCGAGGAATTTGCCGACCTCGTGGCCGCGCTCGTCCGGAATCCTTATGTGAACGGGGAAGTGGTGAGGTTGGACGGTGGATTGCGGCTGCCACCTCGCTAGGTGCGCGGTGCTTCACCCAGGTCCGCCGTGGTCCTTCTCCGCGCGGAAAACGGCGAAGCTGAGTTTGGCTACGACCGGCCAGAGTGGAGCGGGTTGGCGGACGCGTCGCCGCGGTCGTGGAAGCGGCAGCTTCGGCGTGCGAGCCCGTCGGACGTGGAGTGCGGCGCGCCGATTCCTTGCGGCTGGTGGGCGTCGGTGCCGGATGCTCCCAAGCCTGATTTCTTGGCCTGCTTGGGGGTGTTGGAGGGTCCCACGGTCGCTCGTGGCACCGAGAAAGGGACACTGAAATCGGATAAGTGGGATTCCGGTGGAATCGTCCTGGACGGGGCGCGTGTGGTGTTTGTCGCGTCCCGCGGGTCGGAACTGGCTGGCTCGCTCAGGCCGGGGGACGTGGTACTCTCCTGCGGCGTACTCGACGCGTCTCAATGCATCCAGGAGGATCCCGGTTTTGCTCGGGACGTCGCCGTGCTACGCCGTAGTCGGATCATGCGACTTCGGTGATTTTCGGCGAAACTTCGACCCTGTGGAGTCGGGAGGCGGCAGCGGTTTGACGTTTTGCTGTATTTTCCGTGAATTTTTGTAAAGTGACGGGGTGGCAAGGCGGCGTCGAAGGCCGGCGTGATCAGCAGGACGCCGCCCATGGCGCGGGAACGGGCGCGGATTGGAAGTCGGGTCCCCTGAACTGGCCCCAGAAACGAAAACGCCGACCGCTGCGAGGCGGTCGGCGCGGGTGGGGCACGACGGGGGGGGACCGTTCATGCGCCGCTTCCCGCCGAAGTGTAACACAGGACTTCCGCCTTCCCGACGCTTACATACTTGGCATGTCAGGAGTGTGTGGGGCGAGCGCGCCGTTCCGCCAGCGGAGCAACGCAGCCGTGTCGCCGTCGAGGCGAATGAGGGTGCCTTCGCCGTCGATCCATGTCCCGCTGTTGTAGACGGGGCCGACCACTTCCGGCGCGTGGGTGTGCCCGTGCAACACGTGCCGGACGCCGAGGATGCGCGACACCCGCGCACCGGCCGCGCGCATCGTCGGCCGAGGGTCCGTCGGTTCCGGTGCGGCCCGGAACACGACGACGGCCAGAATGAGGGCCACCAAGGCGGCGAGGCCCACGCCCGGCAATCCGCCTGCCGCGGCGCCGAACAGGGTCAGCACGGGTGCTGCGATGACGACGACGAGCCGGTCCAGCATGATGGCGCGCATCAACGGGCCCAAGCGTCGGACGAGCGGCGGCCGGCGGAGGGCGTGCACGCGGGCCAACGTGCCAAGCGGGATGCCGCTTTGCGCGGAGACCCGGCGGAGGGCTTCTTTGCGGTCGGCGCGGTTGCGAAGCACCGCGCGCGGGTCCACGGCCAAGGCCCACATTCCGAGAAGGCGCCGGATCATGGTGCAGTAGGCCTCGAAGGCGCGGTGGAGATTCCCGCCGGTCAGGGCCCAGGCGAGGTGACCGAAGAAGCCGCGGTCCCATTGCCCGTGTTGGCCGGATTGCAGTCCTGTGACGAGGTACCGCATCACGGCCGTCCCCACGTTGATGTCGGGCTCCGTGTGGTCGGACGCTGGGCGAAGGGCGTCGTCGAACGAACAGTAGGGGTCGTATTGGTGGCCGTGTTCGATCCACGCGTGACCGGCGGCCCAAACGAACCACGGGTGGACGACGACGCGGTCTTTCGCGCCTTCGGCCAAGGCGTCGCGCAGCGCGTCGGCGACGGCGGGGAACGCCAACTCGGGGTCGTGGTTTCCGGCGACGACGTGGATGTCGTGACCCGCGCGAACGAAGGCGCGAAGGGCTTCGACGGCGACGACCTCGCGTTCGCATAGGACGATCAACTTGGTGATGGCGGCGCGTTCGCGGCCGCCGAGGCCCCAAGTGTGGTCGTCGTCGTGGAGCCCCGTCAGGATGCCGACGTCGCCTGGCATGACCCGAAGGGCCAGAAGGTCGAAGCCGTCGCCGTTGATGACGAGGGAGCAGGGCGGACCGGACGTGATGTGTGCGAGGAAGGCAGCGAGCGGCGCCGCGGCCTTCGACTCGGGCGCACCCAGGTGCAAATCGCTGACGACGTAAGTGAGGCGTCCCACACCCCCAGGGTGCCGCGCCGCCGCGTCGACGGCCAGCGGGAAGCCGGGAAATCGTCGACCCAAGGCGATAGGGGAAGTCATGGTTGTCTGGGTGGCCATCGTTGCGATCGCTGGGGAGCGGGTGGCCGAGGGGTGCCAGATCGTCACGCAGCCGACCCAGGCTGACGGTGTGACGCCGATGGTGGCGACGTGTCGATGGCCGGAGGTCGATCCGGCGCGGCTCACGGCGAAGGTCAGCGACTTTGCCGGCTACGACACTCTGTTGCCCCACGCCATCGTCGCGGACCGCGTCGTCCGCGTGGAGGGCGACCGGAGCCTCGTGTGGCAGCACCAAACGGCCCCCGTCATCGCCGATCGCGAAGTCCTGCTGTGGATGCGCCGCTCGACCGAAGGGGCGTGCACGGTCGTGAGCTGGACGGCCGCCACCGAGGTCGCTTGGGATGTGGCCGAAGGGCGCGTACGGGCGCCGCGCAACGACGGCTCCTGGCGCGTCTGTGCCGTGCCGGAAGGTGGCGTCGAGGCCGTTCACACGATCGCCTACGACCCGGGCGGCCAGGTTCCTGGCTTCGTCGTGCGCGCCGCCCAGGGCGGAGGACTGGACAAGGTGCTGGCGTCGGCGCGGGCCGTCGGCGCGAAACCTTAGCGTCAGGGAGTTTGACGTGGCGCGTGCGCCGAAACGGTGGCGCCAGCGTCCCGAAGCGGGGACCCTCGGCAAGGAACTTACCCGGCGGTCGGGTGGGCGCTGTGAGCTGTGTGGCGGGCGCGGCGAGGTCCGTGTCTACGAGCTGCCGCCGTTTCCGCTCGAACCTGATGCCGAACGCGCTTTGCTTGGCTGTGCGAGTTGCCGCGATGCGTTGGAGGGGGGCGCGCTCGACCCGATCGAGGCGCGGTTCCTTCAGACGGCCGTCTGGGACGAGCGCATCGCGGTGAAATTGGCGGCTGCACGCCTGCTCATCGCGCTGGACGGCGCGAATCACCCGTGGACGCGGGAGGCGCTTGAAGCGATCGACGTCGACCCCGAAACCGGCGAGTTCCGCGCGCCTGAGCCGGAGGTCGAGGAGTCTACGCGCCGATCGCGGCGCTGAGGGTCAGTTCTCGGACTCGGGGTCTACGAGGGCAAACGGGGCGACGACCGCGTCAAATACGGTTCCGTCGTCGAGGTGGACCATCTTGTAGGTCCCCTCCATGCTTCCGATGCTCGTCGGCAAGGGGCAGAACGATGTGTAGGTGAAGTGCTGGCCCGGGGCGAGCACGGGCGTTTCGCCGACGACGCCGGAGCCTTCGATGTGTTCGGTGCGACCTGCGCCGTCGGTGATCACCCAATGCCGACGCAGCAAGCGAACAGTTCGGCTGCCTTCGTTGTCGATCCGGATCGTGTAGCTGAAGAACCACCTACCGCGCGACGGCTGGGATCTACCAGCTTCGTACCGTGGCAACACGCGAACGCGGATCCCCGCGGTGAGACAGTCCGACATCGGGCCCCCGCGTCGGTCTACCCCACGCTGAGCGAACGGGCGCAAGTTAGGCACATCCTGGCCGATGAGGCCGCGGGAGGTACCGATGGCTTCGACCCATCTGCCCGTGCCACCTGCGGGTGCGATGGCGGTGATTCGTGCGGCTAGCGAGCCGGACGTGAAGATGAATCGGCTGTCGGCCATCGTCGGTGCCGAGCCGGCGATGACGGCCGGCCTTCTGCGCATGGCCAACAGTGCGGCGTACGGAATCGGTCGACCGGTGACGACCGTCAGCCAGGCCACGCTCTACTTGGGCACGCGCGTGTTGCGGAACATTGCTGTGCACCATGTCGTTCGCACGACCCTCGCCAAGGTCGATGCCGGGCGCTTAGACGTCGCCGCATTCTGGGAGGACAGCCTCCGGCGCGCGAGCGCGGCGAGTCTGCTGGCGCGTCGCGTCGGATTCCCGGACCCCTCAGAGGCTTTCACTCTCGGCCTGCTGCTCGACATGGGCACGCTCGTGCTCGCGGTGTACGACCGGGCCAAGTCGCTCGACCTCGTGCGGGTCGCCCGCAGGCCCGCACCTGAGCGCCTCGAAGTCGAGAGCCGCTGCTTTGGTCGCGACCACGCCGCGACCTTTGCGGCCCTCGCCACGGAGTGGGGTCTCCCTTCTGACCTCGTGGAGATCATCGCTGCCCATCATCGGGACGACGTGGTGCTCCCGCAGCACGACCGTGATCGCCTGCTGCGCATCGCGCGTGCCGCTGACGCGTTGTCCGATGTCGTGCAGACGAACGCCGCCGACGGGACCGTTCAGGTGGCCGAGCGTGCGATCGGCGCGCTGGAGCTGACAGCGCCCCTCGCCGAGTTGGTGACCGACCTGGCCGAGGCGATGGAGGCGGCCTCCCGCGATCTGCAGATTCGCATCGGGCGGCCCCCCACCTGGGACGAGCTGATGACGCGCGCCAATGGGACCTTGCTTTCGGTGAATACCTCATTGGACGAGCTGAATCGGAAACTTGAAAAGGCGCTGGAAGAGCGCGACACCGCGTTGCGCGAATTGGAGCGCGCGAACGAGATGTTCCAGACAATGGCTCGGACGGATCCGCTGACCCAGCTCGCCAATCGCCGGGCCTTCACTGAAGAGAGCCAAATGACAGCTGGAAATCCCGACGAGGTGCCTTTCGCGCTGCTCATGTTGGACCTCGACCATTTCAAAAAGATCAACGATGTTTACGGACACGCGGCGGGAGACGGCGTCCTCGTCGAGGTGAGCAAGCGCCTGGCGACGGTGGTGAGGCCCGGTGACGTCGTCGGACGCCTGGGCGGCGAGGAATTCGCCATTTTGTTGCCCGCCTGTACGCCGGACCAGGGTGCCCAGGTCGCGGAGCGGGTTCGAGCCGCCATCGAGGCGTCGCCGGTCAAGTCGCGCGATGGGATCGACATTCCGATCACTGTCTCCATTGGAGGCACGTCCATCGGCTTCATCGGTTCCAACTTCGACGAGGTGCTTTCGAAGGCGGACGCTGCGCTGTACCAATCGAAGGCGGAGGGCCGCAATCGGGTGACCTTTTGTGGATCTGACCGTAACTTCGCGCCAATTTCGCTGGCGTCGGCCACGAGGCCCCATCGCTGCTCGTCCTCGCCGTGAAGGCGCGCCGGTTCCGCGTCGAGCAGCTTCAGGTTGTGAGGGATGATTCCTAACGCGCAGAACCTCTCCCATGTCGCCGTCGCCGTCGCCGTCTCCGTCGCCGTCTCCGGCGTAGGTAGGGTCCGGGTGCCGCGCCGGGTGGGGTCTATGGCCTGCGGGCCATGGGCAGCCTTCAGGCGCACTTGGGGAGGTCGATGCCCCCGAGCGCCTCGTCTGCCACCGTCGCCCACGGCCGCGGGCGCGGCCTTGGCGTCCGCCGGGACAACGCGCGGACGGCCTCCGCCCATGTGGCCGGGTCGAGGTCGGGCATCGTCTGGCCCGCGTCGCGGAGGAGGTGCGCCGCGTCTCCGACGTCTCTCGCCACGACCGGCAATCCGACGGCAAGGTAGTCCGCGAGCTTCAGCGGACTGAGCCAAGGCGGTGCGCCGTCGTAGGGTGCGAGGCCCACGTCGGCTGCGGACAGCGCGTCGGCCAGGGCCGCCCCCTCCAAGTGAGGCAGGTGGCGGACGCGAGGGTGATCGATGGGGACCGCGCCGCCACCGATGACGACCGCTTTGGCTTCGGGCAAGGCCGCGAGCAGCGCCGGCAGGTGCTTTGCGCCGTGCCATGGCCGGTGAGCCCCGAGCAGTACGACCACGAGGCCCGAGAGGTCCCATCGCGCCCGCCCCGCCTCCCGGTTCCCGGGGCCCGTGAGCGCGCTCCCGTTCGGGACGTGGCGGACGCGTTCGGGCTTCGCCCCTCGTTCAACCGCCCATCGTGCGAGCCAACTCGACACGGCAACGACGCGGGTGGCCGTCGTCAGATTGCGGCGTTCGGCCCCTGCGGCCATCCTCCCGACGTGGCCGGCCTCCTCGGCGGGGGCGTTGAGCTCGAGGATGCGCGGTCCGCAAAAGCGGGCCCCGGCGTCGATCCCTGCGGCCGCACGTTCCCAAGCCCAGGACGCCCCGGCCGCGGCGCGCCAGATGTGGGCAGCGTCCCACCGGCGTCCCCAACTCCGCAAACCACGCGGCCAATTCCGGGTCGGGACGACGGTGATGTTGGCCCCGACGGCGGCTCCGGCGTGCCCGCGGCCGTCTGACTCGGTCGGCACGAACACATTGACGTCGCCCCGCGCGCGCAGCGCGTTGGTGACGTGGCGAAGGTGGGCCGACGCACCGCTCGGACCGTAGAGCGGGATGCCCCGGTCCGTGCTGACGACGGCGATCAACCCTGGCTGGCGACCATGGCCTGGTCGAGGTCGGCGATGAGGTCGTCGGCGTTTTCGATGCCGACGGAAAGCCGGATGAGGCCGTCGTCGAGGCCGATTTCGCGGCGGACGTCGGCTGGGACGCTCGCGTGTGTCATCGTGGCAGGCAGTTCGAGCAAGCTCTCGACGCCGCCAAGAGACTCGGCGCAGGTGAAGAGTCGGGTGCTCGCGCAGAACTTCTCGGCCCGGGCCAACGGGCCGTCGAGGACGAAGCTGATCATGCCGCCGAAGCCCGACATCTGGCGCTTCGCGACCGCGTAGCCCGGGTCGTTTGGCAGCAGCGGGTAGTGGATCCGCGCGACGTCTGCGTGGGCGCCAAGCCACGCGAGGACGCGTCGGCCATTCTCCTCGTGGCGGGCCATACGTACGGCCAACGTCTTGAGGCCGCGGTTGATGAGCCAGGTGTCCCAGGGCCCGGGGACCGCGCCGGCCGCGTTCTGGACGAAGCGGAGGTCGGCCGCGAGGGCCGCGTCGCGCGTGGCGACGATGCCGCCGACGACGTCGCTGTGGCCGTTGAGGTACTTCGTCGAGCTGTGCATCACGAGGTCGGCGCCAAGCTCCAGGGGTCGCTGGAAGATGGGCGTCGCGAACGTGTTGTCGACGGCCAGCCGGGCGCCGATGGCCTTGCAACGCGCTGCGACGGCCGCGATGTCGACGACCTTGAGCAGCGGATTCGTTGGCGTCTCGACCCAAACGAGGTGGGTGCCTTCCGGAATCGCCTGGTCGAGCGCCTCTTTCGCGAGGTCGGCATAGGTGAAGTTGACGCCCATCTTCGCGAAGACGCGGTTGAACAGGCGCCTCGTGCCGCCGTAGCAGTCGTCGATGCAGACGACGCGGGCCTGGCCCGGCAGCGTCTGAATGACGGCCGTGGTCGCCGCGAGCCCGCTCGCGAACGCAATCGCGTCCGTCGCCATTTCGAGGCCGGCGAGGCAACCTTCGAGGGCCTCCCGCGTCGGGTTCTGGGTGCGGGCGTACTCGTAGCCGGTGTGCTGGGCCGGCCAGGGCTGGGCGTAGGTGGACGTCTGGAAGACCGGCGTCATCACGGCGCCCGTGCGGGGCTCGTGGGATTGGCCGGCGTGGATGCAGCGGGTTTCGATCCGGTCGCTCATTTGGCGCTTCCGGGCCCCGTGACGCGGGCGAGGTGCTCGATGAGATCGATGCGCGTGAGCACGGAGACGAGCTCGTTGCCGTCGTAGACGAGCGCGATCTTGAACTTGCGCAGCAAGTCGCTGAGCACACTCACCTCCGTCTCCGGGCCGACGGTGCAGAAGTCGCGGTTTGCGAGCTCGCCCGCGCGTGGCGCCGTGCGGCCGTTGCGAAGGGCCTGCTCGAGCAGGCTGCGCTCGTGGATGACGCCGATGACCTTGCCGTCTTCCAGCACGGGCATCTGGCTGATGCCGTGCATCTTCATCACGCCGATGGCCTCGGTCGCCTTCATGTCGTGCGGAACGCTGATGGGCGCGCGCGGCGGGCTGTGCGACGTGACGTCCCGGACCGTACCCAGGCCCTGGACGGGGTCGAGGTAGCCGCCCTCTTGCATCCACTGGTCGTTGAAGATCTTGGACAGGTAGCGGACCCCGGAGTCGGGCAACAACACGAGGACTTTGAGGCCCTTGCGGTCGTTCTGACGGACCCACTTCATCGCGCCGGCCACCGCTGCGCCCGAGCTGCCGCCGGCAAAGATGCCCTCTTCGCGGGCGAGGCGACGGGTCGTCAAGAAGCACTCGCGGTCGTGGACGCGGACGACGTTGTCGACCCACTGGAAGTCCATCGTCGACGGCAGGAAGTCCTCGCCGATGCCTTCGAGGACGTAGGAGAAGGGCTCCGTGATCTGCCCCGTCTGGAAGTAGTCGTAGTAGATGCTGCCGACCGGGTCGACGCCGATGACCTTGAGGTTGGGGTTCTTCTCTTTGAGGTAGCGGCCGATGCCACTGACGGTCCCGCCGGTGCCAAGGCCGCAGACGAAGGCGTCGAGCTTGCCCTCGAACTGGTCCCAGATCTCGGGGCCGGTGGTCGCGTAGTGGGCCGCGGGGTTCGACGGGTTGTGGTACTGGTTGGCGTAGAAGGCGTTGGGCGTCTCGTCCGCAATGCGGCGGCTCACCTTGTAGTAGGAGCGCGGGTCGTCCGCGGCGACGTCGGTTGGCGTGACGACGACTTTGGCGCCCCAGGCGCGCAGGGCCGCGCGCTTCTCTTCCGACTGCTTGTCTGGCAGGACGAAGATCGTCTTGTACCCGCGCAGCGCGGCGACCATCGCAAGGCCGGCTCCCGTGTTGCCGCTCGTGGCTTCCACAATCGTTCCACCGGGCTTCAGGGCCCCGCTGCGCTCGGCATCGTCGAGGATCTGCTTGGCGATGCGGTCCTTGACCGACCCGCCCGGGTTCAGGTACTCGAGCTTCGCGTAGACGTCGGCCTCGACGCCCTCGGCGAGGCGGCGGAGGCGGACGGCGGGCGTGTGACCGACGCAGTCGAGGATGGACTCGTGGACGTTCTTCACGGGGACCCCGGGGAGGCCGCCCGCCTAGCTGGATGACCGCCAAAGGCCAACGTGACGCCCGTCGGTGGATCCCCCTTTCAGCGCCCACCCGACGGGATAGGGGCTGCGGTCGTCCGGAGCGTCGTTGGAGAGCCACCGCGAGCGCCTGCTACGTCGAGGCGACTACATCTGGGGCTCGTTCATCAAGCCCGAGCGCGTCGATGGCTACATTGTCGGCATCAATCCGGGCGACCGGACCGACGAACTGGGTCGCTTTCCGTTCTCGGAAGGGAGCGTCGACGAGGCGGTCAACGCGGCGGCGCGCGGCGGCGTCCATTGGCGGCGCGTGGGCCGAACGGATCGCGCGAAGGCCGTCCGCAAGTTCCGCGACCTCGTTTCGCGGCATCAGGAGCGCCTCGCGATTTTGATCACGCGGGAGACGGGCAAGCCAGTCTGGGAGTCCCGTCAGGAAGTCGTCGCCGCCGTGCGTGCGGTGGACCTCCTGCTCGAAGAAGGGATGGCGCTGCTCCAGCCGCGCATCCTCAACGAGCGAGAAGCTCGCAGCGACTTCCGGCCCCTTGGCGTGGTCGGCATGTTGGCGCCGTACAACACGCCGCTGTTGGTCGCGGCGCTTCAGTCGGCCGCCGCCCTGTTGTCCGGCAACTCCGTCGTGATGAAGCCGAGCAAGTTCACGCCTGGTGTCGGGCAGGGTGTCGCCGAGATGTGGGACCGCTGCCGGCTGCCGCGCGGCACCTACAACCTCATCCAAGGGTCGGGAAGCAGCGTCGGACAGCGGCTCGCCGTCCATCCCAAGCTCGACGCCCTCCTGTTCACTGGCAGCTACCAAACGGCGATGGCCGTCCGGCGGGCCACGATCGAGCGGCCCGAGCTGCCTACCGCCTACCAGTGTGGCGGCAAAGGGGCGGCCCTCGTCCTTCACGATTGCGAGATGGACCGCGCGGTCTACGAAGTGCTTGTGGGGGCCTGCCTGACGGCCGGCCAGCGACACAACAGCACGGGCCGTGTGTTCGTCACAGAAGACGTCTATGACCGCTTCGTCGAAGAGATCACTCGGCGCGCGTCGCGGGTGAACGTTGGCTACGGCTTCGAGCCTCGCACGCTCGTCGGGCCGGTCGTCTCCGAGAACTACCGGTCGCGCTACCGCCGATACGGTCGCGCACTCGCGGCGCGGGGCCACCAGTCCATGTTGGCGGCGGCGAACCGTGAGGTGCGTGGACGCCGCGGCTTCTACGTCAATCCGGCCATCTTCCTCGTCGACTGGCACAACGGGCACGGCTTCATCAACGACGAGCCGCCGGGCCCCACGTTGTTGGTCTACAAGGTGGCGAACTGGGAAGAGGGCGTCGCGCTGCACAACAAGCTGCTGTACCGGGTGGCTACGAGCGTCTTTGTTCGGCCCGACCACGCCGACCTTCCCGAAATCGTCGCACGGCTACGGACGGGGGCGCTCAACGTCAATCGCGGCACGATCGGCGCGAGCTTGCGACTGCCCTCGGTCGGCCTTGGGCGCTCGGCGAACGGTGTTCCCGCTGGCATCGAGCTGCTTCGCTTCCTTGCGATGCCGCGCAGTACGCTCGTCGAGGTTCGCCCCTTCGATCCGTCGCAGGCGGTGCCGGGCGTGAATTGGGACGCGGACGAAGACGACGTCGACCCCGTCTCCGTCGAAGTCGAACTCGAGCCGACCTAGCAGGCTGCCGCAAAACGCCGTCCTGCTGCGCCCGCGGGGGCATCCCGCCCTGCGGCGCCTAGCTAGCGGACGCGCGTCAGGGCCTGCAGCACGCGGGCCTGGCAGTCCGCCCACGCCGGCTGGACGTGAAACACGTAGGTGCGCTTGAACGGCCAGGGCGGAGGCGCGATGTAGGTCCCCATCGTGACATGGGTTCCGCCGTCGACCGCGTCGAGCACCCATTGGGTGACGAAGCCCTTGTTGCCCTGGTGATCGAGCTGAACGAGGCGACCGGGGACCATCTTGCCGTAGACCGCCGTCAGCGTCCGCCGCCAAAGGCCCAGCCGCCACGTGACGCGCGTGCGCGCTTCAGGGCCCGTCGTCGCGCCCGTCGTCTCCCATTCGGGGGTGCAGTCCATGGGGTAGAGCGCCGCAAGGGTCCGCAGGTCGGACAACGCGCCGTAGAGCGCCTCCGGAGAACCGGGAAGGGTGGCCTCTGCGATGACATCGCCTGGGGCCTCCTTCCAAGCGGGAGGCACGGCAAGCGCAAGTGCGCTCAATAGGGCCCACATGGGCCGCTCATATCACCCGAGCGCCGCTAGACCACGACGGCAGCGGCGTCTGTGAGGCGGGTGCGAAGTCGGCGCATCAGGGCATCGGCAGACTCGCCAGACCGAGCGACGAGGTGGGCTTGAACCCACGGGGTGCCCTGGGTCGCGGGAACGCCCTGGCACGCGAGGTGTAGGCGTTCCAGGGCCATGCGGACCCCGACCTCGTCGACGGCGACGAGGAGCCCGAAGATGCGTCGCCCGGACGCGGTCCAAAGATCAGTGCCGCGGAAGTGCCCTCCGAGGCCAGCGAGCGCGAGCGGGCCTAGGGTCAGCGGGGCGCCCACGAACTCGACCCCAGCGACGGCGAAGCCGTGGCCGTGCCGATCTAGGATGGCTTGGGCTCGGGCCAACTCGCGACGGAAGGCGAGATCGGCTGGGTCTTGGTCGCCATCGTTGGCGCGTGGCCGTGGGGACGTCATGTCCTCCCATCGGCACAGCGCCGGCATTGGTTGACGATCGCCGCGGCGTGCTTCTCTTGGGGCCGGCCTGAACTGGACCTGCGTCGCTCGACGTGGCAAAGGGGGCCCGCGCGAAGGACTGAGGGATGTCGTCGTTCAAGATGAAGTGCCCGAAGTGCGAAAGCCTCAGCTACAGCATCGAGCGAGACCCGCGGAACTACGCCCAACGTGGCCAGACTGCGGAGTTGATCTTTTCCTGTCGCTGCGGCAAGCAGCTCTTTGGGGACCAGATCCAGGCCGAGTCGGACCGCCAGCAGGCGCTGTACGATGCGGAGATGGCCACTCCGAGTCAGGAAGAAATCGAGCGTCGGCAGGCCGCCAAGGAGCGCGAGGAGCGCGAGCGCGCGCTGCGCGAGGCGTTCGAGTACCAGTCCCGCTACCTGGTCGAAAAGCGGAAGGCGGACTCGGAGGCAGCGCGGTTGCGCGAAGAGGCGCGCCTGCGTGAATGGAAGGAGCGCGTGGCCCGCCAGGGCCAGGTTCCGGACATCACACTGCCGGAGCCTGCCGCCCCCAAAGAGTCCACGCCGGCCGTCGCCGGTCAGGGGTGCGAGTGGCCGGGGTGCGGCAACGTTGCGCGCGCCGGCAGCAAGTACTGTTCGCGCGAGTGTTCGAACAAGAACGCTCGTGCGCGACACAAGCAGCGCGTCAAGGTGACCTGAGGCGGGCGACCAGGTCGTCGACCATCCCCAACGTCATTCCCCAAAGGCGTTCGCCTTCTCGGTCGATGCAGGGCAACGTGACGGGCTGGCCCCTCCAGACGTAAGGGAAGCTTGTACGAGCCTCTAGGGACGCGAGCGCTGGAAGGGGCCAACGCAGGCAGCGGGCCACCTCCGGCCCGGGTTCGGGCTCGGGCCAGGCGTCGACGCGGAATACGAACGGGCGGACGACCCGGTCGGGCAGGCCGCGAATCGTGGGGACGTCGCCCAAACGGCCGACGCATGTGGCGCGCTCCAGCCTCAGCCCGACCTCTTCCCAGGTTTCGCGGATGGCCGTCTCGAGCAGGTCGGCGTCGGCCTCCTCGCGCCCCCCGCCCGGAAACGCGATGTGGCCGCTCCAAGGGTCACCGGCCCGGTCGGCGCGCCGGATGAGCAGGACGTGGCTCGCGTCATCGACGACGACGGCGACCGCGGCGTGCCGTCCCGAACCGGGCACCGTGTCGTCGGGATGCGCCATGCGCTGTCGCCAGCCGTCTGGATCCGTCCTCATCGGGCGCCCAAGGCCAGCGCGGGAGATAGGGGGCGCGGGTTGCGGAGCGTGGTGTGGCGAAGCGCGAGCGCGGCTGGTTCGGCGAAATGGCGCTTGCCTATGGGCCACCCATCCTGGCCGTGATCTTGATCCGCCTGTTCGTGTTCGAGCCGTTCCGCATTCCGTCCAGTTCGATGTTGCCAACGCTCCTGATTGGCGACCAGGTGGTGGTGAGCAAGTACGCCTACGGGATTTGGATGCACATTCCGTTCCCGGAGGTCCACAACATCCCAGCCGTCGAGTTGGTCGACCTTGGGGATCCCGAGCGCGGCGACGTCATCGTGTTCTTGTGGCCGGTGGACAATGCGACGAACTTCATCAAGCGGGTCGTGGCGATTCCAGGGGACAAAGTCCGCGTCGTGGACAACCAGGTTGTCGTCAATGGCGAGGTCCACGTCCGCGAGCCCGTAGGGCGGTTTCGCTTCGTCGACGATCATTGTGTGACGAAGGAGGCGCGTCACGGCGTCGAGACGATCGGAGGCGTGCCTCACGACGTGCTCGTCGACGACCGGCCCGGGTCGCTGGCCAATATGCCCGAGGTCGAGGTGCCGCCCGGGCACGTGTTCGTCATGGGCGACTACCGGGACAACAGCCAGGACAGCCGGTCCTGGCGCTTCGTCCGCTTTGACCAGATCAAGGGCAAGGCCCACTGGATCTGGATTTCCTACGACGGTTGTCGCCCCGGGGTGCGCGTGGACCGCACGGGTCGGCACGTGACGGAGTTGGTCGGCAGCGAATCGCCCTGACGGCCGGGCCGATGCGCTCACGGGGCGAGGGCTCGCATGGCAACGGCGTCGTGAGCACATGCGATGGCCAGGTCCGGGGCGCTGTCTTGCAGCGCGCGCAGCGACGCCAGTTGGGCCCGGACCGCTTCGCCGTCTTCGGACATCGCCCATTGCAGCGCGCGCGGCCGTCCCTGCCCGGTCGCGATGGCGCCGGGCTGCCAACAGGTGTCGCCGACGAGAAGCGTTTCCCGGCCGTCGGCCAGGCGGACGTAGACCCAGAGGTGGCCCGGCGTGTGGCCTGGCGATGGGATGAGAACGACGCCGCCGTCGATCGCCGCCGGCGACGAGAGGGGCAATGGCCTCAACGACGCGATCTGGTCGTCGCGAAGGCCGCTGCGCCGCAATTCGGGCAGGTTGGCGACCTGGGCTGCCGTCAGCGAGAGGCGGTCCGCAAACCCGTCGAATGACGCTGAGTGGAAGAGGCCGCCGACGTGGTCGAAGTGCTCATGGGTGGCGACGATGCGGCGGGCCGAGAGCAGCAGGGCGTCCTGTCGGGCCGTCGCCTCCGCGGGGACGTCGATCCAAGGCATCGCTTCCGACGTGCCTTTGGCGTCCGACATCGCGTCGACGACCAACGTGTGGCCGTCGGGCCAAGTCGCCACGGTAGGGCCAAAGACGAACTCCGCCATCTCGAAAGGGCCGGCGGGCGCCGCGGCCACGGCGGGCGCGGGTCCAGCGGTCACTTCGATGAATTGCAGCGTCGTAGGTCCGTCGCCGGCTTCTTCGGCCAGCGCCCGCCACGTGACGATGTCGAGGGGTTGGGCGACGTCGGCCGGTGGCAACCGGCAGGCCAGGATCAGCGCAACCACGCCGCGGCCTCGGTGGCCCAGTAGGTCAGGATGCCGTCGGCGCCAGCGCGCTTGAAGGACGTCAGCGTCTCCAGAATGGCGCTGCGGCGGTCCAGCGCGCCCATCGCGGCGGCGGCCTCGATCATCGCGTACTCACCCGACACCTGGTACGCGAAGGTGGGGCGTCCGAAGCGCTCCTTCACTCGCCACACGATGTCGAGGTACGCGAGGCCCGGCTTCACCATCACCCAGTCGGCGCCTTCCTCGAGGTCGAGGGCCACTTCGACGAGGGCCTCGTCGGTGTTGGCGGGGTCCATTTGGTAGGTGGCCTTGTCCGCACCACCGCGAGGCGCGGAATCCAGCGCGTGGCGGAACGGCCCGTAGAAGCACGAGGCGTATTTTGCGGCATAGGAGAAGATGAGGACGTCGGTGGCGCCGGCCTCGTCGAGGGCGCGACGCAGGGTGCCGACGCGGCCGTCCATCATGTCGCTTGGGCCGAGGATGGGGGCGCCGGCCTGGGCGAGGCACACGGCTTGGCGAGCGAGGGCGGCGAGCGTCCGATCGTTGTCGATGCGGCCGTCGACGACGATGCCGTCTTGGCCCAGGCTGCTGTAGGGGTCGAGGGCCACGTCCGCGATGACGAGCAGGTCGCCGGTGGCCTCGCGGAGGCGCCGAAGGGCGCGAGGGACGAGCCCGTTGGGGTCCCAGGCGGCGGCGCCGTCGAGTGACTTGTCGGCGTCGTCGATACGCGGGAAGAGGGCGATGGCGCGGACACCGGCGGCTTGCGCCCGTTCGGCTTGCCGCAGGAGCCCGTCCATGTCGTGGCGAGATTGGCCTGGCATCGTCGTGATGGGAACGTCGCCCTTGCCGCCATGGAAGAAGAGCGGTTGAATCAGGTCGGCGGGCCCGACGCGGGATTCGCGAACGAGGTCGCGAAGGCCCGGGGTTCTGCGGCTACGCCGCAGGCGTGTGGCGGGGAAGGCAGGCATGGGGCCCCTTAGCTCCGGCCGCCTCCGACGTGCTAATTGACCTCCGTGGCTGCCCGAATCCTGCTGGTGGACGACGAGACGGACCTCATCGAGGTCCTCGCCGATGCGCTGGCGGCTCGCCTGCCCGGCTTCGTCATCCAACGGGCTTCCAGTGTGGCGGATGCGGAGGCGGCCGTCGCTTCGCTCGACGCGTCGGGTACGGAGCTCGCGCTTGTCGTGTCGGACCACCGGCTTGGCGACGGCGACGGGCTCAAGTTCATCGCGTCCCTGCGCGCCCGTCATCCCGGCCTGCCCGCCATCTTGTACACGGGGCAAGCGGGTCCCGAGGTCGTGGCGGCTGCAAGCGCGGCCGGCGTGCGCCTGTTGTGGAAGCCCATCCGCCTCGCCACCTGGATTGCTGAAGTCCGGGCGGCCCTGGAGGCCTGATCCGGCCCGACGCCCCTGGTGTGGAAGTGGTGCTCGTTGCCGTCCTTCCCGCCGTCATCCTGACGTGGGGGACCACGGCGTGGGGAACCGGCCCTGCGCTGGCCCTGGCGCTTGCGCTGCCTGTCATCCACGCCGTGTGGAGCCGCGCGGCATCGGTGGCCCCGAGCCCGTTTCTGCCCTTTGTCGTCCTTGGCGCGCTGGCCACGGCGTCGGTCGGCTGGTTCGCACTTTCGCCGGTGTGGTTCGCGGCCAAGGAGGCGCTGCTTCCCGTTGGGATCGGCCTGATCTTCGCCGTCTCGGACGCGTTTGGACGGCCGCTCATCGTTCCCTTGTTCGAACGGTTGGTCGAGTTGGGCCCGATCCGGCCCGGGCTGACGGTCGACCAAAACGCCAAGATCGACGGTGCCCTTCGCACATTGGGACGGATGTGGGGCGGCGCGATCGCCCTGTCGGGTGTGGCCAGCGGCGTGCTAGCGTTGGCCATCGTCCATTCGGAGGCCGGGACCGAGGCGTTCAACTTGGAACTTGGGCGCCACACGGCGTGGTCGTGGGGTGTGATCACGCTGCCCACCACGCTGGTCACGATGTTTCTGCTGCTACGGACCGTGAGGCGGGTGGAAGCGGTGGTGGGCCGTCCGCTGACCTGAATCCAGCGCGTCAGATCGGCATCCACGACATCGTGAGGCCGGCGCCCCAGCCCGAGCGCGTTTCCTCGGAGATTTTTTCGCCCGTCCGCTGGCGGGCCGGCCAGTCGAGGAGGTTGGTGGCCTTGGCCCGCAGCTGCCAGTGGCGGCCAAAGCCCTGGCCGAGGACAAGGTCGACGCGGTGTACAGGAAGCTCGTAGGTATCTGGAATACCTGAGGTACCCACCTCGATGATGCGGGGTCCGAAGGCGTTGTAGAGCAGGGCGGCGTTTCGGCGACGATCGGGATTTTCGTAGCTGAACTGGGCGTTGACGACCCAGGGGGACTGGCCCTGGAGAGGTCGTTCGTCCGACGTCTGGTTGCCCGCGCTCTCGGACAGGTCGACGCGAGACCCGATGAACGAGGTGTTCGCCGTCAACCAGAAATCCGAGACGAGGCGTCGCCGGAAATCGAGCTCGGCGCCCAAATTCGTCGCGCTCGTCGCGTTGTCGAACGTGCCGACGCTCCCAGAAACGGCGGTAACGGCGATGATGGATTCGATTGGATCCGTGAAGTGCTTGAAGAAGAGTCCAGCGGACACCGTCTCCCCCGCCCGCGGATACCACTCCCAGCGCGCGTCGACGTTGTCGATGACGGCGCGGTCGAGCTCCGGATTTCCGAAGAGGAGGCGTCCGGAGCGGTAATCATAATAGGCGACCGACGACAGTTCGCGAAATTCGGGCCGCGAGAGGGTTCGGCCGTAGCCCACGCGCACGAGCATGTCGTCGGGATGGTCGGCCCCGCCGACGCCCACGGTGGCCGTCGCGGCGGGCATCACGTCGGTTGTCTCGAGCTCCGCGCCCGTCGGCGTCTGGCTCGTGTCGAACAGCTCGAACGTCGAAACCGTTTGAATGGATTTCTCAAGGCGCGCGCCCAAAAGGGTGGAGAACCGCGTGATCCATGGGACGTCGAACAGCGCGTAGGCGGATGCTAGGCGCTGCTGGGCGGTGTAGTCGTCGGAGTTGACGGTGTTTTCCTCGAGCTCGAGGTAGCCCGGATCCCCGTCCTCCTCTTCGCCGATATTTTCGGGAACGATTACCTCTTCCATCGGGGCGAAGATGTCGATGCCTTCGCTGCCCTGGAAGTTGAACGTGAAGCGGCGGGTGGTCGACGACCGCTCGCGCCGCACTTGGCCCCCGCCGATTTGGAGTCTTCCGTCGTCGCGGAAGGGGACCTTCGCGTCCACGCCCCATTCCTGCGTGTGATCGGCGAGCGAGCTGTAGTAGATCTCGTTCCAGGACGCGCGCTGGGAGAGGGGGAAGCCGTCCTCGGTGACGTCCCGGACATATTCGCGCCGATCGGGCTGATCGCGCAGCGCTACGGCCGTGGCGTAGCGTCCGTCGAGGACGAGATGCTTGAGGTCGACGTGCCCAACGACCTGTTCGAAAAGCAGCTGCTGTTCCTCCCAGTCGATGCGCGTCACGAAGTCGTCGTTGCTGCCGGTGGGGTCGTCGGCCAAGTACTCCAGCGCGGTTCCTGCGCTGCTGCGCATGAGCAGGGTCGTCGACTGAAGGCTGAACCGGTCGTCAAACGACGCGCCCAAGGCAAGCGCGCCGCCTGCGCGGATGCGGTTCTGAACCTCGGTGAAGGTCGTGTGGCGCTTGGCCTCCAGGCCCGTCGCGCCTTGGCTATAGACGGAACGAATGCCTTGGTCGATGCTCCAGCCGTTGCTGAAGACGCCACCGCCCAGGGCGCCGATTTCAAGCTCGCCGAAGGCGAGCTTGCCGCCGGTGGTGATGGACGCGCCGAAGTCCGGCGGCAGCGACCGCGTCTGTAGGCCCCAACGCGGCGTGATCATCTCGCCGAACGCCTCGAGCTCGTTTGCGTCGTAGCCGCCGTCGGAGAAAATCCCTCCGGGCTTGATGGCCTCGTTCTCGCTGGCTTCGGCCAGGGCGTCGGGAAGGGCCCGATAGCCCTTGCCCAGGCCCCAGAAGTCGGTGGGCCCGGCGTCGGCGAAGGACGCAGTCTGAAATGAAGTGCCCGCCGCGTAGGTGCCGGTGACGGAGAGCGACAGGATGGGGTCGTCGGGAATCGCGCGGGTGCGTACTTCGACGATGCCGCCACCGAACTCCGCAGGTTTATCCGGTGAAAACGTCTTCTGGATGACGACGGCTTCGAGCAGCGAGGTCGGGAAGAGGTCGAGCGGAACGACGCGTTTTTCCGGTTCGGGGCTGGGGAGGGCAGAGCCATTGAGCAAAGTGGCGGAATAGCGGTCGCCCAGGCCCCGGACGTAGACGTATTTGCTCCCGACCACGGTGAGGCCCGTGACGCGCCGGAGGGCAGACGCCGCGTCGCTGTCGCCGGCCCGGCTCATCTGTTCAGCGCCGAGCACGTCAGAAACGGAGCTGGATTCTTGGCGCTCGTCGAGCACGGACGCGGTGCCGCCCGCGATGCGGGGGGCCCGCACGACGAGGTCGTCGAGAACGAGGCCCGACGTTGCGAGCGCCCGGTCCTCGGTCTTCGTCGCGCCCGCCGCAACCTCGGTGGCGAAGGTCAATGTGTCGTAGCCAGCGCGCACGGTCGAGATGTCCCATGTGCCGGCAGGGAGTTCGAGGGTGTAGGCACCCGTCGCATCCGTGATGGCGTCGACGACGGAGCCACGGACGAACAGGCGAACGCCCGGCAGGGCCTTGCCCGCGGCGTCCGTGATGCGCCCCCTCAGGGTGCCTGGCGGGCCCGAGGCGATCGGGTCGGCGGCCGGTGGTGCGACGGGCGTTTCGACGAGGAAGCGATGGAGCCCGTCACCGAGCGTAACGAGCAACTCGGTCGTCGCGTCGCCGGCGACGGGAACGCTGGTGACCTCGATGCCGTCGATGGCCACGGCCACCATCCCTTCGGGCAGGACGATTCGCCAGGTTCCGCCTTCGTCTGTGACGGTTTCGCTGTCGCCGGCGACGACCCGGGCCCCGGGCAATGGGCGCCCGTCGGGGTGAAAGACGACCCCGACGATCTGCCCGACACCTGCAGCCGCCGTCGCAGCGGCGATGGCCCAAAGCGTCAAGAGCAGCCCCAAATTGGATCGCAGGCGGCCATGACCTGGCGCAGCGCCGTTGCGCGCGCGAAGGCGTCGGGGTCGGTGATGTCCTTGAGCCAATGTTCGGCGCGCGCGTTGTCGCCGAGCCGAAAGGCCGCGTAGGCGAGGCCGTAGGCGACACCGTCGTCCTTGGCGAGACCGAGGCGGGAGAGGCGCGCCTCCAGGGCGAGTGCGCGATCCCAGGCTTCGCCCTGCAGCAGCAGGCCCAGCCGTTGCCGCGCCTTGGCGATGGGGTCGGCGACGTCCGCATTCACGCGCAAGGCCGCCTCGACGTCACCGCCACGCCGGTAGGCCTCGGCCGCTTCCAACGAAAGGGCCGGGTCGAGCACGGCCGCGCGTTCTAGGAATCGGCCGGCATTGCGTGGCTGGCCGGCGTCGAGCGCGGCACGGGCGGCCTGGACGAGGAGGTCTCGGGAATCGCTTTCCTCCAGGAGCGCAGCTTCCAGGAGCGTCGCCGCCTGTTCAGTCTCGCCGCCGCGCCGCAGGGCCTCCGAGATTGCGATGGCGTCGTCGGCATCCGAGTCAGGGCGGGCGAGGAGGGCCTCGCCTCGCGTTCGGGCCTCACGGAAGAGGCCGAGACGGACGAGGAGGAAGACCTGCTGCCGCTGCAACTCTGGCTGGTCGGGAAAGCGCGCGGCGCCCGCGGCAAGGGCGTCCCATGCCGAGTCGGGTCGGGCGGCGGCCTCGTGCGCCTCGGCTCGCAACAGCCAGGCGCCAGGGAGATTTGCCCCGACCTCACCGGCGCGATCTAGCGCAGCGATGGCTTCGTTGGGCGATAGACCGGCGAGGTGGGCCCGTGCGAGATGGATTTCGAGGAGTTCGCGTCCTTCGGTGGCCACCGCAAGCGCCGCGGCGAAGGCGCGCGCGGCCGCGCCAGCGTCGTTGGCATGGAGGGCGACAAGGCCCTCGAGCGTGTGAAAGCGGACGACGTCGACGCCCTTTTCGGCTGGGTCGATGGTGCCGAGGACTTCCGCGGCGCGGTCCCAATCGCCTTCGCGGACCAGAAGGCCGACGAGGGCCACGCGATCCTCCTCCGGGCCCTTGCGGCGCTCCGGTGCGGCGCCGAACAGGAACAGAACGGCGATGACCCAAGAGAGGCGCATGTCAGTCCTCCAGACTGAAGCGCAGTGTCTGGCGGACGCGGACGGCCACGGGGTTCCCTTCGTCGCGGCCGGGCTCGAAATGCCAGGACTTGACGGCGTCCGTCGCGGCGTCGTCGAACACGCCGAGCGGTTCGGACGCCACGACGGCGACGTCTTGCACCGAGCCGTCAAGGTCGACGACGAAGCTGAGCGTGACTACGCCCGTCTGTCCCAGTGCGCGAGCTCGAGCCGGGAAGGAGGGCGGGGTGCGTTCCGTTGGGACCGGTGGGTCGTCCACGGCGCTTTCGTCGAGGACGGCTCCGCCCATGTCGCCCAACAGCGCGGCGGTGGCACCGGCCAGGGCGGCGTCGGCGGCGCTGGTCAGGCCAAAGTCGAGGCCCGAGAGGCTGGCGGCGAGCAACGGTGCGGCGCTCGGGGCTGCGGTGCGCGCCTTGCGTGGAGGGGAACTACGCTGCGGACGCGTCGGACCCGTGCGCGGCGGGGGGGAGGGCGCCTCCAAGTTGGTCACGGCCGCGACGGGTTCGGTGACAGCTTTCTGAACCTGGGCGTTCATCCCCAGGCTCAGCGCGAACACGCCGATCGTGCCGAGGGTGGCGATCGACAGAGCGCCCAGGTGCCGAAAAACCTCAGCCGCCTTCGGCATCGGTCACCACACCCACGTCTTTGGCACCCGCGAGGCGGCACTGATCGACCACTTCGACGAGCTTTTCGGCGGGCACGCGTCGGTCCGTCACGACAAGTACGGTTTTTTCGCCGGCGCCGCCGATGGCGTCGCGAACCCGACTCTGGACCATCCACGGTCGAACGGGAGATTCGTCGATGTATATCTGGAGGGCCCGATCAATATAAACGCGAAGGGCCTTGCTGTTGGCGGGGCCCGCGCTCTTGGCGCCCGGGCGTTCGATTTGCAATTCGGCGTCCTTGGCGAACGTGGTCGTCACCATGAAGAAGATGAGGAGGACCAAAATGCAGTCGATAAGGGGAACCACGTCGATGTGCGGGTCCTTGTACTCGGCGCGCTTGGGTCTCACGACCCCTCCAGCGCGCCGCCGAGCAGCTCTTTGAGTTCGTCGAGTTCATGGCCGATGATGTGTTGACGGTGGGCGAGGAAACCGCCCATGAGCAGGCCGGGCACCGCGACGGCAAGGCCCATCTGGGTTGCATAGAGCGCTTCGACGATGCCTGCGGCGATGCCCTCGGAGGCGGCCGACGTCGAGGAGGTCCCCAACGAACCAAACGTCTCGATCAGGCCCACGACGGTTCCCAGCAGGCCGAGCAGAGGCGCCATCGCGACGAGCACCTGGGCCAGCGAGGTTCCGACGGAGAGCTGCTCCTCGAGGTCGCCGAGCGCCTCATCCAGGAAGTGTCGCGGGACGGGCCCTTGAAAGCGCGTCCACAGGGCGGTACCGCGCCGGGCCGCTTCGTCGATGATGCCGCGTCCTGGCCGGTGGGCCTCCTCCGCCTGACGGGCACGGACGAGCTGGCGCAGCGGCCGCGCGTCGCCCCGGCGGATGGACAATAGTCGAAGTCCGAGGACCCACCACAGGGCAAAGGCGGTGCTGATGAGCGCCGGCATGACCATGCCGCCGAAGCGCCAGACGTCCCAGGCTTGTTGGAGGAGCGAGCTCATTTCGCTGCGGCCTGCTGCCGCGGGGGACGGTTGCGGAGTTCGAGCGAGTTGAGGAGGGAAAGGGCACCGCGATCGAGGGTGTTTTTTACGGAGTCGCCGACGGATGAGAGCACGTTGCCGACGAGCAACGTGGGGATGGCGACGGCGAGTCCGAACGCCGTGCAAATCAGGGCTTCGGCGATTCCGGCGCTCATGAGCTTCGGGTTGCCCGTGCCGTGTTGGGTAATGACGTCGAAGGTCGCGATCATGCCGGTGACTGTGCCGAGGAGGCCAAGCAGCGGCGCGCCGGCGGTGATGACGACGAGGGCTGACGCGAAACGATCCACGGTCGGGGTCTCGGCGAGGATGGCCTCGTCGACGACGCGCTCCTGTTCGATGCGCCCCCTGTGGGCGGCGTCGAGCACGGACCCGAGGACGCGCGCGGTCGGGCCCGTTCGCTTGCCGAGGGCGCTCATGGCCGCATCGAGGCGATCTTCCGCCACCAACGTCGTCACACGGTGGACCAGGGCCATTCCGCCACGACGGGCGCGCACCAGCGTCAGCGCGCGTATGATGGCGAGCAACCCGCTGACGACGCCCAATCCGAAGAGAATCTGGCCCATGGTCCCGGATTCGTGGAGCAGTTGGCCGAGGCCGCCGGCCTCTTCGACCTCTTCGGCTTCGCGTTCGGGCTCGAAGAGCTGGACCTCCAGTTGTCGGGGCGGGCGTCCGCCGGCCAGATAGGTAGCTGTCTCGGCGCCGAAGTCGCGCCGAACCTGTAAGCGGCCCTCGCCGACCGGCGCGAGCGCGCCCGATCCGGCGTCCGATACGCCCCAAGCGCCGATTCGGCCCCAGCGGTAGATCCGCCCCTGCACTTGTTGTCCGTCGGGCAGGAAGTAGGCACCGTCGGACCAACCGCTTGTGCCGCCTTCGGCGATGGCGCGCGCCGCGGTGTCGAATAGCGTGGGGACCGCAGCGACGGCAGAGTCGGTGGGGGCCAGGCCCAGGGTGTCGGAGGCCTGCTGCAGCGTGGTCGTCAGCAGGACGCCGGCGTCGTCCATCGACGTCGTCTGGCGGTCGAGGGTGTCGAAGGAGTCCTCGGCGCGGTCGGCGTCGCGGGTCATTGCGACGAGGCGCTGCTGGTTGCGGTCGAGGTCGGCTTCGGCCGCGGCGACGCGGGAATTGGCCTGCGCCTCCAGGGCCGCAAGCCGGCCTACCAATTCCTCGCGCTCGGCGCGAAGGTAGGCGTACTCCTTCTGGTACGCTGCCTCCAACGTCGTGGGATCCGCGGCCATGGCCGCGGCAGTCAACACTGAAATCACGGCAATGCCTCGGGATTCGGGAGCGTGAACGAACCGGTCCGCACGCCATGTTTCATTTTGGCGAAGAGGGCCTCGACCTCAAGTTGTTCGCCGCGGTCGGCGAGAACACTCCAGGACCAACCCGAAGCGTCCCGCAGGGCGACGCCGACCTCGCCGCCGTCGGTGCGAAAGTACAGGGCCGCCATGCCGAGGCGCGCGACGTCGGCCAACACCTCGCGGCCTTCGAGGGGCACAACCTGTCGGTCCAGGCCGTTTTCGCGGCTCAGTCGCAATTCGTCTTCGGCGAAGGCCCACAACCGTGCCACACCCAGTTCGGGCGTCGTGATGCTGGCAGAAACGTGGTCTCGCAGTTGGTCGAGGTCAGCGAGTCGCTCCGTGACTTTGTAGGGAAGTCCCGACACGACGACCGCGCGCAATGAGGCGATTGACGCCAATAATGGCGCGACCAAGTCGGTGCTTTGGGCCGTGTATGCCTCCAACTCGCTGCGGCGAGACATGGCCTCGCCAGCGAGCTGGGCGAGGCGGAGTTCTTCGCGTCGTATTTGCACTTCGATTTCTAGGTTCTGGGCTTCCAGGGCCTTGAGTCGGCCTCGCATGTCGTCCTTGCGCAGGGTCAATTCGGACGAGAGCGTCTCCACCTCGCGCCGGAGCTTTGCAAGCTCTGTGGCGCGGGTGTCGACGATGTCCTGGGCGCCGGCCTCTCGTGCTCCGAGGAGCCCGAGAAGGGCAAGATCGAGGAACCTAGTCCGCATCGGTGTTCGTCCAACCCGTGGTCCAATCGTCCGTGCCGATGGCGCCCACGAACGTGGTGGCTTCAAACCAGGGATCCGACGGCGCCTGGCCCGCGCCGAGCAGCGGCGAGGCGCCATCGGGAAGCCACCCTACGAGGCCGAGGTCGTTCACGAGCTCGTTGCCGCTGCCGGCGTTGAAGATCGGCTCCTCGTCGGCGTCCTCAAAGGCGGTCGCGCAGTCCATCATGACGCGCTCCAGCGATGCGGCCCCGCTGGAGAAGTTGTCGATGGTTGCGGTGTCACGGATCGACAGGCAGGCCTTGGTGAATCCGGTGACCGCGATGTTGCTGTAGTTGGGTGCCGCGCCGCGGCGGAAGAGCATGCCGAAATTGTCTTCGGCGATCGCTTCCGAACCCAGGAATGTGACGTTGCTGATCCAGGGGCTGCTCACCGGGGTTGCCAGGTGGTTCGCTTCGTTGTTGTCGCACTCGGTGCCGTTGTTGCCCGCGTCGTCTGCCTGGTCGACGATGGCGTACTGCAGCTTTCCGGTCCATCCGAAGTCCCAGTCGATGCCGTCGTCGCCGGCGTCTGTCACGAGAATATGAGACGCGTTGACCGCGCCACCCCAGAACTCGATGCCGTCGTCCGTGTTGCGGTGGATTTGAATGTGGTCGAGGACCGTTCCCGAGCCAACGCCCTGCAGGCCGAGACCGTTGATCTCGTTGTCGATGCTGATTTCGGTGCCACCGAACTGAATGCGGACGTAGCGCATGACGCCGCTGTTGTCCGCGTTGTCGTTGCCGCCATAGGTGCCCGTGCCGCCTTCGCCTTCGGCTTCGCAGGGGTCGACGCCCGCCGCGCAGCCGTTGATGAGGCCGTAGCCGTTGATCGCCACGCCGCCCCAGTCTCCTCGTGCGCGCGTGCCCTCGGGTTGGTCGGAGGTGAACACGATGGGCGACGAAGCGGTGCCCTCGGCCATGATCTTGGCGCCGCGGGCGATGACGAGGAAGGCGTTGCTGGCGGCCTCGCCATAGACCGTCGTGCCAGCCTGGATCGTCAGCGTCGTGGCGGAGCCGTCGTCGCCGATCTGAACTTTGCCGCGAAGCAGCCACGCTTTGTCGCTCGTGAGGCGCATCGACTCGGTGTACGTGCCTTCCAGGATGCAGGCGCCGTTCTCTTCGACGCACTCTGCGTCGGTGGGGCTGGGGCCCGGAGGAGTGTTTGTGGTGTCCAGCGTATCGGTGTCGTCGGTGGTGTCGGTTCCGTCGGTGGTGTCCGTCGTGTCGCCGTTCGGCCCGCAGGCCGCGAGCGCCAGGGTGATCGTCAATGCGCTGCGCAGTTGCATGGTCATGATCCTCGTTTCCGTCGGGGGACGTCCCAGAGGGCTGGGGCCCGAGGTGCGCACCTTACGGCGATGGGGTGCCCCATGCCAAGCGACCCTTTCGTGGCCCTTGTGGCGAAACGATGGCAATCCAGCTACGATTTCTCGTAAGTCGGCTTCAATCCGGCGCTCAGTGCGAACCTTAAACCGTCGTCACACAAACCTGCACAAAGGGTTTCGGTGCGGACACAAGGTTGTCACTCCACGCCCATAATGGGTGCGTATGTCCCAGCCGATCCTCATTTGCGAAGACGACCCCGATCTATCGGGGCTACTCCGGTTGGCATTCGAGCGCGCGGGCTTCGCTCCCGTCATGGCGGTCACCGGTCCGGAAGCGCTCGAGGCCGTCGCTCGATGGCCGTTCCTGTGTGCAGTCGTGCTGGACATCGGCTTGCCGGGGATCAGCGGCTTGGACGTGTGCCGGAGCATCCGGCGCGACACTGCGACCGCCGATCTGCCTGTGGTCCTGGTCACGGCCTTGGGGGAGGAGGTGGACCGCGTCGTCGGGTTTGAGGTCGGTGCCGACGACTACGTCGTCAAACCGTTCAGCATCCGCGAGCTCGTCCTTCGGGTGCGGGCGCTCCTGCGGCGCATGCGCCCCTCCGAGCGCGTCGGCGATGAACTGGTGGATGGTTCGCTGCGCGTCGATCAGGCGACCCACCGCGCCTGGGTGGACCGTCGGGAATTGGAGTTGACGCCGATGGAGTTTCGGCTGTTGGTGGCGTTTCTGAGGCATCGAGGCCGAGCCCTTTCGCGCGAAGCCGTACTCGCCAATACGCGCGGAGGGGGCCACCAGCTGACGAGCCGCGCGGTGGACACGCATGTCAAGCGTCTCCGGGCGAAGCTCGGGTCGGCGGGGGTTCAACTCCAGACGCTCCGAGGTGTGGGGTATCGTTGGACCTCTGCTCCCCACCGATGAGGCGATAACGCCGCTGGAAGACCGGTCGTTGCATGAAACCCTCCCTGCATTGGCCAAGGCTACCAACTGAGGTGTTTCATGGTCATGTTGATTTCTGCCTTCGCCCTCGCGATCGTTCTCGACGTCGCGGGAGGCTGCCCTGGGAAGACACTGCTCACCGTGACGAGTGCCACGCCAAGCGCCGACGTGCGGTTGCTGTCCGGAACCACCACAGGTGGCGACGTCATCGTCGTCGACGGCTGCACCGTCACAACGGGTTTGGCGTCGCCGGTGGCCCGCAAGTTGGCGGCCGCGGATGCGTCGGGCAACCTGAACATGTCCCCCACGCTTGGCGCCGGTGCTTGCGGCATGTTCATGCAGGCGCTCGACGTGACGACGTGCACGCTCAGCGCGGCCTCGCAGATTCCGCTCGCGGGCCAATCGGTGGGCCCGGACATGACCGCAGACGGCTGGACCCAGTGCCAAGGCTACTACGACACTGCCGGCGGGGTCGAGATTCCGACCGCCTGGGGCGCGGACTGCGCGGGTCCTTCAGACAACGAAGTCCGCGTCGTGTGTGGACGCGACCTGTCGACCTACCGCTACATCGACGTCAGCAAGAACCCGTTCCGCGACGGCCTCGTTGCGTACCCCGAGACGGGCCTGATCTACAATGCCAACTTCGCGTATGCGGAGAACCAGATCTACGCCACGGGCAATCACCCGCATGTGGCCGTGAGCTGGTGGCAAAACGGAAATGGGTGCTCGGAGACCTCGCTCAACCTGACGGTGAACAACGGCTGCACCTGGGAAGCATCGAACTGCTTCGGCCAGAACTTGGCTGGCGACCGCTACCTCTGGATCTACACCAAGCCCTGAGCGGCACTGCTGCAAAAGCGCCGTCCTGCTGCGCCCGCGGGGGCATCCCGCCCCACGGCGTCTCCCTCGGGAGGCGCCGTGGTGGTCTGGCGAGGGCACGCGGCGCAGCGGCCCCGAAGCCCCAATGACGCTGCGCTCGGCCTCAGTGCCCGGCGGGAAGGGCGGTCGCCGGAGCGCCGGGCTCGCCGGCGGCGGGCTCCGCTGCAGCGATTGCGGCGGCGGCGGCGGCAGCGGCCTCTTCTTCGGACTTGCGGGTCGCTTCGGTGGCGGAGGCCACCTTGTCGAGTTGCGACAGGCCCCGCTCGAAGTCGGCGCCAATCATGGCGTCCATGTCGACCATCATGCCGAACATCTTCGATGCGAAGTTGTTTTCGCCGTCCATGATCCAGGTGACCTGCGTGCCACCTTCGGCCGCGGCGAACGTGAAGGCCGTGTCGTTGGTGGCCGCGAACGGCGCGACGAACTCGAGCAGGATGTCGAGGCGCTCGGGGCTCGCCTTCGTGATCGTCATCTTGCCTTCGCCGACGTCGCTGTTGCCCTTCCACGTCGTGATGGCGCCTTCGCCCTTCTCGGCGCCAGAGTAGGTGTGGGCCATCGTCGGATCCATGGCTTCCCATGGCGACCACTGCGGCCAGAGCTTGAAGTCGGCCACGAGGCCGTGAACGATTTCGGGGCGCGCGTGGACGAGGCCCGTACGTTCGATGTGGCTCGTGTCCGGCTGCATCGAGACTGCACCCACGAGCGTAATGGCGCCGATTCCGAGGCCGCCCGCGGCGCCAAGCAACAGCTTCTTGATCATGTCGCGCTCCGTGATCCGATTGGCTAACGCGCAGGGGGTGGCGTGCCGAAGGCGCGGGTTCACCCGGAGCGCGCGTGTCGGCCTATTTTGTGGCGGAGAAGGCGGCCGGAGTCCCCGTCTTTCCGCCGCATGGCCAGCCGAGGGGCGCGTCCCTGTTTGCCTCGTTGAAGGCTGAGGGGCGGCTTGGCGAAGGGCCGTGGCCTGTAGGTTTCGAGGGAGGCATCGCCCACCGACTGGACACGGCCACAAGCGGTGCCGTCCTCGTTGCGAGCACGCCAGGCGACCTCGCCGCGCTGCGCGAGGCCTTCGCGGCCGGCGTCCTGTCCAAGACCTACCGCTTCGTGGCTGCCAAAGACGTCCCTTGGAACGAGCACGCCATCGACCTCCCGGTCGCCCATGCCGCCCGCGACCGTCGGAAGATGATCGTCCAGCGAGGCCGGGAGACGCCGCATCGCGGCCGCTGGTATTCGGCGTCCACTGCACTTCGGCGGGTCCACGGCGACGTGTGGGAGGCGCGGATCACGACGGGTGTCATGCACCAAATCCGCGTCCACGCAGCGTTCGTGGGCCTTCCGCTCGCTGGCGACGCGCTCTACGGCGGGGGCCCCGGTGGCTTCCGCCTCCATCATGGCGCGGTCGACGGGCCGGATGGGCGGTGGGCGACGTCGCCATGGCCCGAGTGGGCGCAGGGTCAGTAGCGGTCCTGGCCCATCCGCTGTTCCAGGCGGTCTGCCGTATGCGCGACGGCTTCGACGAGGAAGACGGCGACGGCGGCGGGCATGTCGCCCATTGGCGTCTTGTCGACGACGAGCAGACGGGTGCCGTGGCGGGCGATGGCACCGATGGGCAAGTCCAAGGACTCCCCGAGGAGGGCGTCGGCGTCGAAGCGAGCCGCGTCGGCGAAGGCCGATCGGACTTCGAGGATGTCTGCGCCGAGCGCTTCGTGGTGGGTGACGAGGACCCGCTGATTGCGGCCGCCGTCGGTCGGGACCGTAACGGCGATCTCGGTACCGCCATCGCGGTCGAGGCGGTGGTGCCGGCCGATGTGGTCGACGATCTCGCGCCAAGTCGCCATGGGGTGGACCTAACCCGCCAACCCCTGCCAATGGCCTTGACGGCCGGGCACGGGCGTTAGCGGCCGCCATGCGGATCGCGACTTGGAATGTGGGCGGCCTACGCGCAGCGGTGCGGAAGGGCTTCCTTTCGGACGTGCGCCGGGTTCGCCCCGACGTCCTGTTGCTGCAGGAGGTGCGGGCACTGCCCGAACAGCTGCCGCCAAACATCGCGGCGCCCTCGACTTGGAAGGTCGCGTGGCACCCGGCGCAGAAGCTCGGGTACGCCGGCACGGGGGTGTGGAGCCGCCAGCGCTTTGCCGAGGTTCGGCGAGGGTACGGCCCCGACGACGTCGACGGGCGCGTGCTCGACGTCGTGATCGACGGCATCCGCGTGGTCTGCGTCTACCTGCCATCTGGCAGCGCCAGCCCGGCGTCGCAGGCGCGCAAAGATGCTTTTTGCGCGTCGTTCCTACCATGGGCGGCGTCGCTGGCGTCGTCGTCGCAGCCTGTTGTCATTGGCGGCGACCTCAACGTCGCGCCCACGGCCATGGACATCCACGACCCCAAGGCGAATGCAAAGAACAGCGGCTTCCTGCCCCATGAGCGCGCCTGGTTCGGCGATTTGCTCGCAACGGGTCTCGTCGACCTCGTGCGCCCGCACATCGGTCCGGGTCCGGGCCCCTACAGCTGGTGGTCGAACCGCGGGCGCGCGCGGGTCGAGGACCGTGGGTGGCGCATCGACCACCTCCTCGGCAATGCGGCTGCGGCCGAGCGGGTTCTGAGGGGGGGAATCGACCGCGCGGCGGCGTTGACGACGTCCGACCACGCGCCGGTTTGGATCGATCTGGCCGATCCCCCTCAACGTCCGCGCGACGTGTGACGAGAAGGAGCACGTGGCCCCGAGCCGTCCGCACAACCTTGCGAAGGGGGGTGGGCGTCGAGGGGGGTCTTCGCCCACCAGGTGGGCGGCTCGGGGCCTACGTGTCGAATCTACAGCATCGCCTCGGCGATGCGCTCACCAAAGGACGCGAGCGCCTCGGTGGTGCCCGGCGCGATGTCCCCGAAGTGCACGGCAATGGCGTGCGTCGGAATCGTGGCGCCGGGTGCAAACGGCCGCTCGTCGCGCTCGTCATCCGGAATCGGTGTGACGCGGATGACGCGCGCGGTGGCGCGGTGCATCCGTGAGTCGCGCGCCACGGCGAGCTCGAGCATGAGCATCTCGCCAGGGCGCGGCGTGACCGAATCATGGAATTTGAGGCCCGACCCGGAGAAATCCATGAACGGGTCCGGCGTCGAGAACGGACCGGAGACGTCGCCGCCGGTCATCCAGGCGTCGAGTTCCTCGTTCGTTCCGACCGACCACCGCAGGCGGATGGCGCCCCAGGCGCGGCTGAACTCGCGGCGGTCGCGGGGCTGAGCGCCGCGCACAGACACCCGCAGCACGTCGCCGCCACCTTCGACGCATCCGTGCATCCAACCGTCGCCGCCGGCGTCGCGGATGCAGATGGGCGTCCCCGGAGGGAGCGTGGGGTGGACCTGGATGCCGACGGCCTCGTCGGCCCGCCACAACAGGCGGGCCGGCAACACGGTGGCGCTGGCGCCAAGCACGACGATCTCGATCGGTTCACCCAACATGATTCCCCCTTCGCGAACCCCCTTTCGGACGGTTCAGGGAAGAGTTGAGAGCTCCGTGCGATTTTTTTTGTCGAGGGCGTCTATCAGGACCGCGGACACCGCTACGAACAGGCCGATCGCCTGGGGCGACTGGAAGAGATTCCCGAAATCTGTGTGCAGCCACATGACGGCGGCCGGCGCACGTCCGGTCAGCCCCCACTCGATCGGGATGACAAAGGGGACAGCAAGGAGCAGCCAGCGGGGCCGCTGAATCGTCCACCAGCCGCCGGTGGACGGGCCCGAGGCGGCGACGGCGATCGCAAGCAGGGGCAGGCTGGCATGGTAGACGCCGACCCCCGGCGCGAGGGCCGACGTGGCCAGCAATCCCGCAACCCAGCGCATCCGGCCCTTCGCCAGGGCCACGGTGAGCACGAGGAGCAGGGTGCCTGAGACGACCATGGCGCTCTCGGCGACGGGGCTGACGAACCAAGGGTGGCTGTGGTCGGTCACGCGGAAGAGGCGCATCGCCACGGCCGGCCAGGACATCACGTGTTGGCTTGCCAACGGAAGGGGGACGCGCCCACCGACAAGGTAGTCGCGCACATAGGTCAGGTGTTGGGCCGGTCCGAGCAGCGCGACGCCGACCCCCACGGCCGCGAAGCTCGCGACCGCCCGCCACCGTCGTTCCGCGACGAAGGGGAGCAGCAGCGCGGCAGGGAACAGCTTGATGGCCGTCGCCAGGCCAAGGAGGGCCCCGGCTGCTCCGTCGCGACCACGCCAGGCGAGCCAGACGGCGCCTGCGAGCATCGCGCCGATCACGTCCTGCCACTGCCCGATGGCGACGCCTTGAATCTGAGAAAGGTTGGCGGACAACACGCCGGCCCAAAGGACCCCCGACCTCCAACCCGGCGCGCTGTCGGTCAGTCGGCCGACGAGGTGGGCAAAGACGCCGAGGGCCACGAGGTGGACGCAGAACCAGATGCGGGCGGCAACGTCAAGCGGAAGCGGCGCCAGCGGCGTGAGCAGCCAGGCGACCAGCGGCGGGTAGGCGAAGTCGCCGGTGGCGAGGATGACGTCTGGCGGTGGATAGGGCGTTCCGTGGGCCAGGAAGTGGCTCGCCCCCTTGAGGAACGCGCCGATGTCGTTGTCGGGCCTGAGTCCGACGTAGGACACGCCAGCGAGCGCGAGGATGATGATGCCCGCGGCGACCGTCCAGACCGGCTCGGGGTCGAGGCGGAGGGGCCGCTCCGTCACCGGTTGACGTAGGTGTCCAGCGCGCGCCCGAGCAGGGAGACGGCGCGCCGGACGGTGTCGGGGCCGCAAACGGCCGCGAGGCGGATCTCCTTGCGCCCGGAGGCCGGGTCCGCGTAGAAGCCGCCGCCTGGGGCGACGACGACGCTTTCCCCTTCGTGGCGAAAGGTGGTGACGAGCCAACGGGCAAACGCATCGGCGTCGTCGACCGGCAGCCCGACCATCGTGTAGAAGGCGCCCGTGGGCCGGTAGGAGCGGATGCCGCGGACCGTCGCAAGCGCGCCGACCATCGCGTCCACGCGGTCGCGGTAGGTCGTCCGGACTTCTTCGTAGTAGCTTTCGGGAAGCTGCAGCGCGGCGATGGCCACGTGTTGTGCGAGCGGCTGGGGCCCGAGCCGCGCCTGGCCGAGGCGCTCGATGGCGTCCATCACGGCCTCGTTGCGCGAAGCGACGAAGCCGATGCGGAGGCCACACGCCGACCAGGTCTTGGAGAGGCTGTCGACGACGATGACGTGTTCGCGCGCGTCGGCGAAGGCCAGTGCGCTCGTTGGCGGCTGATCGAACCAGATGCGCCGGTAAACTTCGTCGGACACGACGAACAGGTTGCGGCGCTTGGCCCACGCGAGCAGCCGCGCGAGGTCCTCGGTGCCGTAGACGGCGCCGGTCGGGTTGCCGGGATTGGAGAAGACGATCGCGCGGGTTCGCGGGCCCACGGCGGAGTCGAGCACCTCGTCGGACGGCAGCGCGAACCCGTTTTCGAGGTGGGTCCGGATGGGCCGAACCGTGGCGCCTGCGACCGTCGCGAAGCCGTTGTAGTTGGTGTAGTACGGCTCCGGGACGAGGATGTCGTCGCCAGGGTCGCAGATCGCCGTGAACGCAAAGAGCAGGGCTTCGGACCCGCCGGTCGTGACCGCGACGTGTCGGGGCTCGAAGCCGGGGCTCGACGGCCGGAACCAGTCGGCCGCCGCTTCGCGGCACGCGGGGATTCCCGACGCTGGGCCGTAGGCGATGACCCGGCTGTCATAGTTGTGGATGGCCAGCCGCATTGGCAGCGGCGTGGGGATGTCGGGCTGACCGATGTTCAGCTTATGGAATCGGACGTCCCGCTGGGCGAGGACCGTCAGGTCCAGCTTGCGGATCGGGCTCTCCTGGAGGCCCGCCCCTCGAACCGATGGGCTCGGCACCGTCACCTCCGGCTGGCCGGCCTAACGAGCCTCAGCCGCAGATGGTCTCGAGCAGCAGGCGGCACACGGTGTAAGGGTCGACGTTCGCGCAGGGGCGCCGATCCTCGAGGTAGCCGTGGCCCTGCTGGGCGACGTGCAGTGGGATGCGGATGCTCGCGCCGCGGTCCGACGTGCCGTAGCGGAACTGCTTGTAGTCGCAGGTCTCGTGCCGGCCGGTGAGGCGCTGGGCAATGCCGTCGCCGTAGTTGGCGATGTGCAGGTCGTGGCGCGCGCGGAGACGTTCGCAGGCGGCATTGATCGCCTCGATGCCGCCCGGGGCGCGCATGGCGGCCGTCGAGAAGTTCGTGTGGGCGCCCGAGCCGTTCCAGTCCCCTTTGACGGGCTTGGGGTCCAGGGTCATCGAGATGCCGTGGTCTTCACCGATTCGGTAGAGCAGCCAGCGGGCCACGAGCAACATGTCCGAGACTTCAAGCGCGCCGCTCGTCCCGACTTGGAACTCCCACTGGCCTGGCATGACTTCCGCGTTGATGCCGTAGATCTTGAGGCCGGCCTCGATGCAGGCGAGCATGTGCGCTTCGGCGACGGGCCGGCCGAAGACCTCGTCGGCGCCGACGCCGCAATAGAACGGACCCTGGGGCGCCGGGTAGCCGCCCTCGGGCCAGCCGAGCGGACGGGCGCCGCGGAACATGACGTATTCCTGTTCGATGCCCACCCAGGCGTCGACCGAGCCATGGCGCTCCAGCGCCTCGCGCAGCTTGACGCGGGTGTTCGACGGGTGGGGGGTGCCGTCGGAGGAGTAGACCTCGCACAACACGAGGCGGCTGGCGCCCCCCCGAATGGGATCCGAGCAGGAGAACACGGGCTTGAGGATGCAGTCCGAGCGGCTGCCGTCGGCCTGGTAGGTGCTCGACCCGTCGAACGTCCAATCTGGAAAGGCCGCGCCTTCGGGCAGAACGCGCGTCTTGCTGCGCAGCTTCTGGGTGGGGTGGGAGCCGTCGACCCAGATGTACTCAGCGCGGATCATATTCGACCTCACGGGGGCGGGGGGGTGGAGATCCGCCGGAGGCCGTCCGGCCTAGCGCGGGCGATCGCCGTCGGCGAGGACGCCGGCAAGCCTCGAAAGGGCCCCGTCGATGGCGTCCGGGGACGTCGCGCCGACGCTGAAGCGGACCCAGCCGCTGCCCTCAGGTTGGCCGAAGGCGCTGAATGGGACGATGCCGATGCCGGCCCCGAGCAACCAGCGGCGGACGGCCTCGTCGTCGCCTCGGCCGGGGAAGCGGGCCGACAGGTACAGCGCGGCGCGCGGGACGAGGTGTTCGACGGCGTGGCCCTGGTTCGCCAGGGCGGTGAGGCCGCTGGAAAGGGCACTGAGGCGGGACGACAGGCGTTCGCGGTGCTCGCCGAGCCAGCCCTCGGTGTGGCCCGGCGTGTCGAGCAACTCGGCCGTCGCGACCTGTTCGGCGCGTCCTGCCCAGGCGCCGACGTGCCCGATCCAAGTGATCATCGCCTCGGCGAGGCCCGGCGGAACGAGCGCCCAGCCGACGCGCAAGCCCGTGGCCGCCCAGGACTTGCTGATGGCGTCGACGAGCAGGAGGTAGGGCGCAACGTCGGGGACGCGCTCGGCGGGGTGCACATGGCGCCCTTCGTACACGAGATGCCGGTACACTTGGTCGTAGAGCAGGAGGAGGGGAGGGCGTCCAACGCGCCGGCGGTTCTCGTCGACGACGGCCTGGGCGATTTCAGCGAGGCGGTCCGACGCAAACGCGGTCCCTGCGGGGTTGCTCGGCGAGTTGAGGCACAACATCCGCGCCGTCGGAAGGTGGGGCAGGATCTGGTCGACGGTGGGGAGGAACTGGCTCTCTGGGCCAGTGTGGACGGCGACATCGCGCGCCCGCGCCAGCCGCGTGTAGTAGGGCATGTTCCAGCAGGGCGTGCTGTAGACGACCTCGTCGCCCGGCGCGAGGGCCGTCATCAACGCCGCGTAGATGGGGGGGCGGGCGCCCGAACCGACGACGACGGCGCTTGCGGGCCAATCGAGGTCCATTGTCCGGGCCGCGTCGCGCGCCACGGCGGCCCGAAGCTCGGCGATGCCGGCGGCGGGCGGGTACTGCGTGTGTCCGCGGCGAAGGGCGGCGGCGACGGCCTCGATGAGGGCCGGCGGGGCGGGAAATTGGGTGGGATCGAAGTCGCCCACGGTGAAGTCGGCCACTCCGGGGGTCGCCCGAACCTCGGCCGCCATTCGCAAGATGGCGCTGCGCGGCATGGACGCAGCGAAGGGGGCGGGGGCGACGGGGTGGGCGTCGAAGGCGGGGGTGAGGGGCATGGGGGGGAACTCCCGAGGGGCGCACGGCTAGCACGCCGCTCCTTGCTCGGAAATCGATCGGGCCGGCGCGGTTGGCGATCAGCGCACCTGGCTGGCGCCCCGTGCAGGATTCAACGCGAACGAGGCCTCGATTCGCACCCGGGTGGCCGCGCCGACGGCGACGGGCGTTCTCGAGGCCAAGGAGAGGCGCCCGACATCCGTGTCGATGTCGACGTTCCAACCCGTGCTCGTCGAGGCGCGCGAGACCACGCGGCCGGCGAGCCCGTCGTCGGAGAGCTGCGCCCCGTAGGGGCGGATGGCGACGTCCACCGAGCCGTGGGTCGGCGCGTCGTCCGTGGCATGGCACGGGATCAGCCGTCCCGAAAGCGCCACGCCCGCGCCCGTGCGCACGCCCCGCAACAGGCTCATGGGACCGAAGGCGCGAACGGTGAGGTCGCGGCGCGGTCGTCGGGCGAGTTCTTCGGGGGCTCCGTGTTCCACCACGCGGCCGGCGTCGACGAGGGCGATGGCGTCAGCCAGAAGGAAGGCCTCGTCGAGATCGTGGGTGACGACGACCACCGTGCGGCCGTCCTCCGCGCACAGGCGGCGCACGTCCTGGCCAAGCGACGCCCGGAGTTGGGTGTCCAAGGCGCTGAGCGGCTCGTCGAGCAGCACGGCCCGCGGTGCGCCGGCGAGCGCGCGGGCGAGGGCCACCCGCTGCTGTTGCCCCCCGCTGAGCTGGTGAGGCAGCCGTCCGGCCAAATCCGCCAACCCGACCCGCTGCAGCGCGCGGCGGGCGGTGGCCTCTGGCTCGGGCCGGCTGCGGAGGCGCAGCGGCCAGGCGACGTTGTCCAGCGCCGTACGGTGGGGCCACAGGGCGTAGGACTGAAAGACCATCGCGAGTTGGCGCGCTTCGGGTGGACGACAGACCGGCCCGTCCGCAACGATCTCGCCGTCGATCTCGACGCGGCCGGCGTCCGGGGCCTCGAAGCCGGCCAACATGCGCAGAGCGGTCGATTTTCCGCAGCCAGACGCCCCGAGCAACGCCATGGCGGTGCCGTCGGGGACGTGCAGGTCGAAGCCGTCGAGCGCGGTGACGGCGCCAAAGCGCTTCGCGACGCCGCGCAGGGTCAGGCTCGCCATTCACCACCTCGCCAGGGAACTTCGCCAAGGACGGCCAAACAGGCGAGGCCGAGGCCGATGGCCGCCGCCGCGCCAGGGTCGCCGTAGGTCATCGCGTCGAACAGGGCCGTGCCGATCACGCGCGTATCGGGACCCACGAGCAGGACGGACAAGGTCACCTCGCTCAGCGCGAGGAGGAAGGCCACGCGCGCGATGCTGACGACGTCGGGGACGAGCAGCGGCAGGGCCACGCCCGTCAACCGTTGCAGGCTCGTGGCGCCGGCCAGGCGCGCCGCTTCGTCGGCGGCGAGGCCCGCGGCGCGAAGGGCGGCACGCAGGCGACCGATCGCGAAAGGCAAGGTGCGGACGACGTAGGCGACGAGGAGGAGGCCGGAGCTGCCAGCGATGGCGAAGGTAAACGTCACCCGTTCGGCGACGACGAGGGACACGGGCTGCGAGCCCGCGAGCAGCGCGCCGAGGGCCAAGACCGTCCCCGGGACGGCCGCCGGCCACGTCAACAGCTCGGCGAGTGCGCCGCGACCCGGCCACAGGGTGCGCTCGGCCGCCCACGCGACGACGAGGCCGAGGATGACAGTCGCGACGGCCGTGCACGTCGCAAGGCCCACGCTGTGGAGGAGCGGGCCTTTGGCCGCGACCGCCCGCGAAGCGCCATCCGTGCGCAGGACGAGGGCAGCCAACGCGGCCATCGGAAGCCCGACGGAGACGGTCGCCCACACGCCGATGAGGGCGCCGACGGGCGTCCGCCAGGCGCCGAGAGGCATCCGCGCGCGGCGTCCGTGGGTGGCAGGGGCGGTCGACCGCCGCCAACGGACCCAGGCGTAGGGCGCAGCGGAGCCGGCGAGGAGGACGAGGGCGAGCGCGGTGGCCGGCCCGCGGCCGCCCGCGGGGTCGAGGTCCAGCGCGCGCGCAATGGCCGTTGTCAGCACCCAGGAGGGCTCGGGATTCGACGAAGCGAGCAGGTAGGGGACGCCGAAGGCGGCCACGGCGCCCGCGCCGGCGAGCGCGAGGGCCTCGAAGACCGACGCCCGCGCCCGCGGCCAGGCCACCGAAACGAGCGTACGCAGCGGGCCGGCGCCAGCAAGCCGCGCGGCCTCCTCTTCGGCGGGGTCGAGGTCGACGACGGCGTCAGCCGTGGCCCCGAGCACGAGCGGCACGGCTTCGATGCCAAGCACGATGGCCATGCCGAGCAGGGTGGTCGCGTCGAACAGGCCCGGAAACCAACCTTGGCGCGGGTCGACGAGGGCGAGCCAGCCCATCGCGAGCACGAAGGGCGGGATCGCCATGGGAAGGGACGATGCCGTACGGAGGGCGCCCGCGGCGGGCACGTCGGTGCGGCCAAGCAACAGTCCGAGAGGCACGCCTACGAGCCCGGCGACGGCGACGGTCCCCAGCGCGAGCCAGGCCGTGTTCATCGCGGGGCCAAACACGTCGCCGGTGGGGAGCCCAGGGACCTCGCGAAGGAGGGCGACGGCGGGCAGGCCGAGGGCGAGCACGGCGACGGCCAGCGCGAGCCCGTGCGCCAAGCGTAGGGGGTCGCGGTTCACGGGCCGTCGAGGATGGAGAGGAACCGGGCTTTGAACGCAGCGCCGTCGACGTCGAGGCGGTCGGGACCGAAGGGGCGGACGGCGACCGTGCCGAGCGGCGGAGCGCCGGTGGGTGGCGGCAGCCCGGGCAACACGGCGTACATGCCGCCGTCGACGAGGAGCGCCTGACCTTCGGGCGAGAGCCACGTGTCGATGACAGCGCGGGCGGCGAGGGGATTCGGGCAGCCGGCCGGGATGGCGATGGGACCGGGCACGAGGACAGCACCGTCGCTTGGAAACACGACCGTCACGGGGTCGCCGCGGCGTTGCCCGTCGAGCAGGTTCTCGAGGAGCAGCAGGCCGACGTCGCGTTCCCGGCTCGCGATGCGGGCGAGGACGGCGCCGTTGCCGCCGGCGGCGATGAGGCCGGCGTCGTCGAGCGCCTCGACGTAGGGCCAACCTTGGTCATGGACCAACGTCGACCAGAGCGTGAACGCCGACCCCGATGCCGACGGGTCGCCCGACGACAACCGCCCAGCAAAGCGCGGATGCATGAGGTCGGCGAAGGACTGGGGTGCGTCGGCGACGTCGCTGTGCGTGCCGAGCACGACGAGGCCGTGCCGCAAGGTCGTCCAAAGCCCGTCGGGATGGACGTGTTCGCGGGCAAGGTGCAAAACGTTGGGGGCGAGGTGCGGGATCAGGACGCCGCGGCGGGCAAGGTTGTCGATCCAGGCGGGGTCGCTCGTGGCGAGAACACAGGCAGGGCTGCCGCCGGCCGCCAATTCCGCCTCGTAGCGGAGCGCGACCTTCTCGCTGCCCGCCTGTAAGAAATGGGGCTCGAGGCCGGGAAAGCGTCGCCGAAGGTCGGCGTCCAGCTTCGCCACGACCTCCGGATAAATCGAGGTGTAAATCCAGACGTCGCCGCTAGGGGCGTCCCCCTCACAATCCGCCGCCTCCGGCACCCCCCAGGTGACGCGACAGGCTGCGAGCGCGAAGATCACGAGGTAGACGCGGCCATATCCGCGAGTTCGGTCGCTCGGTTGTGGCCCAGCCAGCGATGGACGGCCGAGTGCGTCAGGTAGACGATCGGCGTCAAGGCGACGGCCATTCCCACCTTGTAGGTGAAGCCGGAGATCGAGATGTCCAGGGCGGTGGCGGCGTCGACCTTGCCCGGGAGCCAGAAGGCAATCCAGATGACGACGAAGGAGTCGATGAGCTGGCTCACGATCGTGCTGCCGGTGGCCCTCGCCCAAATGTGACGGCCGCCAAGCGCGCGGCGGACGGCGTGAAACACGGTCACGTCGACAAGCTGGGAGACGAGGAAGGCCGCCATGCTGCCAACGATGATCCAGGCCGATTGTCCGAAGACCGCGCCGAAGGGCTCGTCGCCGACGGGGCTGTAGGACACGGCCGGAATCTGGATGCTCAGCGTGGTGATCACGAAGGTCCACGTGATCATCGCCATCGTGACCCAGGTGACGAAACGAACTGCCCGACGGCCGTAGAACTCGTTGATCGTGTCCGTCGTCAGGAAGACGAGCGGCCATACGAGGCTGCCACAGGTGAGCGTGAACGTCTTGGACCAGCCGAGGAACGCGTAGAACGGGACCTCGAAGAGCTTGACGGCGACGACCTCCGCGACGATCGCGCTCGACACGAGGATGGCGGCAAGGACCAGCAGGAGGCGCGTTTCGCGCGGCAGTTGCACGGGGACCTCGGGCCCGACGGCTATCGTGGCCGGCGGCGTCGAGAATGGTCGGCACGGGCGGTGACCGGTCGGCCGCCCCGGCGATAGCGGGCCGCATGGGTACGTTCCGCGTCGACAACGCCTACTACCATGCGGTCCGCGACCAAATTGTGCTGGCCGGCGCTATCGTCGAGCCCGTCGTCGACGTCGGGATGCTAGTCGATCTGCCGCGCCAGGAGGGCGCGCCGGGGCGGCTCCCCATCGCCGACATCACCTGGATTCAGTTTCAGGGGGGCGTGCCGGACAAGGTGGCCTTGTGCCTCGACTACCGGCACTTCGTCGAGGTCTTCGACTGGGACCCGTTCCAGTTGGAGGGGAGAACGGTGGAGGTCCGGACGGATTGAGGGCCCAACGTCAGGCCAACGTTGCCCTATTGGAGGGTCGCGCGGGCTACAAGCGGACATGGCGATGCGAATTCTGGTGGTCGAAGACGAAGAAGTCGTGCGGCGGACGATGGTGCGCGTGCTCGAACGACAAGGATGGGGCGTGGCGAACTGCGCGGGCGGGGAGGAGGCGCTGGAGCGGCTCGCCGCCGACGACATCGATCTCGTAATCGTCGACGTGACCTTGCCCGGCCTCGACGGGGTGGCGGTGGCGGATGCGGCGCGGGCGGCGGGATTTGCGGGTCGATTGATCATCGTGAGTGGGCGAGACCTCGACGATGGGCAGGCGCGGCGCGTGGCGGCTGCGCGCGGCGATTTTCTGCGCAAGCCGTTCGCCCCGCAACAACTGCTCGACGCCGTCCACGGAAGGGAGGTGTGATGCCGCGCGCCCTCGTCCTCGTCCTCGCCGCCTCGTGTGGGGTGCAGACGCCCCTCCCGGGCGAGCCGACCGTCGTGACCGACACGGACACACCGGGGGGGACTCCGGTGCCGTCGCCAACGGATTCTCCGCCTCCGACGGACCCTCTTCCGCCGACCATCCCGACGGACCTGACGACCGACCCGACGACCGACCCGGAGACCGGCGGAACGCCGCCCCCCACGGGGCCATCGCTCGTCGAGGCCGACCCCCTTCCGGCGCCGGAATACCCCGACGTCATCGAAGTCGTGAGCGTCACCGTGAGAACGGCCGTCAACGCCAATTCGGACACGGACACCAACACGCTTTCGCTTTGCCTGAATCCGACGGCTTGTTTCGAATTGACGACGGTGGGCGTAGACCCCTTCGAGCTGGGTGCGATCGACGTCTTTACGTTCGAGGATGTCGGGTTGGCGCGCTCTGCGGTGGATCGTGTCGAGTTGCGCTCGGTCGACGGCACGGATCGGTGGGAGGCGTCGTGCCTGTCGGTGTTGTTCGACGGGGAGCGCATCCATCTTCGCGATGAAATGGAAGGCACTTATTTCGGGAACGAACCCGGCGAGTTGACCTCTTGGATCGACCCGGAAGGCTTGCACCTCGGTGGAGACACGTGTTGGCCGTCCCCGCTGACGCACGGTCCGGTCCGAGGCTTTTCCACGCCGACGTCGTTTTCCGCTTGGGTTCGGACGGACGGCGCCCGCGAAGTTGGTTTGCGGATGTCGGAGTCGGCCGATCCGGCCGACGGGCCGGTGGTGGCGTGGGCGCGACCGGACGGGGCGGGCGACGGCACGGCCACACTGAAGGTCGATTCGTTGTGGCCGGGCGTCGCGACGACCTGGTGGGTCGAAGTTGATGGCGTCCCGATGACGGAACCGGCGCTATTCCAGGCCCCGACCGACGACGTTGATGGTTTCAGGCTCGCGATGGGTTCTTGCTCCGACGAAGTCGAACAGCCGGTTTTCGACGCGATCGAGGAATTGTCCCCTGCCGCCTTCTTCTTCTTGGGCGACAATCACTACGCAAACAGCAACGTGCTCGACACGCTTCGCTGGTATTATCGGTGGTCGATCGAGCGCCCGGACCGCGGCCGTATGATGGGTGCGATTGAAACGTTGGCCATTTGGGACGACCACGACTACGTCGGAAATGACGCCGACGCCTTCGATCCGGGTGGCGACGTCGCGCTCCGTGCGTTCAAAGAGTTTTGGCCGAACCCTGGTTTTGGAATTGGGGACGCCGGCGGTCTCCAGGGCGTCTATTTCGAGACGCGGCGGGGTGAGGTGGCCCTGTTTGGTGTGGACGACCGGACCTACCGCGGAACCGATGGCATGTTGGGGACGGTCCAAGAGGACTGGCTCGTGGAGCGCGTGCTGGCCTCGGATGCCACGTTCAAAGTCATTGCGTCGGGCAGCCAGTGGACGGCGGAGGCCTCCGGTGACGCCTTTGCGGACTTTCCGGTGGAACGCGCGCGGCTGTTTGGTCGCCTTTCGGGCGTGACGGGCCTCGTGTTGCTGTCTGGCGACATCCATCGCAGCGAATTGCGGATGATGGCGGACCCTGGCGTAGGCTACGATATTCCGGAACTGACGGCGTCTCCGTTGGCCAACAGCCGGTCCACCTGTCCAGGGCCGACGAGCGAAGTCGTCGCCTGCTACGACGACACAAATGCCTTCCTCGTTGCCGATTTCGACTTGGTAGGCCTCGACCCGACGCTGACGGCGACGATTCGGGATGAGGCGGGCTTGGTGGTCGCGTCGATGGTCGTGGCGTCGTCGGAACTCATGCCCTGATTCGGGTCGCCCAGGTCGTGAAACCGGCAAGCCAAGCCTGCAGGAAGGACAAGGTGCGTTCGTCGGTGAGTTCGCCGTCGGTGAAGCGGGTCGAGGAATTGCCAACGAGGACTTCGTTCGCCGGGTAGACGGGGGCGTTGACGGACGCGAGCACAGCGCGCAGCTGCTGTTGGGCGCGGGCTCCGCCGACCGCGCTTGGCGAGGCACTGAGGAGGCCGCAGGGCTTTCCCGACAGCACGGATTGGAAGGCGGGCCGACTGAGCTGGTCGAGGAGGTTCTTCAGGCCGCCCGGGACGCCGTGGTTGTACTCAGGCGTGGCGATGATGAGGGCGTCGGCCGCGCGGACTTCCTCACGGACGGCGAGAACGGCCGGTGGACTCTCGTGGTCCTCGTCGTAGAGCGGAACGTCGCGCCACGGGAGGATGGAGAAGGTGGGGCCTTCCGGCAGGTGGGCGCGGGTGGCGCGCAGAAGGGCAGTGTTCGTGGAGGCGGCGCGGAGGCTACCTGAGATCCCGAGGATGTGCATGGGGTTGGGGTATCGCAAAAAGGGGGCCGTTTGGGAGGGCCGCGCGGTGTCCGCGGCGGTCGTGGCGACCAGGCGCTACGGTGTTATGGGCACGAGAGGCAACATGTTCGCTTTCCCCAAAGGTCCCTTGGTCGTTTCTCGCGCGGCGATTGTCGCTGCGGCCGTCGGTTGCGTGGACGACGAAACCCCGGTTTCCACGGACACGGACACCACGACGGACTCGACGTCCTATGTCGGCACCCAACCGTCCGAACCTGGCACCACGACGGGGTACATCGGAACGCCACCGGGAACCACGACCTACGTAGGTACCCAACCCAGCGACACCGGCCACACGGGGACGACAGGGACCGGCACGACGGACACGGTCCACATCCCGCCGCACCCGCCGCCGACACCCTGATTGTCAGCGGACCCGAACGCTGACCTGACACTGAGCCACGAAGCCGGGTGTTGGGTCGTCGATCAAATCGTGATGGGGAGCCGGGAGGCCGCGGTCGTGGCGACCCTTGTCGAACAGGGCGTCGAACCGAAGCTCGCCGCGCGCGAGGTCGCGGCGTTGGCGCGTTCGCCGGCCGTCGCTGTGGCCAAGGCCTATGCCGAGCGTGTGCGCCGATACGAGTTGGCCGTGCGCCTCCGCGAGGAGCACTCTCGGCTTCTGCCGTTGGTCGATCGTGTCGACGGGCCGCTGACGCTGGAACAACTTCGTCGCGCCGTCGCTCTGGCCCGCCCCTTTTTGATTCCAGGATTTGCGTCGTCCTGGCCTAGCGCGTCGTGGACTTGGCCGGAATTGCGAGCCCGATTTGGGGACGGGGACGTCGAGGTATCTGCGGGTCGGGACGGCCATGAACGGCCAGACGTCCGCTACCAGGACACGGCTGTCAGGATGCGCTTCGACGCCTTCCTCGACAAGGTCGTGGCCGACGGCTCCAGCAACGACGTCTACCTTGTCGCGCACAATCGGGCGCTTGCGGAGCCGTTGCTCGCGCCCTTGTTGGGCGACCTGCGGTTTCCGGAGGTACCGGGCGTCGAACGGAATCTCCACCTTTGGTTGGGACCGCGGGGGACGGTGACGCCGCTGCACCACGACCGCGTGGACATTCTGTTCGTGCAGATTCTCGGGCGAAAGCGTTTTCACGTCGTCGATGGGATGAATCGGCGACTTCTCAAGGACTGTCTGACCTATTGGGTGGACCACGACCTTGGAAATCCGCCTGATGACGTGCCCGTCACCACATTCGAGGTCGGGCCGGGAGACGCGCTGTTCCTGCCCTGCGGGACGTGGCACCAGGTGACATCGCTCGATCCTGCCCTCTCCATCAGCACTACGAGTCTTGGCACACCCAACGAGTTTGGTTGGTATGAGCCCGGCGGAACCAGCAGTGGACCACCTCCGAAAGTGACGCGGCCAGCCTGAGGGGCTGCCGTGCCGCGGGGCCCAGGCGTGGTTTGGTAAGGAAACGAGGGGTAATTGCTGGACGCGGTTCGCGGGCTCGGCGCTGACGACGACGTCGAGCCGATACCTTTCAACGGGTTGGCTGGTGGCGAATGGCAGGGGTACGTCATTGTCGACGGCGAGTGTGGCGGGTATCGTCGAGTTTCTGACCTGGGGAGAGCGACATGGCCATCGTGAATTACGGTCCGACGGTGGCGCCAGAGGACGACGTGGCCACTGATCCCACGTCTTCGGAGCATGGATGAGAATGAACGGTCCCGTCGACGGTCGTTGGCATTCGAGGGGGCGAGCCAGGGCGCGCCCCGCTCCAGGATGGGCTCGAGCCCTCGCTGTAGCTCTCGGCGCACTCGTGCCGACTTCCTCATCTCCTGCAAGCCCGACCGAGGCCCCCGAGGGCTGGGTCGACACGAGCCGCTTCCCAGCGGGCAAGCCGTTGGTACGAGCCTGGGTCGAGCGCCCACCTTGGCCGGGTTTGGTGAGTTGTTCGTCGTTTTGGCCCGTCTCTGCGTCGATTCCGACTCCGAGCGTCGCGCGCCGGGATGCGCGAGCGCGAGGAGAGCAGGTTCCTGCGGCGCTATTGGGCTGGCTCAGGGGTGGCTGGAAGGAGGGTTCGGAGATCAACGATCAGGTTGAGGCGTTGGTCGAGGACGAGACTCCCGGGTCTTGGGGCGATGCTGGCCGCGCAATCGGCGGTTGGGGGCGACGTTGGTCCTCGCCCGAGGCGGATCGCACGGGCCCTGCGAAGGAAGTGTCGGCATTCGTGTCCAAGAATCCCGACCATCCCTTGGCACCCTTCTACGCAAGCCTGTTTCTCGACGCTGCGCCTGAAATGGAAAAGAGCGGTTTGCGGGTAGCTTGGATGGGAAGCTCACAACCCGGGATTCGGAGTGTGGCGTGGCGGGCGGAATTATGCGCGGGGCATGCGCCGCCTGTTGGCGCCGACCTTGGCGCGATGGCCGAGGCCGTTCCCGACGACGTCCCAAACAGGTTGTGGGTTGGATGGGCGAAATGGGAAGCTGGGGATCCGACCGCGCGAAGCGCCTTCCTTGAGGCCGATCGTGCATTGGTGACGGTCTGGCCTACCTGTGGTTCGAAATTGGGCCCCCTCGTGGGGCAAGATGGCCGAACCGAAGTTTCGGGCTCCAAGGGGGGGACTGTGAGACCGTTGCGAACTACCTCTCTGCGGCGCTGAGGTTCTTCGAGATCACGCCGAGTGTCGAACCGTGGCGGCAGGGCGTACAGGCGGTGGTCGCTTCCTGTGGTGACCCGCCAGGTGGGGCCACTGTAGGGTTTGGCCGCGAGGCGGGCCGCTGGTCGCCACCTCGGAGCGAGAGCCCGTTCGCCACTTGCTTCCTGGCAGGTGTCCAGGACCTACCGCTGCCGTCCGATGTCAATGTCATCGTTCATGGCAGCGCGGAGACCGTGGTCCGCTGATCGCCATCACCCGGAGCCTGGGCGGAGCAGTCGGCCGCCAAGCACCGTCTTGCTTCGCCCGCGGGGTCGTTGGACCCGACCCGCTCGCTAGTGAATCGCTCGGCCGTCGAGGAACCACCGACCGGCGCCGAATCGGCTGCGATGCAGGTGGTACCAGCTCCGCCAGGCCTTGAGATGGGCTTGTTGGACGCGCCACGGCCCGTCGGCGTCGAATGGGAGGTTCTGGCCCGATTGGATGACGAGTTCGTCGTAGGACGAGCGCCGCACCCAGGCGTCGTCGTCCTGGAGCCGGTCGATGAGGAGGCCAAGCTCGAAGACGCGACCGTCGCGGTGGCGAATGCCCGGGCTGAAGCGTTCCACGTGGCCGCGCCACCAGGCCCGCCAGCGGTTGCGGAAACCGGACTCCTCGAGGTCTTCGGAGTGCCCGGTCAGGATCGTGAGGGCGGCGCCACAGACGGCGACGGTGTCGCGGTCGCGCGATTCGAGGGCGTCGAGGAGGGCGTCGACTGCACGTGGATCGCCAAGAAGGCCAAGGCCGTGCAAGGCGCCGATGGCACGAGCGTCGCCAGAGTTGGCGACGGTACGAAGCAGGGGCAAGTACTCCGGACCGCCGAACCGTCCGACGATTTCGCCGGGGTGGGTTCCGCCCCCCTCCGTCCGGCCCTCCGCAAGTGCCCGGGCATGGAAGTCGACGCCAAGGCGGTCGCCAAGCAACAGAAGCGCGATGGCGGCGGCCTCGGACAGGCGATGGTCGTCGAGGGCGCTCGCCACGGCGCCGATGGCGCTGCGGTCGCCGATCCGGCCGAGCGCCACGATCGCGGCCTTGCGCCAAACGATGGAACCTCGGCCGACGGCCAGGGCCACGAGCGGCCGTATGCCGGCCGCTTCGCGGCGCAGTCCGATGAGTTCGGCGGCCAGCGCTACGGCGTGTGGCGGTTGGGTGCCAGGCGACTCGATCGTCCCCAACAAGCCGTCGACCAGGGCGGCGTTGGGGGAGCGCGCGATGGCCGCCTGCAGCGCCTGGGTCGCGGGGCCGTCCGTCGACTGGCCGAGCAGGTGGTTGCGCAGCAGGTCCGCGGCCTCGAAGGAGCGGTGGCCAGCAAGCAGGTCGACGCCGGCGATGTAGCGAAGGACGGGCGGGTCCGTGATGCGCCCGCGCCCCTGGGTGCTGGCGGCTGCGCCCTCCTTGAGGACCTGCGACAGCCTGGCCACGACGGGTTGCCCGGCCGTGGCGATGGCGAGCCGATGGGCGCCCAGTCGACGTTCGGGACGTTCGGCGTCGGACCGTTCAAAGGGGGCACGCGCTCGCTGGGCGTCGTGGCGGGCGCGCGCGTGGGCGGCCGAGCGCTCGAGGTGCCAGTCGAGGCTGAAGTCGGCGACGCCGGCGGTCGCGTCGACGGCGGCGACGCCCGTCGGCAGATCGGCCGCCAGGAAGCGCTCACGGGCGAGGCGCAAGGCCGGCCAGCCGTCCTGGCCCAACTCCTGATGCAGTTGGCCGAGGCGCAGCAGCGCCCATGCTTCGCGAACGGGAAGCTCGATGGAGGCGAATCCGGCGGCGGAGGCCCGGAGGAAGCGATCGGCGTCCGCGTGTTGGCCAACATCGCGCGCCAGGCTGCCAAGGCGCGTGACGATGCGCCACGCGAGTTCGGGGTCTGTGGCGCGGCTGACGACGGTGGGGTCGGTCGCCTCGGCGTTGGACGCGTCGCGAGCGCGCTCGACGAGGCGGCCCAAGGCACGATGCCAGGCCTCACGGGCGCCGTTGAGGTCGCCGTTGGCGCGCGCGAGGTCGCCTTCGCTGAGCTCGGTGAGGGCGGTCAGGGCGCCCATCGACAGGCGACGGGCCATCGGGGCGACGGCGGCGAGGCTCGTGGCCGCGTCGGTCAGTCGGCCGGCGCGCAGCGCGCGTTCGACGGTCAGGGCGCCGGCGCGAATGCGGTCCACTTCGTCCACGCCTGACGCGACGGCCTCCTCGACGATTTCTTCGGCCCAGGGTTCCTCGCGGGTGACGGCAATGTGGGCGAGCGTGAGCAGGGCAGGCCCGCGCAGGCCCGGAGGCCCCTCCCGCCGGATGCGCCGCAACGTGGCTTCGGCGTCGTCGTAGCGGCCGAGGCCGGCCTCCCACTGCGCCATTTCAAGCTGGGCGTCCCATGGGACGGTCCGGTGGCTGAAGGTGGCGCATCTCGCGGCGAGTTCGGCGAGGAGGTCGCGCGCCTCCGTTCGGCGGCCGCGGCGCAGCTTCGAGCGGGCGGCAGCGGTCGCCACCGCGATCGTGAGGTCGACTTCCGGGCGGCTGCCGGCGTCGGCCACCTGTTGGCCCATGAAGCGCGTGAGCTCGCCTTCCAAGGCCTCGGCCTCTGGCATCGCGGCTACGATAGAGCGGACGATGCTCGCGTCGACGCAGGGGTGTCCCGGCCAGGGCAGGGGCAGCGACGTGCGACCGAGGGCAGTCAGCCAAGCGCGTCGGGCGCCGGTCCGGTCGTGGATGGTCAGCGCGTCGCCGAGCAGCTGCCAGGCCCGGGCATGCGACGGGTCTGCGGCCGTTGCGCGCAAGAGGGCGGCCTCAGCTTCGTCTGGGCGGCCGGCGGCGAGGGCGAGTTCGCCGACGCGTGCGAGCACGTAGGGGTCGTCGGGATCGGTGGCCTGGCGAACGGCGTCGATCTCCTCGGGTCGCTGGGCCCGCGCCTCGACAAGGGCAATCGTCGAGGCGAGCCATCCCGTGAGCGTCCGGTGATGGGGCGTGAAGCTTCCGTCGTCCCATTGGCCCCACGCCACGTCGCCGTCGGCACGCCGGGCCCAGGCCCAGATTTGGTCGCCGGGACCGTCGGCGAACAGCGTGACCATCGGGCTTCGGTCCGACGCCGCGGCCAGTTCGTTGGTGGAGCGGAGGCGGAGTTGGCCGCGGAACAGGCGCGCGCCGTTGTGCGTCGCAAGCAGGGTCCGCAGGTCGTCCGGCAGCGGATGGCCGAGATGTTGGGCCACGGCGTCGAGCGCGTCGGGCGCGGCGGCGACCCCAAATCCGTGCACGTCGCGGCGGTAGCGCGCGATCGCGCGTTCTAGGGGCTCGAGCACGTCGGGCATGGCCGACCCCCTACCCCGTCACCGCGACGGCCGTTTCAGCCGACCGTGACCTCGCTTGGCGACCAGACGCCTTCGGGGAGGGTCGGGGCTTCCGCACGACGCAGGTTGCGCACGGCGGCGACCCAACGCCCCCAGGCGGCGAGATTGGCCTCGGCCTCGGCGCGACGCCAGGGAAGTGCCGCGAGGCCGACGCCAGCCGACGCGAGCAGGGACCACACGAGCCAGGTGTCCTGGAGGAGGGCGCTCATCGTGACCATGGGTTCTCCGGGTGGGCGCATCCGCGCTGGGGTCACAGTAACTGAACGTCTGTACGGGTGTCAAGCGTTCAGTTACCTAGCCTTGCCGCGGTGCCTCCAACCGGTCACAGCGTCACCTGGCATACGACCAAAAAATGTCCGCCTCCGGTTCGGGGGCGTCGGAATTTGAATGAACAAGGGACAGAAGCTCGTCAGCATGCTCGAACTCATGATGCGTCGCGGGGGTGTGCGCGCCTCCGAGCTCGTCGATCGCTTCGAGCTCGATGCGCGATCGCTGCGTCGGTACTTGGCCGACCTGCGGGAGCTGGAGGTGCCGGTCCGCGACGACGGGCGGGGAGACGATCGCGTGATCGCGATCGACGCGGTTTGGCGACGCACGGGCGTCCAACTCTCCTTGGCGGAGGTGTTGTCGCTACATTTCGGGCGCACCCTGTTCGACTTTCTCGAGGGCACGAGCTTCGCCGAGGACCTGTCGGGCGCCATCGAACGCTTGGAGCCAGCGATCTCACGCGCGCATCAGGACCTCGCGCGGCAGCTCGATACTCGCTTTCTGGCGGTGCGCGAGCCGGCCAAGGACTACCGAGGGACGGCGTCCGAATTGCTCGACGAGGTGATCACTGCCGTCGTCTACAACCACCCGATCGAGGCCCGTTACCGCAAGCCCGGCGGCGCGATGGAAACCCGCTACTTGCTGCATCCGTACACGCTCGCGACCTTCCGGCAGGGGTTGTACCTTTTCGCCCACGACGTCGAGAATGGCGCCGTCAAGACGTTCGCGTTGGAGCGCTTCACGGACGTCGTCCGCCGGTTGGGCGAGAAGTTCACGATGCCGGTGGGGTGGAAGCCGCAGGCCCACATCGCGCACGCGTTCGGCATCATCACGGGGACACCCGAAGCGATCGTGCTCGGCTTCAGCGAGGCCGTCACATCCGTCGTTCGCGAGCGCGTTTGGCACCCGACGCAGTCCTTCCGCACCTTGCCCGATGGGCGCCTCGAATTGCAGATGTCGGTGGCGATCACCGTGGAGCTCAAGAGATGGATCCTCGGCTTCGGGCCGGACGTCGAAGTGATCGGTCCGATCTCCCTTCGGGAGACGGTCGCGTCGTCGCTGGCGACGGCCTCGCGTCGCTACTCATGAGGCCCGCGGACCCCTACGCGTCGCCGCCGGTGCTCAGCGTCGGGCGCCTGCAGCGTGCCGACCTGCCCGCCACCGTGATCCAGGCGGGTGCCAAGACCTTGCTCCTCGAACTCGAGGCCGTGCGGCGCGGCGCGGATCTCGATGGTCTGCGCCGCGCTGCCGCCGCGATCGCCCTGCCGACGAACCGTTGGTCGGACCGGACGCGACCGCTTCCGCCCGTCGCCTGGCCCGAGTGGCGGCACCTCGTCGAAGTGGCGACCGACATGGCGCCGGAGATCGGCAACGAGGCTCCGGAGCGGCACCTTGGCCCGTGGGCCGCCGCGCTCGACGCCATCACGCACGCCGACGTGTTTGCGGTGTGCGTCGCTTCGGCTTGCCTTCTGCCCGACGTCGACCGCGGCACGCCCGCTGAGTGTTGGTCTGACGAGCGTCTCGACGTCCCCGAGCGACGTTCGGTTCTCGCGCTGCGGCGCTTGCCGTTGTCCATCTGGACCGTCGTGGATCGCGTCGATGGCGCCCTCGTGCTGAGCGATGGGGTGGGCCTCGCGCCTTGGGCCCAGCCGGCGGGCCCCGTCCGCGTCCATGGACCCGTCGCCCGCGTCGCGGGGCCCGGCGACACCGTGGTGGGGCGGGTGGGCGTCACGCCAGAAGGGCCGGCCATCACGACCGTGTTCGAGGTGCCTTGGCGGCCGCCGGCCAAGCGCATCGCGGCCTGGGTCGAGGCCGAGCTGACTGCAGCGCGCCTGCGTCGCCGTGGGCTGGGAATCGAGGCGATGTTGCTCGACGAGGGTGACCTGCTTTGCCGCCGGGTTCACGAGTGGGGTTGGTCGTGAATGGCCGCCCCGGCGTCGACCCTTACGGCCGACCCGACCTGTACGATCTCGAGTACGCCGACCTCGTAGAGGACCGCGCCTTCTACGTTTCGGCAGCGGTGGACACTGTCGGGCAGGTGTTGGAGTTGGGTGCGGGAACCGGACGGCTGACGATTCCGATCGCCGAGGCCGGCCAGCAGGTCGTGGCCGTCGAGCGTGCGGAGGCGATGAGGGAGCGCCTCGCGGTGCGCGCGCAGATGGCGGGCGTCGCCGATCGGATCGACATCGTCGACGGCGACTTTCGGAGCCTCCGCCTCGGTCGACGCTTCGCGAGCGTGCTGCTGCCGTTCAACGCCCTGCATCACTGCGCCGACGAAGACGACCTCGCAGGGCTGTTCGCCACCGTCGCTGCCCATTTGGAGCCCGGTGGTCGGTTCCTGTTCGACGCGTATTTGCCCGATTGGGAACTCTATGCGCGCGCGCCAGGCCGGTACGAACATCGGCTGTTGAAGGTGGGCGACGCGATGATGCCGTCGTGGGAGTCGTCGGAGTGGGACCCGGACACCTGGACCCACCATGTCTGGTACCACTTTGGTGAAGGTGCGCAGGGGACGTCGCTGCACCTCGTCCTGCACATGTACCCACTGGCGACCCTGCGCTCAGCGATGACCGACGCGGGCCTCACGCCGGAGTTCGACGCCGAGGACTTCGAGGGGACGCCGTTGACGCGTCGGTCCGTACGTTGGGTCGGTCGCTGGACGACTCAGAGGACGGAGCAGAAGTCTTCGTCGTAGTCAAAGCCCGCTTCGGCGGCCTTGTCTTCGCGGAGATCCTGTGCGCCCCACTTGTCCTGCTTGATCTTCTCGATCTCGAATTCGCCGCGGATGTAGAAGTGCGAGTTCGAGGTCGCACCGTCGACCAACAAGGTGAACGCGCCCTTGGCGGTACCACCTTCGGTGAGGTCGGAGTCGGCGGAGAAAACGACCGAGTTGTAGTGGGACTCGACCCAGGCATCGAGACCGGACGCTTGGGTGTCGACGCCGCGCCAGCTGTTGTCGTGGACGAGCGGCATCAGCGGCAGCGGACCGAAGGTCGGCTCGATGCGGCCGGCCTCCGCGTAGATGGCGTCCGAGGTCGTGCGTGCGTGATCCGCGAGCTCGGCCAACGTGTCGAACGCGAAGCCCTGACCGGTGCATTCCTGGTCCGTGCCGAGCACGCTGCCGTCGGCGGCGTCGCCCGGGTCGCAGTACCACAGGTCGGTGACCTGCACGGGCGCCAAGTAGGCGCTGTCGAGGTCGATGAAGTTGTAGGCGAAGGGCTCGCCAAGGCGGGCCTGGCGCGGGAAGAAGTCGTCTTCGGCGAACTTGCCTGCGGCGTACCCGGCCTGCCAGGTTTCCGGAAGGTACCAGTAGCAGTTGTCGGCGCTCTCGCAGGCCGGGTCCAGGGTGTTGAACTGGAACGTGCTTGCGTTGAGGTAGTAGAGCGTGCCGTCGGTGTAGGGCGCGTAGTGGCTGTAGGCGGTCGAGGCCTCGCTCTCGGGATCCGCGAGCTCGTCCTCGAGCTTGGCGAGGTCCTTCGACCACTCGGCGATCCAGTCCCCATCGTAGGGGGCGGCAGTCACGTCGCCAGTGGCGTCGTCGACGACGCAAGCGTTGGGCTGGAAGTCCGGATCGACGACGAGCGAGAAGCGGAAGTCGCCGCCGCCTGCGGGGCGGTGGTGGAAGGTGATCTGCAGGTCGCCTTCAGACGTGAGAATCGCTTCGCCGCGCCACGGATCGAGCTGCTCGTGCAGGACCCAGTACGGCGACTGGACGATCCACTCCTCGTGCTTCGGTGCGTCGAAGCCATAGACGCTGAGCTCCGGCCAATCGCGGCAGATGTCTAGGGCTTCGGCCTTCGTGCCGGCGCCGACGCGCAGGGGCGCCGAAGACTTCGAGAGCTTCTTGTGCTCCTGCTCGGAGAGGAGGAAGGTCTCTTCCAACTCGAGCAGCTCGCCCTTCTCGTTCCAGATGCGGCAGTCGATGGCGGCGAGGTCGGTGAATTTCTCTGGATCGATCGTCCCGCGCTTGAGCGAGATGCTGTTCACGTCGTCGATGAAGGCCCAGTACTCCCCACTGACCAGCGTCGCGTTGTTCGGCGTGCATGCAGCCAGTGCGAGGAAGGGGATGACGGCGGTGGCGCGATTCATGGCTCGGCTCCGGGTGCGGGCGTCCTGATCCAGGGGTGGTCCGCGGCCCGGCTCGGTTAACGACGCGCGCCTTCGCGGGCCACCGGCGGACCTACGCAGCGCGCCGGTCAAGGCGTGGCGGCGGTATCGGTGACCGCAGTGTCAAGCGGAAGACCGGTGTCGTAGGTCGTCGGCGCTGGCGCGTAGGGTGTCGAACTGTGGAAGATGGCCCCCGTCGCATCCGTCCACCACAAGTCGTCGGAGCCGTCGCCGGTGGCGTCGCCAACCGCCAAAGGCGGGATCGGTTCGGCATCGAGGGTCCAAAAGCGAGGCGGCGCCCAACCTTCGCCGGTCGACCGGAAGAGGGCGGTCACGGATCCCGTTCCCCTGGGCCCGGTGACGAGGGCGTCGAGGTGGCCATCCCGGTCGACGTCGACGATAGCCGGCGTTCCGCCTCCGGCGTACCGAGTGGTCGCTGTCGCTGTCCGGACCTCCGTGCGATCGACGAAGCCGGTGACGAGGGCCTGTTGGCCTGTTCCCCAGGTCCAAGACGTCATGCGGCAGGCCGCCTCGCTGCAGGTCTGAATCGTGGGACCGGAGCCGATGTCGGCGATGGCGAGGTCGACCGCGCTGGGTGCCGGCAGGCGCTCGCCGACGACCGCGAAGGACGCCGAAATGGAGGCGATTTCGCCATTCGCGAGAAGCGCCGCTTCGGCGCCGCCGCCAAGGGTTCCACAGGCGACGCGTGTGGCCTGGGTGGGGGCGTCACCGAGTTTGCGCGGCGCGGGTTGGAAGAGGTCGATCGAGCTGACTTCGCCGTCGGCGAGCACCCAAAGGGTGTCGCCGCACAAATCGTAGTCGAGGATGGGGCCCCCCTCTTCGCCGACCACGACGGAGCCGAGCACCGTCCCCGACTCCCGCCCGAAAGCGACGGCGCGGACGCGGGTGCCAAGCGCGTCGTCGACAAAGTGGACGACGTCGACCGTGGTCGGATCTCCGTCGACCTCATGAACGAGGAGCCCGTGGGGCAGGCCCACGCCGACGTGGCGGCTCTGAGGGGCGCCGGGCGCCCAGAAGGGGCCGATCAGGTCGGCGGGCACGCGACCGAGGCTCCATGTCCATAGGTCGGCACTCGCGACGAAGAGGTCGGGGACGGTGTCACCTTCGAACCAGAGGCCCGTCGTGAGCGGCCCGGACGATGGAAGCGTGCCGACATCAGAGGGATGGTAGGCGCCGTCGCCGACATCGACATCCTCGAACCAGAGGATCTCGAGCTGCCCGGATTCGTCGAGCACCCAAAGGTCGGTCGTGCCGTCTTGGTTGCCGTCTCCCCAGCCCGTCGTGGCCGCGACCTTGTCGGGGAGGCCGATCCGGAGGACGTCGCGATCCAACTCGTAGAGGGCCAGGTTGCGTTCGACGCCGGTGACGTAGGGCGCCAGCGCGACCATCTCGTCGGCGCCATCGCCGTTGAGGTCCCCTTGGATCTCGATCGTGACGTCGGCAGGCAGGTCGACGGCCGACGGGGTCGCGGGACCGATCGGGATCAGGGCGCCCGGTGCGCCTTCGATCCATCGCGACCAGGTGCCGTCCTGCAAGGCGACCGTGACTTGGACTTGGCCTTCCCCCGTGTTGTCGCCGGCGGCAAGATCCGAGGCCGGAGCCGGAAGGGTCCGGGGCTCGATCGCTGCGAAGGCGCCCAGGCCGTCGCCGTGCCAGACGTCGATCCACGACGTTCCGTCGGCGTGATTCCAGGCGATCGCGAGGTCGGGGAGGTTGTCGCCATCCAGGTCGGCGACGTCGGCACCGCCGACGGTCAGACCATCGCCGCTGAGCACGCCCATCCGAGCCATGCCGCCTTGGAGCCGCGCCTTGAGCAGGAAGACGTGGTCACTCGACCACGCGACGGCGTCGATGAAGCCGTCGACATCGATGTGCCGGGCGCGAAGGCCCTCGATCGTCGACGTCGGCGTCAACACCCGGTGCGCAGGGCGGCCATCGCGCGGTTGCCACCAGACGGCGGTACCGTCCGTGAGGGCTTCGGCCTCATCCAGGGACACGGTGCGGAAGGCCGGCGCGGCGGTCGCCGGGCCTGCGGCGCTGTTGAGGCCAAAAGCAAGAAAGGGGCCGGTCGTGGCGTGCAGCGCAACCTGTACGCCGCCCACGTCGATGACGGCGGTGCCCGGCGTCTCGCGAACGAGGTCGGCATGTCCGAGCGCGTCGAAGGCGACCTCGACCGGGCTGCCGTTGGCGATGATCGTCGCCGGGTCGCTGGCGACCGCCATGCCGTGTTCGTCGACGGCTCTGACCCAAGTCGTCAGCGGCGCGGGTCCGTCGTTCGGAACGACCTCGATTCCCACAGCGCTCACAGCGGTCACGAGCGTCGCAGGCGTCGAGGCCGGGGGGTCTTCGTTGGGCCCGCAACCCCACAGCAGCACCGCAATCATCGAGGACCCCGCTCAGGGCACGGCTAACGTGTGAACCGGGCCCGTCGGAGGCGTCGGCGGCTGCCCGCAGCGAAGCCGAGAAGGGGCAAGAATGCGGCCGAGGTCGAGGCCCCACAGGGTCCTGTTGCGGACGGGTCCGGTAGCAGCGCCCGACCGGCTCCGGTGGCGGGGTCCCAGGGGCTGCCGGGGGTGGTCGGGTGGGCCCAGGCCGACAACATTTCAGCGGCCTCGCGCGGCGTAGAGTCGGGGTAACGATCGAGGATCAAGGCGAGCATTCCTGCGACCGCGGGCGTGCTTGCGGATGTGCCGAAGAAGCCGCCGGACCCGTAGGCCGAGGCGTTGAGACCATCCGGGCCCGCGATGTCTGGCGTCTGGTGTCCGGCGTGATTGGGTCCCCACGACGAGTACGACTCGGGCGTTCCTTCGTCCCAACTCGTGACGCCGATGGCGGCGACGGCGTAGGTGAGGTCGATGCTGGCGGGGTCCGCGGTGGACGACGTCGCGCGCGGTGCGTCGAGGCGTTTGTCCCGGGTCAGCACGTCGACGGCCAGGTCGGTCGTACCTCCGTGGATGAGGTGGACTGACAATGTGTAGACGCCGTCTTCAGGAATGTCGGCTGTCAGGCGTTCCACGGGTTCGCACCCTTTTTCGTCGGGCGCCTGGCGGGTGTCGGCGTAGGCAATTTCGACGTCGCCGGAGGTCAACGCGAGCGCCAAGTCCGTGTCGCCGCAGCGAAGAAACTGATTCCAGCTCAGGTAGATGGTCGCCGTCCCCGCTTCGAGCGCAAGCGTGAGGCCGTTGCCGCCGCCAAGGTCATGGCGGCCGTCGGCGTCCCCGTCCCGCCAGGGTCCCGACCAGTGGTTGCGCGCGTTGTTGCCCGCCGAGCTGACGAGCAGTCCGTCGTTGGCTTCGAGCTTGAGAATCGGGGCGTGAAAGGGCCCGGTGCCGTCGTAGAAAGACGTGTTGTAGAACGACATCGACATCGAGATCAGGTCGACGCCGTCGCGGATTGCCCAGTCGATGGCGTTCTCGAAGACGGTGTGACCGGTGACGCGTACGAGGTGGATGTCAGCGTCGGGCGCGATGTCGCGGATGACTTCGGCACATGCCCAGCCATGGGCGCCGCGATCGATGTCGTAGCGGGGCGACAGCGGGTCAAAGGCCAGTTCGCAGGAGGGTGCATTGGCGCAGTCGTGGGTGGCCGTTGCGGCCACTTCGCCCTCTTCGGACGCCGAGGCGTCCCAACCCACGTCGAAGATGGCGATCTTGACGCCCGCACCCGTAAAACCAGCGTCGTTCCAGGCTTCGGCCCCGACAACCGTAGTGACCTCGGTGCCGGGCGCGAACGTGTCGACTTCGGGCCACGGCTCGTGTCGCCAAGGTGTGCCTTCGGAGGGGGGCGCCATGAGGACGCTGCCGGTCGACGAGCGGACGATGGCGTCGGGGTGATCGGGGTCGTCGACCCGAATCAGAGCGGCGGCGACGAGGGCGGGGTCGGGCACATCCCAGGTTAGCCGGGGCGGGTCGCGGTCGCGAATGCAACAACTTCGCGGCCGGACACGAACCACACGGGGAGGTCGGATGGGACTCTGGGATGCCCTCAAGCCGCACGCAGCGGCGCAATTCCTCGAGGTGATCGAGTGGGTCGACGACCGGCATGACACCGTGCTCTGGCGCTTCCCCGTGATGGGCCGGGCGATCACGAGTGGCAGCCGGTTGGTCGTCCGTGAGGGTCAGGCGGCGATCTTCGTCAACGAGGGGCGCCTGTCGGAGGTCTTTGGCCCCGGCGCGTACGACCTGTCGACGCCGAACACGCCGATCTTGTCGTTCTTTTCGACGATCGCATACCAACTCGAGTACCCCTACAAGGGCGACGTTCTCTTCGTTTCGACGACGCAGTTCATCGACAACCCTTGGGGCACGCCGAACCCGATTCTGCTGCGCGATCCGGAGTTCGGACCTGTACGGCTGCGCGGCTTCGGCAGCTTTGCGTTCCGGGTCACGGACCCGGCGGTGTTCCTGCGCCAGCTCGCCGGAACGGACGGCCAATTCGACAAGGACGAGGTCACGGGCCAGCTCAAGCGCCGCCTCGTCGCTGCCCTGGCGGACGCGCTTGGCGAATCCGGCATCGGCGTGCTCGACCTGGCGTCGCGCACGCTGGAGCTCGGAGACGGCCTGCGCGATCGGATCAACCCGTCGTTCCAGTCTGCCTACGGCGTGACCCTGACGGACTTCGCCATCCAGAACCTGACGTTGCCGGAGGAGGTCGAAAAGGCACTCGATACCCGGACCAAGATGGGGGTCTTGGGCAACCTCGACCAGTACACGAAGATGAAGGCCGCTGAAGCCATCGGCGTCGCCGCCGCCAACCCTGGCATCGGGGGCGTCGGTGCCGGTCTTGGCGTGGGGATGGGGCTCGGCCAGCAGCTTGGGGCCGCCGTCGCCGGAGCCATGGTGCCGTCGGCGCCACCGGCGGTGCCGCCACCGCTGCCGTCGACGACCCTTCATTACGCGGGACCGTCGGGCCAGGCCCAGCTGGAGCCCGCGGCGATCGCTCAACGCGTCGCTGCGGATCGCGCCGGCCGTCATCTCCTTTGGATGCCCGGCTGGCCGGCCTGGAAGGCGTGGAGTGAGGTGCCAGAGGTGGCCCACCTGGTTCCGCCGGCCCCGCCGCCGTTGCCGTGATCTGGCCTTTCCTCCTCGGCTGCGGAGCCCCGCCGCCGGCGGCATTCGGTGACTGTGACGGCGCTTGCCTGGTCGTGGATTTCGACTCCGGCGTCGCGGAATGGCGTTTCGAGGGCGAGGTGCGCACGCGGCTCCATGCCTCCGGATTCCAGGTAGGGACGGGCGCGCCGCAGGAGGCGTCGTTCGACACCTGGTGGACGCAGCCCTTCTGGCGGGAAGGCCGAGGGCCGTTCGTTCCGGAGGATGGTGGATTCCGGGTGGCCGCTGGCGACGGCTGGATTCACGTGGCCCCGTTGGCAAGCGCCGGAGATGGCCAGGGCCTGAGGCTGACGGCGACGGGCATCCCGGACGCGGGATTCTGGCGCGTTGAGGCCGAGGCCGGCGAAGGCGAGGCGTTCTACGGGCTGGGCGAGACCTTCGACCGCGTCGAGCAGCGCGGCGTGCGGCGGGCATTGCAGCTCGAAATCGACGCGACCCTCGAGTCCTTCACCAACGAAGCTCACGTCCCGGTTCCGTTGCTCATCGGAACGGAGGGCTGGGGCCTGTTTGCTGCGTCGAGACATCCCATCGTGGCCGACGTCGCGGCGAGCGAGGACGACCGCGTCGCATTCGAAGTGGGGACCGGACGCGCCTTCGACGAGGGCCTCGACATCCACTTGTTCGCCAGCGCCCATCCCGCCGACGTGACCTCCGTCTATTGGGAGCTGACGGGGCTGCCCGGGCTGCCTCCGGAGTTTGCCCACGGGCCGTTGATCTGGCGCGACGAAAATGTCGACCAGGACCAGTTTGAGGCCGATCTCCAGACGATTCGCGACCTCGACCTCGCGACCTCGGGCGTCTGGATCGATCGCCCCTACGCGAGTGGCGTCAACACCTTCGACTTCGACCCCGTCGCCTTTCCTGACCCCACGGGCATGATGGCCCACGCGTCGAATCTGGGGTTTCCGGTGGCCCTATGGCACACGCCCTACGTGGACCCCCAGGATGCCGGGGAACGGCACGCGGAGGCCGAGGCTGCGGGCTGGTTCCCGCCCGTGGTGCCGCCCTTTGTTCTCAACGATTGGAGCCACCCCATCGATTTCACGAATCCTGCGGCACAGGACGGATGGCGGGCCTGGTTGGCGGAGACCTACGGCGCGCTCGGCATTGCAGGGTACAAGCTCGACTATGGGGAGGACATCGCGCTTGGCATCAACGGCCTGCGCGTCCCGTGGGCGTTCTCGGACGGCTCTGACGAGTCGACGATGCACAAGCTCTACCCCTTGCTTTACCATGCCCCCTACGCAGACTCCGTCCCTGGCGGGGCCTTCCTGTTGTGCCGGGCGTCGACGTGGGGTGGGCAGACGTTGGCGCCGGTGATTTGGCCCGGGGACCTCGATGCCGACATGTCGCGGATGGGAGATCCCAAAGGCGACACGGGCGCCGTCGGAGGCCTGCCGGCGGCCGTAGCGGGTGGCCTCTCGCTCGCTGCAAGTGGCTTTCCCTACTACGCGTCGGACACGGGCGGGTACCGCGATGCGCCGGCCAACGACGAGGCCTTCGTTCGCTGGTTTGGCGCGAGCACCTGGATGCCCTTCATGCAGGTGGGCAATGGGGCGTCAACCTTGCCCTGGGAGGGGTCGGCCGACGTGCTCGACCTCTACCGCGACGCCGCCCGCACCCACCTCCGGCTCTTCCCCTACTTCCGAGCGCTGACCGTCCAAGCGGCGGCGGGTGGCCGTCCTCCCATGGTTGCCCTTGGCCTCGCCCACCCCGAATTGGGGGTCCACCCGTCGGATGTCTGGCTGCTTGGACCCGCGGTGCTCGTCGCTCCGGTGGTCGATGCTGGCCTGACCACCCGCGCGATCGACCTGCCGGACGGCGAATGGTGGCCGTGGGCCGGCGGGCCTTCGGTCCGCGGTTCGGTCGTCGTCGATGCGCCCCTCGGCGCCGTTCCCGTATTTGTTGGACCGGGCGCGATCGTGCCGATGCTGCGCGACACCATCGACGGCATCGTGGCTACGTCAGACCTGTCGATCGACACGCTGGCAAGCGACCCCGGTCCCCTGACCGTCCGCATCGTCCCCAAGGACGGGGCGTCGTTCACGGCCGCGGACGGTACGGCTTGGAGCGTCGAAGACGACGGCGTCGACGTGCGGATTGCCCTGACGCCGGGCACGACGTGGCAAGGCGACGGCGTCATCGAATTGGTGGGCGTGTCCGCGTCGGTCGTCGCCATCGATGGCGTCGGACTCGTTGCGGGTGACGGGGGGGCCGAGGGATTCCGCGCCGACCCCTGGCTCACGGCCATCGCAGTGCCGCCAGGAGCGGCTTCGGTGGTGGTGACGCGGTAGCGGGCGGCGTGCACATCTTGCTGCTTTCGGACAAGTTTCACCCCGAGGTCGCGGCCCCAAGCATCCGGGGACTCGAACACGCCGCGGCGTGGGTGCGAGCCGGGCATCAGGTGACGGTCGTGACGAGCGCGCCGAACCACCCGCGGGGCCGCGTGTTCCCCGGGTACCGAAACGCCCCTTGGGTGGAGGAGTGGATCGAAGGCGTCCTCGTGCTTCGCGTGTGGAGCTTCGTCGCCCCGAACACCGGTCGGGTCCGCCGCAGCCTCGACTACCTTTCGCTTGCAGGCTCGGGGACGGCGTGGTTTTGGCGCTATGCGCCATTCGACGTCATCCTGGCCACGAGTCCGCCGCTCGTGACCGCCATGCAAGGTTGGGCGCTGGCCCGACTGCGCGACCGGCCTTGGGTGTTCGAGGTCCGCGACCTGTGGCCGGCGTCCATTCCGGCGGTGGGCGTCGGCATGGGGACCCGGACGTTGGCGGCCCTCGAACGGTTCGAATTGGGCCTCTACGCGCGCGCCGACGCGATCGTCGTCGTCACCGAGGCGTTTCGCGAGGACCTCGTCCGACGCGGAGTCCCCGACGACAAGATTCACCTCGTCCGCAACGGCGTCGACTGCGACCGATTCGCGCCTCGACCAAAGACGTCGCGCGCCGCGTTGGGCATCGCCGAGGACACATTCTTGGTCGGCTACATCGGGACGATGGGGATGGCCCATGGTCTGTCCAATGTGCTCGAAGCGGCTCGTCGAACGCCGGAAATCACGTGGCTACTCATGGGGGACGGCGCGGAGGCCGCCGACATCACGGCCCGGGCGGCGAGCCTGCCCAACGTTGTGATTCGGCCGCCCATCCCCCACGCCGACGTGCCGGCCGTCACGGCTTGTCTCGACGTCAGCCTGGTCCATCTCCGACCGTCCTCCGTGTTCGAGACCGTGATTCCGTCGAAGATCTTCGAGTCGATGGCCATGGGCATTCCGATGTTGGCGGCCATCCAGGGCGAAGGTGCACAACTCGTGTTGCGCGCTCGGGCGGGGCGCATTGTTCCGCCGGGGGACCCCGACGCGCTTGCCGCCGGCGCGCGGGCCCTGCGCGACGACAAGCGTGCCTACCGGGCGATGGCGAAGGCAGGGCCTCGGGAGGCGCGCGCACACTACGACCGCAGCCGCACGGCCGCCGCGTTGCTCGATGTCCTGGAGGCGACGGCCCGGAAGGGACTCCGATGAGCTTCGCCGAACGGCGCCGTCACCTGCCCAGGCTTGGCATGGGCGTCTCCACGGAGTTCGGTGCCCACGAGGTGAGCGGGGGCCTTGACCCGTTCGAGATGCGGGCGTGGCCCGGCCACGCCGAGTTCCTCGAGGTCGGTGTCGAGGTCGCCCGCGGGCTCGACGGCACCGCGCGCAGCTGGGCCGCCAAGGGACTTCCAACGACGCTCCACTTCCTCGACCTGAACCTCGACGACCCCGACGATTTCGACGCCGAATGGGTGGAAGGCTTCTTGGCCGTCCGGGACGTCCTCCGACCGGCGTGGATTTGTGGCGACGCCGGCAGTTGGCACTTCGGCCGCCGAGCGCCGGGCCAACTCCACCTTCTGCCGCCGATTCTGTGCGCGGACGCCGTGGCGCCAATGGCCGATGGTATCGCGCGCCTCCGCGAACTCTCGGGTCTGGAGGTCCTTCCCGAGAACCCTCCGGGCGTCGCGTTCCTCGGCGACCTGCACCTGCTCGACTTCTTCTCGAGGGTCGCGGACGCGGGGGACACGGGCCTGCTCGTCGACGTCGCCCATCTCGCGATCTACCAGCGGCAAACGGGTCGGAAGGCGACCGACGGCCTCGACGGCTTCGACTTCGACCGCGTCATCGAGCTCCATGTCGCCGGGGGTACTGAGCGCCTCACCGACGGCTTTGCGTGGGTGGACGACGACCACGGCCCCGAGCTGCTGCCAGAGACCTGGACGCTGTTCGAGACCTTCCTCGCGCGCTGCCGCAACCTCCGCGCGGTCGTCTTCGAGTGCGAGCGGAACGCGCTGGCCGACGTGGCGCCCGCGGCCGACCGGATCCGGGCCGCGTGGGACGCTCGATGACGGTCCGCGTCGTCGCTGCCACCTGGCATCGGATGATCGTCGACGAGGCCTTCGCGGCGCAGGTCTGGAGGGACCCTGGCGCCGCCCTGGCCGGCCGCGACTTGACGGCGAAGGAGCGGGGATGGCTCGCCGGCCTCGACCCACGCGCCGTTGCACTGGAAGGCGGTCGCGCGACGAACCTGCTCGCAGCGCTGATTCCGGCGTTCCCGGTCTCTGCGGTGTGGCTTGTTGGGGTCGACCTGCGGCGCTTTCTGTCGTCGGCCGAAATGGAATGCGTCGTCGAGGGTCGAGGTGTTGCCGCCGACGAATTTGGACGGTGGTTGTCGGCGCGGGCCTCGGCGTCTGCGGACCCGCGTGCCGCCGCGGTCGTGAAAATCGAGACGGCCTCCCTGGAGGCTCAGCGCCTCCGCCCCGGGAATGGAGGCTCGGGGTTGGCCCTGTCGCGCGCATGTGTGCTTTTGGACCTGCCGGTAGGCGCGGTGGCTGCCTGGCAGGAACTCGCGACCTGGGTGGGAGATCCGGTCGAGGCGCTGCGCCACCCCGAGCGACGCCCACCCGCGTGTGCTGGGCTTGGGCCGGGGCTGGAGACGGCTGCCGTCGTGGGCCGGCCGAACGGCGCCACTGTCGAGGTGCTCGGCGACACGGTCGCCACGTGGTTGCGGTCGCTCGACGGTTCGGCGACACGGGCGGAACTTGTCGCTGGGCTCGCCCTCTACGACCTTTCCGAGCAGGAAGCCGCCGAAGTGCTCGACGATGCGCTCGCCGCAGGCTGGCTCCACGCTAGGGACGGAACGACTTAGATGCGAAGTGGAGGTCGGGTGTTGTCGTCGGCCCTGAAGCTGTCCACGTGGACATTCTTCTGTTGCTCGGTGTCCTTCAGCGGCGCCGCGGCGATCCTGCTCGTGTTGGGATCCTGGGACATTGCGGGCGTCGTCTTCAATTGGGCCCAACAATGCGCTCTGTTCACCGGCGCGACCTTCGGCTTTCAGACGATCATGGATATCGACCAGCGCCTGCAGCGGCTGGAAGATCGTGGCCCCCAGCGCGGACCGCCCCCGGTCTGATGCCCCTGCGCTCGGCTTCGACCCACCAGCTCGTGCCGGCGGCCAGCGCAACGGGCAGGAAGACGAAGTTGAATAACGGCACCCAGCAGAGCAGCACGGTGGCTGCGCCGAGCCAGAACAACTCGCGTTTGTGAGCCCAAACCGTGCGCCATTTGTCGAGGTAGCGGACGCGTCGGCGCGTCAGCGCAGGGTCGAGAAGTTCGCGGGCCGCGAACAAGGCCGTGCCGCCGAAGCCAAGGGTGATTTCGACGAGCCCGCCGACCACGGGGAGGAGTTGCAGCGGCAGGAGCACGAGTTGAAAGGTCAACCAAAGGGCGAACGACAGCGCCGTGTGGAGCGCGCTTCGGGCCAGGTCGCCGAGCCACAGGCCCCCGCGCCGGTCGAAGGGGTGACCGCTGAGGTCCTCCTCGTAGCGTTCGGTGAGACGGTCCCAGAACGGAGACGCGACGAGGCCAGAGGCCAGGTAGATCGCGAGGAAGAGCGCGAGGGCGAGCGCTATCGGCCAGGCGTAGGCGCCGATCGTCCCCAGCCAGCCCTCTGGCGGCTGGACACTGGCCAGGCGACCCCAACTGTAGCCGAGGGCCAACGCGAGCAAGGATGCGTTGACGGTCGCTGGCAGGGCCATCCAGATCGCGAGGTGGGGGCCGGTCGCGATGGCGCGGGCAGCACGGGGCAAGTGGCGCAAACTGTGCACGATCGCGACTATCGTCCTGCGTGGTGGAGACGGGGTAGGTCATCAACGACCCTTCTTGCGCTGCACGGGGGGAGGTGACCGTGGACGCGGACCTGGCCGACATCTACGACGAGCTTCGGCGCACCGCCCGCTCGCTCCTGCGCCGCGAGCGGGTCGACCACACGATGGAGAGTTGCGACCTCGTCCACGTCGCTTGGGGCCGACTGCTCGTCGGCGACCTCTCCGAGACGGCGCGCCAGGACCCCCGCCAGGTGCTTGCTGCGGCGGTCCTGCACATGCGTCGCGCGCTTGTCGATCACGCCCGACGGCGCCGCGCGGCCCGTCGGCCCGAAGGCCGTCGCCGCGTCGATCTGCTCGACGCGCCAGGGCTGTTCGATGAGGACCCGCAGGTGCTCGTCGACGTCGATCGGTTGCTCGATCGCCTCGCGGCGGGGGACCCGGCCGACCGAGTTCGCCACGGCGACCGGAGGGCGAATGTGGCCCGGTACGCCTTGTACGCCGGCCTGACCGAGGCGGAGATCGGTGAACTGCTCGACCTTCCCAAGAGCACCGTTGGCAACGACCTGCGCTTCGCGCGGGCATGGTTGGCGGCCCATCTCCACGAAGTGAAGCCGTGAGTCGGCAGTACGCCGACGAGTTGTTCGACGCGTTGATGGCCCTGCCCGAGGAGGCGCGGGAAGAAGAGTTGTCGCGCCGCTGTGGCGATGACCTGCCGTTGCGCGATGAGGTCGCAGCCCTGTTGAGGGCGGCCGATGAGGGCGCCCCGGAGCGCCGCCGTGGCGACCACCTCGATCGCTACCGCCTCGAAGGGAGGCTTGGCCGGGGCGCGAGCGGCGAAGTGTGGACGGCCTTCGACGAGCACCTGATGGCATTCACGGCGCTCAAGCTCTTCCACCGGCGCGACGCCGGGCTCGAGAGCGTGTTGCGCGAAGCGCGCGCGGCATCGGCCATCTTGAGCGATCATGTGGTGCGGATTCGGGCGGCTGGGCGCTTCGAGGACGGTACGCCCTACATCGAGATGCCGCTGTGTGCGGAGTCGTCGGTCGACGCCGACGGCCAGGAGTCGATGAAGGTCGGGCGGTCGCTCGCGGTTGAGGCGCCGACCGACCTCCCCGAAGCCGTCCGTTGGGTCGCCGAGATCGCGCGGGGTGTGGACGCCGCGCATCGCGTGGGCGTCGTCCATCGCGACATCAAACCGGCGAACGTCCTGCTGTTGCCGGTGAGCCGCCGCGCCCTCGTCGCCGACTTCGGCCTGTCGAGTCCGGTGTTGTACCCGCCGTCGGCGGGGCGGGCGCCCACATCGACGATGTCGCTGGCCTTGCCCGACCGCCGCGTGGTCGGAACGCCCTGCTACATGGCACCCGAGGTCGTCGACGGCCTTGGCGCCTCTCGCGCGAGCGACATCTACGCGTTGGGCGCGACGTTGATGGCGCTCGTGAGCGGCCGTCCGCCATACCTGGCCGAAGGGGAGAACGTCGACGCGACGACGGTGCTCGCGCGCGTGGCGGCGGGACCGCCCCCGCCCGTGCCCGCCCCCGCCCGGCTCCAGCGGGCGATGGCCAAGGCGATGGCGCGGCGCCCGCGCGACCGGTACCGCAGCGCGCTCGCCATGGCGGAAGACCTCGAGGCGTGGCTCAACGACTACCCGATGTCGACCGATGGCGGATCGCGGCTCATCGCCATGGGCCTGCGGCTGCGGCGCCACCGTACGTTGGTGGCGACGGCCGGCATTCTGTCAGCGTTGGTGCTCGCCTCGGGCGCCGCCCTGGTCCATATGGAAGGCGTACGCCGGGACATCGCCGCCGAAGCAGAACTGGCGATGGCGCGCAAGGCCGCCGCGGACCTTGAGGCCGAAGCGGCCTCCGAGCAAGCTCGGTCGAGCGCGGTGGGGGCCGACCGTGCCGCGTTGGGGGCGGCGATGGCTGCCCGGGGCGCCCAAGAGGCGGCGGCGTCCGCGGAGGACGCGCGAAAGGAGCTCGAGGCCCTGGCCGCCTGGACCGAGATCGAGGTCAGCGAGGCGACCCACCGTGTCGAAGAAGCGGTAGCGGGGCGGATCGACGCGGAACGACGCGCCGCGGAAGCGGAAATCTCCAGGGTCCGGGCGGACGAAGCCCGCGCAAGGTCGGAACTCGAGCGTATTGGCCTGCAGCGGCGCCTCGACAGCGTGATGGCGGACCTCGCCGCGGCGCGCGCGGACCTCGCAAGCGAACGGATTGCGCGGGAAGGGACCGAACGTCGGGTCACGGCGCTGGCAGCGGAACTGTCCGCGCTTCAAACCCACCTCAAGAATTTGGGTCAAGCGGCCGCTCCCGAATAGGGGCGGGCATGGCGATTGCCGTCACCCAGGTCGTGCCCCTCGGTTTCCCTTGGGTGACCGTCGACCCGTTTCTGTTCTGCGTCTACCACTTGGATGCCTACCCGGCGGGCAACGCGGATCAGGGGCCGGTGACGTCGTTGGCCGGCCGTTCGTTGGGCCACGACTTCACCGTCCGGGATGGGTTTCGGATGTACCACGGCGACCGCGTGCCGGGCTTTCCGCAACACCCGCACCGCGGGTTTGAAACCGTCACCGTCGTGCGGCGCGGCCTCGTCGACCACGCCGATTCGCTTGGGGCCACCGCTCGCTACGGGGCGGGTGACGTGCAGTGGCTGACGACAGGGGCCGGCATCCAACACGCCGAGATGTTCCCGTGCGTCCACACCGACCGCGCCAACCCGCTTGAGTTGTTCCAAATCTGGCTCAACCTGCCGGGCGCCGACAAGATGGTGGAGCCGCATTTCAAGATGCTGTGGGCCGACGATGTGCCCACCATCGAGCGGCGAGACGACCGCGGACGGATCACGAAGATCACGGTTGCGGCCGGGTCGTTGGACGGGCGCAGCCCCCCGTCTCCACCCCCGTCGAGTTGGGCGAGCCGGGAAACGAGCGACGTCGCCATTTGGACGCTGCAACTGCAGCCCGGCGCGCGCTTCGTGCTGCCTCCCGTTTCGGAGGGCGCGGAACGGGTGCTTTACTTCTTTGATGGCGACCAGGTCGCTGTCGGCGACCACGTCCAACGAACCCATGGCGCCATGGCGTTGGCGCGGGAAATCTCCATTCCCGTCGTCGCTGGCGACGCCCCTTGCCAAATGCTGCTGTTGCAGGGTCGCCCCATCGGGGAGCCCGTGGCCCAGCGCGGGCCGTTCGTCATGTCGACGGAAACGGAATTGGCGCAGGCGTTCGCCGACTACCGCCGCACCCAGTTCGGGGGCTGGCCGTGGCCCGGCGCAGACCCTGTCCACGCGAGGTCTGAGGGTCGGTTTGCGCGTCGCCCCGACGGCAAGATCGAGCGCCCGACCTCCTAGGCGCGTCTGCACAAAGCCGGGCCCGCGAGGGTCCCCTGGACCCAGCTACCACCAACGTCGGGCGAGGTCGCGCGAACTCCACCATGCGGCGGCGCGGGTGGCCAACTGTGGCGCCACGCGGCGAGCAAGGTCGATGATGTGAGCCTCCGGCGTGACCAGCACGCGTTCGCGTCGGTGCTGGATCGCGCGGACGACGGCCCGGGCCACGGATTCGGGCGGGGCGGCCCGGCGCTCGAAGAAGGTCAGGGCCGTCTGCCAGAGGGCGTCGGGGGGAGGCGCCAGAGCCGCACTCCGAGCGCGGGCGGCGATCGGAGTGGCAATGCCGCCGGGAAATACGGTCGTCACCCCGATGGGACCGCCGCGGAGTTCCTCGGCGAGGGACTCGCTGAAACCGCGCACCGCGAATTTGGACGCCGCGTAGGAGGCCTGGCCAGGCACTGGCAAGACGCCGAAGATGCTTGCGATGTTGACGATGTGGGCCTCGTCCTGGCGCGCGAGCTGGGGAAGGAAGGCGTGGGTACTGTGCAGGACGCCCCATAGGTTGACGTCGAGTACGTGGTGCAGGTCGTCGAGGCTGCTCTCCGCGAACGTCCCGCGGCAGGCGACGCCCGCGTTGTTGACGAGGATCGCAGCGCCGCCGTGTTCGAACGCGACGCGTTCTGCGAAGTCGGCGACGTGGGTGGCGTCCCGGACGTCGACTTCGGCGGCCTGTGCTCGGGGCAGGGCTTGGGCGACGCGGTTGGCGCCGTCGACGTCGCGGTCGGCCACGACGACGTGTGCGCCGGTCTGCCCGAGTGCACGGGCGATGGCCTCCCCGATGCCGGATGCCCCGCCGGTCACCACCGCGACGCGCCCGTCCAAACGCTTCAGGGTGCACCTCCCGGCGCGGGATACCGGACGCGCCCCCAACCGTCGAGGTCGCGGTGGACTTGCTTGTCGTCGGCGCCGGCCCCACGGGCCTGGCCGTGATGAAAGCGCTCAACGAGGCCGGGATCTCCTTCGTCGGCACCGAGGCGCACGAAGAGGTCGGCGGCAACTGGCATCACGGCGTGTACCCGTCGGCGGCCATCATCAGCAGCCGTCGTACGACCGAATTCCCAGACGACCCCATGCCGGCGTCATGGCCGGACTTCCCTTCCGCGGCCCAGATGGCGGCGTACTACAAGGGTTTTGCGGATCGTCACGACCTTCGCAGGCACATTCGGTTCCGATCCGAGGTGGCGTCGGTGAGGCCCGACGGCGACGCGTGGACGGTCACCTGGAACGAAGGAGCCTCGGAGCGGTTCCGCGGCGTCCTCGTTGCGAATGGGCACCACTGGGATCGCCGTTGGCCGTCCTGGATCGACGCCTTTCGCGGGGAGCGGCTGCACAGCAAGGACTACAAGCAGCGCAGCCAACTCGACGGACGCCGCGTCCTCGTCATCGGAGCTGGCAATTCGGGCTGCGACCTCGTGTGTGAGTCGTCCCGGTTCGGGGCGTCGGTGGATTGGTCGATTCGCAGGGGCGTCCACATCCTACCGAAGTCGATTGGCGGGCGGCCAACGGTCGAGTGGATGTCGCCGTGGCTGCCGGTTCCCGTCCAGCGCGCGCTGATGGCCATGGTGCTTCGCATCACCGTGGGGCCATTGGAGCGTCTGGGGTTGCCAACGCCGGCGCAACGGCTGTTCGAGACCCACCCAACGGTGTCGTCCGACGTTTTGCACCAGCTCGAACACGGCCGAATCCGGGTCCGCCCCGACGTGGCGTCCGTCGAAGGTACGACCGTCACCTTTGCGGACGGTCAGGTCGGGACCTACGATCTCGTGGTGTGCGCCACGGGTTTCCACGTGTCGTTTCCCTTCCTTCCAGCCGGCCTGGTTCCCGTCGACGGCCCGGTCGCGCGGCTCGTCGGCGGCATGGTTCGGCCGGACGCCCGCCACCTCTGGGTCCTGGCGACAGGGCAGGCGCGCTACGGCATCGGGCCCTTGTTGCGGCCGATGGCCCAGTTGCTCGCGGAGTGGATTGGCCTGCAGGACGAGCTCAGCGTTCCTTTGGGGCGGGTGTTGATGCAGGCCGGCGTCCGCGTGTCCGACACTCACCTCGTGGACCCCCATCAGGTGCTTCGCGACGTGCGGCGGGGGCGGCGTGCGACCCCGTGGCTGCGCCGGCTGGCGGCTCGCCATGGGTGGGTCGGGGCGCCGGGGCCCGTGCTTCAGCCGCTCGTGGCGTGACGCCACGGCGTCACAGGCAGGCGGACGCGTCGACGGTCACGGTGGCCATGTCTTTCACCTCTGGCACGATGGGGTGATGGGTGCCGTCGACGAGGAAGGCCTCGACGAGCGTCACCCCTTCGTCGACCTCGGGAATGCTGAAGATGAGATCGGCGGTCATCCAGCGATTTTGGCCGTTGAGCGCGATGTCGACGTGGCCTTCGCCGAACACCTCGGACTCAGGTCCTGGCTCGATCAGAAGAAAGTTGTCGACGGCAACTTGGAGGGCGAACGGCGTCCCGCAGACGGTGTCGCCGTCCTCGGGGAACAAAAGGACCACCTCGGGCTCGGGAGGACCACAGGCGGCCGAAAGGAAGGCCAGGGTCAGGCGCAGGCCGCGCACGATCCACTGCCGAAGTCCGCGCCGTCTCCGGCGCCTTCGACGCCAATGAGGCCGGTGTCGGTGCACTCGAGACTTTCGTCGATCTCGGCGTCGCAGTCGTCGTCGACGCCGTTGCAGACTTCGGGCTGGCTCGCGTGCACGCGGGCGTTTTCGTCGTTGCAGTCGGCGCCGCCCGATCCGACGGACGCGTGGCCGTCACGATCGTGGTCTTCACCATCGAGGTCGTCGCAGTTGGTGTCGACGCCGTCGCCGACCTGATCCGGCGCGCCGGGGTGAATCGTGGCATTCGCCTCGTTGCAGTCTTCCTTCGTGTCGAAGCCGTCGCCGTCTGGGTCCTGGCCGCCAAGCGAAATGCTACACCCGGCCCAAAGGCCGACGAAGACGATTGCCGCGTTCATCGCTTGGGAGGGTCGTCGTCTTCGAGGACTTCGAGGCCGTGTTTGCCCCGGACGAACACCTGGCTGACCTCGACGGCCGCGACCTTCACGGCCTCAGCAGCGGAGACGGCCGTCTTGCCGCGGCGCCGGAGCAAGAAAATGCCAAGCACGAGGAGGAACAGGAAGACCCAGAACCCGCAGCACAGCAAGCTGAGGATTAGGCTCACAGCAATCGAGATGAGGCTGGTGACGTCCATCGGTGACCGCTAATAGGCGGGGCCCGGCGCCGCCAGGACGCAGGTCCGCGGCATCTGAGACGCGTTGGGCTCTACGAGGCGCCAGCGCGGTATGAGGATCGGGGAGGCGACCTGAAGCGCGTCGTCGGCGTCGGCTTGGTCGGCCTCATCGTGGGCGTGGCGCTTGGACGCCTGCTCATGGGGTGGAATGCCGTTCGTCAAGACATGCAGGCGCTGGCCGACGACCATCGCAGCCACGCGGTGAGCCATCCCGGGTGGTCCTTCCCGGCGCGCGTATGGTCCGCGCCCGCTTCGGCGGACTTGCCGGCCGAACGGAGGGTCCGGCATGCCGAGTTGCGCGGCTACCGCGCCGTGTGCCCCGCCTTGGAGCCTGGGACGGTTTGCCGGGCCCAGATGCAGGCGGTTCCGAGGGTGGGGTCGGACTTCGAGCCAGTCCTCCTCGGGCGAATTGTCGGGCCCGACGCCGAAATCCGCACCCACCTGCCATTGGTTCAGGCGCCAAAACACCTCCTCGATGCGATTCGGATCGCGGAAGACGAACGCTTCTACAGCCATTTCGGGGTGGACCCAATCGGCACGCTTCGCGCGACGCTCGTCAATCTGCGTGGCGGGGGCGTCCGCCAAGGGGCCAGCACGCTGACGATGCAGGTCGTGCGCGGCCTGGGTGGACGGCGGGACCGGACCTTTGGGCGCAAGACCGAGGAGATGGCGCGGGCCATCGCTTTGGACCAGGCCTTCGGAAAAGATGGCGTGATGCAGGTCTATCTGGACATGCCCTACCTCGGTCAGGACGGTCCGCTCTCGATTTGCGGCTTCGAAGAGGCATCTCGGTACTACTGGGGCCGGCCGGCTACCGAGATGACGCTCGCGCAAGCCGCAACGCTGGCGTCCATCTTGCCGGGCCCGGCGAGGTGGGCGCCGGACAAGTTCCCTGAGATCGCCCGCGAGCGCCGTGACGGCTTGTTGCGCCGGATGGGCGAAGCCGGTTGGGATGTCGACGCCGCGCTCCAGGAGCCGATGGACGCGTCGCCGCACCCCGTCGATCTCGGTGAGCGGGCAGCGCCCTACCTGGCCGCCGTGCGCAACGAGTTGCTTGCGCGGCTGCCGGCGGAAGCCGTCTACGGCGCGGGCCTGAATGTGGTCACGCGCATGGACCTCGTCGCTCAGGAAGACGGCGCTGCGCTCGTCGCGGAACGCCTGCGTTTCCTGGAGAGTGCGATCGGACGGCGGGGACCGGAGCCGCTACGCGCCGCCGGCGTCCTGCTGGATCCCGTCGACGGGGCGCTCGTCGCCGTCGTCGACTCCGGAATGGCAGCGTCTACGGACTTCTTGCGCCCGATGATGGCTCGGCGGCAGCCGGGAAGCAGCTTCAAGCCGGTCGTGAGCGCGCTCGCGCTGCAGAAGCGCGACGCTTCGGGCCACTACGCCTTCACGGCGGCTTCTGTGTGGCCAAACACGCCGCGGGCTTTCGCGGAGGGGTGGGTGCCGCGCAACGTCGGCGGTCACTACACGCCGACGGCGACCCTCGCGGACGGCCTCGCGAGCAGCCACAACATCGTGTCCGTTGGTCTGATGGAGGCGAGCGGTGGACCGACGGCGCTCCGGGATTTCGCTGGCGTCCTCGGCTTCGACGTCAGCCGTTTCCCGGTCGAGCCCGGCCTCGCGTTGGGCCAAGCGGAGGTGACCATCGCGGAAATGGGGCGCTTTGCGACCGTCGTGGCGACTGGCGGTCGCCAGGTCGAGGGGTCGACGGTCGCGGGGGTGGTCGACGCTGCTGGGCGAGAGCGGCTGAGTCCGGCCGCGTTGGGTCCCGCCGTGATGGACGTCGAGACGACGGCCGTCGTGCGAGAGCTCATGCGACTCGTCGTCACCCAGGGTACCGGAGGCGGCGCCCGTGGGCGGGCTGGTTTCGGCGGCTACGATGGCCCGCTGTTCGGCAAGACGGGCACGAGCGACGACGAGAAGGACCTGTGGTTTGTGGGCGGCTCCGGCGCCTACGCCGGGGCGCTCTGGCTCGGCTACGACGAGCCGACGCGTGTGGGCGCCGCTGCGAGCGATTTTGCGGCGCCGATGTTCGGTTGGTGGTTCCGCGAGGTCCATGAGGGGCTGCCGCGCCAACCCCTTTCGGAACCAGCATTGGACTTTGCCTGGGTGTGCAGCCAGACCGGACGCCACGCGTCCGGTGAATGCCGCGGCCTGCGCGTTCCCTTCCGGCCGGGGACGGCGCCCGCTGGCCTGTGCGACGGCCTGCACGGCCCCGAACCGTGGACGCTTGGCGACCACAAGAGCTTGTGGGACGAACTGGCCGAAGGGCAAGTCGCGGAGCCGTCCGCCGACCCGACCGAGTAGCGCTACTCGCGGACGAAGACGAAGAAGGCGCCGCCCTGTCCGGAGTTGCCGCACTTCTTGGTGCCGCCGGATTCGCCCCAATCCGTGCCGTCGCTCGGGTTTCCGCCATTGCCGCGGTCGTCGAAGTCGACGGTGAAGTCGCTCACGTCGCCGCAGGTGTCTTCGCCTTCGAGGAAGCCGCCGGCGTACACGTCGCCCTCGAGCAGCGTGACGGAGGTCAGATTGTTGCGGCGGCTTGGGATGGGGGTGTCGGCGCCAGCGCCTTCGCCCTCCGAGAAGCAGCTCGCCGAGTCGAGGCCGGTCGTAAACTCGTCGTACCAGGGCACGTTGTAGAACGTGAGGTCCACCTTCATGTTCAGGTCGACGAAGTTGGTCTTGCACGCGAAGCGGACGTCGGAGTTGCCTGGGATCAGGTCCCGCATGCCGTCCCAGACACCGGCCATCGTGGTGCCGGGCGTGACCGACTTCAGCGTGTTGCTGTAGAGGACCGCGGCGTCGTCGACGGGACTTGTGGACGACGAGACGAGGGTCCAGCCGCCGCCGTCGGTGGTCATGTCGCACCAGACGTCGAAGGGCGTCACGCCGTCGGGCGTCAGGGTGTACAGACCCGAGGGGCTGCCCGGGTTCGTCTCGAGCTGCTCCAGGCACGAGAGGCAGGGCAGATCGTCGGAATCGCAGTCCTGGTCGACGTCATCGCCGCAGGTCTCCAAGGCACCCGGGTACCGGTCCGGGTCCGACGGCGCACAGTCGATGCCGGCGCTCGCCGGCACGGTCCCAGGCGAGGTTGGGAGGCAGGACAGGCCAGGGACGGGCGGGGCGCCGGCGCCGTAGCCGTCGCTGTCCGTGTCGTTGAGCCAGGTCGTGGGCGCCCCAAGGTCCGGGTCGGTGTCGTCGCAGTCGCCGGCGACTGCCGCGTAGAAGTCGGGCTGCGAGCAGGCGAGCAACTCGCTGGACTCATCGCCGGCGCCGTCGCCGTCCAAGTCCGCGTACCACGTGAGCTGCGTGCTCTCGTCGAGGGAGTCGTCTTCGTCGTCGATGCTGGCGTCGCAATCGTCGTCGGACCCGTTGCAGATCTCGGTCGCGTCAGGGTGGATGTTCGGGTTGCCGTCGTTGCAATCGTCGCGGTCGACGACGCGCCCGGCTGGGGCTTCGCAGACGGTCACGAAATCCGTGAGGAGGCCGAAGCTGTCGCCGTCGGCGTCCAGGTACCAGTCCGTAGCCGTGTTGAGGTCGAGCAGGGGGTCGGCGTCGTCGATGAGGTCGTCGCAGTTGTCGTCGATGTCGTTGCAGACCTCATCTGCGGTGGGGAAGACGTCCTCGTCAGTGTCGTCGCAGTCCACGCCGTAGGCCAGCAAGACGTGGGAAGGCGTAGGCGGGGTGCAGCTGTTGCCGCTTGGCGGGCCGGCGCCGTAGCCGTCAGCGTCGGCGTCGAGGAGCCACGGGGCGGGCAGACCGAGCAGGGGCTCCGTGTCGTCGCAGTCGTCGGCGATGAGGACGTAGAACCAAGGCTGGGTGCAGGCCTGGGTGGTGACGGCCGGGTCACCGTGTCCGTCATTGTCGACGTCGGCGTAGAACGTGATCATCTCCGCGGGATCGAGGTCCGGGTCCGACTCGTCGTGGAGGCCGTCGCAGTCATTGTCGATGCCGTCGCAGAACTCGCCGACGCCCGGATGCCGGGTCGGGTCGCCGTCGTCGCAGTCGTCGGGTTCGGGTGCGGCCTGTGGACTCAGGTCTGCGCAGGAGTAGACCGGCGTGCTGTTCGGGTCGCCGGCGCCGTCCTGATCGATGTCGCGGTACCAGTCCGGGGTCGTCTCGGGGTCGAGGAAGGGGTCGTCGTCGTCGACGAGGCCGTTGCAGTTGTTGTCCTGGTCGTCGCAGAACTCGCCCGCGCCGGGGAAGGTGAGCGCGTTCGTGTCGTCGCAGTCGACGTCGTTGGCGACGACGCCCGGCCCGGGGGCACAGGCCTCGACGGGGGACGCGGGGTCACCGTAGGTGTCGCCGTCTTCGTCCAGGTAGAAGGTGTTGACGAAGAGGTCTTCGTCGGCCTCGCCGCTGCAGTCGTTGTCGAGGCCGTCGCATTCTTCGACGCCGTCGGGGCTGACGTCGAAGCGCGCGTCGTCGCAGTCGCCGGCACGGGTGGACGTCAGCTGCGGCTGAATGCAGACCAACGTCCCGGATCCCGAGACGCCCCAGCCGTCCTGGTCGGCGTCCGTGAACACCTGGAACGGCTCGGTGCAGTCGTCGACCGGATTCGAGGGGCAGCCGAAGAACAAGGCCAGGAGGGACGCAACCATCGATGCCTCGGGTCAGTATGCCCTTAGCGCGGCGGCGCCGCCTCGTCCGGCCCGTGGGGAGACGCCCCTAGGGGCACGGGTTCGTCGTGCCACCCGGGTTGTCCAAGACGACGAACGGCTCGTCGGTCAGCCAGCTTGTGCCGTCCGCCAACTCAACGAGCATCGGCACCGGGCCATGCGTCGCGCCGAGGTTGAGCGCGAGGACGATTTCGCCTGCGACGTCGAGGCGGCTCGCCACGGTGAGGTCGCCGACCGGCGTGACGCTCAGGACGTCGTCGGCGGTCAAGGGGTCGCCCGCGTGGTGAAGGACGACCAGCACCGTCGTTCCAGCAAGGCCGGCTGCGGGGTCCAATGAAAACGCGTGCTCGGCGGCCTCTGGAGCGGTTGTGCCGCCGGGCGGAGGGGGCGGCTCCGTTGGCAGGTCCGTGGCGGGCGGGGTGAGCGTGTCAAACGCAGTGTCGCCCGTGTCCTCGCAACCTTCACAGCGACCGAAGTGGTCGCGTTCGTAGATGATGCAGCCCTGCATGGCGAGAGCGATTGGAACCAAGCGGATCATCGTTCCTCCTTCGTGTCGCCATGGACACCGAGGAGGCGCCCGAGCGTCACCGCCCGAGCAAACCCGCGATCGTGGTGTCGAGGGTGGCGGGGTCGGCCCAGGTGTGGACGGCCTCGAGGACGCCGTTGGGCCGGATCACGAAGGCGCACGCCGGGCACGTCCCGTAGGTGCACCAGATGGGGTTCTCTTCGCCGCGATCGAGCCCGTCGACGAGGGGAACGATCGCGGAGGACAGGGCGAGGTCGGCGAGTCCCTGGACGCGGTCCTCGAACGAACGGCTCTGCGGGCGATCCGAGGCGCTCTGCAGCGCGAGGCGCCCCTTGTACGGCCCTGGATCGCCCAGCGGATGGGCCTCGATGTTGTAGACGAGCAGGGTGGTCAACTTGGGCGCGTAGCGCTCGGCGATCTCGGTCAGGGCGGGCAGGCGTTCACGGAAGACGGGGCAGGTCGCGCTGCCTTGGAGCAGCAGGACGGGGCCGTCTTTGAGGGCGTCCGCCAACCGGTGCTCGCGGCCGTCGGCGCCCTGGAGGCGGAAGTCGATCGCGCGGTCGCCGGGCTTGACGAATGTGCGAACGCGCGCGTGGTTGTCTTGGGAAAACTCGCGGCCGGGCCAGTCGTAGCAGCCGGGGCGCAATTCGCGGGCCGGGCGCGGGCCGGGTCCGTCGCCGGATGCATCGGCGCGGCGGGCCGCGGTGGCCCCTCCGGCACACGCCAGACTGAAGGCGACCGTGGCTGCGACGCCCAAGCTAGAGATCCCGCGATGCATGTTCTGCTCCTCGCCGCAGCGACCGCCTATTGTCAGGTTCTCACGTGGACGGCCACCCGGCGCTTGGACGTCGGCGGTCCCGATTCCGTGCTCACCTTTCAACCGGCCGTCAGCGGTAAGCTGACCGGCGAGGTGATCTGCGGCAGTCAGCGCTACGCCATCGACCTAGCCATCAAGCCTGGCCAACCCGTCGAGGTGACCCTTGCCGGACTTGGCGAGGGTCGGCATCCCTGTGAGGGTCAGGTGACGCTTGTCGCGGCCGACGACTCGGAAGGGACGATGTCGTTGGTGTTCGAGGTCGTCAGGCGACCCCAGCTTGGCTTCCGCATCCAACCCGATGACGTCGATCAGGCCGCGCGGCGCGCAGCGTTGCACCCGTCGCGCCCACTTGCCCGCATCGAAGGCGACGTGATCGGTGAACGTGGGGTGTCGTTGGGCGAGGTCGCGTCCGACTTGTCCGATCCGGCGAACCCGACGGTCTCCTGGGGCGGAGAAGGTGACGTCTTGGCGATTCGCCTGCGGGCCTGGGATGTCGACGAGTTCGGCGCGACCCTTCAACTTTCGCCCTGGAGCTACGAGATCGCCCACGAAGACGTGATCTTCGATACGAATCAGGCCACCATCCTTCCCGCGGAGGCCCACAAACTCGAGGCGACCTTGGCGGAGCTCCAGAACGTGTTGCAAATCTACGGAGACGTCGCGGAGGTCCAGCTCTACGTCGGTGGCTGCACGGACACCGTTGGGGACGCGGCGTCCAACCTGCGGCTCAGCGCGGCCCGGGCCCGCGCTATCGCGGTCTGGTTCCGCAACCGAGGCTTTCAGCGTCCGATCTTCGCACAGGGCTTCGGCGAATCGGCCCTTGCTGTGCTCACGGCGGATGAGGTCGACCTCGCGGCGAACCGGCGGGCCGTCTACATCTTGGCGGCGAGTCCGCCGCCGGCGTCCCCGGCGTTGCCGGGAACGGACTGGGTGGCCGTGCGCTGAGCGCGGCGGCGGCGGAGCCCGAGAAGGGCGAGCCAAGGCAGGGCGGCGGAGGCGGTGGACTGGCCGCCGCAGGACGCGCCTTCGTAGGGCGGCACGTCGTAGGCCGGACCGAGCGCGCAGGGTCCGTCGGTCTCGTCGGCGTCGATGCGGGCGTCGAGGCCGTCACAGTCGGCGTCTTCCGCGACCTCGTCGACGTCGGCGATGCCGTCGCCGTCGGAGTCCGTGTCCAACCGAGCCGGCAGGCCGTCGCCGTCGATGTCGGCGGACCCTTCGACCAAGGTAGGGATGCCATCGCCGTCGTCGTCGGAGTCCAGCGCGTCGATGAGGCCGTCGCCGTCGGTGTCGCCGGTGGACTCGTCGCCATCGTCGACCCCGTCGTCGTCCGTGTCGCGGTCAAAGGGATCCGTGCCAAGGCCCATCTCCGTGCCGTTGTCGAGCCCGTCGGCGTCAGCGTCGGCATCGGGGCCGTCGCCGTCGTTGGGGTCGAGTCGGTCGCTGAGACCGTCGCCATCGGCGTCGCCGTCCCCCTCCGGGGTGACGCCATCGCCGTCGTCGTCGGGGTCGAGTCGGTCGGGGATGTCGTCGGGAAACAGGGGCCAGGCGCCGCCGGTGGGCGCGTCGGTGTTGCGGGGGCTCAGCGCGCTGCCATCGGGGCACTGTGCGCCCCAGGACACGTCGTCGAACGCCAATACCGCGGACGTGCCGTCGGGGCACAAGCCGTACTCCGAGTGGGACGAGGCGCCGTCGTCGTCGTCGTCCTCGTCAAGCAGGTCGGGCTCGTCGTCGCCATCCGTGTCCAAAGGCAGACAGGGGAGCAGCGCGAGCGGATCGAAGCAATTCGGGTCGCTGCCGACCTCGGCTCCGTCGGACACGAGGTCGCGGTCGACGTCCGGCTTGTTCTGGCTTTCGACGTCGCCGGTCAGGGCGACCTCGACGCAGTTGGGCAGCCCGTCGCCATCCGAATCTCCGGAGCAGCCGGTCGCGTCGCAGTCCAGCCAGTCGCGAAGGCTGTCGCCATCCTCGTCGCCGTCGGACTCGGAGACGTCGAGGAGGCCGTCTCCGTCGCTGTCGAAGTCGAGGTACGACGGCACCGCGTCACCCGGCGAGCCAAGGGGCAGGCACTCTTGATCGGCGGTGCCCTCGACGGTGAAGGTGGCGCGGCCGTCGCCGTCATCGTCGGTGTCGAGCGCGTTGATCGCGCCGTCGGCATCGCGGTCCCAGGGGTCGTCTTCGGCGAGGCCGGTCGAACCGCCGTCCAGATCGTAGCAGTGGGTCATCGGGACGCCGTCGACGGTCACGACGACGTCGCAATCCGCGGCCTCCCACAACGTGTTGCGCCACTCCGCGCCGTCGTCGAGGAAATCCCCGTCGCTGTCCGCGTTGAGGGGGTCGCTCGCGGCCGCGCGCTCGTTGGCCGTGAGGACGGTGTCGCCGTCGTCGTCGTCGTCTCTGAAGTTCGGCGCGCCGTCGAAATCGCTGTCATCGTCGAGCGGGGTGCCGCTGCTGTCGACGTCTTCCGCTACCGTGGGGACGCCGTCGCCGTCGTCATCTGCGTCGAGCGGGTCAATCAGGCCGTCGCCGTCCGTGTCGAGCGGCAGGTCGTCGACTTCGTCGCCGTCGATCACGCTGTCGTCGTCGGAGTCATCGTCGACGGGGTCGGTGCCCCATAGGACTTCGGCGGGGTCGTTCACGCCGTCCCGGTCTGTGTCGGCGGCGCAGTCCGACGTCTGGAGGGCGACCTCGTCGGCGAAGCTGAGGCCATCGGCGTCATCGTCGAGGTAGCCCCCTACGCCGGGGCTGGCGTGGTCGCCGAGGTCGTCACAGTCGTTGTCGATGCCGTCGCCACACGCGTCGATCTGGGTCGGGAAGACGGTGTCGTCGTCGTCGTTGCAGTCGTCGCCACCCGTGGGGGCCACGGGGCCGTCCCAGCCGCCGGCGTCGAGGGTGCAGGCGACGAAGCCGTCGTCGTCGACGTCGGTTTCGTTGGCGGGCAGGGTGCCGCAGGCGTTCGCGAGGCCGTCACAGAGCTCTGGCGCGTCGGGGAAGACGGTGTCGTCGGCGTCGTTGCAGTCGTCGCCGCCGGTGGGGGCGACGGGGCCGTCCCAGCCGCCGGCGTCGAGCGTGCAGGCGACGAAGCCGTCGCTGTCGAGGTCGGACTCGTCGAACGGGAGCGCGCCGCAGGTGTTCGCGAGGCCGTCACAGAGCTCAGGCGCGTCGGGGAAGACGGTGGCGTCGGCGTCGTTGCAGTCGTCGCCGCCGGTGGGGGCGACGGGGCCGTCCCAGCCGCCGGCGTCGAGCGTGCAGGCGACGAAGCCGTCGGCATCCATGTCGCGCTCGGTGTCCTGGAGCAGGACGCAGTCGGCGGGGAGGCCGTCGCAGACGAGGTCCATGACGGCGAGCGGGCCCATGTCGGGATCAGCGTCGTCGCAGTCCGCGTCGGCCACGACGGTGGGGTCGCCACGCCAGCCGGCCGCGTCGAAGGTGCAGGTCACGGCGCCGTCGACGTCGCCGTCGGTTTCTTCGGCGGGCAACGTGGCGTCGCAGTCGTCATCCGCGCCGTTGCAGAGCTCGCTGGCGCCAGGGTGCACGGTGGGGTCCGCGTCGTCGCAGTCGCCTCCGTTGGGGACGACGTTCGCCGGCGGGTCACAGCCGAAGAACTCCTCGTCGCCAAACGTGTCGCCGTCTCCGTCGACGAAGCCGCTGACCGGGGTGCAGGGGGTGCCGGTGTCGATGGCCGTGTCGCTCGTGTCCCCCGTGTCGGCGGGGCCCGTGTCGGGTCTGCCCGAGTGTCCCATGTCGCCGCCCGTGTCTGGCGCGGGGCCGCCGCCCCAAGGCGCGCCGTCGGTCTGGAAACCGGGCGACGCGGCCCAGATCGACACGGATTGGTGGTCGACGAGGGGGCCGCCGCCGGCGGGCGAGCGGACGAGGCTGGCGGCGGGCGCGTCGAGCGGGTCGTAGGTGAGCGAGCCACCATCCGGCAGCAGGCTCAGCGTGTCCACGGCAGGGTTGAGCGGTCGGGCTGACGAGGCGAGCAGCACATTTACGCGCGGTCCCGGGTCGTCCGCGCACCACGCGGGCCCGCCGTTGCCGAGGTCCGGTGTGCCACCTGCGTAGATCAGGATCACGTGGCCGGCCGGGAGGACGCCAGGGTCGAAGCTATGCCAGATGCCTAGGGAGTCTTCGAGGGTCCAGCCGCCCAAATTCACGGCGCCGGGCTTCAGGTTGCGGACCTCGACGAAGCCGTCGGAGTCGTCCACGACGCCGTCGCAATTCGCGTCGAGGCCGGTGGTACCGGGGTCGGCGTGCACCTCCTCCACGACGGGAGCCGCAAGGGCCGCGGGCGCAGCCCACGCGGCGATCCAGGGGAGGGTCGGGACCATGGTTCGGGCTAACCTGGGTCGGTCGCAAACACGGGAGCGGGCCTGGGACCGATTGCTGCGATTGGCGACGTCCACGCCCAATTCAATCCTTCGGAAGGCCAAGCGTTGGCCGACGCGGGGTACGGGGGCGTCGCGTTCGTTGGCGACCTGCCGGGGCGTTGGCACCAACGTCTGCACGAGACCGCTGCGGCCATGGCCACGGTTCCCCTGCCGGCGGCCATCGTGTTGGGCAACCACGATGGGCCGACGGCTGCGGAGGTGCTCGCCGAGGCGTTGTGCGTCGATTGGTTGGACGCCGCGCGCCTGGAGCGAGCGCGCTCCGAGCTCATCGCGAGCTTGGGTCCGATCCGTGAGCTGGCCTGGTCGTGGACGACCCTTGGGGACGTCGTCGTCTTGGGCGCCCGACCTCACGCGATGGGGCGTCGGCTCAGCTTTCCTCGGTGGTTGGCCACTCGCGGTATCGTCACGGAGGACCACGCCGTCGACGCCCTGGTGGAGGCGGGCCGCGCCGCGCCCGCGGGGCCGCTCCTGGTGCTCGCCCACAACGGGCCGTCGGGTTTGGGCGACGACGGCCGTGCGCCGTGGTCCTTGCCCTGGGGCGGCGATCTCGGCGACCGCGACCTTCGCCGCGCCCTGACCGCACTCCGCGGTCTGCGTCCCGGGCCCATCGCCGTGGTCGCGGGACATGTCCACCGGCGCGTAGGCGACGGCCGCCGCTGGTTGGCGGAGTTCGATGGGCTGCTCGCCGTCAACGTCGCACGATTCCCTCGCCACGAGCAAAGGGGCGATGGCGTGGTGGCGCACCATGTGGCGCTCGAAGTCGCGGACGGCCGATGGGTGGCGGAGGCGCGGCAAGTCCCCCTCAACGCGGGCCGGGGCCGATCCGACGGGTAAGGCGGGGGCAGTCATGGGGTCGGTCTGGGCGTTGGTTTCCACTGCGCTGGCCTGGGACGTGGCGCGCACCGAAGCGGGCGACACGATCCGGTGGGTCGAGGCCCCCGTCGAGTGGCAATTGGCCGTCTCGGGAGCGCCCGCCGAATTGGACGTCGGGGGCGCAGCGGTCGCGGCGACGGCGGCCTGGCAAGGCGTCCCCGGAGCGGAATTGGCGTTTTTCCAAGCGCCCGACATCGACCTTGGCGGGCCCGCCACGGGCACGGTTTGGTGGGACGCGGAGCGGACCTCCATTCCCGACGATCAGGTGGCCTACGCGACGATCTGGTCGACGGACGGGGCGATCTTCGCGTTCGATGTTGCGGTGGACCCGACGGTCGAATGGGCGACCGACGGCCATTCGGACCGCTACGATCTCCAGGCCGTCCTCACCCATGAAGTCGGGCACGTGCTCGGCTTTCTGCACAGCGACGTCGAGGGCGCGGTGATGATGCCTGGCAAGGCGAGGGGGGACCTCGACGGACGCGTGCTCGCCGAGGACGACGAGGCCGCAGCCGTCACTGTTTACCCGGACCTGCCTGCGCTGTTGCCCGAAGGTTGCTCGTCCGGCGCGCTGCCCTTCGCATGTGTGCTCGGCCTGTTGCGTCGGAGGACGTCGTGAGCGCGGATTTCGTCGACTTTGCGGCGTTGGCCGACGCCAGCGTGTCCGTCGTCCGCGGCGTGGTCTGGTCGGTCCACGTCGAGGTGTGGGGGCGCTCCCTGCGTTCGACCTACGAGGTGGCCGTCGAAGAGTGTTGGGTGGGAACGTGTAGCGAACTCGTGACGGTGGTCGTGCCGGGTGGGTCCCGGGGGGACCTCGTCGCTCGGTCCAGCGGCTGGCCGGTGTGGGAAGAGGGGTCCGATGTCGTCGTGTTTGTGCCCACGTCCGGGACCGTGAGGCGGGGGGGCGCCTACACGGTCCTGGACGGCGGGCGGTTGTTCGGCGGAACCGAGGACGTCGGCCTCGTCGACCTCGAGGGCGCTCTGATGTCGCGTTGACTTCGGTCCGGGGCGCCGCGGACGGGCCGCGCTTCCTTCCCGCGGCCCGCGTGCGGCGCCCCGAACTTCGCCCTGCAGGGGGTCGACCTGCGTTAGTCGCCGCCCGAACTTTGGGGGCGGGATGATTGCGCAAGTGGTGCGGGCTTGGCGGGAGGGCGCCTCGCTCTGCTTGGCCACCGCCGCCGTGGGCCTGCCGATCACGATCGTCTACAACGTGCTGTTCCAGGCGGGTGTGGAGCTGAGCATCAAAGCGTCGCGCGAGCCTGACTGGATGGCGCAGACGACGTCGAATTCGCTGTTCGAGGGCTTCCGCGCCCTGTGCGCCTTGCTGTTCGTCTACGCCGCCTTTCAGTTGTTCAAGCCCTCGCGGAAGAGGTCGAGCTGGGTCCCGGTCCTGTTCCTCCTTCCCAGCCTGTTTCTCGCGTTGGCCTTCTGGTTCCTCGCTGCGCGAACGGGTCAGGTCGCCACGGCGCCCGCAGAGCAGCTCTTCTTCACGATGGCCTGGAGCCTGCTGGTGCAGTCCTTTGCCGGCGCGGTCTGGATCGTTGGCATCGTGATCGCGGCCGATGCGTCCAGGCGCGGCGTCTCCGTCCATGAAGCGTGGCGCGCGATGGTTGCGCGGACCGCCGGGGTGGTCGAAGTGGTCGGCACGAAGGCTCAGGCCGTCAGCATCGGCCTTCAGCTCCTCGTTCCCGGTCTGTACACGGCCGTGATCTTCGCCTTTGCCGAGTTCATCGCGATTTTGGATCCGTCCGTCGAACGCCCGCTCGCGCAATCCCGTGAGCTGACCAAGGTCGCGCGCCACACCTTGTTCCGCTTGGTCCTCAGCTACTTCATCCTCATGGCGCTCGGTTCGCTCGGCGTCTGCATGGTGCTCGAGTCTGGCAAGGTGTGGATGTCGAGCATCTTCGACCCGGCGACGCCTCGCGTCGAGACTCGCTACGCCATCACGCTGGTCAACGGCCTGACGCAGTGGTGGTTCGTCATGGCCAACCTGGCCTTGTACCGCAAGCGCATCGCTGTCATCGAGGCTTCCAAGGGGTGACGGTCCCCGGGGTCCTCACCGCCGCGCATCGCTTCGCAGATCGGCACTGGTCGGGACTCGTCGGAGAGGCGCTCGCCGTGGCCGTGCTCGACGAGGCCCGGTCGCGCCCGGGCACGTCGCTCGTCGTCGTGGACGGGGCGGACCGGGCCGATCGCCTTGCCCGTGCGTTGAAGTGGCTGGCGCGGTCCGACGAGGTCGTGGGGCGCTGGGCCGACGACGAGACGCGGCCGTACGACGGCTTTTCGCCCGACGGGTCCGCGGCGCGTGCGCGGTTGGCGGCGTTGGCGCGGCACGACGCAGGCAAGTGGGCCCTGTGGGTCGCGACCCCCCGGAGCCTCCTGCAGCGTGTTCCGGACCGGGACGCCCGGGCGGCGGGGTCGCGCTTCCTTGCCGCGGGCGACGAATTGGAGCGGGACGTCTGGCTGCGCGCCCAGTCGGATGCCGGGTGGACGGTGACGACGCGGTGCGACGCCCCGGGCCGGGTGGCCGTACGCGGCGACGTGATCGACGTCTGGCCGGAGGGTGCCGCGGGCCCCGTCCGCATCGACTTGTTCGACGACGTGGTGGAGTCGCTTCATCGCGTCGACCCCCGCACGGGCAAAGTCGTCGCCCGCGTCCGGCGGGTGTCCATCGGACCGGCGCGCGAGGAGCGATTCGACAAGGAGGCGCTCGCCCGCTTCGACCGGGTGACGGCCGCCGAGGTCGCGTCCCAGGCGCGCGGCGTGCAGCTCCGTCGGCGCTGGCTGGACGACCTCAACTCTGGCATTCGCCCAAGTGGTCTGGAGGAGTTGCTCCCGGCCTTCGTCGAGGTCGTCGACGTCCTCGACGCGTTGGCGGGGGCGGCCGTGCGCGTCGTCCTTCCGGCCGAGGTCGATGCGGCGCTATTCGACTTTGGCGCCGACGTTCAGCGCCGCTTCCTCGACCTGGACCCCGAGGAGCGCCCCCTCGTCCCTCCGTCGAGCCGCTATGCGGTGTCGCGCGACGTCGTACGGCGCCTCGCCGACTGCGCGCAGGTGCTCGCCGTGTCGGCCGAAGGGGCTCACGTCGACTTCGGAACTGTGGCGCCGGAATCCGTCGTTGGCCGCGGTCGCGATTTCGTTGCCCTCGCAGCTGCCGTTCGCGGGTGGGTGGACGACGACCATGCCGTCGTCCTCGCGGTCGACGACGCATCGGCCGGCGATCGTCTAGCGACGCTCTTCGAGGGCCACGAGATCACCGTGAGGCCGGCGACGTCGATCGAAACGGCGCCGCGGGCCGCCGTGAGCTGGACGTTCGGCGACGTGGCTTCGGGCTTTCTTTGCGGACGCTCGGGGCTGGCCGTGTTGCCGATGGGACGCTGGCTGGGTTCTCGGCCGGCTCGCCAACGGTCGACGAAGGCGTTGGATGATGTCGTTGGCGAACCTGGGCAATTCGCCGACGGCGACCGCGTCGTCCACCGCGTCCACGGCATCGGGTCCTGGGCCGGCCTGATGCGGCTCGACGTGGGCAGCTTTGCCCAGGACTTCGGCCGCGTGATCTACAGGGGCGGCGAGATCCTGTTTCTGCCGGTCCATGCGCTCGACCAGGTCGCGCGATGGGCGGGTGTCGGTGAGGGGGCAGAGGTCGAGCTGGACAAGCTCGGGGGCGCGACCTGGGCGGTGCGGCGGGGCAAGGTCCGAGACGCGCTGCTCGGCTACGCCGACGAGCTGATCCGGCGCCAAGCGGCGCGCCAGTTGGCGACACGGGAACCCAGGCCGGCGCCCGGACCCCTGCTGCGGGCCTTCGAGGCGAGCTTTCCCTACGTCGAGACCCCAGATCAGTTGACGGCGATCGAGGCCGTCCTCGACGATCTTTCGTCGGCCGTCCCCATGGACCGGCTCGTGTGTGGCGACGTGGGGTTCGGCAAGACCGAAGTCGCCATGCGCGCCGTCGCCCGCGTGGTCGAGTGCGGCGATCAGGCGCTCGTCGTGTGCCCGACGACGGTGCTCGCCCACCAACATGCTCGGACCTTTCGGCAGCGCTTCGAGGGGCTGGGGGTCCGCATCGCGATGTGGTCGCGCTTCGTGTCGCCCGCTGAGGTGCGCGCTACCCGCGACGCGCTCGCCGCGGGCACCGTCGACGTCGTCATCGGAACCCACGCGCTGCTCGGCCGGGAGGTCGCGCCCCGGCGTTTGGGTCTCGTGGTCGTCGACGAAGAGCACCGTTTCGGCGTCAAACAGAAGGAGCGCCTGCGCGCGCTGCGCGTCGGTGTCGACGTGTTGGCGATGTCGGCCACGCCGATCCCTCGGACGATGCAGATGGCGCTCGACGGCGTCCGCGACCTGAGCGTCATCGCCACCGCGCCGAAGGACCGGTTGGCGGTGCGCACGCGGGTCGCACCACTGACGCCGGAGGTCATCCGGGAGGTCGCGGAGACCGAAGTCGCCCGCGGCGGGCAGGTGTTCATCGTCCACAACCGCATCGAGGACTTGCTGCCCTTCGTGCAAGACGTCCGCGAGGCCCTGCCCTCGGTCCGGCTTGGCGTCGCCCACGGGCAGATGGAGGACGACGCGTTGGAGCGCGTCCTGGTCGACGTCGTCGAGGGCCGGGTGGACGTGCTCGTCTGCACGAGCATCATCGAGAGCGGCGTCGATCTGCCCAACGTGAACACCTTGATCGTCGACCGCGCGGACCGGTTTGGGCTGGCCCAGCTTCACCAGCTGCGCGGTCGGGTCGGGCGTGGCGGCCAGCGCGCGATCTGCTTGCTCGGCGTTCCCGATGCGATGACGCCGGACGCCAAGCGCCGCCTTCGGGTGCTGTCGGAGAATTCCGAGCTGGGAGGTGGCTTTCGCATCGCTTGGGCGGACCTCGAATTGCGGGGCGGCGGCAACCTTCTCGGCACGGCGCAGAGCGGCAAGATCGACGAGGTCGGACTCGATACCTGGACGGAACTTCTCGCCGAGACCGTGGCGACGGCGCGGGGTGAGGCCCATCGTCAGACGATCGAGCCGGTCATCGAGGTGCCGGTAGGCGCGTTTGTTCCCGACGCCTTGGTCAAGGACGTCAGCGAGCGGCTGGGCTGGTACCGGCGACTGGCCGCGTGTACGACGGACAGCGGCATCGACGCCTGGTTGGACGACTTCGAACGCCAGGTCGGCGCTCGGCCGGAAGAGGTCGAAGATCTGGCCGGCATGGCGCGGGTCAAGGTGCACGCCCGAGAGCTCGGGATCGAGCGGATCACGATGATGCAGGTGCGGGCCGTGCTCGTGCTGCACCCCGAACCGAAGCGGGACCGGGTGGTCGACGACGCCATCGCCAAGCACCCCAAGCGCTTTGCGCGGACGGGCCGGGGGCTCGAGGTCAGGTGCACCCCGGCGGAAGGCGAACGGCCGCTCCGCTTCCTGCGGTGGGTGGTCGCGCAGCTGGGGGCGACGACGCGTTGACGCCGGTTAGGCGCGCGCCCATGATCGCCATCGCACTGTTCCTGTCCTGTGCGCCCAAAACCGTGTCTGCCGGATCATACGTCCCAGAACCGCCGCCCTTGCCGGCGTGGTCTGGCGACCTCTTGGCCGCGATGGACGCCAAAGCCGACCCGTGTGCGGATTTCCACGCCTACGCGTGTGGTGGGTGGCTCGCGGCGACGCCGTTGCCGGCCGACAAGCCCGTATGGGCCCGGTCCTTTTCGGTGATTCGCGACCGCAACCTGGAGACGCTGCGCGGCATCGTCGAAGAAGCGGCGAACCAGCCGACGGGTCGCGACGAGGACTGGCGGAAGATGGGTCAGACGTACGCGGCGTGTATGGACGAGGCCAAGATCGAGGCCGCGGGCCTGACCCCGCTCGCGGGATCGCTCGCCGCTGTCGAGGCGGTCACGAACGCCAAGTCGTTCATGGCGGCGGCCGGAAAGCTCAGCGAGTCCGGAGTCGGGGCGCTCGTTGGCGCCTACGTCGAGGGCGACCTGAAAGACCCGACGACCAACATCTTGTACCTTGGTCAGGGTGGCCTTTCGCTGCCGGACAAAGACTACTACGCGCCAAAGGACGACACGGGGAAGGCCCTTCTCGCGGAGTTCGAGGCCCACGTGAAGCGCACCTTCGTGCTCGCGGGAAGCCCGGAGCCGGCAGCGGCGCGAGACGCGGCGGCCGTCGTCGCCTTCGAGGGGCAAATTGCGGCGGCGAGCGTGGACCGCGCGATGTTGCGCGACCCGGACAAGGCCTACAACCGACTCGACCGCAAGGGCCTCATCGCGTTGACGCCCAAATTGGATTGGGCCGGCTACCTCGGTGCGATGGGCGCGGGGACCGCGACCGCGATTTCGGTGGACGCACCGACCGCCATCAAAGCGCTCGAAGCCATCGTCACGAAGGCGCCACCACCGACGCTGCGCGCCTACCTGCGCTTCCACGTTCTGAGCCATGCGGCCCCGCACCTCGGCAAGGCCCATTTCGACGAGGATTTCGCCTTCTTTCAGAAGGCCGTCGTCGGCCGTCAGGCTCCGGAGCCTCGGTGGAAGCGTTGCCTGAACCTCGTCAATGCGCACGTCGGCGAAATTGCGGGCCGTTTCTACGTGGAAAAGGCCTTCGCGGGGGAAAGCAAGGCCGTGGCCAGCGCGATGCTTGACGACATCCAGCGCGCCTTCGTCGCCGGCCTCCCGCAGCTGTCGTGGATGGACGACGCCACCCGCAAGGCGGCCGAGGAGAAGGCGGCAAAGATCGCCAAGAAGATTGGCTACCCTGACGCGTGGCGCGATTACTCCGCGCTCGTTGTGGGCGACGCCCACGTGGCCAACGTGCTCGCCGCGAGCGGCTTTGAGCATCGCCGCCACCTCGGCAAGATCGGAAAACCCGTCGACAAGGGCGAGTGGTATATGGCTCCCCAGGTCGTCAACGCCTACTACAACCCGCTGAACAACGAGTTCGCCTACCCGGCAGGCATTCTGCAGGCGCCGTTCTTCGACAAGGGTTTCCCCGCGGCTCGCAACTACGGCGCGATCGGGGCCGTGATGGGCCATGAGTTGTCGCACGGATTCGACGACCAGGGCCGCAAATTCGATGGCGACGGCAAGTTGTCCGAGTGGTGGGCCCCCGAAGTGGCGGCCCGATTCGAAGAGCGCGCGGCCTGCGTGAAGACCCAATTCGACGGCTTCACGATCGAAGACGGCACCCACGTCAAAGGCGACCTGACGCTCGGGGAGAACATCGGCGACCTTGGTGGCGTGCGCCTCGCTTACCGGGCCTTCCAGGGAACGGGCGACTACGCGCAGCCGACGAACATTCCGTCGCTGAATCAGGACCAGTTGTTCTTCGTGTCGTACGCCCAGAACTGGTGTGCGGTGGCGTCGGTCCAGTACCAGAAGATGCAGGTGTCCAGCGATCCGCACAGCCCGGCCAAGTTTCGCGTCAATGGCCCGCTGATGAACCTGCCCGAATTCCACAAGGCGTTTGCGTGCGCGGAAGGCGCGCCCATGCGGCCTGCGAATGCCTGCGAGGTCTGGTAGGCCCTCGGAGGGCCCTTGAGCTTCCGGCGCCGCGACCTGCTCGTGTTCGATTGTCTGGCGGGGGGGGCGTCGGCCTCGTCGTCCTGCTGATCAGCGGCTGGATCGCGGGCGTGTACGAAGTCCCGCAGTCCTACGTGGCGTTCAACGGCGCCGTGAGCGTTCTGTATGGTGCGTTCGGCCTAGCGCTGATCCTGCGTGAACGGCGGCCCCTGTGGGGCGTTTCGGTCCTGGCGGGGGGCAACATGGCCTGGGGCGTCGTCTGCCTTGTGGCCTTCGGGCTGCTCGACGTCGGCTGGATGCCGAAGGCCCACTTGTTCGGCGAGGCCCTGTTCGTCGGTGGGCTTGGCGTCGTGGAATGGCGCTGGCGGCCGGACCTGGCGGACTGAGACGGCTGCGGCCGGCTAGAGCCTGCCGCGGACGGGTTCCGATCCCTCGAAACGATCGAAGTCCATGTCGCCGACGAAGGCCTTGAAGGCATCGGGGCCGAGCAGCTCGCGGACCTGGTTCGCCTGGTCGAGGCGCAGCTGGCGGACGTCGCGCTTGACATCCTCCCAACTCGCGCGGCCGGCGTCAACGTCGGCCAGTCGAGTACCGATGGCGTCGGTCGTGTCGACGACCACGAGTTCGATGTCGGCCAGCAGATCGTCGTCCCAGCGAGCTTTGGCGGCATGGGCGCCCACGCGATCGAGCAGGTCGTTGACGAGGTCCTCGCGCGTCTCGAGCCGAATCTCGGCGCGCGCGTCGTCGTCGGGCACCTTGGGTGCGCGTTCGGCCTTCGCCGATGTAACCTCGGTCATGTGGCTGGCGCGCGCGCGCTCAGCCTTGCGCGTGGCGGCCGTGGCGAGACGCTCTTCGCGCCCCTCCGCCTTGCGGTCATGGGCGCGACGGCGCCCATCCGGAGCCACGGCTGCAGCGGCCTTGGCGGCCTCCGCAACCTGAGCGGACTTCGGCGGCTCCGGAACGGCGATCAAGATGGCCAAACCGGCCAACACCGCCAAGCCTGCGACAGCTCCACCTAGGTAGCGAACCATGCACCCCCCCAGGCGCGAAGGGACGCTATCACGGAATTCGCGAGGTTCGCGGATCCAAAGTGAGGGGTTGGGGCACTGCGTAAAGGCGGTCCCCGTGGCGGCTGCGGACGACGCTCACCCGCGCCCGCGCCGCCGCATCGCCCAGCCGAGCCCGATCAACGCCCACCACGGCGTCACCGACGGCGTGTGTTGGCAATTGCAGCCGCTGTCGTCGGGCGGAGGCTCCACGTCCGTGTCGCCGGTGTCGAGGGGCACCGCGCCCTGGCCTTCGGGGCAACCGGCGTCGTCGACCGGCTCCCCTTCCGGGGTGCCCAGGCAGGCGTCATCGCAGCCCGGGACCCCGTCGTTGTCGCTGTCTTCGTCGGGCACGCCGCAGCCGCAGATTCCGGGCAGGACCTTCGTCGGGTCCGTCGAGCACTGGTCGTTGCAGTCTTTGGTGCCGTCGCTGTCCGTGTCGACGTCGGACAACAGGCACCCGCATTCGCCCGGCTCCGTTTTTTCGCCGTTCGTGGGGCAGTCGTCTTCGCAGTCCAACACGGTGTCGTAGTCGGTGTCGACGTCGGGGACGCCGCAGCCGCAGACGCCCGGATCGGTCTTCGTCCCGTCTTCAGGACAAGGGTCGTTGCTGTCGCCCAGCCCGTCACCGTCGCTGTCCTCTTCGATGCGGACGAGGCGGCCGCTTACGGCCGTGCCGTCGCTGTCCGTGCCCGACACCATCAGCGTCAGGTTGCGGTAGGCCACGCCGGTGACGGTGCCGTCGCCGCCCGTCGACGGCCAGTCGCGTTGTGAAATCAAGTAGCCGTCGACGTAGTGGAACTGGCCCACGGTCCAGCGCGTGAGGCCCGCGTCGTCGGTCGTGAAGCCGCCCACCATGAGGTGGCCTTCGTTGTCGAGCGCGATCGAGGTGGCCTGGTCGGGGCCAACGCCGCCTTCCAGCGTACTCGTCCACAAGATGTCGGCGAGGCCGCCGCTGCCACCGGGGGCGTATTTGGTGACGACCCAGGCGCTGTCGGCGTTGGCCGTGTTGTCGGTGCCCGTGCTTTCCCAACCGGCGACGTAGAGGTTTCCGAGATCGTCAAAAACGGCCGCGGTGGCTGCGTCGAGCAGACCCGCACCGCCAGCGAAGGTGTCCTCCCAAACGAGCGTTCCCAACGCGTCGAAGGTGCGGACGTGCCAGTCGGTGTCCGCGGTGACGCCGGCGTCGGTGTCGCTCGCGCCTCGCGCGCCGACGAGGGCGAACGTGCCGTCGTGCAGGGCCGCGATGTCGTTGGCCACGTCCTGGGCGAAGGGCAGGCCAAGGTGGTCGTAGGTGATGGTCGGCACGAGGTTCACCGCGCCGGTGACTTCGTCGTAGCGGAATCCGAGCCAGCGTCCGACGGCGACGGCATTCCGGTACGACGTGCCCGTCGCGTAGACCTCGAGATCGGTGGTGTCGACGCCCATGGCCGCCTGTTCGGGGCTCTGCAGGCCGTCGGTGTACCGGTGCTCCCACTGGAAGATGCCAGCCGGGTCGTAAGACCGCACGAGCCAGTCCGACGTGCCGTCGCCGTAAGCATAGCCGGCGACGATGATGTCATCGGCCGTCGGGTGCACCGCGACGTCGAGGAAGGCGTCGTCGTGGCCGTCGATGCCAGCGCCGTCGTAGGTCCACGTGGCCGTGTTGAGGCCGGCGACGTCGTAGACGCCGATCCAGCCGTCGTCATCGAGTGCGCCGTCGCCCGTGCCGAGCCAGCCGACCGCAACGACGGCGTCGGTCGCATCGATGGCTACGCCGGTCAATCCCGCGCCATCAGGCCCGGTGACGGACACCGCCCAATCCTCGATCAGGGTGTCGAGATCCGCGGCGAATGACGCGGCGGCCAGCAGGAACATCATCGGGTCTCCTCATCGAGCTCAAGTCGGTTGGAAAGGGCGGAACGGATGCGGCCTGCGGGGTCCCAGCGGCGTCGGACCTCCTGAAAGGTCGCGAGGCGCGGTTCCATACGGCGGTAATCTCGCGGCCGCGTAAATTGGTCTTTCGCGAGGTACACACGGCCGCCCACGTCGATGACGAAGGCGTTGAGCGTGTCGATCAGGTCCTGGGTCTCGGGCCGGATCGGAAGGTCGAGTGCGACCGATGTTCCTGGCCGGGGGAAGCTGAGCAGCCCTTCGCCCTCGGCGCCACAATCCTTGATGACGCAAAGGAAGCTGCTACCGCCTTTGGAGGCGAGCAGCTTGACGTAGGCGTGTACGGCGTCCCGGCCGGCCTCCCTTGGGAGAATCGACTGGTGTTGGGTGAAACCACGGCGCCCGTAAATGCGATTCCAGTTGCGAATGCCGTCGAGTGGGTAGAAAAACGGCTCCGGGTGCACGATGCCCGTCATCTGTCGGGGCAAGTGTTTCCAATAGTAGGCGTGATTGAACGCCGAGACTGTCAGGTCGTTGAGCGCCCAACTGGGGAACAAGAAGGGCACGCCGATGCGCTCGGTGCGAGGGCCGGGCCGGCCTTCGGCGTCCTCCGGGGCCGCCCACCGCCCTTTGATCAGAATGCCACGACCGAGGTTGGCGCCAGTGGCCAGGCAGTCGATCCACCCGACGGTAAACGGCCAGTGAGCCGCGGCGGAATCCAACGCGTCGAGAAAGGCGTCGACCGAGTCGACGCGTTCGGATTCCTGACGAATCCAGCCGCTGCCGACGTCGTCGAGGCGAAGATCAACTTCGAGGATGTGGCCGGTGAGGCCCATGCCGCCAAGCGTCGCCTCGAACAAGTCGGGATGCTCGGTGCGGCTGACCTCCACGACGTCGCCCGACGCGACGCGCATTTTGAGGGCCGAGACGTGCCGTCCGATGGTGCCGGCGACGTGGTGGTTCGTGCCGTGGACGTCGGCGGCGACGGCGCCGCCAAGCGTCACATACTGGGTCCCCGGCGTGACGGGGACAAAGAAGCCGCGCGGCAGCAGGACCTCTTTGAGACTGCGGAGGCTGATGCCGGCTTCGGCCCTCAGCTGGCCGGTGGCCGGATGGAAGCTCAGGATGCGGTCGGCCAGCGACGTGCCGGCCACGGACTCGACGCCGGGCGGCGGTAGCGCGGCATCGCCGTAGGCGCGGCCGAGGCCCCTCGACAGCACCGCATCGCGCGTGAGCCGTTCGAGGTCTTCGGACCGCCGCTCCACGCCTGGAACGCCAAGGCCTCCCCAACCGGTAAGGTGCGGCTTCACGACGGGCCGCTAACCGCGCGCCGCGGGCATCGGCTCAGCGCAAGCAGCGGAAGCCGGCGTCGGGGACGACGCTGTTCATGCGGGTGCTCAACGTTTCGCCAGTGCTCAGGAGGGCGATGGGCGAACCCGAAGCGTCGCGTCGGAGCTCGGCCATCGGCGCCGTCGCTGTCGCGTCCCAGGTTGTCGGCGCATCCTCCATCGCGGGCAGACGCTCTCCGCGGGACCGGCAATAATCGGCCGCCACCTTCCAAGATACGTTGACGACGAACTGCCCGTCGCGGCCGGTTGGGGGCGTCGCCCCCTGCCAGTCCAGCAGGTAGGACTCCGACGCGCCGGAAGCGACCATCGCTTCGCGATGGAGATCGGCCCGGTCGGTGAGGAAGCGGGCGAACTGGGTGTTCGTCACGAGTCCGGACGCGGCGGCCGGGTGGGGCGCCGGGCTGGCGGCCGGTGCGGGCGTCGGCGGGACGCGGTCCTCGGCGACCCGCGGAACGGGCGGCGCCACGTTGGCCGGCACATCGGCCACGGGGCCGGCGGCGGCCGCCCCCGGTGATGCCAAGGCGACAGGCCCCTGCGGTGCGCCGGCGACCGGCCCTGGAGGTGGGCTGGCGACCGGATCCCGAGCGAAAGCGACGGGCTCGAGAAGGGAGGCGACCGGCTCGGCGACGGGGGCCGACCCGACCCGGGGGCTCACCCAGAGGGTCGCTGCGATGGCCGCGAGCGCGAGGAAGGCGGCGCCGCCAACGCCGATGGTGGCCAGCGCGCCTCGGAGCCACCAATTCGGCGGGCTGCTGCCTCGATTGGCGGTCGGCGCCAGCGGCCGAGTGGCTTGGTCGCGTATGGGGTCCCGTGTGGCCCGAGTGCCGGGCGCAAGGGCGACGTTGCCGTCGAGACGGGCGAGTGCTTCGGCCGCCGACCGGGGCCGGTGCTCGGAGCTGGACGAAGTGAGGTCGCGGACGAGCGAGCGGACGACGTCCGGGACGGTCTCTCCCGGGTCCAAGGGCGCGTGGCCTTGTTTCGCGATCATCACCTGCAAGGCCTGTTGCCGCGCGTTGCCCTGGCCGGAGACGGGGAAGGCCACCGAGCCGCTGAGCATCTCGAAGGCAAGGACCCCGATGGCGTACAAGTCCCACGACGTCGGATCGAGGCGGTCGGGGGTGATCCACTCGGGCGGCGCGTAGGACACGGTACCGAAGGAGATCCCGTCGCGGGTGATCCGTGTGCGGTCGGACTCCATCGCGAGGCCGAAGTCGACCAACTTCACGGCGCCATCGGAACGGATGAGGACGTTGGCAGGCTTGATGTCGCGGTGCCGGATGCCGAGTTCGTGCAAGTAGCCGACGGCCGACAAGAGCTGGCGGAGAATGCGCTGGCCGTCCGTGGCCGACATGGGCCCTCGAGCCAGGCGGTCCTCCAGACTCTCGCTGAGGACGAATTCCATTTCCAGGTAGGGTGGGTTGGTGTCCGTCCGCACGTTCCGCACTTTGACGATGTGCGGGTGGTCGAGCTGGAACAGGATTTCCGCTTCGCGAATGAAGCGTGCGCGGGCCTCGGGGTAGCGGCTCAGGCCGTCGTCCAGGACCTTGATGGCGGCCAGGATTCGCGTCGCGTCCCGGTTGTGACACCGGTAGACTGAGCCCATCCCACCCGAGCCGAGGGCGCGCTCCACCACCCAGATGTCGATGATGTCGCCCGGTTGAAGCACGCTGTGGCCCAGGGCGACGCTATCCCGGGGATCCGCGTTAGGCGGACCGGGTCCGGGGGGAGGATGGGGGCCGCGTTCAGCGCCCTGTTTTGGCTGCTCCAAGTGGGAAGTGCAAGCGCACAATCCCTGGATGCCCATGGCCCCACAGTAGTGCCGTTGGCCCCTGAGGGCGGGCCGCTGACCCTTCCGGCACCGCTTCGGACCCGCTCGGGTGCATTCGCCCTCGGCGGCGTCTTCGAGTGGGTCGACGATCCGCTGCTGTTGGCGATCGCCGACGAACCCGGCTCCTTGGCGACGGATGTCCTGCTCGACAAGCTGCTTGGACTCAACCTGAGCGGCCGCGTCACGCTGCACGAACGCGTGGGCGTGGGGCTGACCTACCCGTTGTGGGCCGCCGCCGAAGTGGAAGGCGAGTCCGTCGGACCGCGTACGTCCGATCTGCTCGTCCACCTCCCCGTTGGTCTGCTCGGCACGGGCCAGGACACCGGCGTCGCCGTCACCGCGGTGCCCTTCTTCGACATTCCCGTCGGTTCCCAAAACGTATTTCTCGGCGATGGTCGGCCCATGTTGGGCGCCAGCGTCGTCGGCGGGCCGCGCACCGAGACGTGGGAGGTGCTCGCCGAGGTCGGCGTTTGGGGGATTGGAACCGAAGCCACGGGGACCCAGGACTTCGGCGGCGTGTCCGGAAGGGTCGGGTTGGCCGCGGCCGTGCTCTTGGGGCCGGTGACGGCCGTCGGGGAAGTCCGCGCCGAGCGCGTCTTGGACGATCGGCTCGTTTCGCTCGGCGGCGTCGACGTCGACGCCGGAACGTCCGCCGAATGGAGCATCGGCATCGCCGGTCGCTTCGGCCGTGGCGGGGTGTTCGCGACGGGTGGGGCCGGGCTGGGCCAAGGCATCGGCGCACCCGCGGCGCGCTTGCGCGTTGGCGCGGCCTACCACCATGGGACCGTCGAACAAGTGGTGACGCCGGCGCCCGACGCCGTCGAGGGCAGCCTCGTTTGGCGGGTCGTCGACTCGGCTGGCCGACCGATCGCGGGGGCCGCTGTCAAGGAGGCCGAGGTCCTGCTCGGCGCGACGGGGCCGGAGGGTGAACTCGTCACGGTTGTGCCGCGTTGGCGCCGGGGCGTGGTCGTCGTTGCCCCCGGCTTCGCGGATTTGGCGGTGGAGACCGACAGCGGGGACGGCACCGTCGACGTCGCCCTGGCCTGGTTGCCAGCGAAGGTGCCCTACCGGGTGGTCGACCAGGAAGGCAGGCGCGTCAACGCAACGGTGGTCGCGGTCCCGGATGGCGGAGGCGCTGCCGTGCCCGGGTCCGACGGGGTCCTAGTCTTGGCGCCAGGGAAGTGGTGGATCACGATTTCCGCCGAGGGGATGGGGGCCCAGGCGCGGACCGTCGTCCTCGACCAACCCGGCGCGACATTGCCGACCGTGGAATTCGTTGGTCGCAGCGTGGGCGGCAGCAGCGCGATGTTGACGCGGCTGTGGGATCCGGAGGGTCGGCCCGTGACGGACGCCCGCATTCTCGTGGACGGGTTGCCGATCGGCACGACGACGACCGGTGGCAACGCGCGGCTCGCGAGCCTGCCGCCGGGCATCCACCGCATCGAGGTCGAGCACGACCTGTTTACGCCGCTTCGTCTCGATGACGCCGCATTATGGGGGCCGGAGACGGCGTTTGACCTCGTGTTGTCGCGCATTCCTGGCTCCGTCCGCGTCAGGGTGCGTGGTTCCGACGGGATGCCGGCGCCGGACGCCACGCTGCGCTTCGACGGTGCGTCGCGCCTTCCTCCCGTTGGCGTCGACAGCTCAGGGGAGCGCGTGACGGTCCTTTCGGCAGGGACGTGGCGGTTGTACGTCGTGTCGCCGACCCGGGGGTCCCAACAGCGCGAGGTCGTCGTCACGGCCCGCAGCCACCGGCTGATGGACGTCGACGTCGTGCTGCAAGGCGACGAGGACGGCGATGCGTCGCTCGACCTGAGCGTCGTCGACCTCGACGGCGTTCCCGTAGGCGACGTCGCCGTGTCGATGGACGGCCGCCCCTACGGCACGACAGCCACCGGCGGCACCTTGCGGATCGATGGCCTGCGCCCGGGGCTGCGCACGCTAGACCTCGCGCTCGACGGCGCGTTGCCGACCCCGGCGAACGAAGCCTTGATCGACGTGGGTCTCAACCAGGTCGTCGCGACGATGCGCTGGGCGCCCGGCTCGCTCTGGTTGGACGTCTTGGGCCCCAACGGCCCCGTTGGCGACGCGACCGTACGCCTGATCGGCCCAACGCGGCTCGACCCCGTCGAACTTGGGCCCACAGGAAGCAAGTTGCTGCAACCCGGTCCAGGGCGTTGGACGGTCGCCGTGATCAGCCCGACGGCGGGCTTCCAGCAACGCGTCGTCGACCTACCGGCGAGCGCCCAGCGGCTTGAGCGCATGCAGATCACCTTGGGTGCCGAAGGTGGCCTCGCAAGCCTTGAATTGCGCCTCGTGGACCCCGAAGGTGCGCCGGTGGCGGACGCTGAAGTGCAACTCGGCGGCGCGTCGGTGGGTGTGACCGGCTCGCTTGGCGGCCTGTCATTGCGCGACGTCGACGTCGGGCGGCGCGAGCTGTTCGCAGACGCCCCGTTGCTGGCTCCGCTGACGACGTCGCTTCGGCTGGTGGAAGGGAAACAGGCGCACGAATTGGAGATGGCCTGGGCGGCCGGCTTGGTGGACATCACGGTGCGCGGCGCGTCCGGACTCGCGACGGACGCCGTGGTCCGCGCGTTGGGACCTCGGGCCTTGGCGCCGTCCCCGGTGGACGCGTCAGGCCAACGTCGCCTCGAATTGGGTCCGGGTCGCTGGCAGGTCGTCGCGATTTCCCCGACCCAAGGTGTGGGGCAGCAGGTCGTCGAGCTTTCTGACGGCTCCGCGCCGCCTCAGGCCGTGGCGCTGCAGCTCGCCCGCGCCGAAGAGGGCGACGCCATGGTCGTCTTCCGCGTATTCGACGACCTGCGGACGCCAGTGCCGGGTGCCGAAGTGTCCGTCGACGGCGTCGAGATCGGCGAAACCGGAGACGGCGGCGTGCTGATGGCCCCCTCGCTCGAGCCGGGCCGTCGCGACGTTCAGGTGTCGGCCCCCGGCTATGCCCGCGTCGATCTGCCTGACGCGAATTTGGTCGCAGGCGAACAGGAACGTCTGCTGGAACTCGTGGCGCAGCCCTCTCCTGTCGAGCTGACGATCGTCGACGTCGAGGGTCGGCCGGTGGCGGCGCGCGTGAGCTGGGTCGGTCCCAGCGACGTCGCCGACGTGGTCGCCGGCGCGGACGGCCGCGTGACGACGATGTTGCGGCCTGGGCGCTGGACCGCCATCGCGGCTGCGGACGGCCTCGGCCCGGCGCGCGTAGACGTGACCGTGGGCGGCGAGCGGGCCCAGGCGCGCGTCGCGCTCGAACCGGCGCGCGTGTCGCTGTCCGGTGGCTCCGTCGACATCCGCGAGGAGATTCGCTTCGGCTTTGGCGCCGCCGATCTGCGCCCCGAGGCGGACGGCGTGCTTGGCCAGGTCGCGGCGGTCCTCCTCGCCCACCCCGAGATCGCGCGCCTGGTCGTCGAAGGGCACGCCGACAATGTCGGCGATCTCGCCTACAACCACGCGTTGTCGCAGCGCCGCGCCGAGGCCGTCCGCGACGCCCTCATCGCTCGTGGCGTCGCCCGGGAGCGCCTCGTTGCTCGCGGGTACGGCACGCAGCGCCCCGTCGCTGGCAACGACGACGAAGCGGGCCGCGCCGCGAATCGCCGCGTCGCGTTCACGATCGCGGAGACGGCGGAGCGGTAGGGCCGGCGCTCAGGCCTTCGCGACCGCGTCCTGCCAGCGGGCCCGGGTCGCGGCCATCTCGGACGCGTCGCCAGCGGGCTCGAACGAGCGGTCGTGGCCCGCGCGGAGCGCGTCCATCGAGGGAAAGAAGCCAACCGCGAGACCGGCCAACAGGGCGGAGCCGAGGCCGGTGGTCTCTACGCTGACGGGGCGGTCGATCCCAACGCCAAGCAGGTCAGCCTGACGCTGCATGAGGAGGTTGTTGCGCGCGGCGCCGCCGTCGACGCGGAGCCGCGTCAGCGGCTGGCCCAAGTCGGCCGTCATGGCGCCGAGGATGTCGTCGATCTGCAGCGCGATGCCGTCGAGAGCAGCTCGGGCGAGGTGGGCGGCCGTCGTCCCACGGGTCAGGCCGGTCACGATGCCGCGGGCGTCGGGGCGCCAGTGCGGGGCGCCCAAGCCCGTGAGGGCGGGCACGAAGGTCACGCCGGCGGAGTCTGGCACGGAGGCGGCCAAGGGCTCGATTTCGGCCGCGGTGCGGACGATGCCCAACCCGTCGCGGAGCCACTGAACGGCGGCGCCGGCCACGAAGGCCGAGCCCTCTAGGGCGTAGGTGGTCCGTCCGGCGCGCTGCCACGCCACGGTCGTCAGCAGTCCGTGACGGCTGGCCTTGGGGGTGTCGCCGGTGTTCAGCAGGATGAAGGCGCCCGTGCCGTAGGTGCACTTCGCCTCGCCAACCGCGAAACAGGCCTGGCCGAAGAGGGCGCCCTGTTGGTCGCCGATGAGGCCCGCGACGGGAATGCCGTCGGGTAGCCAGCCGACGCCCTTGGTGTGCCCGAAGACGCCAGAGCTGTCGACGATGCGCGGCAAGCAGGGCTTGGGGACGTCGAGCAAGGCGAGCAAGGCGTCGGACCAGTCGCGCGTGTGAAGGTCGTAGAAGAGGGTTCGCGACGCGTTCGACGCATCGGTGACGTGTTCGCCGGTCAGCGTCCAAGCGAGCCAGGTGTCGATCGTCCCGAACCGCAGCGCACCGGCGGCCGCACGGCTGCGCGCGCCGGGGTGGGCGTCGAGCATCCACTTGGCCTTTGTCCCCGAAAAGTAGGGGTCGAGCACGAGGCCCGTCCGGTCGCGGACGAGCGTCTCGAGTCCTTGGTCGCGCAGCGCTGCGCACGCGTCGGCCGTCCGGCGATCCTGCCAGACGAGCGCGCGCTGCAGGGGCCGCCCGGTCGCGCCGTCCCAAAACAGGCAGGTCTCGCGCTGGTTCGTGATGCCGACGGCGACGACGTCGCGGCCCGTCAGGCCGGAGGCCGCGAAGGCACCCGCGACGGCTTGCTCGACGCTCGTGGCGATCTGGGCCACGTCATGTTCGACGAGGCCTGGCGACGGGTAGTGGTTGGGAAACTCGACGTTGTGGGATGCGAGGATTCGTTGGTCGGGGCCGACCAGGAGGGCGGTGGTCCCGGTGGTGCCTTGGTCGATGGCCAATACGGCGCGCATGGAGTCTCCGGCCCGACCCGACTAATCGGGGCCTCGGGGGTGGCGGGTGGACCGCAACTGGCTGGCGCCCGGAATTGGACTCGGGTTGGCTTTGGCGCTTGGGGCCGGGCTCTGGTCCTCGTGGTCGAAGGTCCAGCCCTTGGACCCCGACCGAGGCCAGCCGTTGGCGGCGGTGATGGCGGGGGCGCAGGGCCCGCTTGAAGAGTCCTTGTTGTGGCACGAGCGGCCAATTCCCGACGACCGGCCGGCGGCGCCGGCGGGGGCTCCCCACGTCGTCCTCCTCCTGGTCGACGCCTTGCGTCGGGACCAACTCTCCCCTTGGGGCGGCCCGCCCGAGGTGACGCCAAACTTCACGCGTTCGGCGGCCGGCGGCGCCGTGTTTGGCGACGTCATCGCTCAAAGCGTCTGGAACAAGCCGGCCCTCGTCGCCGTCACCACCGGCCAAGAGGCGACGCGGATCGGCGTCGTCGAAACGGGCGACGGGCCCGATCGGCAGCCCGTTCCGGAGGACCAGACCACGCTGGCGGAGGCCTTTTCTGCGAAAGGCTGGCACACGATCGGGCTGACTGCGAACTTCAACCAGAACGAGGCGATGGGCTTCGCGCAGGGCTTCGACCGATATCGCGACAGCCAGATGTCCAGTTTCCAGAGGGAGACGCGCACGACGGCGGAAGCGTCGGTCGAGCGCGCGCTCCGACTCGTCGGGGAGCGGCCCGTCGATCGGCCGGTCTTTCTCCAGATGGTCTGGTCCGACCTGCACAAGCCGTTCGTGGTGCCCGGTGACGTCGCCGCGCGCTTCGACGGGCCGGACCACGACATCGCCCCCTACCGGGCGGTCCTGAACCAGATGGACGACGTGTTTGGTCAGCTGCTCGACGGCCTGCATTCGCGCGGGGTGGCGACGGACCAGACGTTGGTGCTCGTCGTGGCCACCCACGGCGAAGGCCTGTCGATGCCAGACAGCCACGGCCGTCAGCATGGTCGGCTGATGGCTCCGTCGGTGGCGGTCGTGGCGGCGTGGATGCACGGGCCTGGCGTGGGACCCGGCGTCCGCGTCGATGGGTTGGTCGCCCAAGTGGACTTCTACCCTACGCTGCTGACGATGGCGGGCCTGACGGCCGCAGGCTCGGGCCCCGGCGTCGACCTGGCGCCTCTCGTCCGCACCGGCGGTCGAACGACGAGGACGACCGCGTTTACGGACACGTGGTTCCTGGAGGCGGAGCGGTCGGCCGCCTGGACGTCGACGCGGGCGTGTGTGCGCAATGACGGCCCGGCGCCCGCGGACGGCTTCGTGCCCGGCTGTTTCGATCGCATGGGGGACCCCGATCACCTGTCCCCGATCGAGGACGCCGCCCTGTCTTCGGAGCTCGAGGCCTGGCGCGCCGGTCAGCTGCTCGGCCTGCAGGCGGCGCGATCGGGGGGCTGACGACGGGATCGGTTAGCGGGCGGCCTTCCTGGAGCGCCGCGGATGTCCCAAGGCTTCGATCCCGACCGCCAGCCTCAGTTTCTCGGTCATCCGGTTGGACTGTTCGTCCTGTTCTTCACCGAGATGTGGGAGCGGATGTCGTACTACGGCATGCGCGCTCTGCTCGTCCTGTACATGGTCGACCATCTGCTGCTGCGTCCCGACGTCGGCGAAGCGGTGCTCGGTTTTGCGACACTGCGCGGAATCCTGGAGTCCGCCTATGGCCCGCTCGAAAATCAGGCGCTCGCGAGCCAGATCTACGGTGTCTACACGGCCTTCGTCTACCTGACCCCCTTCTTCGGCGGGTTGTTGGCGGACCGCGTGTTGGGTCAGCGTCGGTCGGTGTTGATCGGCGGTTCCATCATGGCCTTGGGCCACTTCCTGATGGCCTTCGAAAACCTCTTCTTGCTCGCGCTCATTACGCTGATCATCGGAAACGGAGCCTTTAAGCCGAACATTTCGACACAAGTCGGCGCGCTGTACAAAGAGGGCGATTCCCGTCGGGACGGCGCGTACACGATTTTCTACATGGGCATCAACCTCGGCGCCTTCTTGTCGCCCCTGGTTTGCGGGACGCTGGGTCAGACCATGGGTTGGCACTACGGCTTCGGCGCAGCCGGCGTCGGCATGATCCTCGGGCTCATCGTCTACGTCTTTGGGCAGAAGTACCTGGCGCCGGATTCGTTGGCGCTGCGCGAGGCCTCCGCGGCGCCTGCAGAGCCGATGACCTCCAACGAGTGGCGTCGCGTCGGCGCGTTGATCGTGCTGTGTGGCCTCAACGTCGTGTTCTGGGGCGTGTACGAGCAGCAGGGCAACACGATGCAACTGTGGGCCGACGACCGCACCTGGTGGCCGACGATCGGCAGTTTCACGATTCCGACGACTTGGTACCAGAGCTTCAACCCCGCGATGATCTTCCTGTTCGCGCCGTTGCTCGATCGCCTGTGGGCGTGGCAGTCGGGCCGGGGCAACGAACCCTCGAGCGTCACCAAGATGGCGATTGGCTGCGGCCTGTTGGGTTCGGCCTACCTGATCATGATCGGCGCGGTGTCGGTCGTCCCCGAAGACCAGAAGGCGAATCTCGGCTGGCTCGTGGCGACCACGTTCGTGCTGACCATCGGCGAGTTGTACCTGTCGCCGATCGGCCTTTCGCTCGTGAGCAAGGTTGCGCCGCCCCGCATCGTTTCCATGATGATGGGCATGTGGTTCTTGTCGAGCTTCGCCGGCAACTACCTGTCGGGCTTCCTCGGCATGTACTGGGAGCGGATGCCCAAAGAGGCGTTCTTCATGATGCTCAGCGCGTTGGCGCTCACCACGGGCCTCGTGATGTTCGCGATCAACAAGCCGCTGCGGCGCGCGACGGAGAGCGCGAACTGATGTGGGCGCTGGTTGCGCTCGCCTGTGGGGGCGGCCCGGCCCAAAGCGTCCCGGTTCCGGCGACGATGGTGCTTGGATCGGCCGCCGAGACGGTCGTATGGTCGGACCTCGACGGCCTGTTCGCCAGCGGCCCCGTCGCCGCGCCGGTTCCCCTCGCGGGCCTGAAGTTGGGTGCGCCCGCGACCGAGGCGTTGGCGATTCTGGAAGGTGCCAGGGACGCCCGCGTCCGGACCGACGAAGAGTGGATTGCCGGACGGCGGACGTTCGACGCTGTGCTCCGCGACTGGCCTGAAGTTGGCGTGTCGCTCGACCTTGGCGAACGTGGCGACATCCTTGCGGCGTACACGCTCACGGTGCCTCGCGACCAAGCCCAGCTTGCGCTGACCCACGCTTGGGGGCCGCCGGACCGCGCCACGTTGGCCCAGGAGGGCCTGCCCGTCGCCACTTGGATCCGACCGGATGTCACTGTCGAAGTCCGGCACGCGATGCCGGGGCGGTCGTCGGTCCACATTCGTCGTTCTTCCGAATGACGGCCAGCAAAGCGGGGCAAGGATGCGATACAAGACTGCTTTCGGGGTGCCTATGAGTCGATTCCTTTGGGTACTCGCTGCGGTAGGCTGCAGCGACTACGACTTGAGGGGCCCGTCCTTTCCGCCGGTCGTCAACACGCCACGGGTGCCGGAAACGCCGCTGCGCACGGACGTGTTGACCCAAACGACATCTCCGATGGTCGACGTCTTGTGGGTCGTCGACAACTCGTCGTCGATGAGCGAGGAGGCCAACAAACTCTCGCAGAACTTCCCGATCTTCCTGAATTTCTTCCTGGGGTCGGGACTGGATTGGCACGTGGGCGTCGTCTCGACGAACATGGAGGTCGCCGACCAGAAGGGCAAGCTGCTGAGCGCGGGCGGGTACAACTGGATCGACCCGGACACCGAGGAACCGGAGGCCGTCTTTTCGGCGATGGTGCCTTACTTCGACGAGGTAGGCGTAAGTCATACCGAGAGTGGACTCGCGGCCAGCTACACGGCCATCGAGGTCCTCGGAGATGACAACAATGCGGGCTTCATCCGGGAAGATGCGAGCCTGCACATCGTCGTGATTTCCGACGAGAACGACTACAGCACCACGCCAACGGTCGAAGAGTACATCCAGTGGCTGGACCTGTACAAACCTGACCCCTCGTTGCGGACCTTTTCGGCCATCACGGGCCTGCAGGTCTGCAGCGGCGCAGCGGAGGTTGGCCAGCGCTACATCAACGTCTCTGACACGATCGGTGGCGTCCTGTGGTCCATTTGCGACAACGATTGGGAGCCGGTGCTCGAGGCCATCGGCGAGCAGGCGTCGGCGCTGTCGACGGAATGGTACCTCAGCGAACTTCCGGTCCTCGGCACGATCTCGGTGACCGTCGAGGAAGACGGCCTCGCGCCGCTCATCCTGCTCGAAGGCGAGGACTGGACCTACAACCCCGTCCGCAACAGCGTCCACATGGTCGACTACGTGCCGAATCCCCTTGCGCGTGTCGTCATCACCTACGAGTTGTTGTCGGCCCAGGCGGCCGAGTAGCCGCTCGATTCGGTCCTGGCAGGCTGCTGGACGCGCCGAGCGCGGCCCTTCAGGGTGCGCTCAGGTGTCCCCAGAGCCAGCCGGTCGACAGCGCCGTCTTCTTCGCCGTCTGGGCGTTGTTGGCGGCGCCGCCGTGGCCACCTTCGATGTTCTCCCAGTAGTCGACCTTGTGGCCCCAATCGAGCATGCGCGCCGCCATCGTGCGGGCGTGGCCCGGGTGGACGCGGTCGTCTCGCGTCGACGTCATCATGAGGACGGGCGGGTAAGCCACGTCCGATTTGACCTGGTGATAGGGCGAGAAGCCCTGCAAAAAGGCCCAGTCTTCGGGAACGTCGGGGTCGCCGTACTCGCCGATCCATGACGCGCCCGCAAGCAGGTGGCTGTACCGCTTCATGTCGAGCAGAGGGACCTGGCAGACGACGGCACCGTAGAGGTCGGGACGGCGGACGAGCGCGTTGCCGACGAGCAGACCGCCATTGGACCCGCCCATGATGCCAAGGTGCTTCGGGCTCGTGATGCCGCGGCGGATGAGGTCCTCGGCGACGGCCTCGAAGTCCTCGTAGGCGCGCGGCCGCTTCTCGCGGAGGGCGGCCTGGTGCCAACTCGGCCCGAACTCCCCGCCGCCGCGGAGGTTGGCGACGACGTAGACGCCGCCGCGCTCCATCCAGGTTGCGCCCAACGTGGCGCTGTAGGACGGCGTGAGGGCAACTTCGAAGCCGCCGTAGCCGTAGAGCAGGGTGGGGTGGCTACCGTCGGCCGGCAGGTCGGCGCGCTTGACCTCGAAGTAGGGGATGCGCGTGCCATCGGCGCTCGTCGCCTCGTGTTGCGAGACGGTGAGACCTTTGGCGTCAAAGAAGGCCGGCAGGGACTTGAGCACGTCGACGCCGCGCTTGTCGCCATGCAGCAGGCGGGTGGGCTCGAGGTAGCTCGTGGCCGTGATGAAGAGGTCGTCCGAGCGTCGATGGTCGACGGCGCTGAACGCGAGGGTGCCAAGCGTCGGCAGGCCCTCGAGTGGCGTCTGGCGCCAACCCTTGCCTTTGCGGGTCACGTGGACGCCGCGGTGGTGGACGTTGTCGAGCACGGACAACACGAGCGATTTCCGTGTCGACGTCATCGCGTCGAGGCTGCTGCGCTCGGTCGGGACGAAGAGGGTCGCCAACGTTCGGTCGCCCGCCATCCAGGCATCGAGATCGGCCGCCAGCAGCGAGCCGGCCTTGTGAGTCGTGCCCTGCAGCGTCCAGTCTGAGCGGAGGGTGAACAGGAGTTGGTCGCGCCACAACGCGGCCTGTGCATCCGAGGGCTTCTCGATCGGCCGGGGGCCGTCGGGCCCGAGCAGGGCCATCTCGTTCGTGAAGAAGGTGGGCGCGCGCAACACGACGTCGCGCTCGAAGCCGACGGTGTCGTCGTGCCAGGCGCTGACGGCGACGTCTTCGACCTCGCCTTCGTACACGAGGGCCGCGGCCGACAGCTCGGTGCCGCGGGCCCAGCGGACGACCGTCCTCGGGTAGCCGCTGGTGGTCAGGCTGCCTTCGCCGCGGTCGGTCATCACGAACAGGTGGTCGCGGTCGATCCATGCGACGTCGGATTTCGCCTCAGGGAGGCGGAAGCCGTCGTCGACGAAGGCCTTCTTCGCAAGGTCGAACTCGCGGACGACGGTGGCGTCGCCGCCTCCCCGCGAAAGTTGGACCAGGCAGCGATCCTCATGGGGGCCAAGGCAGGACGCGCCAGCCCACACCCAGTTCTCCGACTCGGACTTCGCCAAGGCGTCGAGGTCGAGGACGAGGTTCCAGTCGGGGTCGTCGGTCCGATAGCTGTCGAGCGTCGTGCGACGCCAGATGCCCCGCTCGTGGGAGGCGTCGCGCCAGAAATTGTAGACGTGGTCGCCGATCGTCGTGATGCCGGGGATGCGCGCGTCGGAGTCGAGGATGCTGCGCAAGCGTTGGACGCGAGCGTCGAAATCTGGACCGCTCGCCCACTTGGCCTCGGTCTCCGCGTTTCGCGCCTTGACCCAGTTCATCGCGGTGTCGCCGTCGATGTCCTCGAGCCAGAGGTAGGGATCGACGTCTTGGGCAAAGGTGGCGGACATGAGGACCCAGGCGATGGGGTTCAAGGTTCCATCCTCAGAAGATGAGAGGCGTTGGCAAGCCAGCCGCCCCCGTCGACGACCACCACGGAACCGGTCACCCAGGCGGCGAGGTCGGAGAGCAGGAACAGGCTGGCGTGAGCGACGTCGTCGACGGTGCCAAGGCGACGCATGGGCAGCTGGTTGGCCACTTGGTCTGCGAGGCCGGGCGCGAGGCGAGACAGGCCCTCCGTTCCGCCGATGGGGCCCGGCGCGACCGCGTTGACGCGGATGCCGAAGGGGCCCCATTCGACGGCGAGGGTACGCGTCAGCGCGTCGATTCCAGCTTTGGCGGCGACGCAATGGGCCTGCCAGGGCGTGCCCCCGTAGTGCAACGTCGCCGAGATCGACAAGACGCTGCCGCGCGACTGGAGGAGGTGGGGAAAGGCGGCCCGCGTGCAATGGAAGGTGCCTTTGAGATCGATGTCGATGACGGTGCCGAAGCCGTTGGGGGACAGCTGGGCGGCCGGTGCGAGGAAGTTGCCGGCGGCCCCGTTGACCAGAGCGTCGAGCTTGCCGTGGGTCGCGACGACATCCGTCGCGATGCGGACCATCGCGTCGGCGTCCCGGACGTCTCCAGGGGCCGCGAACGACTTGGGCCCGAGCGCCTCGACGGCGGCCGCTAGTCGGTCGGCCTTGCGCCCTGTGAGAACGACGGTGGCGCCGTGGGCGACGAGCGCATGGGCAATGCCCAACCCGATGCCAGAGGCGCCGCCCGTGAGCCAGACGACCCGATCGGCGAGAAGGTCGGACGCGAATCCCGGCACGGGCGCTCCCATCGAGACGGCGGGGGCTATCCAGCCGATGGGCAAGTCGGCTGCGGCGCGTGCCAGACTGCACGTTAGCCGGCCTGGGTTCGGAGGGCCGATGGCGCGGTTCTTGACGCTGACCTTGTTCGCGCTGGGGGCCACGTCGTGGGTCGCGCCGGCGTATGCATCCGATCCCGGACCTGCAGAGGTGGCGGCCCCGCCTGCGGAAGGCGCCGCAGACGCCGTACCGGCCGACGGCGCAGCCCCGGCGGAAGTGGCCCCGGCCCCGACCGAAGCGGCCTCGGAGCCTGCGGGCGACGAAGCCGTCGCCGCCGAAGACGAAGGGCCCGTGGCGGAAGAGGCGACAGAATCGCCGTGGACGTGGGGCCTGTTGACGTCGCTTTTCGCGCTTGGCATCGGCGGGCTTTCGGCCGTTCTCGGCATCTGGGTCGACCGCGACAAGACGCGCCCCGCGGTGTTCGCGGCCGCGATGACATTCCTGATCGCTGCGGCCGTTTGCGTGGGCATGTTCCAGGGCATCCTCGACTCGGAGTCCGCCGTTCAGCGGCGGGCCGACCTGCGTCGAATGTTGGGAATGGTGGCCGAGATTGCCGCCAACTCGGGCGACCCGACCCTGGCTGCCCTCGTGGAGGCCGAAGGTGGAGGCAAGGTGGAGATGCCGCCGCCGCCGCCTCCTGAGCCGCCGCCCGCGGCCACCGACGCCCCGGCCGCCACCGACGCCCCCGCCGAGGGCACGGCCGAAGGTGTCGGCGCCGAAGGTGCCGCGCCCGCGGAGGCCGCTCCGGCGGCTGAGCCGTCTACCGAACCCGCAAAGAACTGAGCCGGAGGCCCCATGGACATCGGACTTCTCGTATCGTTTGCCGGGATCTTCGTTGCAGGCCTCGCCGGCGTGCTCGGCGTGTGGATGGAGCGCGATCGCGCCGCTCCGCCCTTCTTCGCAATGATCTTCTCGTTCTTGATCGGTTGCGCCGCATTGGTGGAGGTCGTCCACGCGGTCAAACAAGCGGCTGAAGACGCCATCACGGAGGAAGCCATGGCGCGCGTCCTCGAGCAGCTGGCCGAACTCGCCGAGTCGGGCAACAACCCAGCACTTACGCAGTTCGTCGGCGCTGAGCTGGCGGCCCAGGCGCGGACGAATCCGGGCGTCGTCGAGCGCCTTGAAAAGAAGGTCGCGGCGAAGGGTGGGGATCCGACGGCCATCCGTCGTCAGGCCGCTGAAGCGCGCCGGTCGACCGCCGGACTGCCGGCGCGTCCGCCGGCGAAGGCGGGGGCTGGTCGTCCCGGCAGCGCGAGGACGACGAAGGCCGGGGGCCCAGAGGCCAAGGCTGGCCGAACCGGCCTTGAAGGCAAGATTGGCAAGGCCGAAGGCAAAGCGGGCAAGGCCGGCGACCTGGAAGGCAAGGCGGGCAAGGCGGCGGCCGACGCAGCGGATGCTGCCGCCAAGGCCGGCAAAGCGGGTGCAGGCGCTGCCGACGCCGCCGCGAAGGCCGGAAAGGCCGCTGGCGCTGCAGCCGACGGTGCGGCCAAGGCGGGCAAGGCCGCGAACGACGCCGCAAAGAAGGTCGGGGACATCGACCCGGCGAAGGCCGGCAAAGTGGATCCCACGAAGGCCAAGGTCCCGAAGGTCGAGCCCCCCAAGGTCCCGTCGCTCAAGTGAAGGGTCGCCGCGCACTCGTCACCGGCGCCAGCCGAGGCATCGGCCTCGCGATCTCTGAGGCTCTGGCCGGCGCCGGGGCCGATGTCGCGATGACCTCGCGTCGGCCCGAGGGGATCGCGGCGGCCGCCGCCCTGGTGGCGAAGGGAGCACCCGACCGGCGCGTCGTGGGCCTTCCACGTCATGCCGGCGACGTCGACGGCCTCGATGCTTTCGTCGCCGATCTCGCAGTTCAGCTTGGCGGACCGATCGACACCTTGGTCATCAATGCCGGCACGAATCCAAGCTTCGGCCCCCTGTTCGGGACGAGTTGGGAGGCCTGGCGCAAGACGATGCAGGTCAATTTGGAAGGGCCGTTCGCGCTCGTGCGCGCGGTGTGCCTCGCAGCGTTCGAGACGGGAACGCCCGTCTCCATCGTCGTCGTCTCCAGCATCCTTGGTGACGCCGCCGCGCCAATGCAGGGTGTCTATGGGATGACGAAGGCCGCCCTGATCAGCATGACGCGGACGCTGGCCGTCGAATTGGCGCCGGCGGGCGTCCGGATCAACGCGTTGGCGCCTGGCCTCATCGACACGAAGCTCGCGGCCGCGATCGTCTCCGACGATGGACTGCGGACCGGCGTGTTGGCGCGGACCCCGCTCGGACGCGTCGGGCAGCCTTCGGACGTGGCCGGAGCCGCCGTCTTCCTTTGTTCGGATGCGGCCGCCTACATCACGGGCCAGGTGCTTCACGTGGATGGCGGCTGGTCGGTCACGTAGCAGGCCGCGGAGCGTACCAGGTCGTCCTTTCGTGTCTACGGGCGTTAACGGGGCACCGGATGCCTTCACCGCTGGGGTGGAGGCCGGATGTTGGGGAGCCCGTCGATGGACTATCGGGCGCTCGTCACGCGGATTCGCGGCGCCGTCGACGTCGACGCGTACATCATTCCGTCCGTCCACCTCGACCCACGCTACCGTGCGGCCATGGACCAGATCACCGCTTCGATGTCGGAGCTTCCGTTCGATGCGGCACGCGTCCGGAGTCGCATCGAAGACGCGCTGAAGGCCGGCAGGATCGACGCCGTCCTCTACTGGTCCGCCAAACACGTGTTGGCCTGCCATCCCCGGGTCCGCGACTGGTCGGAGGCGGCGCGCTGTGTCGCGATGCAGGAGGTCGCGGCCTTGGAGGCTGGTGGTGCGCGCCTCGCGTCGAGCCTCGCGGCCGTCGAGCGGCATCGGGGCGTGCTCGCATTCCTGCAGGGCCACTCGGAAGTGGCGCTCGACTACTTCACGCGTGCGCTCGAGCGCGAGCGGAGCGCGGAGAACCTGGCCAACATCCTTTGCGCGCTGCTGCGGCTGGGCGACGAAGACGAAGCGCGGGGCGTGCTCGACCGCGTCCGCGCCGGTCTGCCGCCCGAGTTGGTGCGCGACCTCAACCAGCACATTGCAACCGATCCCGACCTGCAACTTCTCCGCGACGAGGGTGAACCATGACCAAGCTGATCGCCTTGTTCTTCCTGATGGCCGGCCCGCCGGTCCAGGCCCCCGACGACGAGGAGAAGAACGACTGCAGTGCCGAAGAAGGCCAGCGCGGCCGCGGCAATAAGGGCAGCAAGGGCGACGGCGAAGCTCAGGAATGTGGCCGCGAGGCTCGTCGCATCTCGAACGGGTATTGATCATGTCGCCCCTTCCCGTCATCGAATGGAGCGCGTTGAGGCGCCTTGTCCGGTTGCTGCTGGCGGACCGTCGGACACAGGAAGCTACAGCGTTTTTCGAACTCCTCGCGTCCTACGTGCACCGCCGCGTGGACGGCCTCGCGCGCCGCACCCGCGCGCTGTCCCAGGCGGAGGCCGACGAAGTCGTCGGCGAGGTCCTCTACCAACTCATGCGTGGCAGCTTGGCCGCCTTCCGCGGCGGGTCGCTGCCTGAACTGCTCGGTTTCGTCCGCATCATTGCGGATCGGACGACCTGGCGCGTGATGCGCCGCAATCGCCGCGACACCGAAATCGCTGACCGCATCACGGTGGAGGGCCACGAGGTGCTGCCGCGGGCGGAGCGTCCGGACGCTCACCTCGAATACGAAGTGGGATCGCCGCTCGGGCAGGCCGACCAGTCCTACCTGAACGACCTGCTCATGGCCGGCAGCAAGGCGGAGTTCGCCCGGCGGGCGGGCGTCTCCCGCGCGGCCGTGACACAGCGGGTGCAGCGCATCGAGGCCCGCATCGATCAGCTGGCCCTCGCCGAACGTATGCGCCACGAAGTGTGGATGCGTCAGGCGGCTCGCCAAGCGGTCGATGCCGGCGCGGAACCGACCTAGCAGCCAGCTAGGGAATCGCGACGAGTCCGGCGTCGATCCAGGCGCCCAGCTCAGCGCTCTCGGGTTGCCAGTAGACGGCGAGGTCGGGCCGTTCGCCCGTGTGCCAGGCGATCCACGCGAGGCTGAGGCCCTCAAGGACGTCGACCGTCACCTCGGGGTCGGCGGTTCCGTTCGCGCACGCGATGTCGCACAGCGACTCGTAGGGGTTGGTGTAGTCGCAGTGGTCGGTGCCGACGGCGCGAAGGAGGCGGTGGCTCGGAGCGGCGCCGAAGGCGTCGAGGCCATTGCCGAAGGCGTTGCACGTCTCGTCTTCGGCGTAGATCCCGGCGACAGGGATGTCGACGTCGGGCGCGGCCGCGAGACCCGACCCCAGGATGTCGTCGACGGGGTCGAAACCAAGCACTGCGACGGCATGGGGACTGTTCGCAGGGGCCAACAGCGCCGCAAGGCCGCCAGCAGAATGTCCAGCGTAGACGATGGGCAGGCCGCCCGCGAGGTGTTCGCCAAGCTCGGCCATGTCCGAGCCGTTGAGGGCGGCGTCGCTGTCGAAAATGCTGGAGTGGCACAGGTCCGGGACGGCCACGGCCACACCCCAGGAGGCCCAGTGCTCGGCCCACCCCGTCATCGACGAACTGTCGAGCAGGAAGCCATGGGCGAGAACCGCCACGGCGAAGGGGTCGACCCCGACGGGTCGGACCGCGGCGTAGGGAAGCTCGCAGCTGGCGTCGAACACGTCTCTGGTCGTGGTGACGTCGAACGGTCCGCGCGTGGTGGGGTCGATCGAGGCGGGCGGCGGCTCCGAGGTGGGGTCCGGCGGCGAATCGGTCGGTGTTTCCTCGGGTGGAATGTCCGTCGTCGAATCAGTCGGCGCGGGAGCGTCGGGAATCGGGTCGTCGATGGTGCCGAGCGTGGCCGTGGCTGGCGCGCAGCCGACCATGCCGAGAATCAGGGAAATTCGCATGGGCGTCGGCTAACGCTGGCCGCCGACGCCCGATGCAACCACCGTGGCAGACGGCTAGTAAAGGACGTCGATGCCGTTCTTGTCGTCGGTGTCGAGGATCCGCAGGCCGGAGTCGCAGGTGCTGACCGTGCTGTACATCGTCGCCGTAGATGTGGCGCTGTGGCCGAGGCCAAGCATGTGTCCCACTTCGTGGACCATGATGCCCTCGATGTAGAAGGCGCTGGTGCAGGTCCCAGGCGGCTTCTCGATCTCGGAATCGAATTTGGTGCTCGCCTTCTTCGTGACGAAAATGTCGGCGTCGTCGATCGTGTACTTCACGCCGTCGAAGCTGTAGTAGCCGGTGAGCGTGGCCGCGAGGCAGGAGCCCGTGCAGATGGCGAGCGGGTCGTTGAACACCACCGTCGGCGCTCCGTCGCCCAACGAGTAGGACACGGACGTCGTGAAGGCGTCGGTGATGCCGGGGATCTTGCCGTTCCACGAATCGAGGCTGTCGATCTTGTCGGCCGTCGCGGTCTGGCCAAAATCGAGGTCGGGGGCGCCGATGCTGGTCTCGTCGCGACCCGTGTGGATCTCGATGGGAACCGGAAGCGTGGCCCATGCGCGATTCGGGGTGAGGAGTGTGTAGGCGTCGGCCTGGCTTGCGACCAGGAGGAGGGCGCCCCCCGTGGCGAGGATGGCGGCGAGCATGATGCGGGTCATGGGGTTCCTCAGCGGCGGAGCTGGGCGACGGAGCGCGCCAGCGTGGCAAGGGGGGTCTTCGGGGCCACGGGGGCCTCGGGGTTGAACATCGTGGCGCCGGGCGTGTCCTGGGTCGGGCCGGGCATCAACACCGTCTGGCCGCTCGGCGCGGTGACGACTTCGTAGATGCCGTAGGCGAACTCGTGGACGCGGTACGAGCCGTCCTGGGGCCAGGTCGTGAGGAAGACGACGAGGTCGGCGCCCGCCTCGAGTTTGGGGAAGCCGACGGCCGACACGTGGTAGCCGTCGACTTCGCCGCCGACTTCGCGAACGGTGAGGATCTCGCCGTCGGCGAGGTCGCCGCCGAGGACGTCGGTGACTTCTACGGTGGCAAGCGTCTCGATGTAGTCGTGACCGGCGTTCCATTGGGCGGTGGTCTCGACGATGTTCACCCTGACGATCGCCGTGGCCGTCGTGGTGAGTTGACGCAGCGAGACGGGCTCGAACGTCGAAGCCTGTGCAGACGATGCCGCGAGGAGCGCTGCGGCCAGTGAGAAGTACATGGTTCCTTCCGGGGACAAGGATGACGGACGCGCGCATGGTATCGGGCGGAGCGAGGAAGACATGAGCAAAATGCAAAAAGTCATACTCGTGACCGGAATTGGAGGGGTCGCGGCGTGGGCGAGCGAGGGTGAGGTCCCAACGGTGCACTACGCCATCGACGTCCGCGAACGGGCGTCGGGAACGGTGGCGATCACGGCGCGATGGAGCGGCTCGGAGGCGCCAGAGGCGTGGACGGGCGGCGGGGGCGGTGTCGCCATCGAAGACGTCGCCGTCGAACTCGATGGGCGTCCCCTACCAGTGGTCCGCGAGGGGAGCACGTGGCGGGTGGCGGCGCCTGCCGACGGGATGACGTGGACGTGGCGGGTTCGGCCCGGAGGCCCGGGCCGCCATGGCGCGCAGGGGTGGGCGGATGACGAACAAGCGAGCGTCGACGGCCGCGCCCTGCTGATGCCGCGGGCCGACTTCGACGCGCGCCTCACGTTTCAGCGCGGTGCTGACGACGTCGTCGCCACGCCCTTCGTCGAAGACGGCGATGAATTGCGGGTTGCCGGACCGGCCTGGGCGCAACGGGAGCTGCTGAAGACCGCCTGCTGGGTCGCCGGCGACATCGAGGTCGTCACCACCACGATCGGGCGAACGACGCTGCGCTCGGCGGTGCCGCGGAGCTGGGATGCGACCAGGCGTCGTGAGACGCACGAGCGGACGGCGACGCTGACGCGGTGGTTCGCCGAACACGCATCCTTCGAGGCCGACGGGCCCTTCCTCTCCGCTTGGTTGGACGGCTCGGAACCGATCTTCGCGGGGGCCGGCGCCCAGGGCGCATGTACCCGGCCCGTCGGCGTGGAGCGCGGATGGGAGTTGCTTGGCCACCGCCACGCGCACCCCATGAACAAGTACGCGCCCTGGGCTGCCCAACCCGACGACGCCCGCGACGCGTGGTTCACCGAAGGGTGGGCGTCGTGGGTGGAACATCGCGCAGTCGAGTCGCTCGGCTGGGCCGCACTCGGGTCGGGTCGCAACGGCTGGTATGAGCGCTACATTCGCGAGCGTTGGCTCGACCCCAACCTGGACCTCGCGCTCGCGGACGACGGCCGCGGAAACGAGGCCCAACGTGAATTCCTCCACTACGTCAAGGGGCCGCTCGTCGTGGACCTCCTGGCTGAGGAACTCGCGGGGGATGGACTCGACCTGGACGCTTTCGTCGCCGAGCAGATTCGCAACCATCGCGGTGGTCGCTACGACTTGCGTGCCGCTTTGGCGGCGTGGTCCGGGCGCGATCGGGCCGACTTCTTCCGCAAGTACGTCGACGATGTGGGCTGGGTTCCGCCGCCGGGGCCCCCTCGCCCGGACGACGACGCGCCCGTGGCCGCTGGGGCCTTCGACGGCGAGGCGGTTCCGGCGCGGCATCTGTTCACCTTGGGTTGGTCGGGGCGATTCGATCGGTGGGGCGATGTCTGGACCTTTGTGCGGAACGGTCGCGCGATGCGCCAGGCGGATGTGCGTGCGGGCCGAGCGCTGTGGGATGCCGAGCACCTCGCTGTCCTCGACCGACTCGATTCGCGGGTTGGCGCGGATTTCGCCTTCCATGAGGCCGAGGTGATTCGAGCGACCCCGTCAGGTGGGTGTGGCGGGGCCGCGCCGCCCCCAGGCCGGTGGGCGAACGCTGAGACGCCGGACGGACGCACCTTTGCCCGCGTGTTGTCCGAAGAAGTGGCGCTGCCGCCGGACGCGCCCGACGTGGTGTCGTTTGCGACTCGCCATGCGCGCGCGCCGTTCCCCCAGACCTTGGCGGTCGCGAAGGACACTCCCTTTCGCCTCGAACTCGTCGCCGATCATCCCCCCATTGGGGTCGACTTCGAGTGGAGCGACGGCGGCCCCTGGACGACGGTTCCCGTCCAAGTGGAACCGGGCCATCGTCGGGTCTGGGCGGACGTCCAAGGCCTCGCCCCCGGCGCCTGGGTCGTTCGCGCTCGGGCGGGCGACCGGACGATGGCGAGCCGCGTGGTGTGGGTGCGGTAGCCGTTGGCTAGCGCTCGAGGGCGACCGCAGCCGGCAGAACTCGGACCTCGCCGAGCGGCTCCAGCTGTTCCAGAATCTGAGACGCGGAGCCGGCGACGATGAGAAAGAGAGGTCCGTCGAGGGTTGCGGCGAGGGCATCGGCAGCGGCCGCATCCGAACTCCCGGCAGCCTGGCGTCGGAGGTCGACGTCATCCCAGCCCGTCAGCCGCTCGACGGCCCGAAGGCCAGCCCGTTCGGGCGCAGTATCGGTCGCGTAGCGGATGCCGTCGCCGAGCACGCGGCGGGCGCGCGAAAGGTCGTCCGCAGGCAGGGAGGTCATGGCCGTCGTCAAGGCGTCGCGGATGAGATCGACCGTCTCGCGGACATGGGCGGGCGGCGTCGTCCACACGACGGCCCAGGTTCCCCGGTCCGAGCGTCGGAACGCGCGGTCGATCGTCACCTGGTACGCGAGCCCGCGCTCTCCCCGCAGGACGCGGCTCAGCACGCCGCTAGGGCCGCCGGCGAGGGCTTCGTCGGCCAGCAGCGAAGCGGGAAGGCGAGGGTCATCGACGGCCAAGGTCGCCCGACCCAGTCGGACAACGGCGAATGGCGCGTCGACGCGGTCGAGGAGCAGGATGGGCAGCTGGCCAGGTAGGGGCACCTCGGCCGGAGCCGGGTGGCGCGGGCCCGGCGTCGGCAGCGCGTCGAACAGGTGCGCGAGGTCCGCCTGCATGTCCCCATCCACGGCGCCAGCCAAGGCGGCGATGGGCGCCGATTGGAGGATCGACTGACCCGCGTCCGTCACGGCGCGCGGCGACAGTTGGCGAAGGGTCGATTGGGTCCCGGTGACGGGCCGCGCGTACGGATGGTCGCGGCCGTGCCGCTGACGCAGGTGGCTCAGGGCCGCGACGGCGCCGAGGTCTTGCGAGCCCCCGATCCGGTTGCGGACTTCCGCGACGAGTTGGCGCAGCTCGGCAGGTGACGGCGTGCTGCGCCACGAGCGCGCAAGCAACTCCAGGGAAGGGCGCAGGGACGCGGCGGGGCAGCGAAGGAGCAGCCAGGTGGCCTCGGCGTCCACCTCGACGGAGGCCGACGCGCCGAGTGCCTCGAGCCCTCCCTCGAGGTCGGCCCGCGGCAGATCGGCGCCACCCCGAAGCCAGGCCCTCGCAGCGAGGTTGGCCTCGCCGCCGATCGCGTCCGCGGCGGAACCCGTCGGGAAACCGACGCGCAGCCAGACGAGCGGCGTGTCGGGGTCGGGCTCGATGTCTACGGCAATTCCCGCGACGTTCCAGGTCGTGGGCGCTGTCAGTCTGGCGCCGTGTCGAGCGGTGGGCGTCGGGAGGGGCAAGGTGAGCGCTGGCGGGATGAGAGGCAAGCGCGGGCTTGGGTCCGTCATCGTGGCGAGGCCGACCGCGGTGGCCGCGTCGCGAAGCGGCCATCGGGCCTGCGCAAGGCGGACAGTGTCGATCGACGGAGCCGTCGATTGCAGCCGGTCCGCGCCGATCTTGGCGTCTCCGGCAATCACCTCGTGCCAGCCGAGCCAGGCCGCGATGCCGGCGTGGTCGACGACTTGGGACCAGATGGCGCCGACCCAGGCGGCGCGGCCGCGCTCGAGGTCGGCGTCCGTCGCTCCGCCGGCCAACGCGTCCCGCAGAGTGCCCTCGGCTTGTTCGAGGGGAACGCCCGGCAGCACCGCCATCCTCCATTCCCAGAGGCCCGCGCTCCGAAGGGGGCTGAGTCGGCTCGTCGCGTCGGCGGCGAGGCCGGCATCTTCGAGCGCGCGCGGGATCGGGGCGGATTGGCCGCTGCCGAGCGCCAGATCGAGGACCTGGAGCGCGGGGACGTCGGGGTCGGCCAACGTGGGTGCCGGAAACCCGAGGTGGACGCGGGGATGGAGCCCTGGAATCTTCAGCGTCGAGCGCGCTTCGCGATGGGTAGGGCTGGGCCGCGACGGCCTCGCCGAGGAGGCCGGCAGGTCGCGAAAGGCCTCGGCGACGAGGGGAATCACCTCGCTGGCGACGACGTCTCCGACAAGGACGACGGCGACCGCCTCGCGACCGCGCTGGGCCCCGAATGCTTCCGCGTCGTCGACGTCGAGGGAAGGCAGGTCGCGGCCGCCGATGGGAACCGCGTAGGGATGGCCGGCAAAGGCGGTGCTCCAAAGCGCCGCGGTGGTGGCCAACGTCGGGTCGGCGGACAGCTGGCCCAGTTCGTTGGCCACGACGTCGCGTTCGAGGGCGAGGTCCGCTTCGGTGGGCGGGGTGGTCAAGCGCTCGGCTTCTGCCCTCAGCAGCGCGGGAATGGCCTCCGGCGGAACGAGCGAGGCAAAGGCCGTCGCGTCTTGCCAGGTCCAAGCATTCGCGGCGACGCCGCCCAGCCCGTTGACGACGTCGTCCCAGGCCCGATGGTCCGGCCGTCGGAAGGCGACGTGTTCGAGCAGGTGGGCGACTCCGGTGGCCCCGGGCGTTTCGTCCGCCGAGCCCACCCGCAGCCAGATCTGGAGCGCAACGACAGGGTGGCGGTCGTCTTCGACGACGATGACGGTCGGCGAGTCTGGCGCCCGGGCGATGACAAGCTGACCGCCGGCTGCGAACGGCGCCTCGCGGAGGGCCAGATCGTTCGTGCAGGCGAACGCCCACCACATGTCCCGGGCTATCCCGCGCGGTGCGGACCCTCGATCAGAACGGGCTCTCGCGGATCACGAGGCGGTCGCCGGCGTGAAGGGGGAGGTCGGCCTGCTTGCCGCGGTGAATGCGGCGCAGGTTGACGCGGATGCGCTCGGTGCCTCGGAGCACGTAGGCGTTGCCAAGTGAGGCGGTGTTCGTCCAGCCGCCAGCTTCGGTGACGGCGACGGTGGCGGTCATGCCCTCGATGAACCCGACGTCGCCAGGGCTCTTGACCGATCCGGACACGTAGACAAAAACGTCCTGGGCGACGTCGACGACGTCCCCCGGCGCGAGCACGAGGTTGGCGACCGCGGTCGCCGCCATGAGGTCGTCGATGGACACCACGACGCGTTCGCCGCTCGCCCGACGGACCTCGACGCGGCGAGTGGCCTTCGTCGAGTCGAGCCAGCCGGCTTCGCCGAGAACCTCGCGCAGGGTGGTTTCGCCCTGCAGGTAGTAGGGGCCGGGCTTCTTGATGGCGCCGTAGACTTCGACCTTCTGGGCTCGGTAGGTCGTCACCCGGACCGTCACGGAGGGGTCGACCAGCCAGTCACCCATGTAGGCTTCGCGGATTCGGAGGGCGGCCTGTTCGGGCGTCAACCCGTCGAGTGCCACGGACCCGACGTGGGCCAAGGCCGCGGCGCCGCGCTCGTCCAGGGTGATCGGCCCCGAAAGCGTGGGTTCACCGTAGATCGCGACGTCGAGGACGTCGCGAGGCCCGAGCCGGTAGTCGCCGTCCTCGGCCATCGCCATGAGGCTCAGCCAAAGCCCGACCATCGTGACCCCCGCGCCTCCGCGATAACGGCGTGATCGCGAACATGGCCAGCCGCACGCTCGATGAATGCCGTGACGTCGCCCTCCAGGTGCTCGCCTGGCTGCGCGCCACCGACGCGTGGAGTCGGGCGGGCAGGCTCGACGCCGAACGGGGCCAGATCGCCAAGCGCTTGGAGCATCTGCTAGAGACGACGTGGCCGCAGGGCCAAGCCGCAGTCCAGGACGCGCTCGGCCGTCTGATGGAACTGGCTCGGGCGACGCCGGAAGCCGTGCCTCGGGCGGCGTGGGTCGAGGCTTATACGGGGCTTGCGGGTTCGCTTCGAGCCGCTGGCGCGCCCGTCCCAGACCTGCGTCCGTCGAACCTGGTCCGCTCCGTGATCCACGCCATGAACGGGACACTTGTGCTGTTGGCGCTCGCGGCCCTGGATGATGTGGGAACGCGCTGGTTGGCCGTCGGCGCCGTTGTGGCGGCCTGGGGCATGGAGTCCTCCCGCCGCGTATGGCCTGCCGTCAACCGATTTCTGATGACGGTGATGGGACCGATGGCCCACCCCCATGAGACCGATCGCGTCAACAGTGCAACTTGGTACGTCTCCGCGCTTTTGCTTCTCGCGTTTGTTGTGCCCGAGGCCGCAGGCGCAGTGGCCGTGGCCGTGCTCGCATGGGGCGACCCGGCAGCGGGACTCGTCGGGCGACGCTTCGGGCGGACCCGGTTTGCGAACGGCCGAAGCGCCGAAGGGTCGTTGGCGTTCGTCGCCGTCGGCACGGTCGCCGCATGGGGCGCGTTGCGGCTCGTCGGGTCGCCGGGAGGCTGGGATGTGGCGCTCCTGGCGGCGGTGGCCGGCGCTGTCGCCGAGCAGCTGAGCGGTCGCCTCGACGACAACGCCGTCGTCCCACTCGCCGCCGGCTTTACCGCGGCGCTCTGTCTCTGACGCGCGCCGCGGCGCCCAAGAGGGCCCACAGGGCGATGGCGGGCGTGGGTCGGGCGACAAAGGCGTTGGTAACGAGGTCGATGGCGATCGCAGACACGCCGAGGGCGCGGGCGAGGCGACCGAGCTCGGCGCGGCAGGGATCGGCGTCGCGGGTGAGTTGGTGGGCGAGCCAGGTGCCGCGCAGCGCCGCCAGGTGCCAAAGAACGAGGCCTGGTAGGCCAAGCTCGTAGAGGAGCCGCAGCGGTTCGCTGTGCGGGTCGATCGGCTTCCAGAACCCAAGGTGGTCGCCGAGTCCGAGTCCGAGCAGCTGCTCCATCGTCGATCGGTCGGCGAACGCGAGGCCACTGTCGCGCCAGATGGCCACGCGGTGGGTGCCAAGCGCCTCCCAGCCGGCCGCGGGGGCGATGCCGACCAGGGCGGCTCCGAACTCCCGCCAGCGGTCGAGGTCCATAGCGACCCACGCGGCCGCGCCGACCACGGCGAGGGGCAACGTCCGTCGGGGCGCCCACGCCAGCGCGAAGAGGCCGACGAAGGCCACGGCGGAACGCACGTGTGTACTCCAGAGGGCCGCGAGGGACGCCAACGCGAGGAGGGCGAGCGGGGCGCGCCAAGGGCCCGGCCGGGCCGCGAAAGCGCCAGCGAGGATGGCTGTGATCGCGGCATTGTAGGCGTGATTGTGGACGTTGGCATAGGGCCCGAGGTTTCGCGCGACTCCGTGTTCCACTTCTGGAGTCCCGAAGAACCACGTTCCAAGCGCCACGGTGACGGGAAGGGCGGCGACCGCGAGGAAGGCCCCCACGAGGCGTCGGGCAGCCGCGGGGTCGGGAGTGGCGGCCAGGTAGGCGAGGGGGGGGACGCCGAGAACGGCGAATTGTCTCAGGCCGCCTCCCGGGTCGTCGGCGCGCAGGAGACCGAGCGCGAGGACGGCGTACCAAACCCCTGCGACGGCCGTTTCCACGCGGGGGCGCGGCGTGACGAATGCACGCCAAGCCATGGCGACCGCAAGCCCCCCGCCAAGCACGTGAGCGACCGAGACGGGCCCGAGGTGCCACGGCCAGGTCAGCTCGGTGGCCTGGCGTAGGCCTAGGAAGCTCGTCATGGGCGGGCCCCGGCAGTGGCGTTAGCCCGCGGCGGAGGGTGGGACGGCATGGGTGGGCGACGTGTCCTCGTGACCGGTGGGGCGGGGTTCGTCGGAAGCCACCTCGTGGATCGGTTGCTGCGCGACGGCCACGACGTCATCTGCCTCGACAACCTGCGGACGGGATCGCGTCGGAACATCGCCCACCACGAGGGCGAGCGCCGATTTCTCTTCGTGGAGCGCGACGTCCAATCTCCGTTTTTCGCACCGGTGGATTGGATCTTCAACCTCGCGTGCCCCGCGTCGCCGGTCCACTATCAGTCCGACCCCGTGGACACCGTTCGCACGAGCGTCCTCGGCATGATCCACATGTTGGACCTGGCCAAGCAGACGGGCGCCAGGGTGTTGCAGGCCAGCACGTCGGAAGTCTACGGCGACCCGCTCGAACACCCGCAGACCGAGTCGTACTGGGGCAATGTCAACCCGATCTCGCGCCGTGGCTGCTACGACGAGGGCAAGCGCTGCGCGGAGACGCTTGCGTTCGACTACCATCGTGGCTTCGGCGTCGACATCCGCGTCGTCCGCATCTTCAACACCCACGGTCCTAGGATGGCACGGGACGACGGACGCGTCGTGAGCAACTTCGTCCTGCAGGCCCTCATGGGCCGGCCGTTGACGGTGTACGGCGACGGTACGCTGACGCGCTCGTTTCAGTACGTCGACGACCTCGTCGAAGGCATGATGCGCATGATGGAAACCGAGGATTTCACGGGCCCCGTCAATCTCGGCAATCCCGACGAAATCACGATCCTCGAATTGGCCCAGCGCGTGCTTCGCATCACGGGTTCGCGAAGCGAAATCCGCCACCTGCCGGCCGTCGACCACGACCCCCAGCAGCGGCGGGCCGACATCACGCTCGCGCGGCAACGGCTTGGCTGGTCGCCCAAGGTTGCCACGGACGCCGGGCTCGAACGCACGGTGGCTTGGTTTCGAAATGAACTGGCGGCCGACGGCCGAGGGGAGGGCGCATGATCGGGCAAGAGAACGAGGCGGCGTCCAACCCGCTTTCGGAGCGCCTCGACGAGCTGAGGGCCATCGTCCTCATCCATCGGTGGCTGATCGGAATCTTCGCGGCCGCGGTGCTCGCGCTGACGCTCGTTGGCAGCCTGTTGGCCACGAAGCAGTACCGGGGCACCCTGAAGCTTCACATCAGCCCCGTCACCGGACTGGAGGTTCAGGTTCAGGAGGTGATGGACCAGAGCCTGAACTACACGCGCAACACGCGTCAGTTCTACCGTACGCAGATGGAGATCATGGCGTCCGCTCCGGTCCTCGAGGAGGTCGCCCGGCGGTTCGAGGCCGCGTACGGCGCGGGAACGATGACGGCCGGACGTGTCGGCCAGGTCATCGACATCACGCCGGTCCAGGCGAGCGAGTTGATGGAAGTGTCGGCGACGTTGCCCGACCCTGAACAAGCCGCGGCCCTCGCGAACCTGCTCGCGAAATCCTACAGCGACCACAACCTCGACGCCCGGCGCGACGCGAGCCGTGAGGCGCGGGTCTGGCTCCAAGAACAGCTCGTCGACGCCGAGCGGCGCATCATCGAAGGCAACCAGCGGTTGCTTGCGTACCAAACGGGCCAGGGCCTCGGCGACGTCGAGGAAACCGTGACGGCGCTGTCATCGTCGAGCCAGTCGCTGAGCCGGGTCACGGGGGAAACGACGACCGAGCGCGTGCTGCTCGAGACGAACGTGGCTGCCCATCGACGGATGCTCGCCAACGGGCAGGTCGTCGAATTGGCAAAGGACCTGGCTACGCCGGAACTCGCCACGTTGGTCGCCGCCTATGGTGAAGCCGTCGCCGAGGCTTCCCACCTGGCCGCCCGGTACGGCGAGCGGATGCCGGAACGGCGGGACGCCGACGCGCGGGTCAACGCATTGCTCGAGTCGATGCGTCAGGTGGCGTCCAAGAACGTCGCAGCCGAGGAAATTCGGCTCACCACGCTGCGCGAGAAGGAAAAGAGCCTCGGCACGGCGTTGGACCTGACGAAAGAGCAGCTGCTCGAGCGCCAGGCTCGGATCGGCGGCTACGAGTCCCTTCGCTTGGACCTCGAGCGTGCACGTGCGCTGTTCGAGGCCCTGTCGGAGCGCAACGACGAGCTCGATCTCGCCAGCCGGACCCAGCTGAACAACGTGCGCATCATCGAGGAGGCGCGCCCGAGCGACGACCCCGTGGCGCCGAACCTCATGCTGAACTTGGCCGTCGCGCTGATCAGCGGCCTCGTTGGCGGTTTCGGCCTTGCAGTCCTCCGTACCCAACTCGACGACACCATCCGGTCGCCGCTCGACATCGCAACGTTCCTTCGCGTGCCCTATTTGGGGATGGTGCCGGCGCTGGACGGCGTCGAAGACCCGGCCGAGCGTGCGTTGTACACGCATCGCCATCCCAAGAGTTCCGGCGCCGAGGCCATCCGCGCGATCCGTACGCTTCTGGAGCTCAACCCGTCGGGCAAGGGTCTGCGACGCCTGCTTGTGACCTCAGCCGTCGCGAGCGAAGGCAAGACGGAGACGAGCGTTCGGCTCGCTGTGAGCTTCGCCAACCTCGGGCGCCGGGTCTTGTTGATCGACGGCGACCTGCGCAAGCCTCGCTTGCACCGCATTTTCGGCGTCGAAAAGGAGCCCGGCGTCTCCGACATCGTGGAGCGCGGTGTGTTCGACGCGGCCATCCGCGGCACTCCGATCCCGAATGTCGACCTGATGTGTGCCGGCACGATGATCGACCGGCCGAACGAGTTGCTGGCCTCCTCGGCGATGGCGGCCCGCCTCGACGAGTTGGGGCGCCGCTATGACCTCATCCTCATCGACACGCCGCCAAGCCAGGTGCTGTCGGACGCGCTGCTCGTCAGCCGCGTCGTGGATGGCGTCGTCCTCGTCGTTCGCAACCAGGCCGTGAGCCGTCAGATCGTGCGCGACACGGTCCGACGTCTGCAGCAGGTCGGCGCGCCTTTGCTTGGCGTCGTGGTGAACGCGGTCCTTTCGGGTCGCGGCGGTCGCTATTCCTACTACGGGTACGGCTATGGATACGGCTACGGGTACGGCTACGGCGCCCATTACGGAGCCGAAGAAGAGGACCCGAAGAGCAAGGCGTCCGGGTCGGCGTAGCCTCGTCGTCGGGCTGGCTCTCGCCGCGGGGTTGGTCGCCTTGGGGACCGGCAACGGCGGCGTCGTCGCAGTCTGGCGTGCCAGTTGCCTCGGTTGTCTGGCGCTTGGCGTGTTGTGGCTCGCGCGGAGCGACGACGCGACGCTTGCGCGCCTCGCGCCGCTGCGTTCGGCTGCTTTTGCGGCGCTTGCGGTGGCGGGGGCGATGGCGGTCGGCCTGGTGCCGGTGCCGTCGACCATCGGGGCTTGGTTGGCGCCTGGCCGTTTCGATGCGAGGCCGGCGGCGTGGGGCTCCCTTGCGCTCGAGCCGGAGCGGGTCCTCGACAGCTTGGCGGTTGGGGCGCTGGCCGTTGCGGCGGGTGTGCTTGGTGGCGCCGTCGGGGGGTCGATCGGTAGGCGGCGCAGTCTGGACCCCCTCCCGTTCGCCCTGATCGGCGTGTTGGCGACCGCCGGGGTTCATCTGGCGGTCGGCGCCCAAACCGTGTGGGGGTGGGTGCCCCACCTGAGTCGGGTGCCCGCCTTTTTCGCCCCTTTCGTCAACGCCGACCACTTCGCCACGGCGGTGCTGTTGTTGCTCCCGCCGACCTTGGCCGCGTCATTGGACCACGAGCTGAGTGCATTCCGCCGACTCGCCTGGGGCGCGGTCGTCCTCGTGGCCGTCGGGATGGTGGTGGCGACGAAATCGGTGGCGGCGATCGGGCTGCTCGGTGCGTCCATGATCGTCGTCAGCCATCCCTGGCGGCTGAACCCGGCGCTCGTGGCCCCGCTGGCGCTCACCGTAGCCGTCGCCGCACCGTGGGTGCAGGCCTTGGCGCCCCAGTGGTGGCATGCGTCGGTGCTGGGCCGATGGGGCCACGTTCGCGACGCGTGGCCGATGTTCTTGGACTTCCCGTTGGCGGGGGTTGGCGCTGGCGGCTTTGGAGCTGCGTTCCCGTTCTACGACACCGACGCCGTGTTCCACCGACTCGGGCACCTGCACTCCGAACCGTTGCAGTGGTGCGTAGAGACCGGCGTCATCGGCGTTGTCGCCGGCCTCTACGCCCTTGTGACCGTCGCGCGGTCCCGGCCGGCGGGCGGGGAACGTGGCCGGGCCGTCGACATCGGGCTCAGCGCAGTGGCCCTGCACGCCGTCGTCGACTTCCCTCTGCGGCTGCCCGTGCTGTTGGCGGCGGCCACGGCCGTGCTTGGTTGGCGGCTGACGGCCTTCGGCAGCGGGGACGGTGTCGACGTGCTGCGCGTTCGACGCGCGCTGGTGGGGGTATTCGCGGTGACCCTTGGCGCCCTGGCGTGGGAAGTCCGCGGCGTGGTTCGCGATTGGACGACCGCGCCGGTAACGACCGTCGCAGAACAGGCCTTCCCTGGTCATCCGGCCGTCCGAATTCACATGGCCCGGCAGCAAGGGGAGGCGGGGGACAAGGCGGGCGCGACGACGGCCCTGCTCGCGTTGGCGGCGGACGCCCCGCACGACGCCGAGGTGCTGATCGAGGTTGGGCGCGCGCTGACCGCGTTGTCGGCGGTGGCGGAAGCGGATGACGTGCTCGCGCGCGCCGTCGTGCGGTCCCCGGCCGACGCGCGGGCCTGGTGGCTCCGTGCGCGGCTGGCCTCGCGTCGAGGGGACCCCGTCGCCGTCGAGTACTTTGCGCGGGCCCTGGCGGCGTCCCCATGGAACCCGGACCTCTTCGACGAGGCCTGGAAGACGTTGCCGATGGCCTCGATCTGGGCCGATGAGCTGAGCGACGCTGAACCCTATGTCCTGGTCCAGATTGGGCGACGAGCGGGGCCCGACGAGGCCGAGGCCGCCGTTCGGGCCTTCTCCCGGGCGGCCGAACTGGAGCCTTGGCGCTGGGGGGACCTCCCGGATTTGGGCGTCGCATTGCACCAGGTGGGACGTTCGGAGGAAGCGCGGACGATGTTGGAGGGCCTCGTCGAGCGTCGACCGGACCTCGTGCGTGCCTGGCTCGCACTCGTCCGCGTCCGCCGCGAGATGGGCGACGACGCGGGCGCCCTGACGGCCGCCGAGGTCGCGGCCCGTTCGGACGCCGGCGGACGCATTGCGGTGGTCGAGTTGACGGAGCGCTTGTCGGGTCCCGCCGCCGCGCTTCAGCGGGCGGAGCGGTGGGACGCCGAGGGGCGGATGGACCCAGCGCTACACCTGCTGGCGGCGCGGCTGGAGGCGGACCTCGGGGCGCCGAGGGCCTGCCTCTTGCGGATCGAACGGGAGGGGCTGACCGAGCACCGTACGCTCAGGCGGCCGGCCAAGGATCTGGCGCTGCGGTGCCAGGGAGGTCCGTGAAGCGGCGGGAGGCCAGCATCCCACAGGCGGCGTGGCGGCCAGCGCCCCCAGAGTAACGGCGTTGGGTGGCGATGCCGGCGGAGTGGAGCGCTTGGACGAAGGCGATGCGCTCGGCGTCGGTGGCGCGCCGGCGACCGTCGCCCTCGTCCCAGCGGTTCAAGTCGATCAGGTTGACGCGGATGGGAAGGTCTCCGAAGGTGTCGCACAGCGCGGTCACTTCGTCGGGGCCGTGGTTCTCGCCCCCGATCAGCGTCCATGCGAGCGTGATGCGGTCCCCGGATTGGCGCTGATGTTCCCGAAGGGCGGGAAGCAGGGCCGTGACCGGCTGTCGAGCGGCGATGGGCACGAGGCGCGCGCGGCGCTCCGGGACCGCGGAGTGCAGGGAGAGGATGAGCCTGTATGGATGGGCCTTGGCGACGAACGCCTCGAGGGGACGTCGCAAACCGACGGTCGAAACCGTGATGTTCGAGGCCGTGATGCGACCCCCACAGGGGTCGGACAACACGCGCGCTGCCGTCAGCACGTTCGGCAGGTTCATCAAGGGCTCGCCCTGGCCCATGAAGACGATGCCGGTCACCCGCGCGGTCGGGTCGCGGACGGCGAGGTCGCGGGCGACGGCGCGCCAGGCGGCCACGATCTCCCAGGCCTCCAGGTTGCGCGTGAGCCCCAAGCGGCCCGTCGCGCAAAACGTACATCCGACGGCGCAGCCGACTTGGGTACTGAGGCAGAGGGTGTAGCGGCCCGGACGTTGGAGCGGGATGCGGACGGCCTCAGACGTCGCCCCGTCGGGATGCTCGAAGAGCCACTTTTCGAAGCCGTCGGCATCGTCGCGGACGCGCTCGGCGACGCTGAGGTCTCGGTCGTTGAAGTGGGTGGCGACGGCGTCGCGAAAGGTACGCCGGACGCTCGTTCCAGGCGGCAGCGTGTCCAGGCCCCCCGAGAGGCGGCGTGCGAGGAGGCGGCGCGCGTCGTCGATGTCGGCGGCGAAACCCGCGGAGGCGAGCGTAGCGACGACGTCGGCGGGCGTGCAGCCAAAGAGGTGAGGGCGAGCGTCCACGTCGGCGCCTAACGCCGGACGCCCGTCCGCCACGTAGGGTTAGCGAGCCCGCGAGAGAGGATGGTGGCGGAAGCCCTTCGTCGAGGCCTCGAGTGGGCCCGGCCCCAGGCCCTCTGGCTTGGCGTCGGCGGACTGTTGGCGTTGGTGGCTGCCTTGGCTGCGGTCCGAGGCAATCCGCTGATCGTCGGGACGGGGCTGTTGGGCCTCTTCTTCCTTGCGATGATCGATTGGCCACACCTCGCGGCCCTTGCCCTCTTCATCAGCCTGATGTTCGACCAGGCCGGTCGCCTCGACGTGTCTGTGGCGGGGCTCCCGCTCACGATGAGCAAGCTCGCGACGGGCGTGTTGATGGGTGTCCTCGCCACGCGGTGGGCCATGGTGAGGCCCTGGGCTTCCGCTTGGACGCCGATGTCTCGCGCCTTGGTCGTCCTGATGGCCGCAATGTTGTGGTCGTTGATCTGGCGCCAGGTGCCAGAGTACGAGGACGACGGCACGCCAGCGGGACGCCTGAATCTCGTCTCGACGGCGATGGTCATCCTGATGGCGCACGCGGTGGCGGCGGCCATTGCCGACGCCCACGTCCGCACCGTGGCGCGTGTGGCGGCGCTCGCCTCGATGCTCGTCTTGGGCGGGGCCATTTTCAATATCGACGAAACGCTTGGCCGGAGCGCAGGCTCCTTCGGCGACCCCAACGCCTGGGCGGGCGTCGTCATGTTGGCCTGCCATTTCGCCTTTGGCGTGTTGTCGGGTGAACGCCTTGGCCGAGTCGCGACGTTGGTCGTCGTGCCGGGCGTCTTTGCGGTCTACGCCGCGGCCCTGTTCCAATCCGGGTCGCGTGGAGGTCTGATCGCGGCCATCGTGTTGTCGCCCCTGACGTTGTGGCTGCTCAGAGGCCATTGGCGTGGCCTCCTTCTCGGCGTGTTGGCCGCGGGGCTGTTGGCGCCGGCCGTCACCGCGGATCCCCAGTTCCTCACGACGCGCTTCAGCGCGCTTTGGGAACCCGAGTTGCACAGCAGTCAGCACACCGGCGTCGACAGCATCGAAGGGCGCTGGTTCTTCCAGGTGCTCGCGTGGGAGCAGTTCCTCGAAAACCCCTGGATGGGCATCGGGCTTGGCGGGTTCAAGACGGTGTCGGCAGACTACTTTCCGCTGTTCGGCGGACGCGACGCCCACAACACGTACATGCAGGTGCTCTGCGAACAGGGGCTCCTTGGCATCAGCGTGCTCGCAGCGTGGTTGTGGTCCGTCGTCAACATGGTCTGGAAAACGGTGCGCGACCCCGCGGCCCCGGCGTGGGTTCAGAGTGCGGTCGCGGGGCTCGGCGTCGGTTGGCTCGGCTTTGCGCTCGTCAACACGACCATCGGCGAGCTGCTGACGAGCGCCTTCGCTTGGTTCTACCTCGGATTGCTTGCGGCCCTCGTCCGCGGAGGGGCGCGTTGATGCTCGCAGTGAAGCGCCAGGATGGCAGCCCGTTCATCGTCGCGGAGGTCGCCCAGGCTCACGACGGGAGCCTCGGGTCGGCCCACGCCTACATCGACCTTGCGGCCGGGGTGGGGGCGGACGCCGTCAAGTTCCAGACCCACATCGCAGACGCGGAGTCGACCGAGCGGGAGCCGTTCCGCGTGCGGTTCTCACGCCAAGACGCGTCACGGCGGGACTACTGGCGACGCATGGAGTTCACCGCGGATCAGTGGCGCGGCCTTGCCGACCACGCCGCGGAGCGGGGGCTCGTGTTCCTGTCGTCGGCGTTTTCGCCGGCCGCCGTCGACCTCCTCGGCGCGGTCGGAATGTTGGCCTGGAAAGTTGGCTCTGGCGAGGTGACGAACCTGCCACTTCTGCGTCGGATGGCAGCGACGGGGCGGCCGGTGTGGTTGTCGTCGGGGATGTCGTCTTGGGCGGACCTCGACGCGGCCGTCGCCACGGTGCGCGGGCTTGGCGCGCCCGTCGCCGTCTTCCAGTGCACGACGGCCTATCCGTGCCCCGCGGAGCGCCTCGGCCTCAACGTGCTCGCCGAACTGCGTGCACGGTACGGCGTACCCGTGGGCCTGTCGGACCATTCCGCGACCCCTGCGGCCGGCATCGCCGCTGCCGCATTGGGCGTCGACATCATCGAGGCCCACATCGTGTTCTCGCCGCACAGCTTCGGGCCCGACACGCCAGCGTCGCTGACGCCAGACGCGTTCAAGGCGATGGTGGACGGCGTGCGCTTTGTCGCGCGTGCGCTGGCCCATCCGGTCGACAAAGCGGTGGAAGCGGCTGCGACGACCGAGCTGCGGACGATGTTCGGCCGCTCGGTCGTGGCAGCGCGGCCGCTTTCCGCGGGGACCGTGTTGGGCGAGGACGACCTCGCGTTGAAGAAGCCCGGCGGCGGATGGCCGCCGGACCGACTCGAATTGCTCATGGGCCGCGTCCTACGCGTCCCGCTGGCGTTGGACGCACCGCTGTCGGAGGATGTCCTTGTCTGAACCGACACGCGTGCTGACGGTCCTCGTCGATCGGGCCAACTACGGTCGAATGAAGCCCGTGATGTCAGCGATCGCCGCACGGGACGACCTCGTCCAACAGGTGGTGTGTGCCGGCTCGATGGTGCTCGACCGCTTCGACCGGACCGCGCGGGTGGTCGCGGACGACGGCTTTGACGTCGTCGCCGAGATCTACGGCGAACTCGAGGGCAGCCATCCGACGACGATGGCGCGGAGCCTCGGCCTTCACGTGCTCGAATTCGCGACGGAGTTCCGGCGCAACGACCCCGACGTCGTGCTGCTCATCGGCGACCGCTACGAGGCGCTCGGGGCCGCGCTTGCGGCCGGCTACGGCAACCACTGCCTCGTCCACCTTCAGGGGGGCGAGGTTTCGGGCTCCGTCGACGAGTCCGCCCGCCACGCCATCTCCAAGTTCGCCCACTGGCACGTGCCGGCGACCCAACGTGCCGCCGACTACCTCGTGCGCATGGGCGAGCGGCCAGACAGCATCCTGGCCGTTGGGTGCCCGTCCGTCGACCTCGCTCGCCAGCTGGACCGGCGTGCTCCGCGCGACCTCTTCGACCGCTCGGGTGCCGGCGCCTCCATCGACCCGTCGCGGCCCTACGCCCTTTGCGTCTTTCACCCCGACAGCACCGAGTTCGGCGACGAGCGGCGGCAGATGTCCGAGGTCCTGGCCGCGCTCCAGGACGTCGCGATGCCGACCGTCCTGCTTTGGCCCAACATCGACGCGGGCAGCAACGCCGTGAGCAAGGTGATTCGCACCTGGCGCGACCGCGTGCGGCCAGACTGGTTGCGGACGCTGACGAATCTGACGCCCGAGGACTACCTGCGCGCGTTGGGCGGAGCCGCGGTGGCCGTGGGGAATTCGTCGAGCTTCGTTCGCGATGCCTCCTGCTTTGGCACGCCGGTCGTGCTCGTGGGTGCAAGGCAGGACGGTCGCGAGCGGGACGCCCACGTCACCCGGGTGGACGCCAGCGCATCTGGCGTCGCCGGCGCGATGCGGGCAGGGGTGGCCCACGGGCCTTGGCCGGCGAGTACGCTCTATGGAGATGGGCACGTGTCGGCGCGCGTCGCCGCCGCCCTTGTCGGCCGTAGACGCTACATCAAGCGGTTGGACTACCCGGAGCGCGATCGGGGCTGAGGGACGCCGTCGCCTGAGCCCGTAGGTCGGAATCGCCGCTTGCGACGACGACGAGCACTTCGCGGGCGAGAAAGGACAACGTGTCCAACAGGGCGCTCCTCCGGTCGGGGTCGAGGCCGCGGAGCGGGTCGTCGAGGAGCAAGATCGCGGGTCGCGTCGCCAGGGCCCGCGCGAAGCCGATGCGCTGGCGCTCGCCCCCGGAGACCGTGGCTGTGGTGACGGGCCGGTCGAGCGGCCACGTCGCGAGGCCTGCGCGATCGGCAGCGGTGCGAAGGGCCTCGATCGGCAGCCCGCGGTGGGCGTCGATCTCCTCGGCGAGGGTCGCGCCAAGCAGACCGACGCGTGCTGGGATGGACACAACCGCTTGACCCGCAGGACATTCGAGGGCGAAGGTGCCGCTGGCGGGGGTGAGCGAACCCGTCAGGACCCGAAGCAGGGACGTTTTGCCGCAGCCGGCCGGCCCCTCGAGGACGGCGAGGCGGGGTCCGTGAAGGTGGGCGGTCCAGGATGGAAGGCCCTCGCGGGGGACGAGGGCGTCGAGTCGGAGGCCGGGCGTGGAAGCGCGGGCAACCTCCGGAGGGCGAACGACGGACGCCTCGGCCGCCTCGGTGGCGGTGCGGATCGCGTCGGCGACCGGCAGGGCCTCTTCGACGAGGTGCCACGCCGCCAGCGCGGCGTTGCCAGCCTGAGCGGCGCGCAGGGCGAGTAGCGCGGTCGCAAGCGAGGCGGCGTCGAGGTCGGCACCCCACGCGAGGCCGACCGCGATGGCGGCCACCACGGCGAGGGGGGCAAGACCAAGCGCGAGGTCGGACGCCACGCGGCCGTACCACCATGCGCGCCGTCGCAAGCTCTGCAGGCGGGTCATCGCGACGTCGAGGCGGGCCTGGACCCGGCTGGCGGTGTCGGCGAGGCGGATTTCGCGCGCCAGCCCCAACGTCTCATCCACCTGAACGGCAAGCGCGCGCTCGGCGACTGCACGCCGCGCGGACAGCGCGCGCGATTTGGCCCGCAACGCGCGAGGCAGGGCAGCGAGCACGACGATGAGCGCGACGCCGATGGGGACAGCCCCTGGCCGCGTGAGCGCCGCTGCGACGAGGAGCAGGCCACAATGGACGGCGGCACTCGCTGCGACCGCCGCCGACGCGACAACTTGGTGGAGTTGCCCGGAGACGACGGTCGTCAGGTGCGTCAGATCGGCGGGGGCTGGCGGTTCGGAGGTTTGTGCGACAGCGCGAAGCAGGCGAGTGCGCCAGCGCCCTTCCAAGGTTCGGGCGACGGCGTTGCTCGCGACGACGTCCGCGATCGACGCGACCGAACGGACCCCTACGGCAGCCGCGGCGAACGCGAGCAACATCGAACGGTCGAGCTGGCCGAGGAAGGGGACGTCACCCCCCCGCACGGCGGCTGCCAGGGTGCCAGCGGCGAAAACCTCGCTGGCCGCGGCCGTCGCGGACAGGGCGGCGAGCAGGACGACGTCCGGTGGGCCAAGGGGGGCGAGGCGTCGCAGGGTGGCGAGTGAGGTGCGCAACGTCGCCCGCTATGTCGCCAGGGGGCCCATGGGGTATTGCCCCTAGGGGGTCGAGTGCCTCGCTCGGTCGTGGCCGTCGAACTGCGCTGGCTCGTGCCGGTCGCGCTGATTGCCGGCCTCGCTGCGCGGGCGGAAGCGGAGGGGCTGCTGCGTTTGACGGCGTGGTTCGATGCGGCGGCGTCGGGCCAAGCGGGCGCCTCGTGGGCCGGGTGGGTCGCGTTGCCCTTGGCGCTTCGGCTGGCGCTGGATCTCGTCGAGGGCCGAATCGCCGCCGCCGGTTTCGCGGGCTTCGAAAAGCGGTCCCGGACCCGCTTGCTCGGGGCCTTTCTCAAGGCAGATTGGTCGGAACAGACGGCGGTACGGCGCAACGAACTGCCCGCGGCGCTTGGCGAGGGCATCGTCCGTCGGACGCGGTGGGTTCGTGCGACAAGCGAAGCGGTCGCCGCGACGATGTCGGCCATGGTCGCGCTCGCGGTGGCGGCGGCCGTCGACCCGCAGATCGTTGGCCTGTTGCTCGTTGGCGTCGCCGTCGGCCTCGTTGGCGCACGGTGGGCCCGGACGCGGGTCGTGCGCGCGACGGTGGCGCTCAAGGACCAGTTGCAGCGGCATGGCCACGAAGTGGCGCAGTGGGTCGAGCAGGTCGACGATCTGCGGGGGGTCTCGGTCGTCGATCGGACCGTCGAGGGCGTGCTCGACCGCGGCGCCGCCCTTGGACCGCTGCGCGCGGAGGGGCGAATCTGGGTCGCGATCAGCCGTTCGATCTTCGTGACGACGGTGATCTGGGTGGCGCTGGCGGCCTTCGCCTGGCGGCCCGAAATGGCGGCCGTGGGCGTTCAGGTCGTCGTGCTCACGGCGCTGCGCCAGCTCGCCGTCGCCCAAAATGCAGCGCAACGTGCGGTCGAGAACTGGCCCTTTGTGGTTGGCTTCGAGGCGCTGATCGGGCGGTTGGTCGCGTCGTACTCTCGGGAGACCGCTGCCGTCCCCCAGACCGACGGGGCGCTGAGCTGGCGGGGCCTCCAGGTTCAGCGGGGCGACACCCGGTTGGGCTGGGACGACGGCCAGGTGGCGCCCGGCGAACACGTCGCCATCATGGGGCCCTCGGGGGCCGGAAAAACCACGCTCGTCGAGACGCTCATGGGCCTGTGGCCGGCGGCCGCGGGCGAGGTCGCGTGGGGTGGCGTGGCGGCAGGTGCGTCGCCGGGTTCCGCCTGGCGGCGCGAGTTCGCCTGGGTGCCGCAGGACCCCGTTTTGGCCGACGGGACCGTCGCCGAAGCCGTGGTCATGGACCGAGACGTCGACGCGGCTGCGGTCGCCGCTGCGCTCGCCGCGGCTGGCTACGCTGGCGACCCTCAACGGCGCGTCGGGGCCGGCGGCCGCGACCTTGGGGAAAGCGAACGGCAGGCGGTGGCGATGGCGCGGGCGTTGGTCGGCGACCCCAGGGTCGTCGTGCTCGATGAACCCGCCGGTCGCGGTGCCTTGGAGCGCGTGGCGCGGTGGCTCGGCGCGGCGGCGGGACGGACCGTCCTCCTCGTCAGCCACGACCCGGCGGTAGCTGGACTGGTTCACCGCACCATCGCCGTGCCTGCACGCCCGGCCGCCGCGAGGGGTTAGGCGGCTGGGCCGAGGCGGACGTGCGGGTATTTCAGGCGTCTGGCGGGTCCCTGTCGAAATTGCCGGCCGCAAGCCGCCGGCTGTACGGGGTGTTTCTGCTGTTCACGCTGATGGCCTTCATGACCAGCGTGGCCCTCTACACGGACCTTGCGGGCTGGGATGGCTCGAACGCGGTGGAGTCCTACCTTGGCAACGAGGGGGACCCCGAGGCCGTGGACATCAAGGTGCCAAGGTCGGTGCACCAGATGCTCGAACAGACGCACTTCCACCTGTTCACGCAGCCGATGCTCTACCTTGTGTTGTCCCACCTCTTCCTGCTCGCGCGCGGAGGGCGCGCGAAGGAAGTCTGGGTGTTCGGGACCGGGGCCTTTCTTCTCGCCCACATCATGGCGCCGTGGTGGGTGTTCAGCGGAGCGCCCGGCTGGGTGATGGCCGTCACCGCTTGGCCGATGCTGATCGGCATGGTGGGAATGGCGTTGTGGCCGCTGCCTGAGCTGTGGTCGTCCTCGCCTTCGCGCTGATCGGCTGCGGGGCGCGCGGCGCGGTCGTCAACGGCGCCGCCATGGGCGGCGAGGTCGCCGTGTTCGTCGCGTCGGGGCCCCCCGCGGAGGCGCGAACGGCGGCCTTGGCGGCTCGGTCGCGCGTGGAGGCCATCGAAGCGGCGGTCACGGACTGGGTGCCAGGCGCCCCGGTGGTGCGATTGAACGCGGGGGAAACGGTCGCACCGTCGCCCGAGTTGGTGGCCCTTGGCGACGCCACCCAGCGCGTCCATGGCGCCACCCATGGGGCCTTTGACCCCACCGTCCGCCCGCTGCTCGCCGTATGGCCGCGCGACGGGAGCTGGCCCGCGGACGCGGCCGTCGACGAGGCTCGGGCGCGGGTAGGTTGGTCGCACGTGCATCGCGACGGAGAGGGGTGGAGGGTCGAGCCCGGGACCGAGGTCGGTTTCGGCGGGATTGCCCAAGGGTACGCCGCGCACGAGGCACGGGCAGAGCTTGGACCCCATCGTGGCGTCGTGGACGTCAGCGGCGACCTCTGCGTTCGCGGGACGTTTTGGGTCCATGTCGTCGCGCCCCGGGGCGACGGCTTCGCGGCCCGGGTGAGGCTGCGGGACACCTGTTTGTCGACGTCGGGCGACTACGCGGACGCTGCATTCTCCGAGGGTCGTCGGGTCCACCATGTCATCGACCCGCGCACCGGACGGCCGTCGTCGGGCGCGATCGCGGCCACGGTCGTCGACGAGGAGGGTGCTGTGGCCGACGCGCTGGCGACGGCGCTCCTCGTCTTGGGACCCGACGGCAGCGCAGTCGATGCCCTTGGCGCCTGGGCGCTCGTCTGGCCCGAAAGCGGCCCGCCTACGGAACTGGGGCGGCGACCGAAGGGCCTTCGGGTGCGTCTGCAAGAAGCTCGGCCATGATGGCGGCTCCCCGGCGGACGCCGACGGCCATCGCCTTGCTCGACACCGTGGCGCCCGACACGATCTTGATGTCGCGGCCGAGCGCGAATCCGTCGCCGTGGCGCTTGCCGACGAACTGATTGCGGAACCGGGGGTCGCGGATGCCTTCACCGAAGGCCTCCCGGTACACGAGCACGTCGTGCAACAGCACGGTGCCTTCCGCGTCGAAGGCAAGCGCGTAGGTGATCGGCTCGTGCTGGCCGAGCTGATCGTCGATGAGGACGTAGCCGAGCGCGTTGGCGCCACGCGCGATGCGGTGCAGGTCGACCTCGGGGTCAACGCGCTTGCCGAGGACCTCACGGAGCCGCTCTTGGGCGGCCGCATCCAGCGTTCTTGAATCTGGCGTCGCTTCGGTCGCGTCTGGGAATGCGGCCTGAATGAAGGCGGCGACGTGCTCCGGCGGGGCGTCGGCGGCCAACGCGAGCGCGGCGAGAAGTAGCGCCACTTGTCACCTCCCGTGGTCGCGTTAACGCGCCGGTAGTGAAATTGATTATCACTTTCGATTGGAGGAACGATGTTCTGGGCACTGAGCGTTGCCGCCGTCGCCAACGAACGGCACTTCACCACCATCTACGAGACCGACGTCCTTCCCGCGGGAACGGCGGAAATCGAGCCTTGGACGACGATCAAGGGCGATGGCGCTGGCGGCCTGGACTTCGCGCACCGGCTGGAATTCGAGGGCGCTCTGACGAACGACCTGCAGACGGCCCTCTACATCAAGTTCTCCGGCTCGAGCACCGGCTTCGACTACGACGGCATCGCGTCCGAGTGGAAGCTCAACCTGCTTTCGCGCGCCGAGAAGCCGATCGGTCTCGCGCTGTACGGTGAGGTGAAGCTCGAGCCCACGGCGGAGGCGGGCGAGCTCAAGTTGCTCGTGGACGCGATGTCCGACAACGTCATCGTTGCGGCCAACCTCGTAGGAGAGGTCGGGCGTTCGCACGCGGCGGGCGCGACCGAGATGGAAGTCGTCGAGGAGGTGTTGGGCGCGGTGGCGTGGCGCACGACCCCGACGACCTCGCTCGGCATCGAGGCCAAGCAGGAACTCGTCCTGATCGACGGCGAATTCGACGAGATCGAGCTCGCCGTCGGCCCGTCGGCCTCCTGGGCCAGCTCGGGGTGGTGGGTCGCGACGACGGTCCCGCTGGTCCTGCCCTTGGAAGGGGGGTCGATTTCTCCCAGCTGGCGGACGATCTTCGGCTTCCACTTCTGAGGTTGGCCGTTCCAAGCGGCCTGCTGGTTACGCGCGGCCCCTCCCGGAGGGGCCGTGGCGAACCGCCTTGCAACTGCGTCGAGCCCCTATTTGCGGCAGCACGCCGGCAACCCCGTCGACTGGTTTCCGTGGGGGCCCGACGCGCTCGCTGAAGCGAAGCGCCGCGACGTCCCCATCCTCCTCAGCGTCGGGTACGCGGCCTGCCACTGGTGCCATGTGATGGAGCGGGAGTCCTTCGAGGACGCCGCCATCGCGGCCAAGATGAACGCGGACTTCGTCAACATCAAGGTTGACCGCGAGGAGCGGCCGGATGTGGACGACGTCTCCATGCGCGCCGTCATGGCCGTCCAACAGGGGCGGGGCGGGTGGCCCTCTACGGTGTTCTTGCTCCCCGACGGCCGGCCGTTCTGGGGTGGGACCTACTTCCCGCCGACGCCGCGTCACGGCATGCCCTCCTTCCCCTCGATCCTCGCTCGCATGTCGTCGCTGTGGCGCGACCAGAGGGCGGATGTCGTGCGGGCGGCGGAGTCCTTGACGGAGCACATCGTGCGCGCCGAGCAGCCGCCTGCGCCCGTGAAGGGGTCGACGGACCGCTGGTTGGCCGCGGTCGTGGCCGCGTGGGCCGTGGACTTCGACGAGGAGAACGGGGGCTTCGTCGGGCGTCCGAAATTCCCGCCTCACGGTGGCCTCCCCGTGTTGTGGACCGCAGCCCTGGCCGGCGACGCGCGCGCGGCGGCGATGGCCGAGCGCACGCTCGAAGGCATGATGCGGGGTGGGACCTACGACCTGCTGGCGGGCGGCTTCTGCAGGTACAGCGTCGACGAACACTGGGTCGTCCCGCACTTCGAGAAGATGCTCTACGACCAGGCGGAGCTGATTCCGTCCTACGTGTTGGGACATCAGGCGCTCGGTCGACCCGAGTGGGCCCGGGTCGCACGCGAAACGGCCGCGTTCGTCCTGCGCGAGCTCGGCCTGCCCGACGGCGGGTTCGCCGCCAGCCTCGACGCCGACGCGGCTGGCGAGGAGGGTTCACACGCCTCGTGGACGCCCGAGGAGATCGTCGACGTGTTGGGTCCGACGGGCGTAGGGGTCGCGGCGACCTTTGGGGTGACGGCAGAAGGCAACTTCGAGCACGGCCGCAGCGTGTTGCGCCTCGAGCGGCCGCTCGAGGACCAGTCGAATCCCGGGGCGCTGACGGCGGCCATGTTGCGGCTCGCAGACGCCCGGGCGCGGCGCCCGCAGCCCACGCGGGACGACAAGATGGTCGCGGCCTGGAACGGCCGGATGGGGTCTGCGCTCGTCGGACTGTTCCTCGGCCTCGGCGACCGATGGGCGCTGGATGCCGCCCTCGATCTGGCCGCCGCCATCGATCGGCGCCTGGTTGTGGGGGGGCGGCTGCACCGCAGCGCGCTCGGCGACTCCGTCTCGGTGCCCGCCTTCTGCGACGACGTCGCCGCCGTCGGCCTTTTTCATCTCGACCTGTTCCAGGCCACGGGGTCGGTGACCTGGCTGGACCGCGCCGTTGCGAGCGCCGACTTCCTGATCTCGGAGTTCTGGTCCGATTCGTGTTTGGCCATGGCGGCGCGGGACGCCGAACCCCTGGCGGCGCGCCCGTCCTCCCTGTTGTCGCAGGCGGAGCCCGGCGGCAACGGCTTGGGGGCGCTGCTTTTCGCGCGGTTGGCCACCCTGACGGGGCGCGCCGACTTCGGCGAGCGGGCCGACGGCATCCTCGCCGTCCTTCAGAACTTCCTCCGTCGGAATTGCCGGAGCTTCGGGGTCGAGGCCTTGGCCGGCGCGGTGCGCGCGTCGGGGGGACGACTGCTCGTGGTGACGGGCCCTGGCGCCGTCGAGCTGGCCCAGGCCGTGGCGACGGTTCCCGACACGCTGCGCGTGATGGCGGCGCTCGAACGGCCGGACGTCGCGCGGGTGCCAGCCAGCGAACATCGCGAGGCGGCCGTTGCGACGGCCTTCGTCTGTGAAGCCGACCGATGCTCTGCGCCGGAGACGGATCGCGTCGCGGCGCAGAAGGTCCTCGTCCAGGCCGCCAAGGGCCGTGGGTCGGCGACCTTGGGCTGGCCTCCGGCTCCCGCGGGGGGGTGGCTGGGGTCCGTGTCGGCGCCGTGGCCGGGCCGTGTGACCGTGCTTCACGCCTGGGCGCCGGACGTTGCCGAAAGCGATGCCATGGCCCACCAGCTGGACGATTGGTTCAACGGGGAGGCCCAGCCCGCGGTTCAGGTCGTCGCGGTGGCTGTCGGCGACACCTCGGTCGCGCGGCGGGAAAGGGCTGGGCTGCGCCACCCGGTCCTGTTGGCCGCAGGCGATGACGTGGCTGCTGCGCTCGACCTGCGTACCTGGCCGACCGTGATCGTGCTTGACGCGGCCGGCGCCGAAGTGGCTCGTTGGTCGGGTCGATTCGACCTCGCGGCGTTGGACCGGGTCGTGGCAGCGCTGCCGCGGCGCGCACGAGGGCCAAGTGCGGGCGCCGTGCTGCCGCCGATCGGGTCCTTTGGCCCCACGCATCTGTGCCTGGGGGACGACGGCGTGCTGCACTTCTCCGACACGGGGCGTCACGCCATCGTGGAGGGGGTGGTCGAGCCGGCGGCCGACGGTTGGCCCCACGTCCGCGTCCTGAGGAGTTGGGGAGGGGACGCCGGCTACCGCGACGGGGCACAACCAAGGTTCCGGCGCCCCCACGGCGTCCTGAGGGTGGGCGACGACCTTTGGGTCGCGGACACGGGCAACGACGCGGTCCGCAGGATCGATCTGCGCACTGGAGAGGCGGCGACGGCTAGCCAGGTCGCGGGTCCGGTTGCGATGGCCGGAGACGCGCACGCCGTGTTCGTCTCGTCGGCTCGGGGTCGGACCATCCTGACCCACGTGGCCGGAAGTGGACGGTGGGGCGAGCTGCTCGGAGACGGCGTCGCCGAGCACGTCGACGGGCCCTTACACGCCGCGAGAGCGGTTCAGCCGATGGGCCTGGCGCTCGCAGGCGGGCTGTTGTGGTTCACGGACGGCCGAACCGGTCGCGTGCGCGTGGTCGATCTCGACGCCGGAGAGGTCGCAACCGCCGTCGGCGAGGTGGCCTTCGCGGGCCCGGACGCGCTCGCGGTCGACGGCGACGAAGTCGTGGTCGCGGAGCGGACGGCGGGGGCGCTGACGGCCTTGGACCCCACGACGGGTCGCCGTCGCGCGTTGGCGACGGGGCTCGCCGGACCGGTGGGGTTGGCGCGATGGGGCCGCTGGTGGATCGTCGTCCTCTCGGACGGCGATGGGCTCGTCGCTGTGGCCGACGACGGGAACGTCAGGCCGGTGACGGTGGCGTGACGTTGGCGGATCTGCGGGCCCCAGGCTTCCGGGGGAGCAGTGCCGCTGGTTAGGCGGCCGTATGGCGAGTGTCGGCGCCTCCACCCCCTGGCTGATGCGCGTGATCCCCGCGCTCGCGACGCTGCGGACCTACTCCGTGAAGGACGCGCGATCGGATCTGGTCGCTGGGGCCACCGTCGCGACGGTCGCAGTACCCCAAGCCATCGCCTACGCCATGGTCGCGGGCGTGCCCCCCGAGCACGGGCTCTACACGGCGATCGTGATGACGGCCGTGGGCGCGGTCCTCGATTCGTCCCGCCAGTTGATCAACGGCCCGACCAACGCCATTTCGATTGCGATTCTGAGCGCGCTGGCGCTCGTGCCCCCGGAGCGCCACCTCGAAGCGGCGATCCTGATGGCACTGCTCATCGGCGCCTTCCAGCTCGTGATCTCGCTGCTCCGGCTGGGTGATCTGTCGCGGTACATCAGCCACAGCGTCATCATCGGCTTCACGGTCGGCGCCAGCGCGCTCCTCGTGCTCGACCAGCTCAAGAACCTGTTTGGGTTCACGGCGAAGGGCGACCCGCACGACCACTTCATCCTCCGCTTCGCGGAGACGATGATGCACGGCGGTCCGGTGCACATGATGACGCTGCAAGTGGGCGCGGCGACCATCGCGCTTCTGCTGGCGCTGCGAGGTCTCAAGCGACTGATCGGCACGCCGCTGTTGCCGGACCTCCTGCTCACCGTCCTCATCATGGCGGGTGTGACGAGCCACTACGGGCTCGACGCGCACGGCGTACGGATCGTTGGGGAGATCCCAGCGCGGCTCCCAAGTTTCGCGCTGCCCGCCGTCGACTGGGTGCTCGTCCGCGAGCTGTCGACGTCGGCCCTCGCGATCGGCCTCCTCGGTCTGCTCGAAGCGATCTCGATGGCCAAGGCTATCGCCCAACAGACGAAGCAGAAGCTCGACATGAACCAGCAGTGTTTCGCGGAGGCGTGCGCGAACCTGTCGGCCTCGATGTTCCAGGCGATCCCCGGCAGCGGCAGCCTGACGCGATCGGCGATCAACCAGCAGGCAGGCGGGTCCACGCAATGGGCGGGCGTCGTGTCGGCGGTCTGCGTCGCCGGCATCGTGGTCGCGTTCGGGCCGCTGGCGCGCACCATCCCCAAAGCGACCCTCGCTGGCATCCTGATCGTCGCCTCCTACCGGATGGTCGATTGGAAAGGCCTCGCCTTCCACGTCCGGACGACGCGGATGGACGCGATCATCGTGGCAGCGACGGCGCTCTCGGCGGTGCTTGTGTCCATCGAGTTCTGCGTCATCATCGGCGTGGTGATGTCCATGCTGCTCGCCGTCCAACGGGCCGGCCGCATGTTGTTCACAGAGTTCATCGTCGCGTCCGACGGCGTCATCCATGATCGTCATCCGGGCGAAGCCACGGACCCGAAGATGCTCATGTTCGGCCTCGAAGGGGAGCTCTTTTTCGGCTCTGCGACGGACCTTGAGGAGCATCTCGAAGCGATCGAAGCGCGGTTGAACGGTGAGGTTTCCGTCGTCGTGCTGCGGGCCAAGCGGGTCCGAAATCCCGACGCGGTCAGCGTCCACATGTTGGGCGAGTTCGTGGAACGGTGCCGTCACCGAGGCGTCCGGGTGTTGTTGTGCGGCGTTCGGGCCGAGCTTGCCGAGGCCGTCGGGCGCGCGCGCTTGACCGACGCGTTGGCGCCGTTGTTCTTGGAAGGGACCACGCGGAACAGCAGTACGCTGGCCGCCGTCCGCTACGCGCACGAGTTGATCGACGGTGATCTGGGCGCGCCGCCGTCCACCCGTCCACCGTTGGTCGCCGTCGCGGGCTGATCGGGCAAGCGCTCCGTTAGGGGCGGGATCCGGGGGAACGATGGCGTGGCTGCTGGCGCTGGTCGGTTGTGGCGGGAGCACGTGCCTGTGGGAGGACCTCACGGTGGGGACGTCGACGGCGACCGTGGACGGTGCCGCGTGGGACGGGGGCGTCACGTCGGCGAACTTCGCGGGCGACGGACTCCAACTCGTGACGACCGGCGACGGGGCGCTCCGGTTCACGCTGGTGATGCAGGTCGACGGGACGGGTCGCCCGATGCGTGAGGCGCTCGACGCCGGAGAGTACCCGGTCGAGGGCGTGGTTTTCGACGGCGTCGACGGCGCGTTCGCAACGGTCTTTCCTGCCTCGGGGTCGTCCTACGCGAGCGCCGAGGGCGCGCCGGGGACGTTCTCGATCGAGGCGTCGGACGACGTCTCCGTCTCCGGCTGCTTCGCCTTCGAGGCGGGCCGGTCCGACGGAAAGGTCGCCTTTACCGAGGGCGCCTTCGCGGCGTCCTGGTAGGGTCCGCTACGAGCCGACCTGGACGACCGGGGCCGTGCCGCGGTCGCTCGCGAGGACCGTCAGAAGGTTGGACAGGGTACGTCCCTTGTCGGCGTCCGAGATCGCGTGCCCCTCGGCCTCGAGTTGGCGAATGGCGTCGGAAGCGATGCGGACCGCGCCTTCGACGATGACGCGGCGCGCGCTGAGGAGCGACTCGGCCTGCTGGCGAACGAGCATGATGCCCGCGATTTCCGGCGCGTAGGCGAGGTGGGTGATGGTGACGTCGCGGACGACGACGCCGGCGCTCTTCGCCTCCTCCGTGAGGTGGGAGGCCAACTCGGCGCCAACGGAGGCGGTGTTGCCGCGGAGGCAGTCCTGTCCTTCATCGGCCTCATAGGGGTGGGACGCGGCAACCTTGCGCAGCGCGACCTCGGTCCGGTTGCGGAGGAAGGTCGCGAAGTTGTCGCAGGCGAGCAGGGCGACCTCGGGTTCAGCGACGGCCCACGTGACGACGGCGCCGATCTCAATCGGGCGCCCGCCCGCTTCGTTGACCTTGAGGTGGGGCGTCTCGAAGGTGGTGAGGCGCAGGCTCACCTTGGTCGTCTTGACGAGCGGGTTGATCCAGGACCACCCGTCGGTGTCCAGAGTGCCGACGTAGCGGCCGAAGAGCAGGCCGACTGCGGCCTGGTTGGGCTCGAGGATGCGGAATCCGCCGTAGCCGACGGCGATGAGGATGCCGACGACGGACCAAAGCGCGCCAAGGGTCACCGAGGCGATCGGGTGGATGCGCGCGGCCCAAGAGACGGTCAGGATCGCCAAGGGTGGTGTGACGAGGGTGACGCCAACCAACAGGATGAGGACGAGTAGGCCAGGAAGGCGCCGAAGGGGGCGGCGTTGGATGTCGTGCATGGGAACTCCCGCCCCCAGCTACCACAGGCGCGGTCAAGTTGTTGCGTTGTCGCGTATGCTCCGCCGAACGAACCTAGCTGGCCGTCCCCTGCGTGGCGTAGGGACCCAACCCGCAACGGCGCAGCTCCGCATCGAGGCGACGACGCACGACGCCGTTGACGAACACCGCACCCAACGCCGTAGCCCAGTAGCCCCAGGGCATTTTGGGGCTCTCTTCCACCCACCTCAGCGCGGGGTAGGGCCTTGCCGCGTTCGCGTGGTGGTCGGCGTGCCGCGCGAGGCCGATCAGTGTGTACCGAGTGAACCAACCTTCGGAGTCGAAGCTGTCGCGCACGGAGACGCGGGACGCGGCGCGCGAGAGCCCCCAATGCTCGATGTAGTTGACGGCTTCGAGGAGGGTGATCGCCCAGGCTGCCTGCACGAGGTGGGCGGCGAGGGCGGAGCCGCCGGCTACCGCGCCCAAGACTGCGGCCGCGAACGCGGCTGCGACGAACCCGTGGAGCACGCCGTTGCGGAGGCCGGTTCGCCCTCGTCGCGCTTCGAGCTCGATGGCGGAGGCGAGCTGTCCGACGACGGAGCGCAGCAGGAAGGGGCCAAATGGTTCGCCGTGGCGCGCGGTTGCGGGG